>WNGD01003043.1_pt1 | contig 23944 bp, 21 predicted proteins | sample 5400671 | NCBI WGS metagenome assembly WNGD01 (sample SAMN13153369, study PRJNA577476) | soil metagenome | isolation source: 40 cm soil or saprolite under grassland replicate 2 | place: USA:California | collected 2016-06-15
TCCGGACAATAGCCGTGACTGAACTGCGCTTCTGATCGCTCTTCGACGTAGCGTTCGATCGATTCCCACTTTTCGGACGCATCGCGAATGCGTTTGCAGTAGGCGCAGATCGGCAATAAGCCCTCGAGATGCTGCACGTGCTGGCGCAGCCCGAGGATCCGCTCGGCAGCCTTGAGCCGTGCGCGCAGCTCGTCCATGTCAATCGGCTTGGTGATGAAATCGTCCGCGCCCGCTTCCATGCCTTCGAGGTAGCGTTTCTTGCCGCCCGTCGCGGTGACCAACAGGAAATAGCTGTAGCGATCGGTCGCCCGCGCGCGCATCCGCCGGCACAGCTCGGGGCCATCGACCTCGGGCATCTGCCAGTCCGAAATGACGATCGGGAAGTACCCGAGCTGCAGGTTGGCCCACGCCTCGCCACCGTGCTCGGCTTCAGTGACCTCGTAGCCGAGGCCTTTGAGCACCGCGCTGAGCGTCATGCGCGCGACGGCGTCGTCTTCGGCGAGGAGCAGATTCATCGAGTGCGCCCGGGAGGATTCGAACCTCCGACCAACAGCTTAGAAGGCTGCTGCTCTATCCACCTGAGCTACGGGCGCGTCGCACGCCGGATACAAATTAATCAACCCTTACCACGTCGGCGCCTTCGCCGCCACCCGGGGCACCGCGACCGCAAGCACATGGCCCGTGCTGGACCAGCGCGTGAGCAGGTCCTTCGCCCACAAGATCTCCCAGTCACGCTCCGACTGGGTCTCTACGGTGACGCGCAGCCAGTCGGACGCCGCGGCATAGCGCCGCTGGCTCAATGCCTTGATGCCCAGGTAATAGCTGACCTCGGCGCGGCGGTGGGGCGTGGTCGCCCACAGCAGCAGCGTCTCGTCCGGCTCCATCCCCAGCAGACAGCGGCCCGCGATATGATAGAAGCGCGCGTCGGCGCGCCGGTAGAACGCGTTGAGCTGGGCGCCGCGCGCCGCATCACGATGGGGATCCTGCAACCAGGCGAGCGTCCGCACTAACCAGTAGTATGAGCCGTCCGCGCCGTCGTCCGGCACCGCCTGCAAATCCCACAGCAAGTCGTACTGGCCGTTCCGGTAGATCGACAACGCCTGGCGCCGCGCCTGCATCGGCGACCACCGCGTCGCGAGCCAGTCGCGGCCGGCGCCGACCCCGCGTGCCGCGACGACGTAGCGATAGAACTCCACCGCCGCGGCGTCGTCGCCGCGATCATCGCCGCCCACGGGCGGCAACAGGCGTTGCTTCAACGACAGGGCAAGGGCGTAGTAGCCCGAGTCAGCGACCGCCGCGGGCAACGCATCGAGCAACCGGTTGGGAATGGCGGCTTGGGCCAGCGCGTCGAACGCGCTCTCCCCTTCCCCCACCGGCCGGCGTCCAAAGATCCGCGCAAACGCCGGCGCGATCGTGTGCCGCCAGTCGTCATACGAAAGAACGTGCCGCGGATCGTGGAGCGCGGCGGGACCCTCCACGTAGTCGCGCTGCGACCACAGCACCTCGGCGAGCGTCATGCGCGCATTGGCCGACCCGGGATAGCGATCCACGGCGCGCTGCGCCAATTCCTCGGCGAGGTCCGTCCGACCCGTCGCGAGCGCGACCAGCGCCGAGCGTTGCAGCACACCCGCTTGATAGCTCCCCTGGAGCGGCTCGAGCAGCGCGTACGCTTCGTTGAGCCGGCCCATGTACTGGTACTGCCGCGCCAGCGCCGTGCTGGCAAAGAGATAATCGAAGCCGCGATCGGGGCCATGACCCGCGAGCCAGGCGCGACTGACGCGCGCGGCATCGCTGAAGCGACGCGCGCGCTCGAGGATCTCGATGTAGCGCCGCCGTTCGTCCCAGTTGTCCGGAGCCTCGGCGAGCAGCCGTTCGAATGCCGCGAACGTCGCCACGGTATCGGCGCTGACGTCGAGCAGATAATCCAGGGCCTTGAAGCGGGCCTCGAGCGTCAGGCTGCGATCGCGCGCCTGAGCGGCGAGGGCGCGGGCGTCGCCACGGTACTGCGCATTCCACACCGCCAGGTCGGGATAATCGACGCTCGCGAGATCCAGCAGGCGGCCATCGAGCCGCTCGGCGAGCGGCACATCACCCAGCTCATCGGTGGCGACCTGAGAGGCCCGCCGCAGCTCGTGCGGCCGGCTATCGAGGCGCACGAACACGGTGCGAGCCGCAGCGATATGCTCCTTGTCCAGGTAGCGCAGCAGGTCGTCGATGTCGTCCAGCGAACGGCTCAGGGCGGGCTCGCTCATGCCGCCCACGGTGCTCAGATCGTCGAGCAGCCGGGCGGCGGAGCCGCGTCCGGCGATCACGGCGGCCCTGCCGCTGCACCAGCGGGTGACGCCGGCCCACAGTCCGGGGGGCGGGGGCGGTTCGTCAAAGGCGTTCAGGAGCCGCGTGGAGCCGCTCACGGTGGACAGTCCGTCGACGTAATGAATGCAGGTGCGCTCGAATGCGGCGTGGAGCTGCGCGCGGAAGTACAGGCCGTAGAGATCGCCGTTCAAAAACGGCCCGCCGAACTGCGGGGCCAACGCTCCCAGATCGACTTCGAAGTCGGCGAGCGCTTTCCCGCCATCCGCGCTGGTGCTGAACAGATCGGCCCACGCCACCGCGCCGCGCGGCGCACGTCCCGCGACCAGACGCGCCAGCGCACGGCCCAGGCGCTCGAAGTAGCCGGCGCGTCGCGTGAACGGTGCCAGCTCTCCGGCCAGCGTCGCCGGCATCAGCGAGGCGACGAGGGCGTCGGTTTCGAATTCGTTCGCGGTGACGGCCGCGCCCAGCGTGCCGGACGTCGACGTTTCGGTTCCCACCGCTTCCAGAGCCTCCTGGAAGTCGCTACTCTCACCCAGATCGGCGATGGCGCTGACGTACAGATAGCGGCTGAGCGCCGTCGCTTCCGTACCGGTGGCTGCCGCGCGCAGGTCGGCGCGGTCGCGCAGCGCAAGCAGACGGGCGGGATCGTCAGCCGGCAGCCGTGCCGCAAGCCGCGCGGCGTCCCGCGTGTAGCCCATGTGTTCCGCGAGCAACACGCGGATTCGAGTGATCGAGTCCGCGTACCCCGCGGCACCTGCCAGCGCCGTGGCGGCGAGCGCCCGTCCCACGAGGGGGTCGCCTACGACGTCGACCTTGGGCAACTGAATCGCGAGCAGCGTCAGACCGGTTGCGGCGAGCGGGAGCCAGGCGGCATGGGAACCGCGGCGCCATCCGGCGTCCACCAGGCGCAGCGCCGCGCTCAGCTGCGGCGGATCCAGTCGCTCGAGTAAGGCGCGCACCGAATCGCGTTCCGGAACCGATGGGCCGGCGGTGGTGAACGCGAAGCGCGCGACCAGGCGCGCCGCCCAGCTGCTCAGCAGCGCGCTGCCATCGTCGAATCCCGGCACGTCGGGCAAGTCGCCGACCTGCTCACCACGATAGGCGATCGCCCAGCGATCGCCCTTCCAGCTCACCTTCACCGTGTCGGCCGGCGCGCCGGTGGCGAGTCGATGTACTTCAGCCACCGCGTAGAGGAAGCGGGCGTCAGGCGTCAGGACATAGAACTGCTTCAGCGCGGCCGGCATCTGCGCCGCGGGCACCTCGAGAATGGATCGGGGCGCAGGATCGGTGACGTCGATCGCCGGGAGGCCCGGGGCGAGCTGGGGGACGGAGGGCGCGTCGCTCGCGCACGCCACGAACGTAGCGGTCAAGGCCAGGAGAGCCAGGCGGATCATGGCGTCACAATATGCGAAATGCAGCAAAAACGCCCTAGTCCGTTTTCCCGTCATATCGTACCATGTAGGCGGTCATGGCTACCGCCCTCGTGAACGAAGCGCATCCGGAAGACGCCGTCGCGACCGACGAGCGCGTCCGGTCCGATCTCGCCCGGCTGCTGCAGGCGCGGCTGCTCAGCGAGAGCCGCCTCGGCGTCTGGGTACATCCCCTCCTCATTACCGTCATCGTGGCCCTAGCCTGGCCCGATGCGCCGCACGAGCTCCTGCTCGGCTGGGCCGGCGCTGTCGTGTTCACCGCGCTGGTGCGGGGCGCGTGGCTGTTTATCTCCTCACGCCGTCGGCTGACCGAGCGCGTGGTTCGTACCGGCGTGCGCGCTACGGTCACCCTGCTTGCCATCACCTGGGGGGTGGGCGGCGCGCTGGTGCTGCCGATCGTACCCTTCGAGACCACCGCGCTCCTCCTCGTCGTCCTCGCCGGCCTGATCGCCAGTTCGCTGACGACGCTCGCGGCAGATCCGTTGAGCGTCCGCGGCTTCCTCGCGGGCATCGCCCTCCCCGTCTTCGTCTCCTTGGCGATGAGCGAGCAGAGCCATCATCTCGCGGCCGCGGTCGTCGTGGGCCTGTTCACCCTGGGAATGGCGATCGTGGCCCGGCGCGCGCACATCACGTTGCTGGATCACCTCCGCGTGACGGCGCGGCTCGCGGTCAGCGAAGAGGCGGCCAAGCACGCCGAAGGGGTCATGCGGGGGGCCCGCGACCTCGCCGAGCGCGTTGCCCGCGCGCGTTCCGCATTCCTCGCGAACATGAGCCACGAGATCCGGACCCCGATGAATGCCGTGCTCGGCTTCGTGGAGCTGATCCTCGATACCGAGCTGTCGACGGAGCAGCGCCGCGCGCTGGAGCTGGTGCGGTCCTCGTCCGAGGCGCTGCTCATGATTCTGAACGACATCCTCGACTACTCGAAAATCGAGGCCGACCATCTGGAGCTCGAGGCGATTCCGTTCGATGTCTCGAAAGTCGTCCACGCCACAGCGAGCCTGCTGGCGGTTCGCGCGCGGGAAAAGCATCTCGAGCTGCTCGCTGAGGTGACTCCGGAGGTCCCACGGGGGGTGCGCGGCGATCCCACCCGTCTGCGCCAGGTGTTGATGAATCTGATCGGGAACGCGATCAAGTTCACCGAGCAGGGCGAGGTCGTCGTTTCGGTGACGACCGCCCTCGTGTCCGACGACGCCGTCCAGCTGCGGTTCGGCGTCCGCGATACCGGGATCGGCATCGCGCCCGAGCACCTGGCGACCGTTTTCAGGGAATTCACGCAAGCCGACTCGACGATGACCCGACGCTATGGCGGCACCGGCCTCGGGCTCGCAATTTCCCAACGGCTGGTGCGACTGATGGGCGGGAACATCGAGGTCACGAGCGAGGTGGGCCGGGGCAGCGAATTCTCATTCACGCTGACATTCCTCCCCGAGATGGGAATCCCACGGTCGGCGGCCGGTGTGGCCGCGCTCGGCGGCCGGCGCATGTTGCTGGTCGACGACAACGAGACCAATCGACGTATTCTCCGGGAAATGCTCGGCGCGGAAGGCGTCCAGGTGGACGAAGCCTCGACCGCCGCCGAAGGGTTGGAGGCACTGCGACGCTCGGTACAGAAGCATACGCCCTACCACCTCGCCATCCTCGATGTACAGATGCCCGACATGGACGGTTTCCAGCTCGCCACAGCCGTGCGGGGAGAACCCGCTCTCAAAAGCACGCGCCTGATGATGCTCACGTCGGCCGGGCAGCGCGGCGACGGTGAACGGTGCCGCGAGCTCGGCATCCGCGGCTATCTCACCAAGCCGCTCTCACGCGCCGATCTGCTGGAGGCGCTCGGCACGGTCCTCGCGGGACCATCCGAGGACGCCGGCACGCCCGAAGTGGTCACGCGGCACACGATCGCGGAGTCGCGGCGCACGCTGCGGGTGCTGCTGGCGGAAGACAATCCCGTGAACCAACAGGTCGCGGTCGCCATGCTCGTGAAACGGGGACACCAGGTGCACGTCTCGAGCAACGGCCGCGAAGCGGTCGACGCCGTGCGGGAGCGCGATTACGACGTCGTGCTGATGGACATCCAGATGCCGGAGATGGACGGTTTCGAAGCGACGCAGGCGATCCGCGCGCTGCCCAAAGGCGAGGATCTCCCGATCATCGGTCTCACCGCGCACGCGCTGTCGGGAGAGCGTGAGCGTTGCCTGTCGCGCGGCATGACGGAGTATCTCGCCAAGCCGTTCAAGGCCCATGAGCTGTTCGCGCTGGTCGAAGCGACCGCGGAGCGCCCGGCGTCCGCGCCGGTCGAGCCGCCGCCCGACCTCGCGCCACCCGTCGACCTGGAAGGATTCCGCACGACGCTGCGCGAAGCGGGCGCCGAGCAGGCGTTGTACTCGATCGTCGACACATTCGTGCGCCAGGCACCCGATCGGCTGGCCACACTTGCCGGCGCGGTCGCCGGCGGCGACGGCGCGGAGATCGCGAAGGCCGCCCACGTGTACCGGGGCGCGGCCGCCACGATCGGGGCCCGGGGGCTCGCCGAGCTGCTGGAACGGGTGGAGAATACCGCGCGGGCCGGGGACGTCGCCGCAGCGCGGGAAGTGTTCGAAAGCGTCATGCCCGTCGCTCACGAAGTGACCGAGTATCTGCGCCAGCAGCGGGCCTTGCTGCCGGAGGAATAATGCGGATTCTGCTCGCCGAGGACGATGCCGTTGCCGGCCGGACGCTCACCGCGATTCTGACCGCACAGGGCCACGAGGTGACGGCGGTCGACAACGGCGTCGACGCCTGGGCGCTGTGGCAGGTCTCCCGCCATCGTGTGATCGTCTCCGACTGGCTGATGCCGGCGATGGACGGGATCGAGCTGTGCCGCAAAATCCGGTCGCGCCCGCCCGGCCCCTACACGTACTTCATGATGCAGACGATTCGCACCGGCCTCGGCAACTTTCTCGAAGCGATGAAAGCGGGCGTCGACGATTTCATCACGAAGCCGATCATTCCCGAAGAGCTGGTTGCCCGGCTCGAGGTCGCCGAGCGCATCCTCGGCCTGCGTGAAGAGCTGATGACGCTGGAAGGGCTGCTCGCGATGTGTAGTTACTGCAAACGCATCCGCGATACCGACGGCGTCTGGACCCCGCTCGAGCGCTACGTGGAAGCGCGCTCGGCGGCGCGCTTCAGTCACGGCGTGTGCGAGGATTGCTACGAGAAGTACTTGAAACCGCAGGTCGACGGGTAATCGGGGCGGCGGGATTCGAACCCGCGACCTCCTGGTCCCAAACCAGGCGCGCTACCGGACTGCGCCACACCCCGCGAACACCAATGATCAATGATGAATGATCAATAATCAATGATCATTGATCATTGATCATTGATCACTGGACATTCTGCGAAGCAGCACCTCGATAAGAGCCCGGAACGCGCGGCCGCGGTGCGAGACGCGGTGTTTGGCCGACGGTGGCGCCTCGCCAAAGGTCATCTTGAGATCCGTTGAGAAGAACAGCGGGTCGTAGCCAAAGCCGCCGCTTCCCCGCGGCTCAGTCAGGATGAAGCCGTCGCACGTCGCTTCGACAATCTCGGGCACGTTGCTCGGCGTCGCGAGAAACGCGACCACGCAGCGGTAGCGCGCGCCACGGCGCTCCTCCGGGACACCCGCCAGCTGCTCGAGCAACAGCGTGTTGTTTTCGGCATCGCTGCCGGTGGCGGACCACCGCGCCGAGCGCGGGCCCGGCGCCCCACCCAGGGCATCCACTTCTATCCCTGAGTCATCGGCGACGGCAGGGAGCCCGCCGCGCATAGCGTAGTAGCGGGCCTTGGCGACGGCGTTCTCGGCGTAGCTCAGACCGCGTTCGAGATCGGCTTCCTCGGGCAAGGGCTCCAGCAGCCGATCGGTGGGGAACGCGATCTCGAACGGCAGCCCCGCGAACAGCTGCCGGATCTCCCGCGTTTTACCCGGGCTGCGCGTGCCGACCAGCAGCTTCATCCGCCGCGACGCAGCTTCGTCAGCAATCCGGTCGTCGATCGGTCCGTGACGAGCGGCACGCGCACGACGCGCCCACCCCACCCCTGCACCTCTGTCGCTCCCACGATGGCCTCGGGCGCATAGTCGGCACCCTTCACGAGCACATCGGGCTTGAGCCGGCGGATCAGCTCGAGCGGCGTGTCTTCGTCGAAGAGCACGACGCAGTCCACCGCCGCCAGCGCCGCCACCAGCCGCGCGCGCTCGGCCTCCGGCACGACGGGGCGATCGGGCCCCTTCCCGAGGCGCCGGGCGGAGGCGTCGCGATTCACGCCAACGATCAACGCATCGCCCTCGGCACGTGCCGCCTCGAGCAGCGCGACGTGCCCCGTATGGAGCAGATCAAACACGCCGTTGGTAAAAACGACCCGGCCCTGAGTGGCGCGCCAGCTCGCAGCAGCCTCGGGCGTGCGGATCTTCGCGGCCGTGTTCAGAGCGGCTGCACGGCTCTGGGGTGGAAAGAGAAGCTGTGATTGAAGAAGGGCAGCGACACCGATTCGCTGTAGCGCGTCTCGATGACGATCTCGCGCGGGAAGGCGGTGCGCAGGATGACCAGATTGGATCCTGCCGCCCCGGGCAGACCGATCTCTTCGACGGCCGCCTGGATGCGGCGTCGGATCGTCCCATCGTCGAGTCCGGACGCGATGCGTGTTTCCGTCTGCATTTCATCGAGCAACCGATAGTAGCGGAAATACAGCTCGCCGATGTTGACGCCGTAATAGAGCACGGCAACGAAAATGAGCAACGAGAAGAGACAGCCGCTGGAGCTGGCGCCGCGTCGCGAAGCGCTCACCATTGCGACTGCGCTCCGTCCACGATGTTGGTCACGAGCTTTTGCAGCGCCACCCGCCGTCCCTCGAGCTCCTGGCCGGGATCGTAGTCGCCGTCCACCAACACCGAGCTCTTCCAGATGGTGGTGCCCTCACGCTGGTTGGTGATCTCCACTTCGACGGTGAGCTGCACCTTGCGCTTGGTCACCACGAGCTGGCCGGTCCCGGGCTGCAGCGACACCGGGACGTCGGGATCGTAGCGCACGATGCGGCCTCGCACGATCGCATCGGCCTTTGGTTCCGGCGCGACCCGCAAGCCGAGGCGTCCTTCGAACGCCTGTTGCACGGCGTCGTTGACCTGCTGCGTCAGCGCAGGCTCGGGCGTGTCGTTGTCGAACGGGATGATCGCGACTGTTTTGACGTTCGGGAGCGTGCCGCCCTGAAAGCCGTACGGACAGCCGGCGAGCAACAGGCCGGCCGTCGCGCTAACGGCGACTGCGCCACAGAGCCGGCGGAATGATCGCCGCGGTATCCAGCGCCACCACGGTAAGCTCAAAGCGACCCGAAGCCTCCGGAAAGTCGACGCGGGCGCTGACTGGGCGGGGGGAAAGCGCCGATGCGTCGAGTTGAGACCGGCTCCGCGCCACTACTGTGCCACGCTGCCGCCATTCGGCTTCCAACAGGGACCCGCGGCCCGCGCTGTCGGTCACGACATAGTCGAGCGTGTCGTCGCGCTGCACGAACCGCCACACGACGCGCCGCTGCTGCCGCACCGAGTCCTCGAGCTGCGCGCCGAACACCGCTGCATCGTCCGCGGGCGGCCGCACCATACCGAACGCCGCCCACAACATCGGAATCGCGGGGACGAGCGACCGGAAATTCTTCGCCGGGTCCGCCCACAGCACGGAGTCGCCGATGACGACCGCCGCGCCGCTGCCGAAGCCCAACGGCCCCGCGTAATCGAAGCGCAGCGAGTCGGGGGGTACAATCCGCGCGGTGCCCCGCCCCGCATACTTCACCTGCTCGTCCTGATAGCGCCAGCGAAATCGAATCAGCGCAGCTGCGCGCGGCAGCGTCGTCCGGGTCCACAACGTCGCGCTATCGCGGTTGGCGGGCGCCACCGCCATCGGGACGAGCGGCGGCGGTACGTGGTGCCCCGGACAGGCCGCGAGCAACGCACCGGCGCCAATGTAGGAAAGGGCACGCAGCGGGTCAAGCGAAACACGTTGTCCCCTCAATAGTTAAACCCAAAAAAGAAGTCTACAAAGCGGCGACCGCGCGTGCTCTGCGGCAGGCTGTACAAGTCGACATCGGAGGTCGCGAGCCGGTACCCGACATCGAGCCGCAGCACCAGCGGCGGCCCGATCGGCATCCGCAATCCCAGTCCGCTCGAGCCGAGCACGCCGCGGCGCGTCGTCGTCTGGGACCACGCCCGGCCGTAGTCGAGGAAGAACGCGCCTTGCACGCCGGGGAAGCGTGCGGCGCCGAACGGAAAGCCGATCGTGAGAAAGTCGGTGATCGGAAAGCGGTACTCCGCGTTGACGAGCCAGGCCCGCGTGCCCGACACGTAGCCATACCGCGGATAGCCGCGCAGCCCCCACGAGCCGCCGATGCTGAGATGGCGCGGGCGCTCGCCGCCGGACGCGTAGCCCTGGACGCGCAGCGCCACGGCGCTGTGCAGCGACATCCGCAGATACTTGCGCACGTCCGCCGACACGAGCCACGAGTCGAACCGGCCATGCGTCAGGTCGTTCACCAAGCCGGTCGTGAGGTTGTAGCGCTCGCCGTCGATCGGTCCCGTGGGCAACCACAGCGTGTTGTCCTTCACGTACGTCAGATAGTTCGACGCCAGCCAACCGACGCGGCGCGGCTCATCGACGTCTTCCGACTCGAGGTCGAACCGATCCGAGTGCTCGAGCCGGTACTCGCCGACGATGCGGCGGAAGCGCGTGAACGGATAACGCACCTGGGCGAATGCGCCGTACGACCGCTCCTCGAACAGCGTGCTGAAATCACCTTCATAGTAGAGGCCGCGCTGGCGAAATGCCCCGACGCCCCAGTTGATGCGGCGCGACTGATTCAGATAGAAGGCGGAGCCGCTGAAGTTGTCGAGCAGACTGCCGTACCCGGCGCTCTGGAACGAGGAGAGCGTGAGAAAGACGAGGTGATCGGACAGCAGGTCGCTGAACACGAACACCGCACCCTGTACCGATCCCAGCCCCGGCGCGACGGCGGCGTCGCCCGCGGCGAAGTCGAGACTGAACTTCCGCTCGTACGGTGCGCCGTCCGTACGCGCGTATTGCGGGTGCGACAGCTCGCCCCAGGTCCACGCCGCCGCCGGCAGGCTATCGCCCCTCGCGAGCGTGAACACGCTCGTCGAGTCTTGCAGCGGCGGCGCGACGTAGATGTTGAAGCTCAAATCGGCGAACCCTCCGAACAGCAGGCCGCCGTGCTCCCCCGGCACCCATTGCGGATCGAACGCGCCGTTCAGGGTTCTCGTCTCGCGGCGCCCCTTCCCCGTCGGGTCGATCGAATACACCTGGAAGGTGCCGTCGCGATCGCTGGCGAAGTAAATGCGCTCCCCGCCCCAGCGCGGCCCCTCGTCGCGCCAGTCACCGTAGGTCAGGTACCGCACCGCGCCGGACGCGAGATCGAGCGCGAACAGGTTGTGCGCGCCGCCACGCCCGAACGGCGTGCGATCCGATGAGAACGCGATGGTCCGCCCATCGGGGCTGAACGTGGGATCGATGTCTTCATAGCGATCGGAGGTCAGCCGCTCCAGGCGACCAGAGCCCGCCGCATCGGCGATCCAGAGTCGGTAGAGATCCGAATAACCAGAGACCGACAGCCCGCTGAACACCACGCTCTTGGCGTCGGGCGCCCAGGTGGGCGACAGAATCGAGACGAGCTCCGGAAACTGATAGCGCCCCACGACCTTCGCGCGCTTCAGGTCCCAGAAAAACAGCGCGTCGCGCTCGGCGTACCTGCTGCTGAACGCCGCGATGCCCGCGGTATTCACGTCGATGCGCGATTCGAAGAAATGGAACGACTCGAATTGCTCGCTGCGCTCACCCTGCACAACCGATCGCTTGCCCCGGGCTCCCCCCCCCCTCCCTCCCCCGCGGTGCGCCAGGCTCTGCGCATAGATCGTCGCGTAGCCGCTGGACGGCGAAAAGAAAAGGAACGACGGGACGGTATCACCCGGCAGCTGATAGGCGGTCGGCTTGATCGCCAGCTCCGTGAGCTTGCGCGCCGTGATCGCGAGCGGCGGCTGCGTGGCGACCGCGGGATAGTAATGTTGCCGCATCCAGTATTGCCATTCCTCCGAGAGCTGCTCGATCGTCCGCCCGTACACGCCGACGAGCGCGGCATCGAAGCTGCTGTACTTCCAGATGTCGCTGTAGAACTCCAGAATGCGCCACTCGCCGTAGCGCTCGGCGAGAAAGCGGTGGATGCAGCCGCCGACCGGGTAGATGAGCCCGCCGTAGGCATACGTCAGCTGTGGCAGCGTCGGCAGGCCGCCCGTGATCGTCATATCGCGCAGCACCATTTCGTCGCGGCTGTCCTCGCCCGCGGAAAAGAACTCGGCGAGTCCCTCCGTCCACCACAGCGGAATTCCCGCCTGCCGGAAACGCGGGTACCGCGCGAACGTCTGCGCGGCGAGACTCAGCTGAAAGACGTGCACCAGCTCGTGACGGATGGTGTGCCGGAACTCGGCGTAGCTGCCGCGGAACGGGAGTGCGACACGGCGCTTCAGAAACTCGGTGACGCCGAGCAGGCCTTCGGGTGGTATGAACGGCAGAATGTTCGTCTGCTCGAAATCCGTATGCGATGCATATACGATCAGGGGGATGCGGCGCGTGACGGCATGGTTGAAGCGCCGCTCGAGCGCGTCGTAGCTCTCCTCGGCATAGGCCAGTGCCACGCGGCCCAGCTCTTCTTCTTCCGGATAGTAGTAGAGATCGACGTGCTCGCCGCGCAGCACGCGCCAGTCAAAGCGGCGGTACTGGATCTTGTTCTGACCGAAGTAGCCGTACTGCGCGCTCAGCGATGCGCCCCAGCACAGGAATGCGCAAACACAGGCGAACGTGGCTCCCCTCATCTATGAATGCTCCGTATCCGATCGCCCTGACCGATCGCATCCAGCACCGTGCTGCCTCCCCCGGCCACCCGGCCGAAGACCGTGTAGGTGCCATCGAGGTGGGGCTGCGCCGAATGCGTGATGAAGTACTGGCTGCCGCCGGTATCGGGCCCCGAAAGCGCCATCCCGACGGTCCCCGTCTCGTACCGCACCGGATTGATCTCGTCGCGCAGCACGAACCCCGCCCCCGGTCCGCCCCAGCCGTCCCCCCGGGGATCGCCATCCTGCACGACAAAGTTCGGCACCACCCGGTGCCAGCGCGTCCCGTCGAAATATCGCCGGTCGACGAGGGTGAGGAACGCCGCAACGGTGAGCGGAGCCTCCGCGGGGAGCAGCTCGATCTCCAGGGTGCCGCGGTCGGTCTCGAGAAAGATGCGCGGATTCGTCCCGCCGAGGGCGGGCGCCAGCCAGCGGCGGGCCACGTCCCGATAGTCGGCGAGGGTGCGGCCGGTCGCGATCGGCGTGGCCGATCCCCACACGTCGCGCGCGTCGGGCAGCGTGTCGGCCGCGAGGCGTCGCACGAGATAGTCGTCAGGCCGGGCGGGGGGGGGCACCACCGAGATGAACTTCGTCGCGACTCGCAAACGGCCGGTCGGAGACGCAGCGGCAATCGCCCCGAGCGCCGACACGGCGGACAAGCGGGCGTCATTGAACGGATCGCCGTCCGCCCTCAGGTATGCCGCGACGAGCAGATCCACGTCGTCGCTGCTGGGATGGCGGGCCAGGAGGTCGGCCGCGACGCTGCGCACGGCGGGGTCGGCATGCGTGATCAAGGTGCGTGCCCGCGCGAGCAGCGCGGAATCGGTCGCCGGCACGGTGCGCTGCAACGCCTGGAGCGCCTGGGCGACGACCCGGCCATCGGGATCGGCCAGCTGCGCTTCCAGACGGTCGCGCGCACGGGCGGCACCGAACGCCTCCGCGGCCACGCTGCGCCACCGCCAGTCGGCATCGCCGGTGACGGCCGCGGCGGCGGTCACCCCTGCGGCGCTGTCCGCCTGCGCCAGGGCGATCAGGGCCTGCCGCTTGATGGCAAACACGCTGCTCGTGAGGCGCGCGCGCAACGCTTCAATCGCAGCGCTGCCGCGCAGCACGCCCAGCGTTGTTTCGGCCTGGACGGCGACGCCGATGTCGCGGTCGGCGGCGAGCGGAACGACGGCGCCCGCGAGCCCGGAATCACGGAACGAGGCCAGCGCGCGGAGCGCGTTGATGCGGATGTGCGCGTCGCGGTCCTCGAGCAACGGGCGCAACCCGTCGGTCGCGCCGCGCGCATCGATCCTGGCGCTGTCCAACAGCGCCTTGCTGATGCCGCGCGCCGCGACCATCCGGATCTGCTGATCGCCGTCGCGCAGGGCCCGGATGAGCGACGCGGCGCCGGGGGCGGCGCGGAGGCGCGCGAGCGAGTAGAGCGCGGGCCACCGGGTGGACGGATCGGTCGCGTCGGCGAACCGGACCAGTGAGGCGACCGGTGCACGCCGGCCGAGGCGCCACGCCTCGAGCAGCGCGGCGTTGATCACGGGCGTCGCCGCGTCGGGCGAGCCGCCGGCGATGATGTCGCTCAGCGCGCGCGCCCCCTCGTCGCCGCCGATCTTGGCGATCGCCGTCACCGCTTCGCGCTGCGGCGCGCGTTGATCGGTTGAAGGCACCGAGCGAATCAGTTGCAGCAGCGGCGCGACGGCCCGGGCATCCTTGAGTAACCCTAGCGCGAATGCTGCCGCGGCCTGCACGCCGGGCACCGAATCGTTGAGGATGGGAAACAGCAGATCGAGCGCCGCGGGATCGCCGATGCGGCCGGCGGCGAGCGCCCCCTGACGCCGGATGGAGGGATCGCTGTGACTCAGCGCTTCCCGCAGCACCGCCGGATCGAAGTGGCGCGCATCGGCCGCGGCCAGCAGCCCCGCGAGCACGCCCACCGTCGTTTCATTCGGCTGCTGCCCACGCAGCGGCCGCGCCGCGAGCAGCGCGAGCGGGAGGAGGAGGTTAGAGACGAACCGGGTCTGCCGTGGGTTCGAGCAGCTCACGCACGTGCTCCGGAAGACGCGATAGAGTTTGTTGTGGGTTCAGCGCGATCAGCGACGTTTCCGCCGTGGCGAGCAGCTCGTCGGTCGCCGCCCGTTCCACCGCATAGCCGAAACTCACCCGCCGCGAGGCCAGGTCGCGCACCCAGCAGCGGACGCGAATCATATCATCATAGCGCGCGGGCCGGCGATAGCGGATGTGCGCATCCGTGACGGTGAGGTACGTGCCCTGCGCTTCCAGCTCCTTGTACGAGACCCCCCGCTCCCGGAGGTGTTCCGTGCGGGCCATGTCCATCCAGATGAGATAATTCGCGTGATAAACGAATCCCATCTGATCGGTTTCGGAGTAATTCACGCGGTGCAGCACCGCGCTGATCACGGGCGAGTTATTCCCCGTAGGGGATCCAGATGTTCTTCACTTCCGACGCGCGCCGCAGGAACTCGCGCCCTTCGCCCTGACGCGCATCCAGCCAGTCGCGGGCGCGCGCGCTCGCCCAGGTCCGCTTCATGTTCGCCGCCGACGCCAGCTCCACCGCCTTCACGCCCGCCGCCGTGCCGCAGTACCACATGCCGTCCACGTCGTCATGCTCGGCGAGCACTTTGGCGAGCGCATCCTTGGCGCCGGTGATCACGTTGATCACGCCGTCCGGCACGTCGGAGGTCTCCAGCACGGTGCAGAACTCCGTCACCGCCAGCGGCTGCGGCTCCGAGGGCACGACGATGACGGTATTGCCGACCGCGACCGCGGGCGCGACCAGCGAGATGAAGCCGAGCAACGGATACTCGTCGGGAGCGGCGATGCCGAGCACGCCGACCGGCTCGTTCATCGCGAGCGTGACGCCGCGAATCGGCGTGTGATGGACGGCGCCATCCCACTTGTCGGCCCACGCGGCGTACGTGAACAGCCGCGCGATGCTCGCATCGACCTCTTCGCGTCCCACCCGCGCGGCGAATTCTTCAGCACGCGTCGCGAGATTCTCGGCGATGAAATAGAGGATCTGGGCGCGCATGTGTCCGCTACCCCGGCCCCACCCTGCGGCGGCGTGCGCCGCCTCGACGGCATTGCGCACGTCTTTGCGATTGCCTTCGGCGACTTCACCCAGCACCCGGCCGTCGGGAGCGACGATCTTGCGGGAGTAGCCCTGATCGGGCCGCGCCTGCTTGCCGCCGATGAACAACTTGTACGTCCTATCAATCGGGGGAAGGGGGACGGGGGACGAGGGACGGGTAGACTCGGCTGCCGGAGCGGCTTTGGGCGCGGAAGTCGCGACCCCCTCCCCCGTCCCCCGTCCCCCGTCCCATTCCGATTTCAGGTACTCGTACATGCCCTCGCGCCCGCCCTCTCGGCCGAAACCGGATTCGCGATAGCCGCCGAACCCCGACGCCGCGTCGAACAGGTTGGTTGAGTTTATCCAGACAACTCCGGCCTTGAGCTGCGGTGCGACGTCGAGCGCGAGATTGATGTTTTCCGTCCACACGCTCGCCGCGAGACCGTAGGGAGTGTTGTTCGCCAGCTCGACCGCCTCCTTCGGCGTGCGGAACGTCATACTGACGAGCACGGGGCCGAAGATCTCGACCTGCGCGATCGTCGCGGCGGGTGAGACGTCGGTGAACAGCGTGGGCGGATAGAAGTAGCCTTCCGTGGGGCACGCCCACGACGGCTGCCACATCTTCGCCCCTTCCTCTACGCCCTTCTCCACAAGGCCGCGGATGCGCTCGAGCTGCACCGGCGCCACGATCGCACCCATGTCGACCGCTTTGTCGAGCGGCGAGCCGACGCGCAGCTTCTCCATGCGGGCGCGGAGCTTCTGCGTCAGGCGGTCGGCGACCCCTTCCTGCACGAGCAGCCGCGAGCCGGCGCAGCAGACCTGACCCTGATTGAACCAGATCGCATCGACGACGCCTTCGACCACGCTGTCGAGATCGGCATCGTCGAACACAATGAACGGGCTCTTGCCGCCCAGCTCGAGCGTCAGCTTCTTACCGCTGCCCGCGGTCGCCTTGCGAATGATGCGGCCGACTTCCGTGGACCCCGTAAAGGCGATCTTCTGCACGTCGGGATGCTCGACGAGATGCTTCCCGGTTGCGCCATCCCCCGTCACCACATTGAACACGCCGGGCGGCAGCGCGGCGGCTTGCGCGATCTCCGCGAAGCACAGTGCGGTCAACGGCGTGAATTCGGCAGGCTTGAGGATGACGGTGTTCCCCGCTGCGAGGGCAGGCGCGACCTTCCACGCCACCATCAGCAGCGGGAAGTTCCACGGAATGATCTGCCCCACCACGCCTACCGGCACGTAGCCGGGGAATTCGCTGTCGCGCAGCTGCGCCCAGCCGGCGTGGTGATAGAAGTGCCGGGCGGCGAGCGGGATATCGAGATCACGGGTCTCGCGGATCGGCTTGCCGTTGTCGAGGCTTTCGAGCACGGCCAGGAGCCGCGACTGGCGCTGCACTTCGCGCGCGAGGGCGTACAGGTAGCGGGCGCGCGCGTGCGCCGGGAGGTCCGCCCACGCGGGGGCGGCGGCGTTGGCGGCGGCGACGGCGGCATCCACGTCCGCCTTGCTTCCCTGCGCCACACGCGCCAGCACCGCTTTCGTCGCAGGATTGATCGTCTCGAAGTACTGGAACAGCTTCGCGACGGTCGCCATCAGACCATCGGGTGGCGGTGCGCCGCCGCATAGCGCCCGGTCACGAAGTGCTCGAGCTGGCGCTCGATATCGGTCAGCAAGGAACTGGCCCCCAGCCTGAACAGGGCCGGCTTCAGCCAGCGATCGCCGAGCTCTTCCTTCATAAGGATCATCCAGTCGAGTGCCTGCTTGGCGGCGCGGATGCCGCCGGCCGGCTTGAAGCCGATGGCTGCTCCGGTGCGCATCTCATACTCTCGGATCATGCGCGCCATGACGACGCCGACGGGCAGCACCGCGTTGACCGGCTCCTTGCCGGTGGACGTCTTGATGAAGTCGGCGCCGGCCATCATCGCGACCATGCTCGCCCGCGCCACGTTCGTTAGTGTCGCTAACTCCCCCGTGCCCAGAATCGCCTTCATGTGCGCCCGCCCGCACGCGTCGCGGAATGCGCGCACCTCGGCGTACAGCGCGGCCCAGTCGCCCGTGAGGACGTGCGCGCGCGTGATGACGATGTCGATCTCCCGCGCACCGGCGGCGACAGAGGCCTGCACTTCCTCGAGCCGCTGCGCAAAAGGGTTGAGCCCGGCGGGGAAGCCGGTCGACACCGCCGCGACCGGAATGCCCGAGCCCTCGAGCGCCGCGACCGCGGTGGGAACGAGGGCGTGATAGACGCAGACCGCGCCGACCTTGATGTCGAGCTGGCCGACGCCGAGGGCGTCGACGAGGTCGGGACGCAGGGGGCGGCGCGCCTTCGCGCAGAGCCGCAGCACGTTCCCGGGCGTGTCGTCGCCCTGCAAGGTGGTGAGGTCCATGCAGGTGATCGCGCGCAGCAGCCAGGCCGCCTGCCATTCCTTCTTCACGGTACGGCGCGTGGGGATCGTGGCGGCGCGGCGCTCGACGGCGCTGCGATTCACACGCAGCGCCCGGACGACGTCGAGATCGAGCGGCATGCCGGGATTGCGATCTTCCTTGAGCACAGGACGGACCGCCCCCACACTCCGCAGCCGTTCCGACGTCGCTGTCATGGCGGGAGAATGCGAACCGCCACTCGAAAAGTCAACGCGAAGCGGGAATTCCTGCGCCGCGACGGCAGGCGTCCACGGCCTGCGATTCCTCGGCGCGAATGCACTGCGCTTCGCGCTCCGGCGTCGTCGCCAGTAAGGTGGCGATCTCCTCCCCCAATGCCTGGTAGCACGTCGGCCCGCCGGGCTCCGCGGCGACGATGCGACAGAACGTGAATGCCGATTCCGTCGTCGCCGTCCAATCGACCAGGGCTTTCGCCGCGCCGAAGTAACAGGCGGGACGATAGGGCTCGCGGGCCTTGTCGCACATGTCGGCGGTCTTCTGCGGATCGCGCGCCGTGTACGACGTGATGTCGCGTCCCAGGCTCTGGAAGCAGACAGGCCGCACGTGCGCGGGGGCGCGCTCGCACGACCGCGCGGCATCGCCCATGTCGCCGTGATTCAGATTCAGCATCACGGACGTTTGCATCTGATAGCAGGCGTGCAGGTAGCGCTCCGCCATGATCGAGCAGGGATAGAGCGGGTCCGCGGGATCCATCGCTTTGAACGTGGCGGCGGCCATGTGGTGGCTGTGCGCGGCGAGCATCGTCGCGGGGTGATGCGGAGTCGTGGCGTTGATCACGCTTTCCATGAACGCGCCGCCATAACACGATTCGCGATCCCACCCATCGGTCAGCAGGTCGCAGTCGCCGAGCGCGCGCGGCAGATCATGACCGCGGAACATCGTCAAGCCGTGGCCCATCCCGTGGACGCACTGGAACAGCACCCAGCGACTCGCGGTGGCGCTCTTGAACGGCTGGCACAGCGCTTCGACTTGCGGCTGCGTCACCTCTTGCCGGGACTCGAAGTAGGCCTGAATCACGCCGTGGCGGCAGCCGGACGAATAGCCGTCACCGCAGGCCGCGAACGTCGCGGTGATGTCGGGCGATAAGCCGTACGCCTCGATCCCGATGCCGTGCGCGTACTCGTGCGCATGCTCCGCTGCGTCGGCATCGGCGCGGGTGATCGCGTCGAGCGTCGCCACCGCGTCGGCCAGGCCGTGCTGCGTCAGCCGATCCGAGAGGAGTCGCGCATAGCAGGTGCGGCGTGCCTCGCCCGAGACCGCACGGCAAGCGGCGGCCCCCGATCCGGATGGTCGTCCGATCAGCTTCGTCACGGCGAATCCTCCCGCCACGACGACCACGGCGGCAACGGCGATCGCGATCTGTTTGGTTGAACGCATGGTGAGAACTCTAATGTGCTTGCGTGCGTGCTTCCAGGTTCCTAAGCTTGGGCCGTGTCAGCCCCCCCCCCAGCGGGCACGTCGCGGGTTATTGTCGTCGCGGACGCGCACCTTGGTCAGGTGCCGGCCGCGGTGGGCGCCGCCTTCCACGCCTTTTTGGACGAGGTGCCGCGACCCGGGGACCACCTCGTGCTGACCGGCGATCTCTTCGACTTCTGGTTCGAGTATCCCAGCGTCATCCCCCGCAAACACTTTGCCACCGTCGCGAAGCTGCAGGAGGTCCGCGCCCGCGGCGTCCCGATCACGTTCGTGGGGGGCAACCATGACCGCTGGGGAGGGACGTTCTTCACCGAGGACCTGGGCATCGCGTTCTACGGCGGTGAGGCGGAGCTGGAGCTGGGCGGGCGTCGCGCCTTCATCACGCACGGCGACGGTCTCACCGAGCAGCATTGGAGCGGCAAGCTGATGCATCGCTTCACGCGCCACCCGGTCACGGTCGCGGTATTTCGCGTGCTCCATCCCACGATCGGCTTCTGGATCGCCGATCTGTTCTCCCGCCACCTCGCCGACAACACCAAGGACCGGGCGGTGCTCGACCGAGCCGCGGTCGCGCAGCGGGAATGGGCGGGCGAATTCCTCGCCAACCACCCGGACGTCGATCTCGTCATCATGGCGCACACGCATCGGCCCGTCGTGAACCGGTTGCCTGATGGGCGGACCTATTTGAATCCGGGTGCGTTTCTCGACGGCGGCCGCTACGCCGTGATCACGCGGGACCACGTGGAGCTGAAACAGTTCACAGCGGGACGACTTCAACCCGCTTGAGCTTCTCCCCCAAAAACAGCGCGCCGACCTTCCGAAAATGCGGCTCGTCGTCGGAGACGACGAAGCGATGGTCGTGACGGGCGCCCCCGTTCGCCAGTAAATCCAACCGCTCGAGGTCGCCCGCGACCGCGGTGGCCGTGTCTTCCGCCGAATCGACCAGCTTCACATCGGGCCCCATGACCCGCGCCAGCAGCGGTTTGATCAACGGATAATGCGTGCAGCCCAGCACGAGCACGTCGACGTTCGCGCGCTTGAGCGGCTCGAGGTACTCGCGCGCGATCACCTCCGCCGCCGGATGCTCGAACCAGCCTTCTTCGACGAGCGGCACGAAGAGGGGACACGGTTGCACGTGCACGCGCGCGTCGGGCCGCAGCGCCGTGATCGCGCGCTCGTAGGCGCCGCTGGCGATCGTCCCCGCGGTGCCGATCACGCCGATCGTTCCCGTTTTCGTCGCCGCCACGGCGGCGCGAGCGCCGGGCTCGATGACGCCCACCACCGGCACGGGCGAGCGCTCCTGGAGGTGGCCCAGCGCGTGGGCGGTGCTGGTGTTGCAGGCGACCACCACCGCTTTCACGCCGCGCTGCAGCAGAAAGCCGAGGATCTCGGCGCTGTAGCGCCGCACCGTGTCCGGTGACTTGGGGCCGTACGGGACGCGGGCGGTATCCCCGAAATAGATGACCGACTCGTGCGGCAGGCGCTCGAACAGCGCGCGCGCGACGGTCAAGCCGCCGATCCCGGAATCGAAGACGCCGAGCGGCGCGCTGTTCACGGCGCGGGGATACGCGGCAGCGGGACGGTGATCCCGATGCCGTTGGGGAAGGCGCGCACCTTCAGATCGGGAGGGAAATCGCGCAGGTGCGCCGAGACGTAGGCCTCCGCCCCGGCAAATAGATGATTGAAGATCCAGAGCACGAGCCAGTCCTGCACTTCCTGGCGTTTGAGTTTCAGGTTGGCCGAATGGATTTCCTTCAAGTAATTCGCTTCCTGCTGCGCCTTGAGCGTCATCATCGCCGTCACGCCTTCCCAGGCCACGAACGTCGCGCCCGTAACCTGCCGGCCGGTCACGGCCTGGCCCCAGCCGGGAATGAGGAAGGACCGCCAGAAGGCGCCCATCGGCCCAACGCCGTGATGCATGGTGTCGGCGGGGAGAGTGATATGGGCGGTATCGGCGACATGGGACGTATCCTGACCGGAAAGTTGGAATGTTGGAAAGTTGGAAAGTGTAATCGCCAAAGCGACTACCTTCCAACGTTCCAACCGTCCAACCTTCCGCGTCATCTCGCCACCAACACGTTCAATCGGCCCCGCTCCAACTCTACCGTACATTCGTTCACTCCTGGCTCCCGCAGCTCGCCGTCCACGTGCACGACCAGCGGCTGCTCCGGCGAGCGTACGACCAGCTTCGCGGTCTTGATCACGGCAACCTCGCGCATCGTTACGTGCGTGCCCCGCATGACCCGGGGGAGCGCCAGCAGAAACCGTGGCAGCGACACGCGGCGGATCAGGCATACGTCCATCTTGCCATCCGCCGGATCGGCGTCCGGCGCGAAGCGGTAACTGCCGCCCGCCGTCGTGCCGTTGCACACCTCGATCATCATCATGTACCCCCGCTCGCGGAATCCGGGGGCGGCCACGTCGAAGACCGGCGGCTCGAACCGGAAAAACGTCTGGACGATCGGCACGAGATACGACAGAAAGCCCCGCAGATGCGGCATGCGGTTGCGCCTCTGCACGACCGCGGGGCCGAATCCGAAGCCCACGCTGTTGACGAACCATTCGCCCAAGACCCGGCCGGCGTCGAAGCGGCGCGAGCCGGCCGTGACGAGCCGGGCGACCGCGCGCACCGGATCGTGGCCGTACACGCCGACCAATTTCGCGAAATCATTGCCCGATCCGACCGGCACGACGCCGAGCGCCGCGTCGGCAGCGCTGCGCAACAGGCCGTTCGCCACTTCGTGGACGGTGCCATCGCCGCCGACCGCGACCACGTGGCGCGCGCCCTGACGCACCGCCTGCGCGGCGAGCTCCTGACCGTGGCCGGGGCCCTCGGTGCGCGCGACGTCCACCGCCCACCCCTGTGCGCGGAACGCGCGCACGACCACGGACTCCGCGCGCCGCGCGGCCCCACGGCCCGCCGCCGGATTGAGTATCACATGGGCATGAAGCATCAGCGGCAGACAAGATACAATCTCGTCTGCCGCTCAAGGATTTCGGGGGTTTTGCGAGTGTTTACACCGCCAAATAGTGCTCGTCCCAGTTAACGGCGAACTCGACACTACAACGCCCGCACAGCATCCGGCTGGGGCGGCCCGGCAGCGGCACGCGATCCCGGCACGACGGGCAGACGGCGTAGCGTTCGCCGACCTGCACCGAGCGCGGCACATTGCGCGGGCGCGGCACCACGGTCCATTTGCGAGGCGGAGTATTCGACATCTGGAGGAAGGCACGGACCACGGGGACCGGGGTCCCCTTGACGTCTACCACAGCGGCGAGGCCATCGGCCTTGATGAGGCGGTACCAGGCGCCGCGACGCAGATTGCAGTTCAGATCGGCTTGGAGACGGGCCCACACCATCATCGTGTACTCTCAGGCGTCAGGGGCGGGTATAGTAACTCCCTGCAGCCGAGTTCGGAGTGACCGCTGTCACGACTATTCTTTGACGGCGGTCGCTTCCGTCCAGTTGACCTCAAACTCCTTGCGGCAGCGCGCGCATTCGTGCGTACGGACACGCTTTGGCAGCGGCGCACGCGCACGACAGTTGGGGCAAACGCCGTACGTCCCCCGAAGATGAGGCGGCGCTTTGCGGTTTTCTGCGGAGCCGTTCACGACGCTCCACTGTTGTGGAGGCCGCGGCTGGATCTCGAGCCACGCCCGCAGCACGCCCACCTTGCGGTGGTTGACCTCGATAACTGCTTGGAGATCCGTGAGTTCGATGACGCGGTACCATGCACCGCGGCGCATTTTTATGGGGACATCGGCCTGCAGGCGCGCGAAGAGAATAGCCACCACGGCTCCTGGTGCGGGAGACGAGAATGGGCGCGGGGACAATATAGTGATTAGTGCAAGCGGCGGGCGTGCTAAAACCTCGTCAGGTGTTGTCCCAGCCGATGTCGAAATAGCCGTTGCATTTGGGACAGCGCATGCTGGCCGCACGCTCTGCGAGGCGGGCGCGCTCGCGGCAGTTGGGACAGACGCCGTAGCGCGCGCCCCAGGTGAGGGGCAGCCGCGCGGATCGCGCCGGCCGCGGCACGACGGTCCAGCGCGTGGGCCGTGTCGCCATGATCTCGAGTGAGGGACGTGGGAATGTGGTCGCGGTGCCATTCACGTCGAGTACCACATCCACCGGTGTCAGGCGTACGACGCGATACCACGCGCCCCGGCGCAGGTGGCCGGCTTCCGAAGGGCGCAGACGAGCCCATTGAGCCGTGCTCATATCATAGGATTGTGAACAACGGGGGAAAAAGTCAACACGGCGGTGGCGGGAGCGTGTAGGAATCGAACCTACCGAGCCCCGTTAGGGGCCCAAACAGTTTTGAAGACTGGTCAGGCCACCAGACCCAATCCGCTCCCGGAACA
>WNGD01002513.1_pt1 | contig 23941 bp, 25 predicted proteins | sample 5400671 | NCBI WGS metagenome assembly WNGD01 (sample SAMN13153369, study PRJNA577476) | soil metagenome | isolation source: 40 cm soil or saprolite under grassland replicate 2 | place: USA:California | collected 2016-06-15
GCCCTGTCCGCATAGGTTGCTCGGGCTGGAACTATGCATCGTGGAAGGACGAGTTCTACAAAGGAGAGCCCGCGCGGCTATGGCTCCAGCACTATGCGCAGTACTTCGACACGGTCGAGGTCAACAGCACCTTCTATCGACTTCCACTGAGGACGTCGGTCGCGCACTGGGTCGACGGGACTCCGCCGAACTTCGTCTTCGCCGTCAAGGCAAGTCGCTATCTCACGCATGTGAAGAGGCTGACGGATCTCGACGATGGCATTCAGCGCTACTACGACCGACTCGAGCCGCTCGCGCGGTCACCCAAGCTGGGACCCGTTCTGTGGCAACTCCCGGCGAACTTCCGGCGCGACGACGAGCGGCTCGGTGCCGCTCTGGCCGCGTTGCCTCGCGGCCGTCACTGCTTCGAGTTTCGACATGCCAGCTGGTTCGTGGACCCCGTCTACGAGTTGCTGCGCGTGCACGGCGCAGCCCTCGTCATCGGCGACCGGCCGGACGTGAAGCCGTTCCAGTCGCACGAGCTCACAACCGACTGGACCTACGTCCGCTTCCACTACGGCTCGCGTGGGCGTCGCGGCAACTACAGCCGCTCGGAGTTGGAGGAGTGGGCTCGACGCTTCGAGGGCTGGCGTCGTGAGGTCGAGATCTACGCGTACTTCAACAACGACTGGGAAGCCTTCGCGATCCGGAACGCGCTGTGGCTGAAGAAGCGCCTGTCCCTGTGACCATCCGTGCCCCCGGCGTCGACGAAGGCGGTCGGCTCAAGGAGATCGCCATCGCGTCCAAGGAGTTCTGGGGCTACGAGCCCGACAAGGTGAGGGAATGGGCGGACCGGGGTGACTTCTCGGCTGCGCAGCTCGGGAAGCTGACCGTGTTCGTCGCGGAGGCCGGCGACCGGGCGATCGGCTGGTGCTCCCTCGAGCCGCGAGCTGAGCTGTGGTGGCTCGCCGATCTCTGGATCGAGCCCGAGTGGATCGGCAAGGGAGTCGGAAGTCGTCTCTTCCGTCACGGCGCGCGACATGCTCGGCGAGAAGGCGCAAAGCGCCTCGAATGGGAAGCCGAGCCGAACTCGATCGGGTTCTACGAGAGAATGGGTGCGAGGTACGTGCGCGACAGCGAGCTGAGCGAATGGGGGCCCACGCTCTCCGTGATGGGAGTCGAGCTGAATGGTTGAGGGCAGAACGGTCAAACTGAGTTCGCCCGACCGCGTCCTTTATCCAGAGGATGGGATCACGAAGGGCGACGTCTTCGAGTACTACAAGCAGGTCGGCCCGACGATCGTGCCGCACCTGAAAGATCGTCCATTCACGATGAAGCGCTACCCGCACGGGATCACGGGCGAGGTCTTCTTCCAGAAGCAGGCGCCCAGAGGGATGCCGGACTGGATCCCGACGCGCCAGTTCCGCACCTGGCCGCGTGAAGGCGGGTCGCGGCTCGTCGACTTCCCGCTCCTCAACGCCCCCGAGGCAGTGCTGTGGGCGGTGCAGATGAATTGCATCGACATGAATGCGTGGTACTCGCGCGTCGACAAGCCCGACCGTCCGGACTTCGTCCTCTTCGATCTCGATCCACCGGACGACGGTTTCCAGCTCGCCATCGAGGTCGCTCATCTCATCCGCGAGCTCCTCGAGGAGCTCGAGCTGCCGGGTTACGTGAAGACGAGCGGCGCCGACGGGATCCACGTCGTCGCCCCGATCACCCGACGCTCCACGTTCAAGCAGACATACGACTTCGCCGAGAAGGCTTCACGCCTGCTCGAGCAGCGACATCCCGGCAAGGTCACGACGGAGTGGCTGAAGAAGAAACGCGAGGGTGTGCTCGTCGACCACCGCCAGAACGGTCACGGGAAGACGATCGCCTCGGTCTACTCCGTTCGGCCGAAGCCGGGCGCGCCCGTCTCGACGCCGCTTCTCTGGGAGGAGCTGACGCCCGGAGTCAGGCCGCGCGACTTCGGCATGGAGCAGGCGCTCCGGAGGATCGAAGAGCACGGCGACCTCTACTCGCCGGTCCTCGAAGATCCGCGACCGCTCGCGCCCGCGGCCAAGAAATTAGAAAAGCTAGGCTCAGACGGATGAGCGAACCGAATCGCGATCTGATCATGAAGGCGCTCGAGCGCGTCATCGACCCGGAGCTGCGCAAGCCGGTGACGGAGCTCGACATGGTGCGCGGCGTCGAGATCGACGGCGGTGACGTGCGCGTCACCATCGCGCTGACCATCGCCGGCTGTCCTCTGCGGGACTCATTCCAGGAGCAGGTTGCCGAGGTGCTGCGCGACGTGCCCGGCGTCGAGCGCGTTGCGCTCGGTTTCGACGTGATGACGGCAGAAGAGCGGCAGGCGCTGACGACGAAGCTGCGCGGTGGACTGCAGGAGCGGACGAAGGGCCTCTCACTCGACGCGTCGACACGTGTGCTCGCGGTCTGCAGCGGCAAGGGTGGGGTCGGCAAGTCGACGTTGACCGCGAACCTCGCTGTCGCGCTGGCCCAGGCCGGCAAGCAGGTCGGCGTTCTCGATGCCGACGTCTATGGTCATTCGATCCCGCACGTACTCGGCATCCGCCAGAAGCCGGTGCTCGTCGACAAGATGATCGTCCCTCCCGTCAAACACGATCTGAAGCTGATGTCGATCGGGTTCTTCCTCGACGACAACGCGCCGGTGATGTGGCGGGGCCCGATGCTCCATCGCGCGCTCGAGCAATTTCTCTCGGACGTCCACTGGGGAGCGCTCGACGTGCTGGTCGTCGACATGCCGCCCGGAACAGGTGACGTCGCGATCTCGCTGGGACAGCTGCTGCCGCGCGCCGAAACGATCGTCGTCACGACACCGCAGCCCGCGGCCCAGGAGGTCGCCTCACGTGCCGGTGTAATGGCGCAGAAGACCGGCATGCGGCTCGTCGGGGTGGTCGAGAACATGACCGGTGACGTCTTCGGGTCGGGCGGCGGCCAACGTCTCGCCGATGAGCTCGACATTCCGCTGCTCGGGCGGGTCGCGCTCGATCCGCTCCTTCGGGAATGCGGAGACGCAGGTGAGCCGTTGATGGCGACCGCCCCCGATTCGCAGAGCGCACGCGAGTTGCGCCACATCTCCGACCAGCTGCTCGCGCTCGACCGCGGCACGATCGTCAAGCCGCTGACGCTCGTCTCGCGCTAGTAGGAGAGGTCGGGCGGCGGCCCTTCCTCGAGCTGCGAGAAGCGTGCATACGCCTCCGCAGACGACGCCACCTCCTTGTCGACGCCGGCACCGAGGCGAACCGCGGTTTCGTCGACAGGATAGGTCGCGGGTCCCTTGCGAGCTCCGACTGCGAGAACGAGCGCCGGACTCTCGCCTGCACCGACGATGATGTGCTTGGTCCTCGGTGGGCAGTGCACGAAGTCCCAGGCCTCGAGCGGCCGCTCTTGACCCTCCACGACGAGGATGCACTGACCTCGAAGGACGAGGAAATCCTCCTGGCCGGGCTCCTCGTGGTACATCGCCATCGGCATACCCGGCGGTAGGACGTTCAGGTTGATTCCGAGGTCCTCGAACGCCGCTTCGCCTTTGCCCTCGAAACCGCAGTAAGCACCGAGCTCGTTGTGAAGCCAGCGGGAATCGCGGGCGTTGACGACAAACCAGCCCGCGCTCTGCGGAACGCCGTTCTCGAGCCTCGCCTCCGGGACCATCGCGTAAGTATGCTCGCCGCCGTGCAGGTCGAGGAGCGGATCAGCGCGCTCGGTTTCTCGGAGGAGAACGCCAGCACACTGGCCGAGCACTTTCTCGACGCGGAGCGGCGGGGCAAACGTGGGCACGGGCTCGCGCGGGTCGAGTGGCTGGAAACCCTCCAGGGCCTCGACCCGAGCGCGGAGCCTGAGTGCGTGGTCGCGGAGGCTTGCTACGAGCGCTGGGAGGGCCGGGGCGCGCTCGGCTATCTGACGCTGGCGGCGATCTGCGCCGGCCAGCTCGAGGATCCTCCCGAGGCGGCGCGGCTGATCGTCGCGCACGACTGTTTTCCGACCGGAATGCTCGGCTACTGGGCGCGCCGCGTTGCCGGCGGGGGGCTTCTCGCCGTGTTGACGGCGACGTCGCCGCCGCGGCTCGGCCATCCGGACGGAGGGCCGAAGCTCACCGGCACCAACCCGCTTGCGATCGCGATTCCGAGCTCGGACGGCAGGCCGATCGTCAGCGACGTCTCGATGGGACGTGTGACGTACGGGGACGTGATCGCGGGCGCCGCCTCGGAGGAAGAGCTGGTGCCGTTCGGCGGCGTGCACGCGCACAAGGCTTTCGCGCTTGCACTCGGGCTGCAGCTGCTCGTCGACTCGCTCGTCGGCGACGGGTACGGCGCCGTGATGCTCGTTGCTCGGCCCGAAGCGGATCCCGTTCCCGCCCTGCGCACTCGAGCCGCCGGTTTGCGCCTCCCGGGGGACGCGTGATTCAGGCCTTGCCGCTCGCGGTCGTCGCAGGGGAGCTCGTGCGGCTACAGACGCGACAGCACGTCGTCGCGCTGACCTTCGACGGTGGCGGCAACGCGGACGCAGCAAAAGGGGTTCTCGCAGTTCTGAGACAGGAGCACGTGAGAGGGACGTTCTTCCTCACGGGACACTTCGTCCAGACGTATCCGCTCCTGTCGCGGGCGATCGGCAGGCGGTATCCGGTCGCGAACCACACCGTCGACCATCTCGACCTGCGGCGCCTGTCGACTCCTGCCGCAACACGTGAGATCACGCAGGCCGAAAGGATGATCGTGCGCGCGACGGGGCGCGATCCGCGTCCGCTCTTCCGCTTCCCGTACGGCGCGCGCGATGCGCGGACACTCGGGATCGTGCGGCGGCTCGGCTATACATCTGTGCGCTGGACGGTGGACACCTGGGGTTGGATGGGGCTGACTCTGCAGACCGTCGCCGGTGCGGAACGCCGCGTGCTCGACCACCTCGTGCCCGGCGAGATCGTCCTCATGCACCTTGGAGCGGCACGCGACCGCAGCACGATCGACTCCAGCGCGCTCCCGGAGGTGATCCGCGCGGTCCGCGCCCGCGGCTATCGCTTCGTCACTCTGGCGGGGATTCGGGCACCAGCCCGCTGAAACGAGGATCTCCGCGAAGGGAATCCAGGTCGGCGTCCTTCGCTGCGTATTCCCTGTACTTCGGCTCCGCCTCGAGCGATTCTCGTAGGTGTTCGAACGCCTCGTCGGTCCGGCCCTGCAGCGCGGCCAGGCATGCGAGGTCGTACAGCAGTGAGGGGTTATCGGGGTGGAGCTCGAGGCCCTCGCGTAAAAGGGCTTCGGCTTCGTCGTACCGCTTTGCTTTCCACGCAGGCGTCCCGGCGAATGCGAACTCCCACGGCGAGACGCGAAATGGGCGGTCCCTCGTACCACCGATCGCGAGGACGGTCGTTCCGTCTTCGACGGCCTGCGCGGCTCGCCTCTCCTTCGGGTCGTCGAGAAACACGAGCGTTCCCACGGGTGCATCGAAGCTCTCGCCGTCGACCGTGAACGTGGCACGGCCGGTGACGACGACGTACAGCTCTTCATGGTGCCCTGCGCCCGCGCCGGTCTCGTCGTGCTCCTCGACCACGAGCTCTCCCGCATTCGCCGTGTAGGCATTGATCCCGAAGGCTTCGATGCCGAGCGTCCGTCGCACGGGGCGCCACTGCAGCTGGCCGCCCACCACGTCGATGGACTCGATGTCCTCGATCCGGAGTGTTCTCACGCGGAGTGCTTCCGCAATGCAGCGAGGACAACCGGATCGACGCGGTCGATCCCTTCGACTCGTTCCTCGAGGTTCTCCGTGCCCGCCCAGTCGTTGAAGGCCTTGCTGAGCTCGCCCTCGTAGCCGAGCTTGGCGAGCCGGTCGCGTAGTTCCGCCGCCAACGCCTGGTCGACGGCGATCCAGTCCTCGGGCGGCGTCACGCCGAACAGCTCGTTGTGCAACGCGTAGAGCCGGCTCAGCTCCACGATCGGAAGCTCGTGGTCGTCCACTCGGAGATCGACGACGACGTCCGAGAGATTCGCGTAGCCGGCGTCCTTTTCGACGACGAGCAGCGAGGCCGACTGTTGTCCGCGGCGATCCCCGCCAGCAAGCTGCGCAGCCGCCAGGCACTCGATCAGCCGTTCCGCGAGGGAGAGATGGCTGTTCTGCTCGAAGGTCACCGCGAGCGCATCGACAGTCTCGTGTGAGACGAGGATGTTCCCCTGGGCGGCGTAATGCTTTCCGGTGCGGCCGCCGGCCCAGTCGTGGCACTCCTTACCCGTGAACGTCGCGGCGCGCCCGGAGCCGTCCACGATGCCCAGCTGGCGGTGCTCTCGGCCTTCGTCGGCGGCCGTGAGGGCAGCGGCCGCCTCGTCGGCCGTCTGTCCCGAGCGAAGGAGGTCGAGGCCGTCGGGCCCATAGCGGGGGTTTGCCCACGCTTGTGTGGCGATCGCGCCAACGTGTGGCTCGGCCCAGGGAACGACCGAGCCGACGGCCAGGAACTTCGATTGCACGGCGACACCCCAGTGACCCGCGTCGAGATCGCAGGCGACGAGCGAGTACGTCGCGACGACGCCGCTACGGGCCATACGTCAGCTCGCGGAGATCGAGGTCGAGCAACTCGCGCTGGTCGGGCGGAACGAGCGCGGCCGCAACTTCGGGGTGGGCGAGCGCAGCCTTCACCGCCTCCGCCGACGCGGCTAGCACGACGATGGGCCGTCCGGCCGCGTGCGCCTCGTGCAGGGGACGTTCATCCGATACGTCGTCGAGCACGAGCGCGTCGCCGACGTCGAGCTCGCCCTCGACGGCGATTTCGGGGACACGGCGCCCCGTTGCACCGAACCAGCGCTCTCTCACAGCTCGACGGACCCGCCGGGCTCGATCGCATGCACCTCGACCCCTGTGGCGAGCTGCTTCAGCTCGTCGGGAGTTCCGGCCAGGAGCGGAAACGTCCCGTAGTGCGACGGAACGAGACGTTTCACGCCGAGCAGCTCGCAGGCCACCGCGGCCTCGCGTGGATCCATGGTGAAGTGACCACCGATCGGCAGGACGGCGAGGTCCGGGGCGTAGATGCGACCGATGAGCTCCATGTCGCCGAACACGCAGGTGTCCCCTGCGAAATAGATCTTCTTGCCGTCCTCGAGCTCGATGACGATCCCGGCGGCCTCACCCAGGTACGTCCCGTCGTCAGCCGAGCTCGAGTGGAACGCGTTCGTCAGCGTGAACTTGATCCCCTCCGCCTCGACGGTCCCGCCCTTGTTCGGCCCCGGCAGGTCGTCGGTGCGCGCGCCCTGCGCTTTCAGCCAGCCCTTCAGCTCGACCATCGCGACGATCGGTACGGGGCCGACCTTCTCGGTGATCGCCACGACCGAGCCCAGGTGGTCCGAGTGGCCATGAGTGACCGCGATCACGTCGCAGCGCTCCGGTTCCTTCTCCGACGCGGGGCACTTCGGATTGTCGAGCCACGGGTCGACGTAGATGCGCTTGCCGCCCGGCGAGTCGAGGCGGAATGAGGCGTGTCCCAGCCAGGTCAGCGGCGCGTCGGCCATCGGTCTCCTCTCGTTCGCAGGTGCGGCGCGGAGCGTAAAGGAACGTCCGAGGTGGAGGCGAAGCTTGCTGAGGATGTCCCGGCGCCTGCTTCCCGCTCTGCTCGTCCTGGGGGCCCTGATCTCGGACGCCGGCGGCTCCCACGGGGTTGCGCTCACGTTCCTCCTCGTTGCCGTTCCCGCGGCGTTCGTGCTCGCTCTGGACTGCTACGGAGACGCCCTGGAGGCGCGGTGCAGCGTCATCCGCCCGGCCCTGGCAGGCCTGGCGCTCGTCCTGCTCGTGCTCAGTGCCGCGCTCCGGAGCCCGGCCGTGATCGGGGGCGTCCCGACGCTCGCGGTGTCGGCGCTCGTGATCGCGCTCGTGCTCTATGCCGCGATCTCGGTCGGCGCGTTGCTGCCCGGCCGCGTCCTGGCAAAGTCGGCCTGACGCGTCGATACCGATGGTGCGGATAACCGCACCACCAGACACCTGCCGACCGTCCCGGCTCGACAGGTAAACATTAGGCGTGCTCGCGCGCCTGGGTCATGCAGTTCACGGACACCGCAAGCTGGTCGTCGGAGTCTGGATTCTCCTCACCGTCTTCGGCGTCTTCGCGACTGCGCGCGTCTCAAATCGCTGGTTCGAGTCGTTCTCGATCCCGGGCTACTCCGCCTACGAGACGAACCAGAAGACGCTGAAGACCTTCGGCACGGGTGAGCAGGCGCCGCTCGTCGGCGTCTTCCACTCGAACGGCGACATCACGAAGCAAGACCTGGCGCCGGCGATCGATAAGGCCGCTGCGGTCAACCCAGGTTCTCGCGTCAGCTCGTACTACGACACGCACAGCGATGCGTTCGTCTCGAGCGACCGCCACACGATGTTCGCGAACATCTATCCGCCGGGTCAGAACACGTTCTCGAGCGAACCTCACATCAAGGCGGTGAGAGCGGCGCTGCGGACGAACGCGCCGCCGGGCGTCGAGACGCATCTCACGGGCCTGCAGCCGCTGTATGCGGCCTCGAACGGAGGCGGGAGTGGGCCGAGCGTGCTGACCGAGGCTTTGATCGGCGGCGTCGGAGCGCTCGTGATCCTCATGTTCGTGTTCGGAACGCTGCCTGCTGTGGCGATCCCGCTCGCCATCGCGCTGACGGCGATCCTGAACACGTTCACGCTCGTGTGGGTGCTGACCTACGTCACAGATGTGTCGATCATCGTCCAGTTCCTGATCGCGCTCGTCGGTCTCGGGGTCGCCATCGATTACGCGCTCTTGATGATCTTCCGCTTCCGCGAGGAGCTGGCCGCGGGCGAGGACGTCGAGACGGCCCTGGTCGAGACGATGACGCACGCAGGAAGATCGGTCATCGTCTCGGGCTCGACGGTTGCCGTCGGGCTTCTCAGCATGGTGCTGTTGCCGTTGCCCTTCATCAGATCGATCGGAATCGGCGGCATGCTCATCCCGGCGGTGTCGGTGATCGTCTCGATCACGCTTCTGCCTGCGCTGCTCTCGTTGCTCGGCCACCGCATCAACAAGCTCCGCGTGATGCCGAAGCGCTTCGTCGCGGTCACCGACCCGGAGTCGGGCTGGTGGGGCAAGTGGGCGCGCCTCGTCATCCGCAGGCCTCTACCGGTGGCCGCCGTAGGTGCTGTGATCGTCGGCGTGCTGCTCGCGCTCGGATCCCAGCTGAACCCCAGCGAGGCTCAGGCCAAGGACTTCCCCGGCAAGGGCGATGCGATCACCGGGCGGAACGTGCTCGCAGGCGCCGGGATCTCGGCGGGGGTGATGAAGCCGTTCATCGTCTTGACGCCCGCGAGCGAGGTGAACCAGGTCGAACAGCGTCTGCGCGGCGTCGAAGGCGTCCTCGGCGCGACGGCGCCGGACAGCTGGCGCAAGGACGGGCTTGCTCTTGTCGAGGCGATACCGAGCGTCGACGGCTCGAGCAAGGCGGTGCGTGGCACGATCTCCCGCGTGAAGGACGCTTTGCCCGCCGGCGCAAGTCTCGGCGGGGTGGCCCCCGAGGACCGCGACTTCGTCCATGCGGTGTACGGCAACTTCCCCTACGTCCTCCTGTTCGTCGTCCTGCTGACCTACGTCCTGCTTGCCCGAGCGTTTCGTTCGCTGCTGCTCCCGTTGAAGGCCGTGATCCTGAACCTGGTCTCGCTGGGAGCGGCCTACGGGATCATCGTCTTCATCTTCCAGCAGGGACACGGTTCCAACGCGATCTGGGGTGTTCCCGCGACGCAGTCGATCATCCCGTGGATCCCGTTGATGATTTTTGCGTTCCTGTTCGGGCTCTCGATGGACTACGAGGTCTTCATGTTGACGCGGATGCGTGAGGCGTACGACGAGACGAAGAGCACGCGCCAGGCGGTCGCGCTCGGGCTGGCGCGCACGGGGAAGCTCGTGACCAGCGCGGCGCTCGTGCTCATGTTCGCTTTCTTCGTGCTCTCGACCAGCCCGGGCACCGACATCAAGCAATTCGGGATCGGGCTCGCGGCTGGAATCATCTTCGACGCAACCGTGATTCGCGCGCTGCTCGTTCCGGCGATCATGATGCTGATGGGCCGCTGGAACTGGTGGCTGCCGGCCTGGGCGGCCCGCCCGCTGCGCACGCGCCCGAGCGAGCCAGTGCCAGAGGCGCGCCCGGTTACCGAATCTGCGTAGATCTAGAAAGGCAGCGAGCCCGCGGCGTGCTTCGCCACGTCGATCAGCGGCTGGACGGCGAAGAACGAGCCGACCGTGACGACGAGGCAGGCGACGACTGCGGTCTGCAGCAGCGCGTCCCGCGGGGGTGAGCCGCCAATCGGCGCCAGCTGGAGATCTTCGCTACGGCGCATGAACATCGCGCGCACGAGACCGAGGTAGTAGTAGAGGCTGACGAGCGTCGCGAGCACGCCGACGATCACGAGCCATGTCCAGCCGTGTCGGTACGCGGCGGCGAAGACGTAGAACTTGCCGACGAAGCCGCCGGTGAGCGGGAACCCCGCGAAGCCGAGCATGAATGCCCACATCGAGATCCCCAGCACAGGCCGCTCCCAGCCGAACCCGGCCATGTTCGCGAACGTGACCGGAACGCCGAGCTCGCGCTCGCGTGCCGCGACGACTGCGAACGAGCCGACCGACATCGCCGCGTACGGCACGAGATAGTAGAGGAGCGCTCGCGCGCCGAGACTGGAGCCCGAAGCGACAGCGATCAGCATGAAGCCGGCATGTGAGATGGAGGAGTAGGCGAGCATGCGCTTCACGCCCTTCTGCACGAGTGCGGCGAGATTTCCGATCACCAGCGAGCAGACTGCGATCACCGCAAGCGCACGCGTCCAGACGTACGCGTCGCCGGGGAACGCTGTGACGAGGATGCGCAGCATCACGACCAGCGCAGCGGTCTTGGTGGCCGCGGCCATGAACGCCGTCAGCGGAGTCGGTGCGCCTTCGTAGACATCGGGCGTCCACTGGTGAAATGGCGCTGCGGAGGCCTTGAACGCGAGTCCGGCGATGATCATCGCGAGCCCGAAGAGGAGCAGCGCGTCGTGCTCGTGACCGGCGGCCGCGATCCCTGGAAAGTCGATCGCACCCGTGGCGCCGTACACGAGCGCGGCCCCGAACAGCAACACGGCTGAGCCGAACCCGCCGATGATGAGGTACTTCAGCGCCGCTTCGAGGCCACTCAGCCGGTCGCGGTCGATCGCGCAGAGGATGTACAAGGAGATCGAGAACCACTCCAGGGCGAGAAACAACGTCATGAGGTTGTTCGCGCCGACGAAGAAGATCATCCCCGCTCCGGCTGCAGCAAGGAGTGCGTAGTACTCGCCGATGTGATCCTCGCGCCAACGCTCCCGATACGACACTGCGGTCGCGAGGATTCCCGAGCCTGCGACGATGATCGCCGTCAGCTCCGCAAGCCGGTCGCGACGGAACGCGTCGGCGACGACCCCGTGGCCATGAGCCGACTTCACATAGAGGGCGATCGCGAACCCGAGCGCGGTCGCGTATCCGAGACCGCAGAGCGTTGCCGTGACGGCCTTGCGTGAGCGCGCCGGCACCAGGACGGCGCAGAGCAACGCAAGCCCGGTCGTCGCCAGCAATGAATTGACCGGCGCGAGCGCGAACCAGTCGACGTGCGGCCGCGGGATCACTTGAATCCCTGGGCGACGTCGGCCTGCGCGTGATCGCTACGGAACGAATGCTGCGTGATCGCCGCCGGCCAGGCGGAGAGTGCCAGCAGGCAGGCAAGGATCGGCACCACGACGCCGAGCTCGGCGGGGCGGAGATCGAGCGCGGCGTCGGAGACGGCCGGCCCGATGTCGCGATGGAGGATCGCGGAGACGAGACGCAGCACGTACGCGGCCGCGAGCACGATCGCCACCGCGCCGACCACGGACCAGCCCCAGCCGTGCCTGAATACGCCGGCGAGGATCAGGAACTCACCCGCGAAGGCCGAGGAGAGCGGGACCGCAAGCGCGATCACGCCCGTCGTCAGCAGAACGGTGGCGAGTGCCGGACGTCCGCGCGCCATGCCACCGAGCCGCGAGAGCTCGCCCGTGAGGGTTCGCCGTTCGACCATTCCGGCGAGCAGGAACAGCGTCGTCGAGACCAACCCGTGGTTGACCATCTGCAGGACTGAGCCGTCCAGCCCGAGGTCGTTCACTGAGAAGACGCCCATCGTGATCAGTCCCATCTGCGCGAGGGACGAGTACGCGATCACGCCGCGGATGTCGGGCGCCCGGAATGCGATCAGCGACCCGTAGATCAGCCCGATGGCGGCGAGGGCGAGGATGGGTGCGCGATAGTGCTGCGCGGGCTCCGGGAACTTCGTGATCGCGATGCGCAGAAAGCCATACGCCGCAGCCTTCGAGACGACGCCTGAGAGGATCGCGGCCACCTCCGGCGAGGACTCGCGGTACGCGTCCGGCAGCCATCCGTGCAACGGGAAGAGCGGCGCCTTGATCGCGAACGCCGCGATGAAGCCGAGGAAGACCCAGTTGCTCGTGCTCTGGCCGATCTGCACGAGGTCGAACGTGTTCTGCGACAGCCCGTAGACGACGATCGACGCCAGCATCAGCAACGACCCGGCCATGGTGAAGAGCACGAACTTCAGGGTGGCGCCCAATCGTCCGGGCCCGCCCCAGACACCGACGAGGACGTAGAGCGGAATCATCATCGCCTCGAAGAAGGCGTAGAAGAGCAGCAGGTCCTGCGCCGTGAACACGCCGACGACGGCTCCCGTGAGGAAGAGCATCAGTCCCATGTACGCGCGCATGCGGTCCCGGCCGACCCAGAAGCCGTACGCGATCGCGGCGGCCATCGCGACCACGGTCAGCCCGACCAGCCAGACCGAGAAGCCGTACACGCCGACGTGGTACGAGACGTGCAGGTCGCTGAACCAGTTCCGTTGCGTGGCGAACTGGAGGCCCCCCTGGCCGAAGTCGTAGCGCGCGACGAGCTGGATCCAGACGCCGACCTCCGCGAGTGCCGCGAGGAGCGCGAGCGCGCCGGCCGAGACGTCGTTGAGCGGCAGCACCCAGATGACGAGCGCGGCCGCGAGCGGGAGGACGATCAGCAGAGTCGTCAGTGGATCACCTAACCGCCACGAAGACGATGGCGAGGACGGCGACGCTGGAGGCGATCGCAAGTGCGTACGTGCGCAGCAGCCCGGTCTGCCCCCGGGCCACGAGGCGACCGAGGTCGCGCGTGTCCTGTCCGAGCGAGTCCGAGGACTCGTCGATGAGCGGTTCCTCGACCCAGCGATAGAGGCTCTTCGCGGCCCAGACCGTCGGACGGTAGAAGAGCGCGTCGTAGAGCTCGTCGAAGTAGAACTTGTGCTCGAGCACGCGTTGGGCGAACGCGAAGCGCGGCACCGCGAACCGGCGCACGCCGTAGAAGAGCCACGCCAGGTAAATGCCGCCGAGGCCCAAGAGCAGCGCAAGCGCCGACGACACAGCTTCCTGCCAGCTCCTAGGGCTGACGGTCGGTTCCGCAGCGGTCTGGAGCCAGGTCTCGATCGGGTGCCAGAGCGGCGCCCACTGGATCCAGCCGCCCACCACCGACAGACCGGCGAGGATCGCGGCCGGCACGGCGAGCGAGACGCCGACGACATCCCGCTTCAGCGCGTGGAAGTGCTCGCGGACGAACGGGCTCGGCTCGCCCCAGAAGACGAGGAAGAGCAGACGGAACGAGTACAGGCCGGTGAGGAACGCGCCCGCGAGCCCGGCGACCCAGAGGACGTAGCCGTACGCTCCGTGGTCCAGCGCAGCCGCGAGGATCGAATCCTTCGAGAAGAAGCCGGCGAACGGGAAGATGCCGACGAGGGCGAGCGACCCGATCAGGAACGCGAGGTAGGTGCGGGGCATCAGCTGCCGCAGCCCGCCCATCTTGCGAACGTCCTGCTCGTCGGCGAGCGCGTGGATGACGATGCCCGCGGCCATGAAGAGCAGCGCCTTGAAGAAGGCATGCGTCATCAGGTGGAACATTCCGTTCGCGTACGACCCGAGGCCGACGCCGACGAACATGTAGCCGATCTGCGACATCGTCGAATACGCGATCACGCGCTTGATGTCGACCTGGACGAGTGCGATCAGGCCTGCGACGACGAGGGTGCCGGCTCCGAGTCCGGCGGCGAGGTCCGCGACGTGTGGGGCCGACTCGAAGATCGCGTGCGTGCGGACGATCAGGTACACGCCCGCGGTGACCATCGTCGCCGCATGGATCAGGGCGCTGACCGGCGTGGGGCCCTCCATGGCATCGGGCAGCCACGTCTGCAGGGGGAGCTGCGCCGACTTGGCGACGGCGCCACCGAGCAGCCCGAGCGCGACGAGGGTCGCGACGGTCGAGGTGTACTGGCCGCCGAGGATGCCGAACTCGACCGACCCCGCCTTCTTGATCAGAAGGAAGAGCGCGAGCGCCATCGTCGCGTCGCCGATCGCGTTCATGATGAATGCCTTCTTCGCGGCCGCGATCGCGCTCGGCCGGTCGTGCCAAAAGCCGATCAGCAGGTACGAGGAGAGGCCGACCATGCCCCAGCCCGCGAGCAGGATCAGCAGGTTTCCGCCCTGGACGAGCAGGAGCATCGAGAAGACGAACAGCGCCATGTAGGCGAAGTAGCGGCGCTCCTCGTTGTCGCCGTCCATGTAGCCGATCGAGTAGGCGACGATCAGCGCGCCGACGCCGGCGACGATCAGCATCATGAAGACGGAGAGCGGGTCGATCATCACCTCGAAGCCGGAGCGATACGAGCCCCCGGAGATCCACGTCCAGGCCGTCGAAACCACGGCGCGTTGGCCGCCGCTGCGCCCGAGCAGTCCGACGAAGCTCGCCAGCGCGCCGCCGAAGGCCACGAAGCACGAGAGGGTCGCGAGGTAGCCGGCGCCGCGGCGGGAGATGCGCTCGCCGCCGAGTGTGATCAGCCCTGCCGCGGCGAGCGGCGAGAGCAGACAGATCCAGGCGCCGTAGATCATCCGCGGAGGGAGCTGAGCCGGTCGACGTCCAGAGGGACGCGCTTGCGGTTGAGTGCGACGATCAGCCCGAGCCCGACGACCACCTCGGAGGCAGCGACGGCCATCACCGCGAGCGCGAAGATCTGCCCGTCGCCGTTGTTCAGGTGGCGGGCGAACGCGATGAGCGCGAGGTTTGCGCCGTTGAGCATGATCTCGAGCGACAGCAAGACGATGAGTGGATTGCGCCTGACCAGCACCCCGAGCGCGCCGGTGCCGAACAGGAAGCCGGCGACGGCGAGATACCAGGCGGTGCCCGGTCCCATCACAGCGACGGCACCTCATCGGCGGTCGTCCGGGAATGCGCTCCGAGGATGACGCCCCCGACCGCGGCGACCAGCAGGACGATCGACGTGATCTCGAAGGCGAGCAGGTGATCGGTCAGGAAGAGACGGCCGATGTAGCTCGGTGTTCCGAACGTGCCATCGACGTGGTGTGAAAGCGCCAATGAGCCGCCGGCCTTGAGGCCGATCACCACCACGATCTCCGCCAGGATCGCGCCGGCGGCAAGGACGGCGCCCATCGTCTGCCAGCTCGGCCCACCGGTCCACGGCGATTCGGTGCGCGGGCCGATGTAGGCGATGACGAAGAGGAACATCACCATGACCGCGCCGGCGTAGACGAGCACCTGCGCCGCGGCGACGAACTCCGAGGAGAGCAGCAGGTAGAGGACCGCGAGCGAGCCGAGATTGCCGATCAGCGCGAGTGCCGAGTAGAAGGGATTCGTGAAAGAGACGACCGCGACCGCGGAGCCGAGGCAGGCGAAGGCAGCGCCCAGCCACACCGCCCACACCAGGACGTTGCCGACGGAGGCGACGATCACGAGTGGTCCTTGTAGTAGGGGATCGGCGTGTCATAGAGGTCGCGGTCGGCAACCGGGACCTTCTTGATCGGCTCTGCGAGCAGCATGTCCTTCGTGTAGATGAGGTCGTCGCGCGAGTACTCGGAGATCTCGTATTCGTTGCCGAGCGTGATCGCGTCGAACGGACAGGCCAGCTCGCAGTAGCCGCAGAAGATGCAGCGGCTCATGTTGATCTCGTAGATGCGTGCGTAGCGCTCGCCCGGCGACACGCGGTTGTCCGGTGTGTTCTCTTCCGCCACGACGCGGATGCAGTCGGCGGGGCAGGCCGCCGCGCAGAGCGAGCAACCCACGCACTTCTCGAGCCCGTTCTCGTGCTTGTGCAGGCGGTGGCGGCCGCGGAAGCGAGGGTAGACCGGACGCTTGTACTCGGGGTACTGCTGCGTGATCGGCTTCTTGAAGAGCTGGCGGAAGGTGACCGCGAAGCCCTTGACGCTGTCGAGTGGCTGGGGGCTCAAACCCAGACCACCAGCAGGGCAGTGATGACGGCGTTGATCGTCGCGACGGGAAGCAGGACCTTCCAGCCGAAGCGCATCAGCTGGTCGTAGCGGAGCCTTGGGACCGACGCGCGGATCCAGATGAACACGGACACGAAGATGAAGACCTTGAGGAGGAACCAGAGCGGTCCAAGCGGTGCGTACGGCCCGTGCCACCCGGCGAAGAAGAGCGTCACGGCGAGCGCGGAAAGCGTGATCAGGTTGATGTACTCGGCCGTCTGGAAGAGGCCCCAGCGCATCCCGCCGTACTCCGTGTGGTATCCGGCGACGAGCTCGGTGTCGGCTTCAGGCAGGTCGAAAGGCGGGCGGCTCGTCTCCGCGATCATCGCGAAGAAGAAGACGGCCAGACCGGCCAATTGCGGGATGAAGAACCAGATCGTCGCGCCCTGCTTGTTGACGATGTCGACGAGGTTGAGCGACTGACCCATCAGCACGACTCCCAGCACCGAGAGGGCGAGCGAGACCTCATACGACACGAGCTGCGCGCAGGTCCGCATCGAGCCGAGCAACGAGAACTTGGACTGCGACGCCCAGCCACCGATGATCGCGCCGTATACGCCGATCGAGCCGAGAGCGAAGACAAGGATCAGGGCGATCGACACGTTCGCGATTTCACCGTTGACGTGGTAGTGCCAGATCTGCCAGCCGGCCCCGAAGGGGATGACCGCGAACGCCGCCAATGCCGTGAACATCGAGATGATCGGCGCGGCGATGTAGAGGGGGTGCCGTGCCGCGACCGGGAAGAAGCTCTCCTTGCGCACGAGCTTGATCAGGTCTGCGAACGGCTGCAGGAGCCCGTAGGGCCCCGCGCGGTTCGGGCCGAAGCGATTCTGCATGCGCCCGAGTAGCTTCCGCTCGAGCCAGGTCGTGTAGGCGAACGCGAGCATGATCAGGTTCACGATCACTGCCGCCTTGATCAGAGAGATCCACCACGGCTCCCTCACTTCGAGATCTCCACGGTGGGCTTGAGATCTCCGGCGAAGTCCTCCGAGATCCGGACGACACCGGGACGAAGCTCGCGACTCAGCCGTGCGCGCAGCTGGACGGACGTGCCGTTCGACCGGATGGTGATCTCCTCGCCGTTCCTGATCCCGCGTGCGTGTGCGTCCTGCTCCGACAGCTCGGCCTCCGGCTGCGGCCGCTGGAATGCGAGCTCGGGTACGCGCTCGACCGCGGGACCGGAGAAGAGCGGGCGGTACCGGACGAGGCGCAGGCCGCCGTCTCGGGTTGGCTCCTGCGGCACCTCGATCGGCTCGCTTGCGTCCGTGGCCGCCGGCAGCGGCGCCCACTCGCCGATGTCGCCGAAAGGAATTCCGCCGAAGGCGATCGCCGAGACCTCCTCGAACACCAGCGACGGATAGGGCGAGAGCTCGACGTCGAAGCGCTCCGCAAGCTTTGCGATCCAGGCGAGCTCGTCGGGGACCGGCGGGATGACGGTGCGTCGAAGGCGCTGCACGCGTCCCTCGAGATTGACGTACGTTCCGTCGCGCTCGAGATAGCTCGTTCCCGGCAGGACGAGATCCGCCCAGCCCGCGGCGAGGCCCTGGAACATCGAGATCACAATGACCCGCTCTGCTTTCTCCGCGAGAACACGCACGACCGGGTTGGCGGCCGCCTCGTCGCCCGAGACGATCAGCAGACCGACCGGATCGGGGCTCGGGGACTCGGCGTCGTCGGAGGACGACCAGGCGTCGCAGACACCACGGCCGTTCGCGGTGTCCGGAATGTAGAAAGCGCCGCTCGCGCCGAGACGCTGCGCGATTGCCGCAACCGTCGCGCCGCCGTGGCCGCCCGGACCGCACCAGATCAGGATCCCCTGCTGTGCGCCACGTACCGCCTCCTCGTCCAACTCATAGAGCACGCGCGCGCCACGGCGCCGCGCTTCCTTGATCCAGAGCTCGACGATCGGAGCGTGCTCAACGACCGGTGCATCCCCCAGCACGGCCACGACGTCGGCGTCGCGGATCGCGGAGAGCGGGACACGGAAGGCGTCCAGTGCATCCGAGATCTCTTCCGGGAAGAAGGCAGTGTGCGCACCGAGGCCGCGGCGGAGGAGCTTGCCGAGCGCGTACGCATGCTCGACGGTCTCCGAGCCCGAGAGCGCGGTGACGATGCGGCCGTCGGACTCGCGGAGCAGCCGTTCTGCCTCGTCGAGCGCACGCTCCCAGGAGATCTCTTCGAAGCCGCGACGCCGTACGCGGAGGATCGGGTCGCGGACGCGGTCCTTTGCGTGGAGGTGCGCGTACGAGAAACGGCCTTTGTCGCAGAGCCAGCCGTCGTCCACCTCGGGGTGGTTCCGCGAGAGGATCCGCTTGACCTTGCCCTCGCGAGTCGTCGCGTTGACATTGCAGCCGACGGGGCACATACCGCAGACAGTCGGGACGTCCTGGATCTCCCATGGCCGGGCCTCGAAGCGATAGGTGGTGGACGTCAGCGCGCCGACGGGGCACAGCTCGATCACGTTGCCGCTGAAGGGCGCGCGGTAGGGCTCGTCGCCGAACGTCGCGATCATCGTCCCCGCTCCGCGGTCGACCGCGACGAGCTGGCCGTCCTCCGCCACGCCTTCGCTGAAGCGGGTGCAGCGGTAGCAGAGGATGCAGCGTTCACGGTCGAGTGCGATCAGCGGCGAGACCGGGATCGGCTTCTCGAACGTGCGCTTCGGGAACGTCATGCGCGTGTTCCCGGGCCCGTAGCGGAACGTCAGGTCCTGGAGCGGGCATTCGCCGCCCTTGTCGCAGACCGGGCAGTCGAGCGGATGGTTGACGAGGATGAACTCGAGGAGCGTGCAGGCGGCCTGGGGCTTCGGCGGTCCCGGCTCCACCTGACAGAGGCACATGCGGCAGGCACCGACGGGCGGCCCGAGCCGCGGCTCGTAGCAGAAGACGGGGATCTCGATCCCGGCGGCGAGCGCCGCCTCGACGAGTCCAGTCCCCCTCGGCACCTCGACGGTGACCCCGTCGATCGTCAGCGTGACGGTCGCGGCCACGCTCATCGCGACATGTCTCCAGCGGCAAGGGTCTGACCCCAGCTGTTCGGGACGAGCCTCAAGCGTGACGTGCCTCGAACGGCAAGGGTCTGACCCCGGCTGTTCTGGACGTTGCTCACACCGGCACCGCCGTCGGGAAGTGCGTATGCAGCGCGGCAGGGGCGAGCACGTCGTGTAGCGGGGACGAATCGCCGAACGGGCAGCCGGCTTGCTCGACATGGGCGATGAACTCGCCTCGGAACTTCTCGACGTAGCTCGCAACCGCGACCGCGGCCGTCTCGCCGAGCGGGCACAGGCACTTGCCGTTGATGCGGTCACAGACGTCCAGCAGGAGGTCGAGCTCGGACTGCAGCGCCTCGCCCGACTCGAGCCGGCGCAGGATCTGCGTCATCCACCGGGTCCCCTCGCGGCACGGCGTGCACTTGCCACAGGACTCGTGCTCGTAGAACTCCGAGATGCGGATGCCCAGCTGCACCATGCAGCAGCGGTCGTCGAGCGCGACCACGCCTGCCGATCCCATCGCCGTGTTCAATTTCAGGAGCGAGTTGAAGTCGTAACCGACGTCGATCTCGTCGCCCTTGAGGATCACCGTCGACGAGCCGCCAGGGATGACCGCCTTGAGCTCGCGCCCGCCCGGAATGCCTCCACCGAAGTCGTAGATCAGCTCCCGCAGGCTCGTGCCGTTCTCGATCTCGTAGTTGCCGGGCCGCTCTACGTGACCGGAAACGGACACGAGCCGAGTCCCGCGCGAATCGGGGACGCCGAGCTTGGCGTACTCGGCGCCGCCCATCTCGATGATCGGCGGGAGCGTCACGAGCGTCTCGACGTTGTTGACCACCGTCGGGGAGGCGTACAGACCCTGAATGGCCGGAAAGGGAGGCTTCGTCCGCGGTTGCCCGCGCTTGCCCTCGAGCGACTCGAGCAACGCGGTCTCTTCGCCGCAGATGTACGCACCCGCTCCGCGGTGCAAGACGATCGTCACGTCGCCACGCAGGTCGGGCCGTCCTTCCAGCTCCTTCAGCGCGGCGAGCACAATCTCGTACGGGCCCGTGTACTCCCCGCGGATGTAGACGAACACGTTCTTCGACTCGATCGCGTGCGCGGCGATCAGGCAGCCTTCGAGAAACCTGTGCGGGACGCGCGACATGATCTCGTTGTCCTTGAAGCTGCCCGGCTCGGACTCGTCGGCATTGACGACCACGTAGTGCGGATTCGGATTCTGGTCCGGCTTCGGGACGAACGACCACTTCCGGCCGGTGGGAAAGAACGCGCCGCCGCGTCCGCGGAGCTCCGACGCGATCACGTCGTCGATCACGGCCGCGGGAGTCATGCCGCGTGCCTTCTGCAGTGCGACGTAGCCGCCGATCGCCTCGTACTCCGCGAGCCGCGTCAGGTCGCGCTCAACGGTGCCGGCCATGACGATCAGGCGCTCACTCGCCACTGCGGAGCTCCTGCACGATCGCGGGCACGTCCTCGGGCTTCACATGTGTGCGGTAGTGATGGTCGACCGAGACGACCGTGGCCCAACCGCAGCCCCCGAGACACTCGATCGGCCGCAACGTGACCTCGCCGTCCTCCGTCGTCTCGCCCGCGCGGATGCCCAGCTCCTGCTCGAAGCCTTCGAGCACCTGCTGAGCACCGACCAGAGCGCACGAGACGTTCGTGCACACCTCCACCATGTGCCGCCCGATGGGCTCGAGGTGGAGCATGTCGTAGAAGGACGCGACCGCCTCGCAGAATGCGGGCGTCGCGCCGAGCGCCTCCGCGCACTCGCGCAGCGCCTCGGGCGAGAGGTACCCGTGCTTCTCTTGCGCGAGCCGCAGCGCCGGCAGCGCTGCGGAGCGCGGATCCGGATACAGCGCCTTGATGGACTGCACGTCTTCGTAGTAAGTGCTCATCGATCGACCTCGCCCATGACGGTGTCCAGCGAGCCGACGATCGCGATCATGTCGGCGATGAGCGCATTCCGCATGCACGTCGCCGTTGCCTCCAGTGCCGCGAACGACGGCGCGCGGAACTTCACACGCCACGGCTTCGGCCCGCCGTCCGACACGACGTAACAGCCGAGCTCGCCACGTGGGGACTCGACCGTCACGTACACCTCGCCCTCCGGCACGCGGAAGCCCTCCGTCACGATCTTGAAGTGGTGGATGAGGGACTCCATGGACGTGTGGAGCTCCTCCCGCGGCGGCAAGACGACCTTGCGGTCGTCGGCGATCCACGGTCCGTCCGGCATTCGCCGGATCGCCTGGTCGATGATCTTGACGGACTCGCGCATCTCCTCCATCCGCACGCGATAGCGCGCATAGACGTCGCCCTCGTCGTAGACGGGCACTCGGAAGTCGACCTGGTCGTACGCCAGGTACGGCTCCGCGCGGCGAAGGTCCCAGTCGACGCCGGAGCCGCGAAGAACGGGACCGGACTGCCCGAGCGCGATCGCGTCGTCGGCCGACAGGAGACCGATGCCCTGCGTGCGCTCGAGCCAGATCTCGTTGCGATCGACGAGCGCTTCGTACTCGTCGACCGCCTTCGGCATCACCTCGACGAACTTCGCGCATTCCTCCCAGAAGCCCGGCGGCACGTCCTCGGCGAGACCGCCGACCTGGAAGTAGCGCGTGTGCAGCCGAAAGCCCGCCACGAGCTCGAAGAGATCGAGGATGCGGTCGCGCTCGCGGAAGCAGTACCAGAACATCGAGATCGCTCCGAGCTCCAGCGCGGCAGTCGCGAGCCAGACGAGATGCGAGTGGATCCTGTTCAGCTCCGAAAGCAACATGCGCATCCAGGTCGCGCGCGACGGCACCTCGAGGTCGAGCAGCTTCTCGACCGCGAGGACGAACACGAGCTCGTTGGCCTGGAACGACAGGTAGTCGATCCGCGGCGCGTACGTGATCGCCTTCCACCAGCTCTTCTGCTCCATGTTCTTCTCGAAGCCGGTGTGCAGGTAGCCGATCACAGCGGCCAGCCCGACGACGTCCTCTCCGTGCAGGTCGACGACGAGCCGCAACACGCCGTGCGTCGAGGGATGGTTCGGCCCGAAGTTGACCGTCAGGAGGTCGTCCGAGGTCCGCAACTCCTCGGGCACCTCGAGCACGCTCGGGATCGGCGAGGGGATGCGCGTGGCCTCGTAGATCTTCGGACGGTCGGCAGCGATCGCCATTATTCCTCTCCCGAGAAACGCACGGGCTCGCCGCCGATCGGGTAGTCCTTGCGCAACGGGTGGCCCTCCCAGTCGTCGTCCATGAGAATGCGGCGCTGGTTCGGGTGGCCGTCGAAGCCGAGGCCCATGAGGTCGAAGGCTTCGCGCTCGTGCCAGTCTGCAGTCGGCCAGACGCTGACGAGACTTGGTACCTGCTCGTCCTCGTCGACCCAGACCTGCAGCCGCACGCGCGGCGCGCCTGCACGAAGACCGAGCAGGTGGTAACTGACCGAGAAGCGGCGCGGCTTGGTCGTCGGCAGACGCTGATAACCCCGCGTCGAAGGCTCGTTCAGGTCACGGCCGCGAGCCGTGCCGATGTAACCGGAGACGCCCTTTGACCCCCAGCCGAGGTAGTCGGCAGCTGCGACGTCCGAGAGGAAGTTGAACCCCAGTTCGTCGCGAAGGTGCAAGGCGGCCTCGACGAGGCGCGGCCTATCGACGACGAGCGTCGTCTCGCCGTGTCGTTCCTGAACCTCAACGAGCCCTGGGACGCGGTTGAAGCTCAGGATGCAACCCCGCGGATCTCGTACGCCGGCGGGACGCCGGCCATGACCTTCTCGTGCAATCGGACGATGCCCTCCATCAGCGCCTCGGGGCGGGGTGGGCATCCCGGCACGTGGATGTCCACCGCAACGATCTTGTCCACGCCCTGAAGCGTGGTGTAGTTGTTGAACATCCCCCCCGAGCTCGCGCAGGCCCCCATGGCGATCACCCATTTGGGCTCGAGCATCTGGTCGTACACCTGACGGAGCGGCGCCGCCATCTTGTGGACGACGCGGCCGGAGACGATCAGCAGGTCGGCCTGGCGCGGCGAGGAGCGGAACGCCTCCATGCCAAACCGAGCGATGTCGTAGCGCGACGAGACGATGGACATCATTTCGATCGCACAGCAGGCGAGCCCGAACGTGTCCGGCCACATCGACTTCGACTGCGCCCAGGCGACTGCCTTCTGGAGCGTCGTGAGGCCCACGGCCTGCTCCATCGCGGCGACCTCCTGCTCGAACACTCCCGGTCCTTTCGTCGGCCAGAGCAGGCGCTCGGACTGGAGACCGAAGTCGCGGAGCTTCTTCCCGTCCTCTATTGCCAATCGAGTGCGCCCTTTCGCCAGACGTAGACGTAGGCGACGACGAGGATCACGATGAAGAAGAGGAACTCGAGGAAGCCGAACCACGCCAGCTGGTGGAGGATGACCGCGAGCGGATACAGGAACACGATCTCGATGTCGAAGACGATGAAGAGCATCGCGGTGAGATAGAAGCTGACCGTGAAGCGCTGAACTTTCGGCGGGCCCGTGGAGACGCCTGACTCGAAGGGAAGCTCGCGCCAGCGTGTGCGCCGGTCGGGACGCGTCGCAAAGACGAAGGAGAACCACATCATCGATGCGGGAATGATCAGCGCGAAGATCGCGTAGATCAGGAACGGCAGCCAGTTGTCGAGCACGCGTCCCTCCC
>WNGD01013098.1_pt1 | contig 23933 bp, 17 predicted proteins | sample 5400671 | NCBI WGS metagenome assembly WNGD01 (sample SAMN13153369, study PRJNA577476) | soil metagenome | isolation source: 40 cm soil or saprolite under grassland replicate 2 | place: USA:California | collected 2016-06-15
AGGCCCTGATCCAAGCGGTGAATTCCGAAGTGTGAGAGGACAAGCAGGCGCGCGCGAGGAAAACTGCCTATCCAGCGAGACACGGGGGGTCGGCGGCGCTCCTTGCGCAAGCCCGGCGGCGCAGAGGTGCGCCGTGCCATCGGGCAGTTGCACGATCTTGCCGTATGGCGAGACGAGGCCCTGAGCGTCGTAAAACTTGTGGATCACCGGATCGCGCACGGACTTTGACCAGGTGCGGCCGTTGTCTCTGGAATAAGTCAGGTAGACGCCGTCAAATAGGCGGTCCGTGCGGCCACCCTTGAAGTGGAGGCCGGTTTCGTCGTAGTTGCCGGCGACGGCGTAGGCCAGGACGATGGCGCCGTCCTTCAACTGACCTATGGCGGGGTTGCGGTCGTCGAGACTCCCGTCGATGGCGGTCCAGGGAGGGGACCATGTCTTGCCGCCGTCGGTAGAGCGGACCAGGTCCAGGCGGCCTTTGACGCCGATATGAGCCGCGCCGCCGCGAATCACGGCGAGTTGTCACAATCTGGTGCGGAAAATCGGCCGCCGGTGCGACACGGGCAGCCATCAGGAACATCAGAAGGCTGATGGCGGCCGCAAACCACTCCCCCGGAAAAGCGCTCGTTGCGTGAATTTCTTCGTGCTGTATCAGGAAGTTGTCCTGGCAGTCTTCAGCTTCGCGTTCAGTTCAATCGGAACGCTGGCGAGTGCCTTGGATACGGGACAGCCCTTCTTCGCAGCTTCGGCCTCTTCCTGAAACTTTCTGGCATCGATTCCGGGGACCTCGGCCTCGGTAACCAATTGTATTCGGCTGATCTTGAATCCGTCTTCGGCCTTTTCGAGGTGAACACGAGCTTCGGTCTGGATGCGAGTTGGTGTGAAGCCCGCACGCCCGAGGCCCGCCGAGAGGGCCATGGAAAAGCAACCGGCATGCGCGGCGCCGATCAGCTCCTCCGGATTCGTTCCCTTTCCTTCTTCGAACCGCGAAGCGAAAGAGTAAGCCCCTTCGAAGGAGCCGCTACCCAGTTTCACTTTCCCTTTTCCTCCCTTGAGATCTCCTTCCCACACCGCATTTGCCGATCGTGCTGCCATTTCTTGTCCTCCGTGAAATACTTTGTTGGTCTTTACACACGCTCCCGCCGACCAAGCGCCGGAAGAGCGTAGGGGGGGTCGTGACCTGGCAACTTTATCACGCGGGCTCGACTAAAGCGAAGGGTTCGTCGGGGGTGCACTCTTCTCAAAGCAATCACGAGCGCGACGAGTTGTGGGAAGCCAAGATCGAGAAGAATTCAAGCACTTTATTCACCACGGAGACACGGGTCGTGAGAAAAAATCGTAGCGCCGGCGTCTCGCCGGCATCTGAGCCTCGACAACTCCTTTTGGGTCAACACGACCTTTGCCGGCTGGAAGCCGGCGATACATTTTTTAAGAAGGTGTTCATTAATTCCAAATCCGAAATCCGCAATCAAAGGGCCCTCCGTGTCTAGGTGGTGAAACAGGACACGTTGCCGCTGCATCTTCACCACAAAGACACAAAGACACGAAGATGACAAAGAGGCACCACGTTGAATCTTCATGGCTTCGTGTCCTTGTGCTGAGATTTTTTCGGTTGCGGCTGGGCTGCTCTGTGTTCATTTGTAGTTTGGTTCATTCTTTTGGTTGCGGCTATGGGGCGCCAGGGAATTCCTGGCCAATTCAGCCTTCAGGCTGCACTATGCCCGAGCAGGCTGAAGCCTGAACTCCGAACCTGCGGGCGCTCAATTCTTGTTTTCACCCAACTTCTGCCTCAACCGAGCCGCCTCAGCGGGTTCATGCGAAACAAGCAGCGCCTCCTGCCACTTGTGACGCGCCATTTCCTCCTTGCCCTGCTTCAGGTACACATCCCCGAGGTGTTCAAGTACGGCCGAAGAATTGGGTCTCAGTTTGAGCGACTCGAGGAGGTATTTTTCCGCCGGATCAAGCCGCCCGAGTTTGAAATGGGCCCATCCCAGGCTGTCGAGGAAGGCGGCATTCTCTGGCGACGCCGCCACTGCCCGGTCAATCATCTTGAAAGCCTCGGGAAGGCTCTTATCCTGCTCGACCAGAAAGTACCCCAGGTTGTTGAGGACGACCGGATCGTTCGGTTGCAGTTTCAAAGCCTCACGAAGCTCCCGTTCCGCGTCGCTCGGTCTACCCATTTTCAACCGGAGGTCTGCAACCGTAACGCGAACGCGATAATCGCCCGGCGCGATCTCCGACGCCTTTTTCAAGGTCGAGTCCGCCTTTTCCCACGCTTCCTTTCTCAGCAGCACCTGCGCCAGTTGGAGATAGCCGAACAACGCATTCGGATACAAATTAATGACCTGCTCCAAAGCGGCCTCGGCTTCGTCCAGCCGGTTCAGGCCCATCAAGGCGTTTCCCATCAGTGAATACAAACACGGCACATCCTTCTTGATTCGAAGTCCCTTCCGGAAAAACTCCACCGCTCGCTCGTTTTGGTTTTGAAGCGTCTGGATGCTCCCCAAGTGGCAATAGATTTCGGCGAGGCCGGGATTTAAGACAAGCGCTTGCTCCAGTAACTCGGCGGCCCGGTCGAATTCCTTCAGCCGGAGCCGGAGCTCGCCCAGCCTGTGATAGTCGGTGGCCAAATCTTCAAAATCGGAATGAGCGCGCTTGAAGCAATTCTCATAGACCTCGATTGCTTTCTCGGGGCGGTTGGTGACAGCATACAGTTCGCCCAGGTGATGACAGGCTGTGCGAAGGCTGGGATTCAGGCTGAGAGCACGATTCAATTCTGTCTCTGCGTCTTTGAACTGCTTGATTTTGAAGAGCTCATAGCCAAGATTATGATGCGGCGTTGGGTCGTTGGAGTCGATTTCGAGCGCCTTACGGTAGAATCGGATTGCAGTCTCGATCCGGCCCAGCCGGGCATGGGCTTCACCGATTTCATTTAGCACCGATGCATCGATTGGTTTCAGAACCTCGAGTTCTTCAAGGACCTTGATCGCGTCTGAATAGCGTTCCCGATCCATGTAGAGTCGGGCGAGCAGCCTCAACACCTCGGTAGAATTCGGGTTCAAAGAGAGGTGCCGCTTGTAGGTGGAGATTTGTTCGTCTTCTCTTTGCAGGCGTCCGTAGAGCTTACCGAGCAGTATAGAGGCTTCTTCGAAATCCGGTTTGAGAGACAAGGCCGGCTTGAGCGCCTCGACCGCCTCTTCATACCGCCCCGCGCCGTCATAGAGTTTCGCAAGCAGGTAATGGGGATGGGGATCTTTCGGATTCTGTTTCGCAGCGTTCCGGGCATTTTCAATTCCTTCATGCTCCGCAGGCGAATTCGCCGGCACGAAATTCAGAGTCACACTACCGATCGCGATGACCGGCTTTCCGCCCTCGCGAGGAGGGGAGAACTTCCATTGTCGCGCGGCCCGTACCGCCTCGTCCTGGAGTCGTGGATGCACGGATATGGGTTTGACATTACGAACCACTCCCCTCTCGTCGACTATCAGTTCGAGCACTGCTGTCGTGTTAATGTTCAGATTTGAGGGAAGCGGTGGAAGGATCGGGTCCTTCTTCTCGAGAACCGATGCTTGCAGAGTGTCCGGCTCCAGGCGAACGAATCTCGGCAGGTTCGCCTCGTTAGTGCTTTTCGATGTTTGGGAGAGTGCGGGAGAGAAATGGGCGCATAAGAGAAACGATATGAGACAACATAATCGTCTCCGACCCGACATCGAAGCCTCCAAGCCGGATTGGGGGAAACCAGCCAGTTTGCCGAATCGAGAACTGCGTGGACAGGAATCCCAATGATAAGGCTGGAAGGGGCCGAATTCAACAAGGTCTCGGCAATCGGGTGCAATTAGAAGAAGTGGGAGTCAACCACGCGAAATGCCATCGCGCATTCGGGCGAAGCCCTTGGAGTGCGTCCCGCTTTTGCGGGACGCCTTGACACGCAAAGCTTTCCTCGCGACGCTGTGCGCCAAACCAAGGCGGCAGCAAGCTGCCGCACTCCAAAAGGCGCCTCGATCGTGCAGAACTTTGACTCTCACTTGGTTGCACCCTCGGCAATCAGGCAAGTCAGCAGTTTCTTGAAAACGACAGATGTAAGTGAACCAATGGTGCGAAGTATGGAGTTCGGCCTTCAGGCTGCACTGCGCCGAGGTCAGGTTAAAGCCTGAACTCCGAACGGATTTCAACGTGCACGGCTCCCGTAGGCACAATCATGCGGTCCTCAAAGAAAAAGGACGGCGCTTCCAGCATCGACTTGGTTGCCGGAAGGCCGAGCGAGCGTCCCCACGCCTTCCGTAACGCGCGCATGAAGTCCATCAACTTCACCTCGCTTCCTCGGGAAGCGTCGGATCGGTGACGACAGTCACCAGTCTCAGGGCGGCCTTTCGGATTGGGGTCAACAGGGGAAAACGCGAGACCTGGATCGCCCTGACGATGAGGTCGAGACTGTGATCGAGCAGCCGCTGAGTTCTTGTTTGCCGGGGAGAGCGGTCGTGGATCCAGAAGAGGATCACGCCCATCTGGTAGAGCCAGAGCAGCAGCGGGAGGTGGGGGGCCAGGTCGGCCGGGATGCGCGCGCCGGAGCCCTCAAGCGCCTCGCGGAAATGTTCGATGCTCTGTTCGCGAATTTCGCGCGTCTCCTCGCCAAAGGGCGAAAGCGGGCTCGAAGGATCGCCCGCGCTCCCGAACAAAGCGCCGAGAAACTCGCGGTACGGGCGAAACTGCTGAAGCTTCAAGTCGATCAGCGCGCGGAGGCGGCCGCGGAGGTCGCGTACCTCGCGAAGTGGCCCGCGCGAGAGCTGGTTCATCTCCTCGTGGGTCTGCCAGTAGAAGGCCATGACAATGGCTTCCTTGGAGGGGAAGTAGTAGTAGGCCGCGCCCGTGGCGACATCGGCCTTGCGCGCGATGTGTCTCATCGTGGTCTCGGCAAAGCCCCGCTCCTGGAAGAGGTCCAGAGCCGCGGCGAGGATGCGACGCCGTGTATCCTCCGCCTTCGGCGTGGACCCACGGCGGGCGCGATCATCACGCCCAGCGTCGCCCTTCATGAGCGCGCCTTCTCTCGAGGCTCGGTTGACGCGCGCGAGTCAGCCGGCGCCAGCCTCTCCTGAGGCAGAAGCGGCGGGGCGAGGTGTCGCAGGGCGTCCCGCTTCCGCAACCGGGAAAACACCAGGAGGTTGAAGAAGTGCATGAAGCCGAGCACGAGCAGGACGAGCCCAACCTTCGTGCTGAGCGCCTCGATTGTCTCGGCAAGATCCTGCGGCCGGCGCGACTCCTTGAGCGCGAACACCACGAACCCGATATTGATCAGGTAGAAGCCGACGACCAGAAGCTGGTTGACCGAATCCGCCAGCGTCGCCTGGCCGCCGAACGACTCGATGAGAAACACGCGCCCGTTCTTGTGGAGTGTGCGAGCGACCCAGACGGTCAGAGCGATGCTGATGAGAAGATAGGCGGCGTAGGTCTGGACGATGTACACGTTCACCTCCGTGAGAGTTCGGGGGAGTTCCGCTGACACTTTTCGCACTGCGCCCCTCCCGGACTCATGATTTGAACATGTTCAATTATAAACCCGGACGCCTATCGCCTGTCAAGAACTTTTTGAATACGTTCAAAATTTATCGTCTTTCTTTTCAATAGACTGAGGATCGCGGGGAAAAAACCGGAGGTCCAGGGGACCGGCCCGTAGAATGAGCCGTGGTATGATCTGAACCATCCACAGACCATGACCCAATACTGTCGCGTCCCTATTGCCAGCCTGAGCCTGTTTCTTTGCATCGGCTTCCTGGTCACGGACGCACGAGCCGCGGACGATACGCTTCCCGCGCGGCTCGATGACCGGGAGTTCTGGCGCATCATCGAAGATTTCTCCGAGCCCAACGGCTACTTCCGCTCCGACAATCTCCTTTCAAACGAGAATTGGTTGCAGCACGTCATTCCGGACCTCCTCCGGCGCACGAAACAGGGCGGCGTTTACATGGGAGTCGGTCCGGAACAGAATTTCACCTACGTCGCAGCCCTCAAGCCCAAGATCGCGTTTATCACCGACATCCGGCGCGGGAACCTGCACACGCACCTGATGTACAAGGCGCTTTTTGAGCTTTCAGCGGACAGCGCTGAATTCGTCTCGCGCCTGTTTACCAAGCCGCGTCCCGATGGTCTCGGTCCAAGGTCGAGCGCGCAAGACATCTTCACCGCATACTGGAATGTGCAGACAAGCGATGAGGCTGCGTTCAAAAAGAACCTGGAAGCGATCCGTGACCTGCTGACTCAGAAGCACGGGTTCCCGCTGTCCGGCGACGACCTGGCCGGGCTGGAGTATGTCTATCACAACTTCTACTACTTCGGACCCGCTATCAACTACACTTCGTCGTCCTCGGCGGGTTTGGGGTTTGCCGGGGGCGCTCAGCAGTACCCGACGTATGCCGATCTGATGATGCATACGGATGGAAGCGGCGTCAGCCGCGGCTATCTGGCCAGCGAGGAGAATTTCAAAACCGTCAAGGATCTCCAGGAGAAGAACCTGATCGTCCCGCTCGTGGGCGACTTTGCCGGTCCCAAAACGATTCGAGCGATCGGCAAGTACCTGAAGGAACGCGGCGCAACGGTGACAGCGTTCTATGTCTCCAACGTCGAGTACTATCTCGACGGCGTCAGGAATGACTTCTGCGCCAATGTGGCGAGCTTACCCCTTGATGAAAACAGCACGTACATCCGCGCGTCCCGCGGCGGCGACAGGTCCTCGCCGCTCGGTGCTATGCAGGCCGAGACGAAAGGATGCGGTCTGGCTTCCCCACGCTAGATCATTCCAAGTCATACGAGCATTTGCTGCATTTCTTTGGCATCCATGCTGTGGTCAACCACATCTCTATTCCAAATACGCGAACAGGGTTGTTTAGAACTGGTTTATTGCAGTTTGGACATTTCAATGACATCGTATAAAAGGCGATGCCAAGAAACAGAAGAAGGAGAATTACGGAATACCAACGGCTGAGATGAACACATAGAACAATAAGTGAGAACCCACCCACAAACCACAGTAGGATTGCTAAGCGCAGTCTGGTTCTGAGTCTCATCGTCGTCCCTAATGGCAAGACATGGGCTTTAACGGTGGGAGCTTGGGGGGCCTCTTACCGTTAATAGAATCCCAGATATCTCGCAAAGTCAGGACCCCGGTTTCGCTGTGGGATATAGTTCCGGCGGTACCGGTTCGGGACGGGAGTTCTCCATTGGCTGCGTGGCTGTAGCTGCTTGGGCCGTAGATATGCAAACGGTCTTGATCGTCGTAGGTCGCCGATATTTCGATTCCCGATACCGGCTGCCGAAGGACGGTCCTGGTCCCGTTGCCGTCGTATTCATAGTGAGAGACGAGAGTCCCAGTTCTCTGAACTCCGCGAGTCTGCCCACATCATCCTAGGTGTAACGATAGGTTCAATTCAGCCGCTTCTTAAGAAACGCCACTGCCCGATCGAAGGTCGCCGAAATCTTGGGGTCTTTCTCCAGCGCCGAGTCGAAGCCGTGAGGACCGCCGGGCACGCGTATGAACTCGTGCTCGACGCCCCGGCGTTTCAGCTCAGCCGCCATCTGCCATCTGTTCCGATTGTGCGAAGGGGACGTCGGTGTCGTTGTCGCCGTGAAGCAGCATGGTTGGCGGGTACTCGCGGTTGACGTTGCGTACGGGGCACCAGGCATCGAACGCCCTGGGGTCGGTGTCCGGGTCGCGGCCGGTGACTTCTTTTGGCCACAGTCCCTGCTGGCGGCAATAAAGGTAAAAACGTCCGCGCTGGTTGGGGCTTTGCGGGGCTGAGAGTGGCGCCTTGCCGACCGCCTGGTAGGCCTCGTCTTTCGCGACCGCAGGACCCTGCGAGTAAAACGGGTCGGGCCGGCTGTACCACGCGCCCGCAATGTCGCCGTAGCCATAGAACGACACCAAAGCCCGCGGCCTCGGGCGGAACAGATAGCCGGCCGCAAGTGTCAGGTAGCCACCCGCCGAGTGGCCGACTACCGCGATGCGATCAGGGTCGATGCGGAATAGCTTGGGACCTTCGGCGCGAACCCAGCGCCAGGCATCCTGGATGTCTTCGAGAATCTCAGGGAGCTTGTTCTCGGGGGCCAAGCGATAGTCGATCGAGACGACGGCGAATCCGGCGTCGAGATAGCGGTTCAGCTGTTCGGCGCGAAGATTACCGCGCTGGCCCATGATGAGGGCGCCTCCGTGGATCCAGAAGATCGCCGGCCGCACAACGTCATCGTCGGGGCGATAAACGTCGGCCTGGATGACCAGATCTCCGACGGTCTTGTACGTATAGGTCTTCTTTTCCGCGGCGCCGAGGATGGCGGCGCCGATCGTAACCAGCAACAATGCGCGGCGCATAAGCGCGTATACAGTAGCATGGAACCGGACTTCGATGAACGCCGGCGAGATCGAAACCGGCCACTCCGGTTACTTCTACTTGGTGGTCGCCAGTTCACAAACTGGTCAAATTTCGTCCGAGAGGCATGGTTGATAAAAGAGAAATCGAACAAGCGCAGTTGTTTGAAACCGCCGATAGACGCAGATGAACGCGGATGTTCGCTGCCGTTCATCGGCGTGAATCGGCGGTTCCCTACCCTCGGCGGTATGAGGCTTCCTCGCTACGTGTAGCGTGAGCCCCAGTCATTCACGGGCGAGACGCCCGTGCCACGATGGCTTCGTGGCATGGCCGTCCCGGCCATGATACAAAACTTGACCGATTTGTGAACTTTGTTTCCACCAAGTGGACATAGATGAACCACCTGGAGTGTCTTGGGCTTCGGCGAAGCAGATTTTCCGAATAGCCGCCTTGCGAGACATCGACTCGGTCGGGGAGCCGTGTCAATCCGTTTGTGAGTTCGAATGAACTCTCTTGATGTTGTGTCCCCGCGTCAGGACGTCGTACATCTCGGGCCGGCGGTCGGCGAATCGATGAATCTCGTGTTTGCCCGGGACGCGCACGATATGTTTGCGCCGCGCCCTTTCGGGATCGATCTCGGCATAGAGGATCTTCTCGTCCCGGCCTTCGGCCTCGGCAAGCGTGTTCCCGCTTGGATCGCATATCCGGCTTCCGCCGATGAACGTAAAACCCTCTTCCGTTCCCACGCGGTTCACCGCGGCATAATAGATGCCGTTTTCGAGGGCCCTCGTGTTGATCACGTGCGCAGCGACACACTCGGACCCCGGCGGCCAATTCGTCGGGAGCGCCACCAGTTCGGCTCCCAGGAGGGCCAGCGAACGCGCCGCTTCCGGGAATGAGGCATCGTAGCAGATGTTCAAACCGATCCTGACGCCGGGCGCGTCATGAACCGCGAATGCTCGATCACCGGGGGTCGTGTGCCTATCGATGCCGAGAAAGGGAAGATGGACCTTTCGATAGGAGCCGGCCACTCCCTGAGGTCCCACCAGGACCGCGGCGTTGAAGAGCTTCTCTCCAACGGCCTCGAGCATGCCGAAGATTGCATGACATTGGAAATCCTCGCAGGCGCGGCGGACGCGCTCCGTTGCGGGGCCCGGGATGCTCTGGGCAAAAGGCCGGGCCTCGTCGAGACTTCCGAAGCAATAGCCCGTCACGGCGCACTCCGGGAATACGACAAGGCGGGCACCGTGGCCCGTTGTCTCACGGAGTCGTTCGACGATCTTGTCGAGATTGTCCTCTACCCGCGCCAGGCGGATATCCATTTGCACCGCGGCGATCTTCATCGATTCACTCCGAAACTGTCGTTGAAACGCTTACGCTTCGGCAAGCACGATTCTCCGATGTGCCCGTTCTCTCCCGTGAATGACTGGGCGGTATGAGAAGGCTGGCTATTACTGGCGCACCATTGCTTCACCATTCACCGGGGCGGCGGCACCGCATTTTCATGTGCTTGGGTGTGCGCCGCACATGTAAGACTGCGGTGAGATTCTTTTTGGTTGCGGCTCAGCTGCTCTGTGTTCATCTGTGGTTGGGTTCATACTTTGGGTTGCGGCTATGCAAGCGCCCGGAACTTCGTGGCGCGTTTTTCAGGTTCCCGTTTCGAAGCGCAGGCAGGCCCGGCCAAGGTAGATCTCGTCGCCGCTGCGCAGCCCGATGCCGCGCCGGTTGCCGCTCGGCACCTCGATGCAGCGGTTCTCGCGGAAGATTCGCGTGCCGTACCGGCTGGCGTCGTCGACGATCCGGAACTCGCCCCTGGCCTCGGCGGCCCAGATCGTGGCGTGCGCGCGACTGACGGTGCTGTTGATGTCGTCGCCGTTGTCCACGAAGACGATGTCGTTCCTCCGCACGATCTGCCCGTCCGGATCGACGATCTCATTCAGGCGGCCAACGTAAATCCGGGCCTTCGTCAACCGGTAGTCCGAAAGCTCCGCCGCGCCCTTGACGACAGTGAATCCGCACTCGGCCGCGCGGCGCCCGGGCTCCGGGGACACGGGCCCCGCCTCGCGGCGCGAGAGCTCGACTTCGACCCTCGGCGGCGCGCCGGCGGCGTCTGCGGTCAAATCCGTGAAGTCCAGGAGCACCTCGAGATTGGAAGGGACGCGGCATCCGGATTCCCGCAGGAGGCGGCGGATGTCCTGTTCGAGAACGGCATCCTCGAGAAAGGCGGCGCGGAGGATCTCGCGCGTTTCGGGGGTAACCGTCCGGAAGCGGACGACGATCTGGTCGAAGGGAAACTTCCTCGCGCCTTTGGCGATCACGACGTGGTCCTCGACATTGTCGAGGATTTCGCGCCGTAGCTCGAGCGGCGCGCGCGCCGCGCCCTCTCCGAAGGCCCGGTCGATTCGCTTGCGGATCTTCTGCTCCGCTTTAACGAGGCTGTCCAGCAATCCCATCGTCCCCCCCAATTTCACAGGCCCCCGTTCACCACGGAGACACGGAGAACACGGAGATGCACGGAGAACCCTGATGCAGCCGAAAATCCTTCGCAACCTGGCAAGGATTTTTCCAACATTCTTGGAGCGTCCTCTTTGGAGTGCGCAAGCTTGCTTGCGCCTTTCCGGAGCTGAAGGAACCCCACACGAACAAAGGCGGCAGCAAGCTGCCGCACTCCAAAGAGCTCAGTGGATCATAGTTTTGGTTGCGGCTATGGCCCCCTGTGAATCTCCGTGCATCTCCGTGTTCTCCGTCGTCGTGAGAAAAAATGTATCGCCGGCTTCCAGCCGGCAAAGGTCGTGTTGACCCAAAAGGAGTTGTCGAGGCTCAGATGCCGGCGAGACGCCGGCGCTACGATTTTTTCTCACGACCCGTGTCTCTGTGGTGAAGCTGGGTTCGAATCATTCGATGACGCCCAGGCGCGCGGCGGCCGTCACGATCTCCCCCGCCGCAGGGGCGGCCACCCGTCCTCCGTAGCGCCCGTTCTCAATAATTATCGCGAATGCGATTCTCCGCCGCGCTTCGCCGCCATACGGGGCGAATCCCACAAACCACGCATGAGACGGCTTGCCGGCGAGCTCGGCCGTTCCCGTTTTCCCCGCTATCGGAATCTCCAGATTCTTCAGACTCCGGCCGGTGCCCGCGGTCACGACTTCGCGCATGTAACGCGCCAGCAGCTTCGCGTGCTCCTGGGGAAGCACACGTTGGGCCGGCGGGTCCTCCTCGGCCTGCAGACAGTGAACCTTCGGAAGGGCGCCGTCGTTCGAAACAGTCGCGGCCACACAGGCCATTGCGAGCGGGGAAGCAACCACCTGCCCCTGCCCGTACGCCGCCTGGGGGAGAGCATCCGCCAGCTTTGCCGGGCTGTTCGGATCTGCCACCCGGATGCCGAAAGCCTCGGCCTGGCGGAGCAACGCCTCAGCGCCTACAACGTACGCGCCCAGTTGCGCGAAATAGGCGTTGCAGGACTGACTGATTCCCTGCGCCATGTCGATGCTTCCGTGAGGCGCCTTGTCCAGAACGTCGTCACGAACGGGGCGGCTCCAGCCCCGCACTACGTTTCCCACCCGCCCGTCGGGAAGAAGGCGGCATTGGAACACCTGGTTCTCCGCGCCGCCCCGCCTTTGCAGCGCCGCCATGGCCGTCACGAGCTTGAAGCTCGATCCGGGCGGGTAGAGCCCGAAGCGAGGCCGGTCCAGCAGCTGCTCGCGCTTTCCCTCGGTCGCATCGATCAACCCCTCGTGGTCCACTTTCTCCGCCGTCTCGGGAGCTTCCGGCATCGGATAGGAGACGGAGGCCAGCAGCTCTCCGGACACAGCGTCAATGACGATGGCTGCGCCCTTCTGCTGGCCGGCGGCCCGGATGTGCCGCTCCATTATCTCTGAGGCCTGCTTTTGCAAACGCGCGTCGATCGTCAAACGCAGGTCGCGCGAGCGGCTCAGTATCCGCTGGACGTCTTCGTGGCCGGGACGGTAGCGATAGCGCACGAGCGGGACCAGCTCGCGGTAGTCATGCTTCAGCACGGGTCTCAGACTCCCGCCCGGAGTGTCCGCCACGCGAACGACCGTGGCCCGATCGTCGAAGCCCTGCAGCCGCGCGTTGTAATCGCGCTCGGCGAACGCAGTGTTCGACGCGCCCCAGTTGATGCGCGACCGCAGATCCCCGAGCAGGTGAAACATCACGGGGCCGAAAGGATAGTGCCTGCGGTCCGAGGCCTCGACGCTCTTGTCGAGCGCCACGCCCAGACGTTGGTAGCCGGCGCGATGGTGCTCCAGGAGGGCCCGGGAACTGGTCGCAAGCGGAATGCCGTTCCGGTCGAAGATTGAGCCTCGAGGGATCTGCTCCGCGGCCTCGACGACCCGCGGGTTGTAAGCAAAACGCCGGTGCCCGTCCCCCTGCACCACCAGCGCTCCCTTGACGAGAATCTCGTCTGCCTGCAGCAACTGCACCCTCGCGGCCTGCAGCATGACGACCGCCCCGATCGCCGCCAGAAGCCCTGCTACCCAGCGGAGCGGCATCCGGAAGCTTCCTTCGCGTTCCGGCGCGCCCTGTCGCGCCGACACCGCCGCCAGGATTCCCACAATCGCGAAATTCACGATGGTCGAGGATTTCCCATAGTTGAGGAACGGTGTCACGACCCCCGAAAGCGGCACTAGCCCGAGGATCCCGCCCGAAATGAGCGCCACCTGAAAAGCGATCAGAAGAGTCAGTCCCAGTCCGAGGAAAAAGGTGTAGTGGCCGCGAGCGCGGAGCGAAATCTTCAGCGCGCGATGGATCAGGAGGGCGTAGACGACGAAGACCGCGAGCAGCCCGGCGAAGCCAAGCTCCTCGGCTATGGCGGCAAGGACGAGGTCCGTGTGGATTGCAGGGACCGATTGGGGCTCCCCCATCCCGAGGCCCGTCCCGAACACCGCCCCGGCAGCGAAGGTCCAAAAAGACTGGGCCAGGTGATCGCCTCCGGGCCGAACAAAGTTGTCCCAGGGGGAAAGCCACATGGCTACGCGGCCGGCGACCGTGGCGGGAAACCGGATGAGATACCCGATCCAGAAGGCGGCAGCGATGGCGGCGCAGCCGGCCAGCGCGCCGAGCACACGCCCGCGAGCCACGGCGTAGAGCGTGAGGAAAACCGACGTGAACACCAGGGCGGGTCCGAGGTCCTTCTGGAGGAAGAAGAACACGATCGCAATCGCAACGCCGGCCGCTACCGGCAGCGCATGACGCAGCGGCGGCACGTTCCAGCCTTGAAGGGCGCCGGGAAGCCGGCCGCGCGGCTCCCGCAGCTCGCGCAGCAGATCCCATCGGTCGGCAAAGTAGCCGGCCAGAAAAAACAGAAGCAGGATCTTGATCAGCTCCACCGGCTGGAACGAGATCGCGCCCAGGTTTACGTTTATTTTGGCTTCGCTCGCGCCCGGACCGGAGCCGAAGACGAGCAGGACGATCGACAGGGCCACGCCTGCCAGCAAGGGTATATAAGACAGGCGGCGGAGGCCCGTTCGATCGTAATCCGGACGGCTGAAGAAAAAGAGCGCGCCGGCAGCGGCGGCTACTCCGTAAATGAAATCCGGAAATAACAGGGCGTCTCGAAGAGGATCTCGCAGGCTGATCATCAAAATGCTTCCGATCCCGGCCAGGAAGTGGATCAGGGGAAGAAGCAGCATGTCTCCCTGGAAGGCCACGGCGCGCCAGGCAAGGTGAACCGCGTAAAAGGAGGCGAAGAAGAGAAGCGAGTGGAGAAGAACCGTGCGCCCGAACTTCCCCTGCGTCCGCACGACGAGGAACGGACGGATCTGGCGCAGCTGCGCGGCGTCGAAGACCGGCACCGCCGGAGCCGCGGTCCCCGTTATTTTGCGCAGATCCCGCAGCCGGGACGCGAAATAGTCCAGGCCGTGACTCGCCTCGATCCGGCCGGCAGGGATCCGAACCGCGCGCAGGTCGGCGATGCCTTCGATGCCACGATCGCGCACGAAATCGAAGATCGACTTCGAGGCAAGCAGCCGGTCGTCCGGGTCTGAAAGGAAACCCAGATAGGGCAGGAGCGCGTCGGGGCTGCTCAGCGTCTTCAGATTCAGGATTCTTGCGCCGGGCGCCTGCTGCGGATCCCGGAAGCCGGCGACCTTCGCCCTGTAGACGAGACAGAGTCCCAGGACGATCACGGCGGAGACTGCACCGAGGAAAAATCCTTCGGCCGAACGGCTCCTGGGCGCCGCCAGGTGGGCAAGCCGTTCTCTGAGATGCTCCCTGTCTTCGGGTGTGCTGCGCGTGACGGCCATGACGCAATTTTCGTCTGCGTAAACTGCACAAAAATGAAACCACAGATGAACACAGATGCAGCCCAGCCGCAACCAAACTATCTGCTTAGCGTTTTCTTTGCGTCCTTCGCGTCTTAGCGGTGAAAGCGCTGTCCGGAATTAACCGCGAAGACGCGAAGAGCGCAAAGAATCCGCGAAGAAGAATTCTTTCCAAGCGGCAAAGGATCCCAGATGGACTTGGGTTCCTCGAGGATCTTAAGCCGGCTCTCGATCCGTGATTGCAGAGCCTGCAACTGTTTGATCTGTGTCGCGCTGTCACCCCACGGAACAATCTCGGAGTAGAGATCGATCGCCGCTTCCATGTCCTCCTTGGCCTTTGAGAGCATGTCCTTTTCCTTGGAGGTGTCCTCCAGAGCCTGGGCGCCGCTCCAATACTGCAGGGCGCGCATCTTGAAAGCATCGGCAAGCTGCAGCCGCTCGCGACGGCCCGGCTTGTGCCCCAAATCCCGCGCACGCCGGAGGGCCTCGATGCCGCGATCGGCGTCCCTCAGCGCGTAGATATAGGAGCGGGCCATCCCGAGCTGCGGATCCGGCCACTTGGGAGCCAGCGCCGCCGCTCTCTGAAACGCGGCGATCGCCTCGGTATCGCGCTTGTTGATGCGCAACAGATGACCATCGGCATATTCGAGCATCGCGGCGGCTCTCGTGTCGGACGAGTCCAGTTGCCGGATGCGCCCGGCGTAGCGTTTGCAGCGCTGCCAGTCCCCTTCTCGCAGTCGCGGCTGGTCCGTGTCGCGATACTCCTCCACGATACGCTCGCTGCTCGACATGAGGAGATCGTGCAGCGGCGCACGGAGCACGAGCGGCGCCAGTCCGAACGGACTGCGGCCACGTATCCGCTGGTACTCTTCCCACGCCTGGTCCCCGTCCAGCTGCTGCACGCTGAACGCCGGCGCGAGCTGAGCCGCAGCTCGATATACGAAGGACTCCCAGATGGCTATCGGTCCGATCAGCGCGACCGCAACGATCCCAGCCATCCGGGCCGGCCTCTTGGACCAGCGCGGGAAACGAACGACGAAACCGGACCGTCGAGGGACGACAACGGGCCCATCCGTGCGAGCCGTAGTCTCCCCGCCCCCTTCCTTGGCGACGCCGGAGCGCCGGGTCTCTTCCATCTCCAGAAGGGCCTCCGGAGCTTCTCCGGCCAGGAAGGTGCGCAGATCCGCTTCGAACTCCGTCGCGCTTCGGTAGCGCCGTTCCGCGGAGGAGGCCAGGGCCTTATGGACGACGGCCTGCAATTCCCTCGAACAACGTTGCGAGAGCGGTCTCGGCGGAGTGTGTTCCCTGATGAGCCTTTCCAGACGTTCCGTGGTCTCAGCCTCGAACGGCGGGCGGCCGTCAATCATCTCGTACAGTACGACTCCTACGGACCACAAGTCCGACGACTCGTCAATCCGATCGGTTTCGAGCCGCTCAGGAGATGAATAGAGCACGCTCCCGTAGTAGTTACTGGTGAGCTTTCGGGTCAGCGAGAGGCCTTTGGCGATTCCAAAATCCAGCACGCGGACCTGGCCCTTGGCGTCCAGCCGGATGTTCCGCGGCTTGATGTCTCCGTGGATAATGGCACGGAGCTCCTTGCCATCGACGGCCAGAGAGCAGCTGTGGGCCTTTCCCAGGATGTTGCAAAGCTCGGCGGCGATCCTTGCCGCCTCGAAGACCGCGAGCTTCCCTTCCCCGATGACGGCTGAAAGGTCGCGCCCCTCGACGTATTCCATGTCGACGTAGAAATGGCCATCCATGTCGCCGAACTCATGGATCGCCGGCACTCGAAAATCTACTGCGCCCAGCTTCGCCTGCAGTTGGGCTCCCAGGCGCTCCGCGGCGACGGCCTCACGGGCATCGGCATCGTCGCCGTTCTCCACGAGCTTCAAGGCGACCTGGCGCTCGTTTCGGGTGTCGACGGCAAGATACACGTCCGCCATCCCGCCCCGTCCGAGCTTCTCGTGGATCTGGTAGTGGCCGATGCTCTGGAGATACGTCCGCATCAGATCTCAGGTCTGTAAATACAAAATGAAACCACAGATGAACACAGAGACAGCCGAGCCGCAACCAAACTATCTGCTTCGCGTTTTCTCTGCGTCCTTCGCGTCTTAGCGGTGAAAGCGCTGTCCGGAATTAACCGCGAAGACGCGAAGAGCGCAAAGAATCCGCGAAGAAGAATTCTTTCCAAGCGGCAAAGGATTTGCACGTTAGTAGTACAGATGAACACCGATCTGTGTTCATCTGTGGTTTCAGACGAACAAGTGTTCTCAGGGGGACGTCGCGAATCCGACGGTTCCCAGCCGGTTCGGTCTGCCTCCCGCGGTAAAGAAGTTGTTCACGTACCGTTCCTTCCGATCCCTTGTGGCGATGCGGATCCCCTCGCCGGCATTCTCGGAAATCACGTTTCTCAGCACTTCGGGAACCGCATCCCCGGTAATATGAACCCCCGGGCCTCTCCGATCGGAGCCGGCCCCGTTGCGCTGGATGACGTTAGCCAGCAAGCGAACGGCCGCCTTCCCCCCGATCAGGATTCCCGTTCCGGGATTCGAATGAATGTAGTTCCCGGCAAGTATTCCGCTCGACGCGCCATCGATCCATACTCCCGCGCGTGTCGCGCCGGAGATCTCCATGCCGGAGATCTCGACGTAGGAACCGGTGACGCGGATCCCCACCGGCAGGCGGACTCCGGGCGCAGGTCGAATCACCAGTCCGGCCACCCGGGCTTCGCGGATGGCTTCGGCAGTTACCGCAGCCTCGTCGGGTAGAATCGTCTCGGCGACTCGAATGATCGCTTCGCCCGGCGCGCGGGCCACGATGCTCACGCCGTCCTTGAGCCGGAGCATTTCATTGTATTCTCCCGGAGCCACTTCTATTCGGTCGCCGGCCCGGGCGGCCTCCAGCGCCTGGCCGATGGTCGAGTATTCGGAACGGCCGGGGTCCACGAGAAGCACAAGCCGTTGGCGCTCTGCTTGCGGCGGCCCCGTAGCCTGGATAGAAGCGGGAGCCTGCAAGCGCGACGATGCCAGGTGCGCGAGCAGAAGCCCCGCCAGAAGACCATAGACAAAGACCAGCCATGGGCTCGCCATAAGATGCAAGAGTCCCGGCCGCCGGGAGGCCGCTCCAGGTGCAGGATCCTGCCGGGCTGGCGCCACCGCGATCCCTCGGGCCGCGGGAGTGAAGTCCCTTCCCTCGATGACGATGACTGATACGTTGTCACGGCCCCCCGCATCGTTGGCCATGCGGACCAGGGCCCGCGCACAGGCCCGAGCATCACCGGCATGCCGGTAAACCGTCTTCAGGATGTCCCCGGAGGGAACCATGTCGGTGAGACCATCGGAGCACAGGAGAAAAGCGGAGTCCGCCTCGAAGGGGACCTGGAGGTAGTCGATGAAGTCTTCGTCGTCCGGGCGGTGCTGCTCCGACCCCACATCGCGATATACCTCGTTGCGGCGCGGATGGCGCATCGCCTCGAGCTCGTTCAGTTCCCCCGCCTCCTCACGCACGCCGACCGGGGAGTGATCCGACGTCAGCTTGCGCATCTGGTTTGCGCGAATCATGTAGAGCCGCGTATCGCCCACGTGGCCGATGTGCAAGCAGCCGTCCTCGACGACGGCCACGGTGAGAACGCACGCCATCCCCCGCCATTCCCGCCGTTTCTGGGCGGCGCTATGAATCTCATTGTTGGCCGCCGTGATGGCCTCGCGGATCCTGCGGGACACCGTTCCGGTTTTCTGCTCCAGCCGCCTTCGGATGCAGCTCAGGGCCAATTCCGCCGCCTGCTCCCCGGCAGGCTCGCCCCCCATCCCGTCCACGACGGCGAAGATCCCGGGCCCGGTATCGCAGAGAATACGGTCTTCGTTGTTCTCCCGACGTAGGCCGGGATGGCTTTCCCCCCATGCAACCCACTCTTCCTGATGTTGTGTTTTCCGCACGGCGTCCCTATTCGCGGCGCTTTCCGGAAAAAAAGTGCGCCCAGACCAGGCCGCCCGCGACGAGGAGAAGCAATGCCAGGAATGCGTACCTCGTCCAGTAGAGACCTGTCATAAAGCAACCCCCTGCTGCGAGTGAGCCTCACACCGGCCCAGTCATTCACGGGCGGGACGCCCGTGCCACGTTAGTCATAAGGCTTCGAAGTCCATCTCGACCTTGTCGGCCATTGTGATGCGCGCCTTGGGCGGAAGCCGCACCCACTCTTTCGGGGTAATCCGCTTCCCGTTCACGCTGGTGCCGAACTTGCTGACGAGAAGTGCTGACGCGAGATGTCCGTCGGCCCGTCGAGCGCAAGATCGCAGTATTCGGCGCGGCCGCCTCGCCCGATGGCGATTTCCTGCGAGCTCATTCGATACTCCTGACGCCGGCCTTCCTTGTCGACGTAGGTGATCTTCGCAACGGCCGGCCGCTCCGCCGCCGGCGGTTCCTGAATCGTCTGCAGCTTCCTGGTCTCGCCGCCGGATCGGACCGTGACTGTTCGCTGGGTTTTCGCTCCGACGCCGTACTCCTGCGCGGGCGGGAGCGTGAGCCTGGAATCGACGAGGATCTCTCCCGGCTTGATTTCCCCGTCTTCGTCCTTGTGGAACTTGATGTAAGAGCACCCTTCGGCGGTTTCGAACCTGGACGCGGCGCTCTTGAAGCCGGGCAGCAGCGAGCGTTCCTTCCGGCTGAGCCGGGCTATTTCCTCGTCGAGCGCCTGCCTGGCCTGGTCCTGTATCTTCGGGAAGATCCCCGCCAGCCGGTCGTAGTCGGCTTGGTGCAGATACACGTCATAGTGGCTCGGCACGATGGTAGTGTAAAGAAGCGGCTCCATCGATTCGAGCATGTTCTCCACGATCGCCAGGATGATATCTTTTCCGACCGCTTTGTCGTTCATAGAAAGCAATAACGAAAGATGCGCCGCTTAAGTTTAGACAGTTCGAAAATTTTGTTCAATGCGTCCGGATTTGGCCACAGAGCCACGGAGACACAGAGAAAATCTTTATCTCTGTGTCAAGTTTGGAGTTCAGCCTTCAGGCCGCACTCCAGGGCAGGCTAAAGCCTGAACTCCGAACCAAAGCGTGACAGGCATGGAGTTCAGCCTTCAGGCTGCACCCCCTTCTCGGGCTTCACAAAATTTGATCGTTTCACGGTGACGGGTGAGGCGACCGCGGTCCTTGTCCACGCGGTATGCATTAAAGTATGATCATACTCCTATGCCAAAAGAACGAATCACCGTCACGTTGCCCGCCGATGTCGTCGAGGACATCGACCGGCGGGAGCCTAACCGCAGCAAGTTCATTCAAGAAGCCGTGCGCCGTGAATTGAAGCGCAGACTGCGGGAACAGCTCCGTCTGTCGCTCGAAAATCCGCACCCCGATAGCTCGGAACTCGCCGAGGCGGGGCTGGAGGATTGGGTAAAGGGACTCCCGGATGAGGACGCATCCCTGGTCGATCCCAAAGCCGCCAAACCGGTCAAGTGGATACCCGGGCGGGGCTGGACTCGCAGAAAGTGAAGCTCCATCGCGGCACACTCGTCTTAGTCGATCTGAATCCCGCGGTTGGTCACGAGCAACGGGGACTCCGGCCCTGTGTCATCGTCAGCGATCCTGACGTCGCCGGGGATCAGCGCTTTCCGATTCTCTGCGTGGTGCCTGTGACGGGCAAGGCGGGAGTGGGCGCGTTGTATCCATCGCTTTCAGCCGGCCGAAGCGGCCTCTTGAAAAAGTCCTTCGCGCTCGTCGATCAGCTTCGTTCCATCGATAAGAGAAGGGTTCGCCACACTCTTGGCCGAGTCGAACGCGGGGAAATGGAAGCGATTGACGTCGGACTTCGACTGTACCTGGGATTGGAGTAACGCGGTTTGGAGTTCAGCCTTCAGGCTGCACTCGACCCGGGCGGGCAAAGCCTGAACTCCGAACGACCCACGCACTGAGCCTTCACAAATTTGCGGATTTTCCCTTCACAAACTGATAGAGTCACGACTTCGATAATTTTTGTCCGGAGTTCAGACTTTAGCCTGCCCACAGAGCCAGAGTTCTGAACGCAGCTTGAGGGTGAACTCCAAACCCTATCTCCCCATGAAACACTTACTGCCTTCCCTGCTCGGTTCCGTCGTCTTGACTTTTTCGATCAACTCCGCCATTGCCGCGGATCAACATCCGGCCGGCGCCGGACCCAGTTTCAAAGGGCCGGTCGGGCTTCAGCTCTACAGCCTGCGCGAGCAATTCGCCAAGGATGTTCCGTCGACTCTCGACCGCGTCCGCGGCTTTGGCATTGAGTACGTCGAGCTGGCCGGCACTTACGAACTCGCTCCGGAGAAATTCAAAGAACAGCTCGACGCCAAGGGACTGAAACCGGTCAGCGGTCATTTCCCCTTTGAACAGTTGCGCGACCACCTCGAAGACGTAGCGCGCGAGGCGAAGACGCTCGGCCTGCAGTACGCCGGCTGCGCCTGGATTCCGCACAAGGACCCGTTCGACGAAAAGACCTGTCCAAACATGGATTGAAATTCTTCTACCACGCGCACGGCTACGAGTTTCAGCCGCACGGCAAGGGCACATTGTTCGACCTGATGATGGCCGAGACGAAGCCTGAGTGGGTTCGTTACGAGATGGACGTTTTTTGGATTGTTCACCCGGGCCAGGATCCCGTGAAGCTGCTCGAAAAATACGGCAGCCGCTTCGAGCTCATGCACGTCAAAGACATGAAGAAGGGGACGCCGACCGGACTCCTCACCGGGCAATCGGATGTGAGCAACGACGTGGCGCTCGGCACCGGCGTCATGGAGTGGGCCGCCATTTTGAAAGCTGCCCGGAAGGCCGGTGTGAAATGGTATTTCATCGAAGACGAATCGCCGGCTTCGGTTGAACAAATCCCCCAAAGCCTGCGCTATTTGGAGCGGCTAAAATTCTAGTCCGCGTTAACTGCAGAAAGTGCAACCACAGATGAACACCGATGAACACAGATAACATTATCTGTGTTCATCGGTGTTCATCTGTGGTTTCATTCAGCCCGATATGAAACGCTCGATCCCGACTTCCCTGGTTCTTTTGAGCCTTGGCATTTTCCTTCAACCTGGACCCGGCTCTTCCCAGGTTTCAGCGCTCGGACTGTTCGAGGCGCACGGTGACGTTGGCGCCGTAGGCAAGCCCGGTTCGGTTGAATACGATGCCGCGCGGAAGAGTTACCTCGTTGCCGGAGGCGGGGAGAACATGTGGCTCGCCAGCGACGCGTTTCACTTTGTCTGGAAACAGGCGTCGGGCGACGTCTCGCTCGCAGCGGACATCCGCTGGATGGGCGCCGGCGGCAAGCCGCATCGCAAGGCGTGCCTGCTCATCCGTCAGAGTCTGGATCCGGACTCTGCCTATGCCGACGCCGTCGTCCACGGCGAGGGCCTCACGTCGCTTCAATACCGCGAAGCGCGCGGCGGTCCGACGCGCGAGATTCAATCCAACGTTGCCGCGCCGCGAAGAATCCGCATCGAGAAAGAGGGCGGCTACGTTTCCATGTCGATTGCCCGCGAGGGCGAAGCGCTTCACGCCGCCGGCGGGTCGTTCAAGATCAAACTGAGCGAACCATTCTTCGTCGGGCTGGGCGTCTGCGCCCACGACAACAACGCGCTGGAGAAGGCCGTCTTTTCAAACGTCGAAATCATGAGCGGAAAACGGGAAGCCGCCGGCAAGCCAGTGCTGGAAAGCACGCTGGAAACGATTCCGGTCGCTTCAAAGGACCGGCGCGTGGTCTATCACACGCGCGATCACATCGAAGCCCCGAATTGGTCACGCGATGGCAAATACTTTCTGTTCAACCGCGGCGGCCGCATCTACACGCTTCCCGTCGCCGGCGGTGAGCCTCAGTCGCTCGACACCGGGTCCGCCACGGGCTGCAACAACGATCACGGTCTGTCGCCCGACGGAACGCAACTGGCCGTGAGCGACCAGTCCGAGGAGCGCAAGTCGCTCATCTATATCCTGCCCGCCGGCGGCGGAACGCCGCGCCGCGTCACACGCCTGGGTCCGTCCTACTGGCACGGCTGGTCGCCGGACGGCAAGACCCTGGCCTTCTGCGGCGAAAGGAACGGCGAGTTTGACATCTACACCATCCCGGCCGACGGCGGAGAAGAGAGGAGATTGACGGCGGCGCCCGGTTTGGACGATGGCCCGGATTATTCGCCTGACGGCCAATACATCTACTTCAACTCGGAGCGGACGGGGACGATGCAAATCTGGCGCATGAAATCCGACGGCGGCGATCCGCAACAGATCACCTCCGATGACTACAACAACTGGTTTCCGCACCCTTCGCCCGACGGCAAATGGATCGCCTTTCTTTCGTACGAAAAGGACGTGAAGGGCCACCCGGCAAACAAGGACGTGATGCTCCGGCTCATGCCCGTGGGCGGAGGCGAAATTCAAGTGCTGGCGAAACTCTTCGGCGGACAGGGCACGATCAACGTGCCGTCCTGGTCGCCCGACAGCCGCAACCTGGCCTTCGTAAGCTACAGGCTGGTTAACCCCTGACGGGGTCGCCCGGAGGCAAGGCACTCGCCAGAAAGACTTGCCACGAATTTCACGAATTACACGAATTCTTTTTGCTTAACCACTGATGAACACAGATAAACACAGATCTGTGCCCATCTGTGTTCATCTGTGTCCATCGGTGGTTTCATTTTTGCGGTTTACGAGTCAGTCGCGCAGGGGGATCTGGCTATGAGAAACAAATCGTCGGCTTATAGGATGTTTCTATTGCTGGCTGTGTTTTTGGTCGCGCTGGGAGCCCCGGTTCCCGCCCAGCAGTTCACGGGAACTATTCGGGGTGTAGTTCGCGATCCGAGCGGCGCGGTCGCCCCTGGCGCCGAGGTGTCCGTCGTAAACCAGAGCACCAACGAAGCTCGCAACGTCGTGACCGGAGACAACGGCATTTACGTCGTCCCGCAGCTGAAGCCGGGCACCTATCGAGTCATGGTCAAGCTCTCCGGCTTCAAGTCGGCGACCGTGGATGAAATCAAGCTGGACGTGCAGCAGGTTCGCGCCGTTGACCTGACGCTGAGCGTCGGCGAGACCAGCGAAGTGGTCACAGTCACCGAGTCAGGCGCGGCGGCGATTGAATCGGTGAGTTCCACCGTCAGCCAGACAATCGAAAACAAGCGCGTCGTTGACCTGCCGATCAATGGCCGCAACCCGTTCTCGCTGGCGACGCTCAGCCCGGGGGTCATCCCCGCGCCCGGTTCGTCGCCTTTCATCAGCGGCGGGCGCAACGCGACCAGCGAAGTGACGATTGACGGCATCTCGAACGTCAACGCGGAAAACAACGTCTCGATCCTCGA
>WNGD01003568.1_pt1 | contig 23928 bp, 20 predicted proteins | sample 5400671 | NCBI WGS metagenome assembly WNGD01 (sample SAMN13153369, study PRJNA577476) | soil metagenome | isolation source: 40 cm soil or saprolite under grassland replicate 2 | place: USA:California | collected 2016-06-15
GCGGGATTCGAAGGACCCCAGCGGCCCCACGCTTGTCTACACGCCTGCCGAATGGCATGCCTTCCTCGATGGCGCGAAGAAGGGCGAGTTCGACGATCTAGCCTGCTGAACGCTTGATCCTGCTTGGCTACACGAAACATGGCACGGCCGGCCCGATGGCTGGCCGCTGCCCTGTTGAGTTGCCCGGACGAATCCCGTTAATCACGGATTTGATTACGCCGTGAAATCCCCGGTTCCACGAGAACCGGCTAGTTTCCTGAGTTGTCGCGCATGACCGCTTCCATGCCATAGGGCCGGGCTGCGGGCTCCTGCCGGAATGTCACGCCCTGGCGAACCCGACGATGAGGCAGATCTCGGTGACCGTCAGGTTGGCGTGGCGCAGCAGGTCCTGCGCTCGCTCGATGCGGCGGGCGAGTCAGGTAGCGGATCGGCGTCTCGTCGTACGCGGCCCCGAAGCTCCGGGCGAAATGAAACTTGGACATTCCGGCTACCCCGGCGAGCGCACCGGGGTCCAGCGGCCGGGCATAGTTCCGGATCAATATGATCACGCGCCCGCCCGCAGGTGCGGCGGCAGGCCGGGCGGCACTGGCCGGGTTGCCGTCACTGTCATGGCTGCCAGCGTAATGAGGCGGTGCTGTCCCGGGCTAGCTGCGGGATTAATGTTGCGGGATCACTGCTGCGTGCAGCCAAGTGGCGGCACTCGGCCACATTGTCTCTTGACGTGGCTTCGCGGCTGGCCATGGAATAGCACCCTGGAGCGTAGGATCAGCGTCGGCCGCTGGCCATATGTCCGAGTCCCACGGGCCGACCTGATGCCTGCGCTGGAAGGGCTGACTCCGTCATGAACGATGACCACCAGCCTCGGTACGAACACGAGCTAACACTTGTCCCGTTACCCACAGAAGTGCGGCGCGCACGACGGTTCGCGCGCTATGTACTGCAGCAGCAGCGCATCGCTCCTGAGCGGATCGGAACGGCTGAGCTTCTGATATCGGAGCTGGTGACGAACGCCGTCAAGGCAACCAGCATGACGAAATTACGCGCACCGTGCGGGGCAGTTCATGATCACTTTCGATTAATCAGGATACGGCTTAGCCTGGTCGCGCGCAGCGTGGTTATCGAGGTGCAGGACGGCTCGGATAAACCGCCGGTACTGCAGGAACAACGCCTTGATTCGGAACACGGGCGCGGCCTCGCCGTCGTCGAATCAATGAGCTCCCGGTGGGACTACTTCCTGCTGAGCAGCGGCGGCAAGGTCGTGTGGTGCGAGCTGCGCGTCAGCCGCCCGGCGGCCGATGACGACGTGCTTGTCCTGCCCGGCCCGCTGCCGCGGCGCGGCCACAACGAGCGGCCGGTCTTTCCCGCGGCGGTCATGAATGATCCGGAATTGCTGCGGCGCGTGCGCGATGGCTTGCTTGCGCTGGACGTCGGCGAGGAATGGGCGCGGTGACGGCCTGCCCGCCGGCCGTCCGGCACCCGGTCATCAGGTCCCTGGCTGCGCCCGGGTGCTGATGGCTAGCCGGTTCCAGGCATTGATGGTCATGATCAGCCCGATCAGCTGCGCCAATTCCGGCTCCGAGAACTCCCCGGCGGCATGGGCGTAGACGTCGTCGGGCACGTGAGTCTCGCTGACCAGCGTGACGGCATCGGCGAGCGCCAGCGCGGCACGCTCCCGCGCAGAGTAGTACGGGGCCTCCTGCCAGGCGGGCAAGGCGTACAGGCGCTGCTCGCTCTCGCCGCCCTTACGTGCGTCGGTGGTGTGCATGTCGATGCAGTAGACGCAGCCATTGAGCTGGGAAGCGCGAATCCGCACCAGTTCCTTCAGGGACGGCTCCAGGCCCTCTCCTGCGGCAGCATCCAGGGCAAGCATCGACTTGTACACCCGGGGTGCCAGTGACTTCAGGTCCAGCCGTGAGGTGTTCGCTGTGGTCGTTGTCATGTCCCCAACGCTAGTACCGAAATAGACCAAGAGTATGGTCCAGTTCCATGTCAATAGATTGGGCCAATTCTGGCGTGGACCTGCTGCTCGAGCTGCCTGGCGGACAGCGGCGGGCCGGCCTTGAGTACGCGCTGCGGGACGCCGTCCGCAGCGGGCGGCTGGTCCCCGGGACCCTGCTGCCGTCCTCACGGGCGCTTGCCGCCGAGCTCGGCATGGCCCGCAACACGGTGGCGGATGCCTACGGGCAACTGGTCGCCGAGGGATGGCTGACCGCGCGGCAGGGCGCGGGCACCCGAGTCGCGGCCAGGACGACGCCGGTAGCCGGGCATGCCACGGTCCCGCACCCGACGACGGCGCCTGGCCGGCGCACCTATGACCTGACGCCCGGCCGCCCTGACCTGGCCGGATTCCCCCGCAGTGGCTGGCTGGCGGCCGCGCGCAGGGCCATTACCGCGGCGCCAAGTCACGAGCTCGGCTACCCCGATCCCCGCGGGCTGCCCGGCCTGCGGGATGCGCTCGCGCAGTATCTCGCCCGGGTCCGGGGCGTCCGTACCACGCCCGACCGCATCATCATCTGCTCCGGTTTCGTGCAGGCTCTGCACCTGCTGTCGGTTGCGTTGTGCCGCCTCGGCGCGAGCACGATCGCGGTCGAGTCCTACGGCTTCGGGTTGCACCGCGATGTCATCCGGGCGGCCGGGCTGGCCACCCGCCCGGTCACGGTGGACGGCTCGGGCGCACGGGTCGGCGAGCTTGCCGCGCCGCCGGTCGCGGGGGCGCCCGCCGCGGCTGCGCCCGCCGGGGCTGTGCTGCTTACGCCGGCCCATCAGTTCCCGCTCGGGGTAGCGCTTACGGCGCAGCGCAGGGCGGCCGTCCTGGGCTGGGCGCGCGATAGCGGCGCACTGATCATCGAGGACGACTACGACGGCGAGTTCCGCTACGACCGGAGGCCGCTCGGCGCACTGCAGAGCCTTGCTCCCGACCTCGTCGCCTACGCCGGCACCGCGAGCAAGAGCCTGGCACCCGGCCTGAGCCTGGCCTGGCTGGTGCTGCCACCGCACCTCGTCGACCTGCTCGTGGAGACCAAGCGGCTCAGCGTCGGGCGCACCGGCGTGCTGGCCCAACTGACCCTGGCGGAGTTCATCGGGTCCGGCGCCTATGACCGGCATATCCGCCGGTCACGGCTGCGCTACCGCAGGCGGCGGGATCGCCTGGTCGCGCTCCTTGCCGAGCGGTCACCGGAGGTCGCGGTCTCCGGAATCGCCGCGGGCATGCATGCCGTCCTGCGGCTCGGCCGCAACCTGCGCCAGCCCGACGAGGCCGGGATACTGAGCCGCGCCGCGCGGGCCGGGCTGACGATCCAGGGACTTGGCGATTTCCGCTATGACGGCCATCTCGGTTACCACCCTGGGCGCAACACCGGTCCCGGCCACGCTTCTGGCCCCGGCCCCGGCCCCGGTTCCGGTTCCGGTTCCGGCCAGGACACGCCAGCCGCACTCGTCGTCGGTTACGGCACCCCGCCAGACCATGCGTTCAGCGGGGCGCTGGACACGCTGTGCGACGTGCTTGGCTGACCGCGGGCCACCGGCGATTCGGCGGGCTGGCCGCGGTTACGCGGATCGACGGGCGCCCGTCGGCCCGCACATCACCGGCCTTCGGACGGCCCCGGCACGACATGGGCGCCCTGGCTCGCCACTTGCACCGGCCGCGCCCGCCAGCCACCGGGACAATGCTGCTGCGCCGTCACCACCAGGCGCCTAACGTCCGGCACGAGGGCGAGCACGCTCGGCCCGGATCCGCTGACGACTGCCGCAATGCCGGCCGCGCGCAAGTCCGCGACCAGCGTGGCGGTGTCCGGCATGGCAGGCGCTCGGTAATCCTGGTGAAGCCGGTCCTCGGTCGCGACGAACAGCAGCTCGGGGGTTCCGGTCAGCGCACGGACAAGAAGCGCCGTGCGGGCCGCGTTGAAGGCGGCGTCCCGGAGCGGCACGCTCGCCGGCAGTGCCGCCCTTGCGTGCGTCGTGTATCCCCGCTGTGCGGGCACGAAGATCACCGGGACTACGCCCTTGGCGTCGTCAAGCGGCACGGCACGGGCACCGTCGTCTGGCTGGCCCGCCTCGACGGTCCACGCGACGCTGAAGCCGCCGAGCACGCATGGCGCGACGTTGTCCGGGTGCCCTTCGATTTCGGCGGCAAGCCTGATCACGTCCGCCTTGCCGAGCCTGCCGGGCCCGCCTTCGACGAGCTGGCTGGCCAGCAGAATGCCGGCCACGATGGCAGCGGAGGACGAGCCCATGCCCCGCGCATGGGGGATGCGGTTCACGCATGTCAGCTCAATGCCGGGCGGCCGGACGCCAAGCCTGTCGAAAGTGATCAGCATGGTCTCCGCGACGAGATGCCGCTCATCGTCGGGCAATTCGCCGGAGCCTTCGCCGGACACGGTCACCCGCACCGCGTCGCCGGCCACTGCCGCCGTGACCTCGTCGTGCACGGAAAGCGCTACGCCGAATGAGTCGAAACCGGGACCGAGATTGGCGCTCGTGGCTGGCGCCGCCACCGTGACCGGTGAGGTCAGGAAGACCATGCTCGCATCCTAGGCGCCCGCGGCTGGGCAACCGGCCGACCGCGCCGCCGCGGCCGGGCCGTGATCGGATGGAGACATGAAGATCCGGATCGGGATAGGGCTGGGCGCGGCCGCCGGGCCAACAGGCTTCGCCGGTGCCGTCAGCCACCTGGAAGAACTCGGCATCGACTCGCTGTGGCTGTCGGAAATGGTGTACGGGCCGATGGTAGAGCCGTTCACCGGCATGACGTATGCCCTCGCCAGGACGGCCAGGCTGAAGGTAGGCACCGGGGTATCGGTGCTGCCGGGACGCCACCCCGTCCTGGTCGCGAAGCAGCTCGCCACGCTGGCCGGCCTGGCACCAGGGCGGGTGCTGCCGGTTTTCGGTCTGCAGCCCGCCCGCAGGGATGAGCGCGGCCTGTTCCCGGTGCCGCCCGGGCAGCGCGGCGCGGTGTTCGACGAGTCCCTTGAGCTGATCCGGCTGTTGCTGCAGCAGGAGACGGCGTCCTTCCAGGGCAGGTTCTTCGCCGTCGAACGGGCCAGCATCGGGCCGCTGCCGGGCAAGCCGCTGGACATCTGGCTCGGCGGCAGCGCTCCGGCGGGGTTGCGCCGGGTCGGCAGGCTCGGTGACGGGTGGCTGGCCAGCTTCGTCACCCCAGCTGAGGCCCACGCCGGGCGCGGCGCGATCCAGCAGGCAGCCGCCGCGGCCGGCCGCGAGGTCGACCCGGAGCACTTCGGCATCAGCCTGCCCGTGGCGATGGGCGGCATTCCTGCCGGGCTTGCCGAGGCCATCCGCCGGCGGCGGCCGGACGCCGACCCCGCGAGCCTGGTGGCAACGAGCTGGCCAGGGGCCCGCCGCATGATCGAGGAGTACATCGCGGCAGGCATCAGCAAATTCGTCATCCGGCCCGCCGCCGCACCGGAGGCCCGGCCCGCCGCGGCACCGGAGGCCCGGCCCGCCGCGCCGCCAGTGGCTCAGCCCGCCGCCACAGCACTACCGGCCCATGCCGCCGACCCGCCGCTTGCGGCCGCGGACGGCTTCGCCGACGACCTCGCCCGCGAGCTGATGCCCCTGCAGACCTGAGGCCAGCACGGCCGCCACGGCGGGACGCCGGCTCGCCTGCCACCATCGCAGGATGACATCAGCCGGCCACATCGACGTACAAGCGCCCGCGAAGCTGCCCGACCCGGTAGGCCGTGGCCTTCGCCAGCACGACGACGATGCACAGGGCACCCTCGAAGTCGCTGCTGACCGAGTACCCGCGGAGCACAGGAAAGGCGACCGCGGCCGATGCAGGCGAAATCGTGCTCACGCCGGACCGCCGGTGACCCTGCGCCGGGTGCAGCGTGAGCAGCAGGTAATAGTCACCCTGGGTGGCGATCGTCTTCGCCGCATGGCCGGCGGCGGTTTTCGAGACGTACGTGATGTCGTAGCCCGGGGCCGGCCCGCGGAGGTTCATGACGATGCGGTCGTAGCCGCAGTCAGGATGAGTTCCCATCCTGATGGCGGTAACGACAGGCACCGGCGGCATGCTGACAGCCCGCTCCACGTTCACCGATGCGGTCAGCCAGCGGCTGGTATCGCAGCCCCGCGGCGGGCTGGGCGGGACCTGCAGCGAAGGGCTGACTGACGGGCCAGGCGACCCGCGCGATGGCGGCGACCCGGATTCGGCGGGCGACCCGGGCGGGCCAGGCGACGGCGGCGAGCCCGAGGTCCCGCCCGACGCTGGTGTCCGGGAGGCCGGCCGCTGGCCGGCCGCTGCCTGCAGTGCCGGGCCGCCCGAACTGCACGCGGTCACCGCCAGCGCAGCTGCCAGCACTCCCGCTGTCACGGACATCGCGTGCCCGGCCGGGCGCTGCATCGTCACCTCCGTTGCGCAAGCCGCCGCTCCCGCCAAGGCCCCGCCAGCTTGACGGCGAGGCGGGCACTAGCCGATCGGTGCGGTCAGCTCAAGCTGGATGTTGTCCGGGTCACGGAAGGGAAGGACATAGATTCCGAACGAAGGCAGCGCGGTGATCTCCCCGTGCGGCACGCCGTTCTCGTCGAACAGGCTGATCGCCTGGTCCAGGTCCGCGCGGGCCGGCACGCCGAAGCTGAGGTGATCGAGGCCGACCCGGTCGTCGTCGAACCGGTCCCCGGCAGGCGCCACCGGCCGCAGGCCCATCAGCAGGTTGCCGCGGATCATGACGATTCCGCCGAAGAGGACCTTATATGCCTCCTCGGCAGCCGGGTCGCCAGCGGGCGGCGACTCCACCGCCACGTCGAACCCGAGCAGGCCCGTATAGAACGCCCGGCTCCGGCCGAGGTCGGTCACGGTCAGCCGGAGATGGTGAATGTCGCCGGTCGGGATTTGTGCTGCCACGTCATTTCTCCTTCACGCCCGGTCTCACTGAGCCGACGCGCCACGAACGCCGCAGTAGGCCATTTGATCCACGCATCGTCGCACGAGGAGCCTACTGAATCAGCCGTTCCGTCCGTTAGCGCACAGTTCGTCTCGTGGCGGCCGCGAACCGCCGGCCCAGCCAGCTCAGCCGTTAGCAGTGCACATTCGGCCGGTTCTGCGGCCGGACAAACTTAACCACTAACCTCGTTGACGATGAACTGCCCGCTGGGAGAGCCAATGATTTTGCACTGGCGGCTGGCGGCCAGGCGGCTGGCAGCGTGCTGCGCCGTCCTTGCGGCCACGGCGCTAGCCGGTTGCGCTGCTGGCATCAACGGCGGCAGCAACGGTGCCAGCAGCAGTCCTAGCAGCCACGCCGCCGGCGGCCACGGTGTCGGAAGCAGCACCGGTGCCAGCAGCAACGGCGGCGGCACCGCAGGCAGCAAGTCCAAGATCGCCGGCATCGTGCAGTTCGCGCTACCCCCGGCAGGCCAGGGCTGTACCGGCGCGAAACGGCTGGCCGGCGGCGGAACCCGGATCCCGGTCACCGTCAGCACCCGGCAGTCACAAGTCGCCGGGATAGCCAACGTGTGCATCGACGGCAAGGGCCCGTTTCCCTTCCTGATCGATACCGGCGCGCAGGGCTCGGTCCTGACTGCCAGCCTCGCCACCAGGCTGGGGCTGCCCAAGATCGGGCCGCCGGTGGTCATCGGCGGCGCCGGCTGCTCAGCAAAGGCCCAGGTGTCCAGGATTGCCAACTGGAATGTGGCGGGCATGGCGCTGCGGCCGCAGTTCGTGACCTACCTCAAGATCCCGCTCTTCGGCGGCCGCGGCGAGCCGGACGGCCTGCTCGGCTCGGACGTCTGGAGCCGGTTCGGCGCGATGCGCCTCGACTTCGCCCGCGGCGACATCACCGTCCCCCGCCCGGAGCAGCCCGGGCCGGCCAGCAAGACCACGATCTCCCGGCCGTCGGCAGCGCCGGTTCCGGCAGCCCTGCTGCACGCCAGGCCCGCGGTCATCGCGCCGATGACCGTCACGAGCCAGCCGGGCAGCACCGCGATCACCGTCAAGATCAGATTCGGAACGCAGCCGCCGCTGGTTTTCGCGCCGGACACCGGCGCATCACAGTCGGCGGTGGACACCGTCGTCGCCAAGGGCGTCGGCCTGGCCAGCGCGCATGCCAGGATCCGGCAGGGCACGGTCTGCACGGTCGCCGTATTCCCCGAGGTCAAGACGGGCCCGTGGTCGGTGGCCGGGCTCCGGCTCCGGCCACAGGTCCTCGGGGTCACCGGGCTGCTGCACACGGCCGGCGTGGCCGGGCTGATCGGCAGCGACCAGATGAGCAGGTTCGGCTCGGTGATCTTCGACTATGCGGGCGGGCGACTCGTGCTCGGTGCTGGCTGACCCACGGCGCGCCGGCCGGCCAAGTAGCGTCGATGAGACGCTGCCGCGGGACAGCGGCAGCGGAGTCCCATCGATGCCATTGGCCGCGAGTGCGGGTTCATCGTGATTTGCCCGGGGTACTGGCTGCCCGCGCTGGTGGCTCGGCTGCCAGACTTGGCGCCATGAGCGACGCGGCCTCGGGTGCCCGGTGGAACTCGGCTACACCGACGTCTGGTCCGGCGAGGCCGACGGCCTCGATGGCTTCTCGCCGCTGCTGCTCGCGGCCGCGTGGACGTCCTCCCTCCGGGTCGGCCCTGCCATCATCCCGGCCTACACCAGGGGCCCGGCGGTGCTCGCGCAGAGCGCCGCGGCGCTGGCCGAGGCCGCGCCCGGCCGCTGCGCGCTCGGCATCGGCACGTCGTCCGACGTCATCGTCGCCAGGTGGAACGACATCCCGTTCACCGATCCGTACCGCCGGGCGCGCGACACGCTGCGGTTCCTCCGGGATGCCCTGGCCGGCCAGCGGGTCGACCGCGACTACGGCACGTTCGCCGTGCACGGCTTCCGCCTCGGCCGCCCAGTGCCCGACCCGCCGCCGCTGTATCTCGCCGCGCTCCGCTCGGGCATGCTGCGGCTGGCGGGCCGGGAGGCGGACGGAGTGATCGTGAACTGGCTGGCCGCCGACGACGTGCCGACGGTCGTCGGCGAGATGCGGGCTGCCGCCGGCGACAAGGCTGACCGCAAGGCCGTGGCCGCCCGCATCTTCGTCTGCCCGAGCGAGGACGCGGCCGCGGTCCGCGCGGTCGGCCGCCGGGCGATCGCCGCTTACCTGAACGTGACGGTGTACGCGGAATTCCACCGCTGGCTCGGCCGAGCGCCGGTGCTGCAGGGCATGTGGGACGCCTGGCAGGCCGGTGACCGCAAGGCGGCGCTGGCGGCGATCCCCGACGATCTGGTCGATCAGCTCATCGTGCACGGCTCGCCGGAGACCTGCCGCGAGCAGATCAGGCGTTATGTGCGGGGCGGCGTGACGGTACCGATCATCGCCCTGATCGGCCCGTACGGGGACCTGTCAGCTGCTATCCGCGGGCTGGCCCCGGAGCAGTGACTGCGGTTGCCGCCAGGCGGCAGCGACCGCCTGGCGGCCGAGTTGCCTGGCGGCCGAGTTGCCTGGCGGCCGAGTTGCCTGGCGGCCGAAACTCCCTGGCGGCCGAGCTGACTAGCTGCCGAAGGCGACGTTGTTGCCGGTCACGCGGATGCTGATGCCGTCCGACGTGACGATCACGCTCTGGATCTTCATTCCCATCGGCAGCTTGGGGATCGGCACCGCGATGTTGCGCACCTGGTCGAGCAACTGGGAAGGGAGGCCATTGCTCGAAATCAGGTGCACCTTGATCTTGGTGCCGTTGACCCTGGTGATTCGCCAGGTCGCCGACCCGCTGGCGACCAGCACGTCGATGGATGCCTTCACCTCATGGCTGCCCACCGGCTTCAGGGTCAGGCCCGAGTTGCCGATGAGCGAACTGAGGTCCCCGCCCACCAGCGATCCGAGCGCGTTCGAGAGACTGCCGAACGTGATCACCCCGTGACCGGAAAGGTGACCGACCGTGCCGCCGCTGTAACCGGAGTTCATCCGGACGTCGGTCATGTCAGCATTGATGGTCTTGATCACGACCGGGCCCTCCGTCACCGGCTTCGAGCTGATCGTGACATTGTGAAAATGACGGGTGGCGACCTGGCTCAGGAACGGGAAGCCATGCACGGTGACGTCCGGCTTGCTGGGGAAGCCCTGATCCTGGATCTCGGAGGCGATCTTGCCCTGCACGTAGAAGACCGCCAGGCGGTCGATCACGACGAGGGCGACGAGCAGCACGACCACGATGATGATCGTGTTCCGCAGCCCGTGGCCGCGCCGCCTGCCCTGGTCGAGCGGGGCCTCGTAGCCGCTCATGGCAGGTCGGCGATCTTGACGGCCTGCAGCTGGCCTGAGCCGTAGTTGGTCACGAGCAGCCTCTTCCGTTGCGCATAGAACTGGCGTGGCAAGTCGCCCGTCTTGAGCTGCCCGAGCAGCGCGGGCTTGTGCGCCAGTGCCTGCGCGGTGCTGACCACGCTGACATTCGGCGTCGCGTTCGGGAGGTTCTTCAGGTCGGAATTGGCCACCACGATCCGGCTTCCGTTCGCCACGAAGGTCTCGCCGATCGGCCCCTCGCCCACGTCGACCCTGGCGATCAGCGAATTCCCCGGGTCGGTGCGCATTTTCGGTGCCGAGAAGCCGAGCAGCGCGTCGCTCTCCCTGGCGGTGACCCACACGACGCTGCCGTCCTTCGAGGTCATCACCCGGACCGGGCTGCACCCGGCGGTGGCGTTCGAGATCACCGCCTTGGCGGGCTTGACCTCGGCCTTGCGGAGGCTGACGACGCTCACGAACCCCTCACTCGGGTTGGTCGCGTTGAGCTTCCGCATGCTGGTCACATAGAGCCATTTGTGGCCGGGGTCGGCGGACACGGCAACCCCGACCGGCTCCTCCCCGGTCGGCACGATCCCCACGAAGCTGGATGCGGCGAAGCCGTTGGCCAGAGCCTGCCGCAGGTTGAAGACCGCCATGCCGCCGCTGCTCTGCAGCGTCACGAAGGCGAACTGGTCATCCGGGGACAACTCGACCTGGACGGCACCGCGGCCGTTCGGGCTGTCGAGCGTCCCGAGGACGACGACATTGCCCTGCTCAGCCTCATGAACATTGATCACCTTCGCGCCGCCGCCGGTCGCCAGCAGCAGGTACTTACCATCCTTGGTGATCGCGTCGCCCTTGTTCGCGCCGGGCACCTGGAGAGTGTGCACCAGCTTAGGCACCAGCCCGGTGCCGTTGCTGAGTATCGCGGGGTTGCTGAGCACCGCGAGCGAGTTGCCGAGCGTGACGAACGAGAACTTCTTGTCCGGAGTGACCAGCACGGCGAACGGCTTCCCGCCCAGGTTGACCGACGAACTCGTCACCTTGCCCAGCGACTTCGCTGACGCCGTCGCCGTGGTGCATCCCGGGATCTTCGGCGCGACGCCGCCACCACCCGTGATGCCGCCGCCACCGCCACCGCCGATCAGCACGTAGCCGCCGCCCAGCAGGATGATGACGACGGCGGCCGCGGCCGCGGCCACGACGCCGCGTGACCGCCACCATGGCCTGGGCGGCCCTCCCTGGCCGCGGCCGGCCGACCCGAAACCGGGCACTGGCCCGTAGCCAGGTGCGGCGCCGCCCGGCGGACCGTAGCCGCCGGTAGCCTGCGGCGGCTCGGTCAGGCCCGGCGTGGTCGATTTCGCTCTTCCCGGGATGGGGGCAGCCTCGGTCGGCGGACCGGCGGGCTGAGCCGGCCCGGCTGGGAGGTCCTGGGCCGATGCCGCGGCCGAACTCGCGGGCGCGGCCGGGCTGGATGGCATCGCGATTTGGGTCGGCTGCCGTGGCGGCTCGGTCTGCCCGGCCGCGCCAGGCAACGGCTGCGGCTGCCTGCCCGGGTCGGACGTCTCTTCCGGACGCAGGCCGCAGGCCTCCCGCAGCGCGGCAGCGAAGTCCAGGCAGTGGCCGTACCGGTCGCTTGGGGTCTTGGCCAGCGCCTTCGCCATCACCTGATCGACGGCAGTGGGCAGGTCGGGACGGCGGTCCGTGAGCCGTGGCGGCTGCTCGGAGATCTGCGCCCAGAGGATGGCCAGGCCCTGATCACGCTTGAACGGCGGCACCCCGCCCAGCATCTCGAATGCGGCGCCCGCCAGCGCGTAGAGGTCGGCCCGGCCGTCGACTACCTTGCCCTCGATCTGCTCCGGTGCGACATAGTCCAGGGTGCCGAGGAACTGGCCGGTGCCGGTGAGGCCGGAGGACGAGAGTGACTGCTTGCTGAGCCCGAAGTCGGACAGGTAGACATGATCGGGCCTGCCGCTGCCCGCGGTCGAGTCGAGCAGCATGTTGGCCGGCTTCACGTCCCGGTGCACGAGGCCATGGGAGTGTGCCGCGTCAAGCGCGGACGCCACCTGGGTGACGATGCCCACCACCCGGGCCGGCGGCAGCGTGTGCTCCTCGTCAAGCAGCGTCCGCACGTCCCTGCCCTGCACGTAGCGCATCGCGATGAACAGCACGCCGGCCGCCTCGCCGGCCTCGAAGACCGGGATGATGTGCGGGTGGTCGACGGCCGCCGCCGCCCTCGACTCGCGGATGAACCGCTGCCGGAATGCCTCGTCGCGGGCAAGCTCGGGGGCCAGGATCTTGAGCGCTACCCGCCGGTCCAGCCTGGGGTCGTGCGCACGGAAGACAACGGCCATCCCGCCGTGGCCGATCTGCTCCTCAAGCCGGTAGCCCGCAATCTTCGAGCCTACGGTGAACCCGCCAGGTGCCGAGGGGTTCTCGTCACTCACCGCGCCCTCCAGCGCTAGCCCTGCCCGTCCCGTTCCCGCCCGCAGCCCTGCCTGGCCGCGACGCCCGGCGCAGGAACACCCGGGTCAAATCGCAGGATCGCCGGGGGTGGCCCCAGTATCCGCGTCATCGGCCGCCGGCTGTCAACCCGCGCCATCGGCACCTGCCTTTCGCGGATGCCGAGGTTGATCTTGGGATAGTAACCGACCGTATCTGAATCCCGCGCCCGTAACAATCTGAATCCCCGCGCCCGCGACGGCAAGAAGCATAAGGCATTCCCGGTGCACCGCCAGCCGCACGGCGGTCGGCTACCAGGTAGTCCGTTATATCATGAATAGCCTACTGAAATGGCGGCGCGGATCGCTATCACCCGTCGCGCAAAACGGACGCTGGCGCGCTGGCCACGGTCACCGGCGCAGTGGGCACGACACCCGCCGCCAGCCCCGCGGACGCGACCCGAAGATTCTTCTTTGCGCTCAATCGCTCTACAGTTAGCAGATGACGGCGGAGCGAGCGCTCTCGGCACGCACGACACCGGCACTTGTCGTGCGAACGCAGGGCTCAGATCGAAGTTTGCAGGCGGGGCCTTCCTACCGGATCGGCCGGGACCCGGAGTCCGACATCGTGGTCGACGACTCCCGGGTGTCCTGGCAGCATGCGGTGCTGAGGTTTGACCAGGCTGACCAGAACGCCTGGGTCCTGCAGGACACCGGCAGCACCAACGGCACCTTCCTTGGGTCGCAGCGCGTCTCCCAGCTCACGATCAGCGACCGGTGTGAATTCCGGCTTGGCCATCCGGACGACGGGCCCGTCGTGACCTGCTCGCTGGCCGCTCCCGCCCGGCCCGCGTCGCCGCCCGACGCACCGCCTGACGCACCGCCGGCCGGGCCGGCCCGCCGGGACGGGGCCGCGCCGGGGTATCAGGGCGCGGGTGCCGGGCCGGGATACCCGGGCGCCGGGATGCCCGCCAGCACGGGCATGAGCTACGCGGGCTCCCTGTCAAACCGCCAGCCAAGCGCGATCATGCGCCTGCCCACGAAGACGCTGCGCATCGGTCGTGGCACCGACAACGACGTGGTCGTCGCCGACCTGAGCGTCTCGCGCTACCACGCGGAACTGCGGCGCGGGCCGGCCGGATTCGAGATCGTCGATCTCGGCAGCCACAACGGCACGTTCGTCAACGGCCAGCGGATCTCTGCGGCGCCGGTGACCGAGCTGGACATCGTCGGCATCGGGCCTGCCACGTTCCGGCTGGTCGGCGAGGAACTACAGGAGTTCATCGACACCGGTGACATCTCGCTGGCGGCCCAAGACCTCACGGTCCGGCTGTCCGGCGGCAAGGTGCTGCTTGACCACGTCAGCTTCCCGCTCGGCGAGCGCTGCCTGCTCGGGGTGATCGGGCCGAGCGGCGCGGGCAAGTCGACGCTGCTCGGCGCGCTGACCGGGATGCGGCCGGCCACCGAGGGCAGCGTGCTGTACGACCAGCGTGATCTCTATACGCACTACGCGGAGTTGCGGCACCGGATCGGGCTGGTCCCGCAGGAGAACATCTTGCACACGCAGCTGTCCGCGCGGCGGGCACTGGGCTACGCGGCAGAACTGCGCTTCCCGCGCGACACGAGCAAGGCAGAGCGGCAGCGCCGGATCACTGAGGTCATTGGCGAGCTGTCCCTGACGGCGCACGCCGAGACCAGGACCGCCTCGCTGTCCGGCGGGCAGCAGAAGCGGGTCAACGTCGCGCTTGAGCTGCTGACCAAGCCCTCCCTGCTGTTCCTTGACGAGCCCACGTCCGGCCTCGATCCCGGACTGGACAAATCGGTCATGGAGATGATGGCCGACTTGGCCCATGACGGCCGCACGGTCATCGTCGTGACGCACAGCGTCGCGAACCTGAACCTGTGCGACCGGCTGCTCGTGCTGGTGCCCGGCGGCAAGGTCGCCTACTTCGGCCCGCCAGCCGATGGTCTCAAGCATTTCGGCAAGCCGGGCTGGGCCGAGGTGTTCCAGGCATTCGATGCCGAGCCCAGCCGGGACTGGGCGGGCGAGTACCGGAACTCGCCGTACTACCACCGGTACGTGGCCGCGGAGATGAACGGGCAGGTGGCCGCCGCCGGCCGACCGGTGCAGTCCGCCGCCGCACCGCCCGCTACGCGCAATCGCTTCGCGCAGCTCAGCACGCTGTGCAGGCGGTACATGGCGGTCATCGCTTCCGACCGGGTGTATCTGGCCTTCCTGGCCGGCATGCCGATCGTTCTCGGCGCGCTGATACGGGTGGTCCCGGCCGCGAAGGGGCTGGCCGGCCGCGGCAACGATGGAGCTGAATCGCTGCTGCTCATACTCGTCATCAGCGCCTGCTTCACCGGGGCGGCGAACGCCGTCCGCGAACTGGTCAAGGAACGTCCCATCTACAGCCGGGAGCGAGCGGCCGGGCTGTCGTCCGGTGCCTACCTGATCTCGAAGCTGGTGATCCTGGGGCTGATCAGCGGGCTGCAGGCGGCGGTGATCGTCGTCATCGGGCTGCTCGGCCGGCCGCTGCCGCCGCAGGGCTCTTTCCTCAAGCACCTGCCGCTGGTTGAGCTGCTGCTGGCCATGGGCGTGCTGGCGGTCGCCTCGATGGCCCTGGGATTGCTGATCTCCGCACTGGTCAACACCTCGGAAAAGACCATGCCACTGCTGATCGTGGCAGTGATCTTCCAGGTCATCCTCACCGGCGGCGTGTTCCCGCTGCACGGGCAGGCGGGTGTCGAGCAAATCGCGTGGCTGTCGCCGTCGCGCTGGGGCTTCGCCGCGACCTCGTCCACGTCCAACCTCAACGTGATCCAGCTGCCGGCCCTGCCGACGGCGCCCAAGGTCAAGAAACCGGCCGGGGGCAAGTCGCACCCGGGTTCGAAGCGGAAGGCGGGCCATCACCCAAGGCCGAGCGGATCACCCGGGGCGAGCGCAGCACCCGGGTCAAGCGCAGCACCCGGGTCGAGCACGTCACCCGGGTCGAGCACGTCACCGGGGTCGAGCGCCTCACCGGGGTCGAGCGGGTCTACCGGAGCGGCCAGCGCACACGGTACGGCGAAGGCACGCGCCTCAGCGGGCACCGTCGCCAAGGTCGCGGCTCCGGCCGATGCTGCCGCGCCCAAGCCCGATCCGCTGTGGAAGCACAATCCGCGTACCTGGCTGATGGACATGATCGTCATGGTGCTGCTCGGGCTGGCTTTCACGCTGATCGCGTGGTGGCGGCTGGTCAAGCTGAGCCCAGGCCGCCGCCGATAGGCCCGGCGGCCAGGCCGCAGCTTGGCCGACTGGCCCATTCCGTGATCGCGGCGGATTTCGGGGCGGCGAGCACGGGGCCGGCCGCACCCACAATCCTCCGCGTTCATGGACCGAGTTCGGCCGCCCAGCCGGGCCGCGGACAAGATGCCGCCGCCGGCCGAAGCGGCGTCATCTCGGGGCACGGGCGACCCTTAGTGGGTCATCAGGCGGTCGAACGGCCGCAGGTACCTGGTCGGGTGGAAGGTCAGGAACGCCGGCGCCACCGGCACCACCTGGCCTCCGCTTGAGAACACGTTGAGGCTGGGCCCGAGCGCCCTCGCCGCGCCGTTCAGGTGCGACGGCCGCAGCGCGCTGGCGTTCCAGTGACCGGTGTTGAGCCGCCGCAGCAGCACGTGCGCCGCGGTGACGGTCTCGGCCGGGGTGAAGGTGCAGTGACCGGCCCGGTGCACGAAGATCTGCCGCAGCAGGGCCCGGTCGCCGGCCCGCCGGACGACGCTGGAATACGCCTGCTCATTCTGGTTGACGACGAGGCCATCGCCGGTGGTGTGCATCGTGAGCACCGGCCCGGGCAGGCTGCCGTTGAAGGTGATGTTCTTCTTCAGGTAGCGGACGGATGCCGGGTTGGCGCTGATCCGGGCCGCGTGGTTGAGCGTCTTCAGGTCCTTGACGAGGCTCAGCCCTGCGGCCTTGTACAGCGCCCTGACCTCGCGGAAGTCGGAGGACTTGCGCAGGTCGCTGAAATAGTTCACGCCGGTGTTCCAGGACGGGTTCCCGCCGGCCCGGCCCTCGAGCTCGGCCCGCAGGAGGAACGCGAACGGGAAGTCGACCTGACTTTCCCACTTGAACTGGTTGGCTTCCTGGGTGGCGAAGTCGTTCGCGGCGGGCTCCGCCGACAGCGGCGTGAACCAGCCGGGCGTGTTGCCGAGCGCGGCGGTCAGCGCGAGCCGTGCCTGGCCTTGCGGGGTCGCCTGCGCGGCCGCGGCGGCAGCCTCGGCTCCGGCCAGGTTGGCCGTCGGGTTCGTCGGCGGAATCGTGATGTTCACGACCTGCACGGACGGGTCGATCAGCTGCTGGAATGCGAATGCCCCGTCGAGCGCGGTGTTCCAGGTAGCGACGCCGCCGGACAGCACGCCGCACATCGGCAGGGCGCCGGCGAAGCGGTGCGGGAACGTCTGGATCAGGCCGGCCGTGATGATGCCGCCGAGCGAGTGTCCCCAGGCGATGGTCCGCTTGGGGCGGCCGACCTGGCTGTCGAAGATATTCAGCGTGCTGATCTGGTCAGGCAGGGCTTGCTGGATCGCCCACCCGGTGCTCGCGTAGGAGGAGCCGGCCAGCGCGAAGCCCTGGGCGAGCATGGCGGCGGCGGTGATCGGGTCGCCAGCGTCGGCGGCCGGGTTTGGCGATCCTGGCGTTACGTACCCGTGGCTGTACAGGAAGAGGGTGCCGTTCCAGTTGGCCGGCACCTCGATCTTCCAGGTCGCGCCGTCCGGCAGTGTGCCGTTCAGGCTCTGCGCGCCGTTGTGCACTGCGGCCGCTGACCGGGTGGCCGCCAGCGCCGGCGCCGCAACCGAGCCGAGGCCGAGTGCCAGCAGCCCGCCGGCGAGGGTCAATCGGGTTAGTTTCTGCATCCTGAACACGATCACGCTCCTGTGCGCATGTCTCCTGAGGGGCCCTGCTGAGGACTGTAACCCGATATGCGATGACTGGGACAGATTCCCGTTTCGATCGGCACAGGCAACCGATGGCAGCCGCCATTGCGGCGCCCTTCCCGCGGCACCTGCGGCCCGGCCAGCAGGGCCGTTCCGGCAGCACGGTTCCGGCAGCACGGGGCGGCGGCCCGCTGACGCGCGGGCCGGCCCCCGGTGACGAGATCCCCGGCCGTCTTACCGGCTGCGGCGGATGTAGATCTTGGTGCCGGGGATCTTGAACAGCGTGTGGAAGAAGTTGGCGATGTTGTTCGGGATCCGGATGCAGCCGTGCGATACCGGCTGCAGCGGGACGTAGCTATCGCCATGGATCGCGAACTCACGGCCGATGAAGAAAACCGGGTTGTACATCTCGCCGAGCGGTACCTTGACGTTGCCGGGCGCGAACGACAAGGCAGCGAAATTGCCGTGCGGCGTGATGGCATAGCCGCAGACGTTCTGGTTGGGCTTGGGATCGCAGAAGTAGTAGCCGCCGCCACTGGAGATGTGGCTGATCAGCCGCACCTTGGCGTGCCGGTAGAGCACGAGGTACTCGTGCTTGAGGCTAATGTCGATCCTGTTGTTCGGGGTATGGCGGCTGACCGGCCTCGGCGCTCGGGGGTCGGCAAGCCGATTTTCCATCGACTTACCGATGTTGTCGGGGTTCTTGCTGGTCTTAAGGCCCTGCACGCCCTTGAATGCCCAGACCGCTTCCAGCGTGTGCTGCCCGAACTCGCCGTCCGGCTTCCCCGGGTAATACTTCAGCGCCCTGAGCCGACGCTGGACCTTCAGGACATCGGCGCCGTGCATGCCCGGCTTGAGCGTCCGCTTGACCGGCGTCCAGGCCGACACGGCCCGGGCACGGGCCGCGGCGGAACGCGCCTGGTGCGCCGCATCCGCTCGCGCGGCGCCGCTGGCCGCCGTCGCCGTCCCGGCCACGGTCGCCGTCCCGGCCGCCGCAACCCCGCCCTGGGCCAGCATCGACACGCCAACCGCCGTCACGGCGCCAACGCTCAGCAGCCACCGCCACACTTGCCTCATGCACTGCTCCTCGGCGAACCGGGCCTGCCTCGTCCGGGCGGCCAGAACCGCCACTCGCGCCCGTCACAGGCCAACAATGGAAAGGTGTTGCATTCTAGACGTTTTAGTCATGCCTCTGGTTGCGCTGTTCGGGCAGATGACTGCGCGCCGCCCGGGGGGGCTACGACCCATGGCCCCCGGGCGGCGCGCTGACCGGCAGGTTACCCCGGACTAGGGTGAACTGATGTCCTTGCTAGCCGCGCACGGCGTGTCGCTGCGCTACGGCGCCGCCACCGTGCTCGCGGACGCCGAGCTGACCGTGGCCGCCGGGGACGCGGTCGCGGTGGCCGGCGCGCGCGAAGAGCTGCTCCAGCGGGCTCGACGGCAGCGGGAATGGGCCAGGTCCGGGGAACGATCGGCGCACAGCGCGGCCGCCCGGCGCAAGGAGCCGGACAAGTTCATCCGGCATGCCAGGTCGCAGGGGGCACAGCGGCTCGGCGCGAACGGCTCCGGCAAGACAACGCTGATCGAGGTGATCCTGGGCCGGATCCCGCTCAGCGCGGGCCGCAGGTCGCTCGGCCCGTCGGTGGTCGTCGGCGAGATCGACCAGTCGCGCCGCACCTTCGAGGAGGCCAGCCCGCTGCTCGACGCGTTCTGCGCGCACACCGGCCAGGTCCGCCAGGAGGCCAGGACGCTGCTGGCGAAATTCGGCCTGGGCGCGGGCGACGTGCTGCGGCCGGCCGGCTCCCTGTCGCCGGGCGAGCGAACCCGGGCCGATCTCGCGCTGCTCGCCCAGGCCGGGGCGAACCTGCTGGTCCTTGATGAGCCCACCAACCACCTTGACCTGCCGGCGATCGAGCAGCTTGAGCAGGCGCTCGGGCAGTACGACGGGACCCTGCTCCTGGTGACGCACGACCGGCGGCTGCTTGAGCGCGTGCAGGTAACGCGGCAGCTCACCGTGACCGATGGGCAGCTGACGGAGGAATGAGCGGGAATGGCGGCCGCGATGGCCGCCGCGCAGCGCCGAGCCTTTTCGAACCTTTCCGGCCGCGGGCCCGTTCCGACGGTGACGGCATCCCGGCCCGGGAGAAGAGGCAGCCAGCATGATGAGGGGCCTGCAGGTCGGCGCGGGCGTGATCGTCGCGCTCGCGGGAGTCATCTTCACGCTGCAGGGCCTTGGCGCCGTCGGCGGCAGCGCGATGTCCGGCGTTACGTTCTGGGCCGTGGCCGGTCCGGTGATCGCGCTCGCGGGACTTGCCCTGGCCGTCTTCGGGCTGCGCCGCCGCTCCGCGCCGTAGCGGCGATCATCGGAGCGTAACTGACTGTTTACCATGTGTGCACCTACCGCGCCTGGGTATCTACGCGGAGTCGTCGGGCACGCCGCCGAATGGCAGCTGACCAGGGGAAAACGGGGGCCGTGGTGGGTTTCGTCGCGCTATTTCACGCTCGAGCACGCAGCGATCAGGGCAACGGGAGAGGTGCGTCCTGATGCTGCTCAAGCTCCCTGCGCCGAACGTCGGCGAACTGCTCGAGGACCTGGCCAACGAACTTGGCCTGCGCGTGCGGCTGCACAGCGGCGGCGCCCCCGACCTGATAACGGCGGACGGCAGGCCGGCCCAGACGTGGCGGGAGGGCTTCCCGTACTCCGAACGGCTCGGCAAGAGAGATTACGCAGTGGCTAAGCGCGATCTCCAGATCGAATTGCTCAAGCTGCAGCGGTCGGTCAAGGAGTCGCAGCAGCGCGTGGTCATCCTGTTCGAAGGGCGCGACGCGGCAGGCAAGGGTGGCACGATCAAGCGCTTCACCGAGAATCTGAACCCTCGCGGCGCGCGGGTGGTTGCCCTGGAGAAGCCGACCGAGAAGGAACGCGGCGAGTGGTACCTGCAGCGCTATATCCCGCACCTGCCGGCCCCTGGCGAGATCGTGCTGTTCGACCGTTCCTGGTACAACCGCGCCGGGGTCGAGCGGGTCATGCATTTCTGCACGCCGCGTGAGTACACGGATTTTTTCCGGGAGGCACCCGAGTTCGAGCACATGCTGGCGAGCGACGGCATCACCCTGATCAAGTTCTGGTTCTCGGTGTCCCGCAGCGAGCAACTCCGCCGGTTCCTGCGCCGCCAGGTGGATCCGGTGAAGCAGTGGAAGCTGAGCCCGATCGACCTTGCCTCCCTGGACAAGTGGGATGAGTACACCCAGGCCAAGGAGGCCATGTTCGGCTACACCGATCTGCCGGACGCGCCATGGACGGTGGTGAAGAGCAACGACAAGCGACGTGCCCGGCTGGAGACCATGCGTTCCGTGCTGTCCCTGATTCCCTACGCGGACATGGACACGAGCGTCGTCGGCCCGCCCGATCCGCTGATAGTGGGCCCGGCGCCGCTGCTCTCCGGCGGCGAGCAGGCCTGATCGCACGCGGCGGCGGGCCGGCCGCCCGGCGTGCGGCGGGCAGTACCACGGGCCGGCGGCGTCAGGAGCCGGCGGCGGCCCGCAGCCTGGCGACCTCGTAGAGTGCGATGCCCGCCGCGACGCCCGCGTTCAGCGAATCGGCGAGACCGTTGATCGGAATGCGGGCCACCGCATCGCAGCGCTCGGCGACCAGCCGGGACAGGCCCCTGCCCTCCGAGCCGATCACGAGCACCAGCGGCCCGTCGGCGAGGCTGAGCTCGTCAACCGGCGTCTTGGCTCCGGCATCGAGGCCGACCACGAACAGGCCGGCCTCCTGGTAGCCGGCCAGCGTCCGCACCAGGTTCGGCGCCTGCGCGACCGGCACCCTGGCGAGGGTGCCCGCCGATGCCTTCCACGCCCCGGCGGTCACCCCGGCTGCCCGGCGAACCGGAACGAGCACGCCATGCGCGCCGAATGCGGCCGCCGAACGGGCAATCGCGCCCAGGTTCCTCGGGTCCGTGACGCCGTCAAGCGCGACGATGAGCGGCTGCTGCGCGGCGTCATGGGCACGGCTGACCAGGTCGTCGGGGTGAGCGTAGGAATAGGGCCGGACGCGCAGCGCGAGTCCCTGGTGGATGGCGCCGCCGGTGAGCCGGTCAAGCTCGGCCCGGCCGGCCTCGACCACCGGGATGCCCCGGCCCGCGGCTAGCGCGATGGCCTCGCTGATCCGCTGGTCGGCATCCAGCCGGGGGCCGACATGCAGCGCGATCACCGGCACTGTCGCGCGCAGCGATTCGAGTACCGCGTTGCGCCCGGCGATCACCTCCGGGGCGCTGCCGCTGCCGCGCTGCCTGCCGGGCGCCCGGGCGCCCGGCCCAGGTGCCCGCTGGCCGCCGCGGGCCGCCACGGCGCGGGTGCCCGGAGCCGCGGCCGCGGCGGCACGGCGCTGCGCCGGATGCCCCGGCCGCAGCTGCGCGGGCGGAGTCGGTCCCCTGCCCTCCAGCCGCCGCTTGCCGTAGCCGCCGGTGCCCGGCCGGGGCTTGCCCGACTTCGCCCGGCCGCCCGCGCCGGACCTAGGCTGGCCGCCGCCGCGCCCGGTCACCGGCGGAGCTCCCACCGCGGCCCGCCTGGGGTGTCCTCGACGAGGATGCCCGCGGCCAGCAGCCGGTCCCTGATCGCGTCGGCGGCCGCATAGTCCTTGCGCTCACGCGCGGCCTGCCGCTGCTCAAGCGCCACCCCGGCGAGCGCATCGACCACGGCCCGCAGGTCGCCGCCGCCCGCTGACCACGGTGCGGCCAGCGGATCCAGCCCGAGCACGCCGAGCATTGCCCTGACCTCGGCGAGATGCTTGGTAGCCCCGGCGCGATCGCCGGCCGCCAGCGCGCTGTTGCCGTCCGTGACCGCCTGGTGCACGACGGCCAGCGCCTGCGGAACACCGAGGTCATCGTCGAGCGCGGCTGCGAATGGCGCCGGGAGCGACCCCGGCCCCGGGCCGCCATCCTGGCTAGCTGGCGCGATAGCGCCGCCAAGCCCGTTGCGGGAGTCCTGGCCGTGGCCTTGCTGGCGGCCGGCCGATGCGGCGGTCTCGGCGGCCCGGATGACGAAACCTTCGATCCGCCGGTAGGCGGCGCCGGCCTCGGCCAGCGCCTCGCCGGAGTACTCGATCGCCGACCGGTAATGCGCCTGGCCAAGGTAGTACCGCAGCTCGGCCGGGCGGACCTGAGTGACCATCACGTCCACCAGCAGCGAGTTGCCGAGCGACTTGCTCATCTTCTCGCCCGCCATCCCGACTAGGCCGTTGTGCATCCAGTAGCGGGCGAACCCGTCGCCGGCCGCGCGGGACTGCGCGAGCTCGTTCTCGTGGTGCGGGAATACCAGGTCAAGGCCGCCGCCGTGAATGTCGAAGGCGCTGCCCAGGTACTTGGTCGCCATCGCCGAGCATTCCAGGTGCCAGCCGGGCCGCCCCGGCCCCCAGGGCGTTTCCCAGGACGGCTCTCCCGGCTTGGCGCCCTTCCACAACGCGAAGTCACGCGGATCCCGCTTCGCGCTGCCGCTGTCGGTGTCCTCGGCGGGCCGCATGTGCTCAAGCCGCTGGCCGGACAGGGCGCCGTACCCGTCGGCAGAGCGGACATCGAAGTAGACGTCCCCGCCCGCCGGGTAGGCGTGGCCGCGCTCGATCAGCCGCCGGATGAGGACGATCATCTCCGGTACGTGCCCGGTCGCCCGGGGCTCGACGTCAGGCGGGAGGCAGCCAAGCGCCTCGTAGCCGCGGGTGAAGGCCCGCTGATTCCGCTCGGCCACCGACCACCAGGGGACGCCATCGCGCTTGGCCACGGTCAGGATCTTGTCGTCGATGTCCGTGACATTCCGGCAGAACGTCACCGCGTAGCCGCTTGTCCGCAGCCAGCGGACGAGCAAGTCGAAATTGACGCCCGACCTGATGTGACCGATATGCGGGGGCGCCTGGACGGTGGCGCCACACAGGTACAGCGTGGCCTTCCCCGAAGTGACCGGAGCGAAGTCGCGTGCGGCGCGGGTGGCAGTGTCGTAGAAGCGGAGCGTCACGCAGCACAGGCTACGGGATAACGGTCAGTCGTAGAGTACGACGTGCGCCGGCCGCACTCGCACGATTACCCTGCGCTCACCCGGCCGGTCGCCGAATGGCTTGCCGGTGTACTTCTGCGAGAGTTCTTCGATCAGCTCGGCGGCTGGGTCTTCGGTGATCTCGGCGGTCCCCCGGACCTCGGCGTAGGTATACGGATCCGCGGCATCGAACACGAGCACGCTCACCCGCGGGTCCCTGGTCAGGTTCGCGTGCTTGCGGCGGCCCTTGATTGTCGAGAACAGGACGTCATCGCCATCCGCGCGCACCCAGACGACGCTCGTTTGCGGCTGGCCGCCCGGCTGCAGGGTCGCCA
>WNGD01001856.1_pt1 | contig 23911 bp, 22 predicted proteins | sample 5400671 | NCBI WGS metagenome assembly WNGD01 (sample SAMN13153369, study PRJNA577476) | soil metagenome | isolation source: 40 cm soil or saprolite under grassland replicate 2 | place: USA:California | collected 2016-06-15
CGATCTGGTTAGCGGCTTTTCTGGGCGGCCTGGGGGCCGGAGACTTCCGCGTGCTCACGCACGCTCGGTCCCAGGGTCATGCACCGGTGACCGGGATTTGCCTCGGTCACGCACTTCCCATAGGACGCCTGGCCTGTCCAGTTGCCAGGTTCCCCTTCCCTACCGCGTCCCCGCTTCACTCCCTAACGATCGTCTCTGGTGCAGGACTCTCCACCTGCTCTCCATCGCCTACGACGTGATGTCCTCGGCTTAGGTCCCGACTGACCCTGGGACGATGGACGGTGCCCAGGAACCCTCAGGCATTCGGTGTCTATGGTTCTCACATAGATCTACGCTACTCATTCCGGCATTCGCACTTCTCTTCCCTCCACCCGTCCTTGCGGTCGGGCTTCCTCGGGCTCGAGAACGCTCCCCTACCATGTCTGTCTCGCGGCCTCCCGAAGGCGACCACACAGACATCCCGATCGTCGGTCCAATGCTTAAGCCTCGTTACGTTGTCGGTGCCCCCCCACTCGACCAGTGAGCTATTACGCACTCTTTCTATGATGGCTGCTTCTAAGCCAACATCCTGGCTGTTTGGGCGAAGGGACTGCCTTGCACACTGAGCATTGAGTTGGAGACCTTAGATGCGGGTCTGGGCTGTTTCCCTCTCGACGACGGAGCTTAGCCCCCGCCGTCTCACTCACGCGCACCGCGGTTGTGGCCTTCGCAGTTTGCATGGGGTTGGTAACCAGCACCTGGCCCCGAGCCCACACAGCGCTCTACCACCACAATCGGTCTTCGCGTGGCTGTACCTCAATACATTTCGGGGAGAACCAGCTATCTCCACGTTCGGTTGGAATTTCTCCCCTATCCACCGCTCATCCCCCAGTTTTGCAACACTGGTGAGTGCGAGCCTCGACGAAGTGTCACCTTCGCTTCACTCTGGCCATGGATAGCTCACGTGGTTTCGGGTCGCATCGGCGCTACGCGTGTGCGCCTGCTTCAGACTCGGTTGCCCTGCGGCTCCCCCGCGTTACTGCGGGTTAACCAGGCAACGCCGATGCACTCGCCGGATCATTCTACAAAAGGCACGCCATCAGCCCTTGGTGGGACGCTCCCACAGTGGCCTCTGACGGCTGGTGAGTACGTGGTTTCAGGGTCTGTTTCATCCCCCTCGCGGGGTGCTTTTCACCTTTCCCTCACGGTACTGGTTCACTATCGGTCGCTGACGGTCTTTAGCCTTGGAGAGTGGTCTCCCCTGCTTCCCACAAGATTGCACGTGTCTCGTGGTACTCAGGATGCCAGCCGGCCTGCGCCGCCCGATGGGTACGGGATTGTCACCCTCTCTGATCGCTCCTTCCAGAGCGTTCCCCTAGGCCGCGTGAGCTTTCTGCTGGTCCTACAACCCCGCCACCTCCGAGGAGGCGGGCTCTTCGCTTGCATGCAGCTCCCCCTGAACGTTTCGCCGGTCTCCGCGTCCTTCCTCAGCCGTCAGCACCAAGGCATTCACCTCGTACTCTGTCTAGCTTGTTCTCAAAATGATGATCACGCGTCTCTTGACGCATGGATCGATCTCCTCTGCTTCACTCTTGCTGCCTTATTGCGCTCAGCAAAATTGAAGTAATTATGCTTCTTCAGTTGTTAGTGTACGTTTGCACTGCGTCTCGCGCGGTGCTTGCATACTATGCCACACTTTGGGCAGACTGTCAACACTTTTTGGGGCAGAATTTCGCGAGGCGCAGAAATTCACTCTCTACATCCTGATAGGGAAAGATCAGATGACTTTAGAGGCGCTCAAAGCCGCATCCGATATGACCGGACGAGATGCTGGCTGCATTTCTCTCGCTCAAACGACGCGCCAGTGCGCGTTTCTGGCATCTCAAAGCCATAGAAATTCTCAATGCGCCAGGCAAAGAAACGTCCGCGTCAAGCGGCTCATGGACGGTATCTATATCCAATGGGGTAAGCGCTAGACATTAACCTTGACGTATTGTGTGATGTTATGATAAAATTGTCTGAGTGCAGTAAGTAGTACGGAGGCTGACAAACCACCTACCTCACAACGGTGTTGCAGTTTGACAGTGTAGTCCTACTAGTAACTCGAGACAAGAAAAAAATAATCTCCAAATTATTTAGGGAGGGATCAATGCCGGCCACGTTCAGTTATGCGAGCATTTTACATGCAATCGGACAGGTGCTCGACCAGATCGGCGTGAAGAGTATCGCGGTCCAGGAAGAAGAGGACGGTCTCTTCGTCGAAGGCTTCGATAGCGACGGTCAACTCCAGGTACAGGCGCGTTACGATATCGCCAGCCTGTATGATTTATTGAGTAGTACCTCTGCGGAAAAAGTCGCAGAGCACATCTCTGCGGACGCGGGCTTGCTCCATCGTTTTCTCAGGGAACATGACCGTGAATTAGTTGGAGCTACACGTTAGCTAAAGTTTATGTATAATGCGTAGGGAAAGGAACCGGGGGCGTCCCTCGGTTCTTCTACATTGAGGGAGAGACTGAATTTCTGTTCTATCCGTTGCAGAGCCATCGTTTTCCAAAGTTACGCATACTCTCGATGACGTAAATGAGATCAAGGCCCTTCTCGGTGAGAGAGTACTCTACGCGAGGAGGAACTTCAGCGAAGGTTTGCCGAACGATGATTCCTTCTACTTCAAGAGAACGTAGGCGTTCAGAGAGTGTCTTGGGGCTAATGCCATGGAGAGAACGTTCGAGTTGATTAAACCGTTTGACGCCAGAGGCCAGGTCGCGGATGATGAGAAGGGTCCATTTCCCGCTAACGATATCAGCCGTACGCGCTACCGGGCAGGTTGTATCATCGAGATGATTGGATTTTATTAGCTCCATCATATACACTCTTTTGTAAATCAGTCAAAGCTTTCTCAACTACAGAATATACCATAGTAGGTACGCAAAGTAAAGCGCAGACCTCTCGACTTTACCAATAAAGTATGATATGCTCATAGCTATAGGATGCACTGCAAGGTTATCCGAGCACCTGAACAATCATAAATCTTGGCCTGCGCGGTTTCTCCCCATGAGAGGAGAAGGTTGTGCCCGAAGATATTGCTTTATTCATCGATTTTGAGAACATACGTTACAGTATGCTGAATATTCAACGGCGGGAGCCTGACCCACAGGAACTGATTGCTGTCGCCCGTCGCTATGGCACTGTTATGGTCGCCCGCGCCTATGCGGACTGGTCTCGACAACCGGAGCCCTTCAAAGGAAGCCTGACGGCGGCGATGATCGATCGCGTTGATTGCCCTGCCAAGCAGCGAGACCGTATCCGTATGGGAACTATTCATTATGCTTCTGGTAATACCCCTACGGGGGCGCTCGGGTCTCCTGGTTCTTCCAGCTACGTCTCCGAACAGGGGACAGGAGCCTATCCCGCCAGCCCGCGGCAGTGGCCCTCCGGGGTCACAGGCAATTCAGGTGCGCTCCCCGCTCTGAATGCTTCGACGGCGAACAACGGGTGGACTTCTGATCAAGAGGCACACCTCCCTCTGCAAAGTGAGCTTGATGAAAATCTCCCGTTAGAAGACGAACAGCCCCCCGATGAGAACTATAGTTTGCCCGATTATCAGCAGCGTGAGCCCTATCGATCGTACCAGAATCCTTATGGCCAGAACAGTCCGACGGGTCCTCTTGGCGGCGGTACCGGTCCTTTAGGATATCCCACGCCCGCGAGTCAGCATACCAGTACAGGAACTACTGGCCACATGCCGGCCATCAATGCCGGTAACAGTAGTACCATTGTACAGAGCACCGTGGTTCAAAGCACTGTCGACTTGAATATGTTGATGGATATCATTGAAACCGTTTTTGATCGTCCCACCATCACGACATTTGTTCTGATGACTGGCGATAAAGATTTCACACGCATAAGCGCACGTCTAAAGTTACGTTTGAACAAAACTGTTATTGTTGTTGGTATTCCAGGAACCGTGAGCCGAGATTTAATCAGCAGTGCCAATCAGTTTGTGCCTTTAGTGCCCGGAGGCACGGGTACCCCCATGAGTACGGGGACGACCGGTGCGCTTCCAATTGTTCAACCTGGAAACTACCAACCGCCGGCGACTTCGACCGGTACGACAGGTGCTATGCCTGCTGTCAACTATCAGGGATCGCAGCAGTTCCAGCTACCGTATGGGACACCGCCTATGGATGTCCTTGATCCACAGTTCCTGCAGTTTCTTGACTATATTGATCGTAACTGGTCCTGGCGTACTATCATTGGCGTCTCTAATTTTATCGGTGATCCCGTGAATCCAAAGAATCGCTTTCGAGGTCGTCTTACCCGCGAATCCGCGCGCGAGCTTCTGAATAGTTGTATTCAACAGGGTATTTTGCTCGTTCAGACAGACTCAACGGGCGCCGAGGATCTGCGCCTGAACCGCACGCATCCTGGCGTCGATGAGGTACTCAAGCTGTTCGTACGCTAATACAACCAGACAGGCTACTATACACTACAGGCTCCATCGAGGTTGATGGAGCCTGTGTCTTATATACATGCTTTTGCATTTCTGCTGTATAGCAGCTACCTATGGATGAGTCTCGCGTCTCTTTTCTTCGACGGTTGATCGACAGTCCCAGCCCTTCCAGCTTCGAATAGCCGCTTCAACAGGTTATCCGGGAAGAGCGAACAAGAAACTGGCTTACTGCTGCTGTGGCGGCATCTCTTCGGGATATTGCGCCTGGGGCTGCTCATATTGCTGGTATGGATCGTTCTGTTGTGGGTATGGATGCTGTTGTCCGCCCTCTTGATACGACTCTTGAGGGGGTGGCTGGTAGCCCTGGTCGTAGGGCTGGTACGTCGGCGTCCCCTGGGGCGACTGATAGGGCTGCTGTTGTGGTGGCTGATAGTACGGCTGCTGGGGCGGCTGTTGATAGTTGCCCTGCGATCCGAACACCCTCATGAGAACGACGGTGAGGATGACGGCTAGAGCGACACCGAAGAGGACCCCCCAGAACGAATGAAAAAAGATGATGATAAGAACGAACAGTAACCAGGGGAAACCGAACATGCCACCCCTGCGGCGCATTCCGCGCCTATAAGCCCTGCGGTACCTTCGATCGTAAAACATACTTATGCGCTTCCTTTCCTCAAGGTCACAGCTTATTGCTGTTGCAGCGGAGGCATCTCCTCGGGATACTGCGCCTGGGGCTGCTCATACTGGTCATACTCCGATGAGGCGGGGTACTGGTACTGTTGATCACCCTCGCTATAGGCCTCTTTAGAAGCCTGGTAGCCTTGCTGGTACGGCTGATAGGGCTGCTGTTGAGCCTGCTGCGTGGGTTGGTAGTACTGCGGCTGATAGTAGGGAGTCTGATTCGAGATCCCACCTGAACCCGTGGTAGATCTAGAGGATGACATGACTCTGAGAAGAAGACCGACGAAAACCATAATCCCGATACTGATCAATAACCAGGTCCAGGAGTGAAAGCTGAAGAAGAATATAAAAAACAGCCACCAGGGAAAGCCATATATGCCGCGCACGCGCCTGTTGGGGCCACCGCGTGAATTTCGATAATAGAACATAACCTGTCGCTCCTTATGGAACCGTCGAATCGCACTGCATAATTCGATACCTATCTATTGTACCATTACGTACCACTATTCATACGTATCACTACGCAATACGTTTCATTATTTAGAACCCTGCTTATGCTCCAGTGGTTTAGCCCCACGTTGTGACGAGAGGTCGCTGCTACGCCTGGTTATATGCACAAAATAGGAACTCTTCAGGTCCCTCTTTCCGGACTCCTCGCCCCGACGCGGCTCGCATGGTTTTTGTGTGGTTAGCGGCCAGGGCCGCCAGCCCGCTAACCACACAAAAACCGCTTGTGAAGCGCCTTTGGCGCTGATGAGTCCTGAACAGTTACCAAACAGATTGAATGGAACAGCGTGTTCGAATCGTGTTATAATCTATAGGAAAAGAGACTTCTGGGGCAGAGACAACTTCTTTAGCGTAAGCTCTACTCTTGCCAGCACGCAATTGCATGGCTGAATCTGTCATCAGGGGACAAATCCTACGCCCATTGACACAAAGCACTTATTAGGCATACTATGTGCACGACAGCCCGATAGTGCTATGCGCTATGCGTCGTGTAACGCTTATTCTTTTCACCAAACGAGGACCATATACTATGTCAGAGATGAATGACGAGAAGTATAGAGCGCCCGGTCAGGGCAATGAAGACGATCTGGAGCAGCTACTTTTACATGGCGTCACCTTAGAAGACACACGTTCAAGTCACGCCCCAGCGGCCATATCTCCTGGAGAGAACGAAGATGAGGATATTTCAAACACCTCGGATAGGGATGTCCAGGGCGCACTAGGGCTTTATGCAGAAGCGGCTCAAGATATGGCGACTTCGACTGTGGAATTAGGATTGGGACGGCACTTCGCCTGCGTGGACTTTTGTAATCAGGCAGTAGAGAAGGCCGCTCAAGCGATAAGCCTGCTGCGTTTTGGTCGTCGCTCTACATACGACCATGATCTGCGCGCACTCGGAGCTCTGGTCGGCGCTCCTCAGGAGATTCAAGACGAGATGGCGAAACTCACACCATTCCATCCCGAAGCTTTCTACGCCAATACACCTCCTGAAGAGGCCGATGAGATTATCAGTGCGGAACTGGCCAGTAGCTACATCCAGAGTGCTCGTAAAGTAATGCGTTGGGCGAGAGACATAGTGCTAAGTGCGTAACCACTATCTTTACACTACAAGGACATATCAGCAAAGGCATATCTAAACAAAAGGTATCCTTACACCTGCTGGCTCGACAAGTTTTTTTGGAGGATATTTTCATGACACAACAGATCTCCAGCGCGGCGCTGGATGAAGTCGTAAAGAAATCACCGCGTAAATGGGTTTACCTCTTTAATGAAGGCAATGCAAAGATGCGCGACCTGCTCGGTGGCAAAGGCGCTGGCGTCTCCGAAATGACGAACGCGGGACTGCCCGTACCTCCTGGTTTTACCATCACAACCGAGGCTTGTAACGCCTATTATGATTCCAATAAGCAATTTCCCGAGGGCATGTGGGAGCAGGCACTGGCGGCGCTCAAGGTCGTAGAGCAGCGCACGGGTAAGAATTTTGGCGATAAAGAGAATCCTCTGCTGGTCTCGGTACGTTCGGGCGCGAAGTTCTCTATGCCGGGCATGATGGATACCGTGCTGAACCTGGGTATCAACGATGAGACCGTGCAGGGTCTTGTGGCATTGACCGGAGACGAGCGCTTCGCTTACGACGCCTACCGGCGCTTCATTCAGATGTTCAGCAAGATCGTGCTCAATACCGATCCACGCGACTTTGAGAAACTGCTCGAGGAATACAAAGAGCGCGCCCATGTCGCGATGGACGCCGAGATTCCGGCGTCCGACTTGAAGCAACTGGTCGCCGATTTCAAGAAGGTTGCCGAGCGCCAGTCCGGCGAGCCGTTCCCCACCGATGTCTACGAGCAGCTAGGCAAGGCGATCGAGGCGGTCTTCTCCTCCTGGAGCAATAAACGCGCCATCGACTACCGCAACTTCAACAAGATCTCACATGCGCTGGGTACGGCGGTAAACATACAGACGATGGTCTTCGGCAATATGGGCAACGATAGCGGCACCGGCGTAGCCTTTACGCGCAATCCAAGTACAGGCGAGAACGAGCTATATGGTGAGTACCTGCTCAATGCGCAGGGCGAGGACGTTGTGGCGGGCATTCGCACACCCTCAAAGATCAACCGGCTGAAAGAGGATCTGCCGCACGTCTACGAGCAGTTCCGGGAGATCGCGCAGCGGCTGGAGAATCACTACCGCGATATGCAGGACCTGGAGTTCACGGTTGAGAAGGGTCGACTGTATATGCTGCAGACCCGCTCGGCCAAGCGCAATGCCCAGGCGGCGGTGAAGGTCGCGGTGGACATGGTGCACGAGGGGCTGATCAGCGAGGAGGAGGCCGTGAGGCGCGTGGAGCCCATCCAGGTCTACCAGTTGCTGCTGCCGCGCTTTGACGAAGAAGAGAAGACGAAGGCAACAAAAGAGGGCCGCCTGCTGGCAAAGGGTCTGAATGCCTCTCCTGGTGCCGCAGCGGGTAAAGCGGTCTTCGATGCCGATACTGCTGAAACAATGGGCAAGGCAGGAACAGCGGTCGTTCTGGTACGCCCGGAGACCAGCCCGGATGATGTTCACGGGATGCTGGTTGCCAGGGGTATTCTAACCGCGCGTGGCGGCGCTACCAGCCATGCCGCTGTCGTCGCTCGTGGTCTTGGTTTGCCCTGTGTTGCCGGGACCGAAGGCATTCACGTGAGCGAGCACGAGAAGCTTTTCCGCGTTGTCGATACCGATTTCGTGCTTAAAGAGGGCGATGATATCTCCATCGACGGCGCGACGGGCGAGGTATTCGCGGGCATTATCAAGACGGTCGACGCCGATTTCAATAAAGAAGTCGATCTGCGGACACTGCTGGACTGGGCGGATAAGTTCCGCACGCTAGGCGTGTGGGCCAACGCAGATTATCCACGCGATGCCCAGCGCGCGATAACATATGGCGCCGAAGGTATCGGGCTCTGCCGCACCGAGCACATGTTTATGGAGAAGGAGCGCCTGCCGATCGTGCAGCAGATGATTCTGGCAACAAACACGAACGATCGTCAGGCCGCGCTCGATCAGTTGCTTCCCTTCCAGCGCAGCGACTTCAAGGGCATCTTCGAAGCGATGATCGATCCCGAGACGAGCGAGGGCTATCCGGTCGTTATCCGTCTGATCGATCCGCCGCTGCACGAGTTCCTCCCCAACTATGAGGACCTGCTGGTCGAGGTGACAACACTGAAGGTACAGGGCGGACACGAAGAGGAGCTGGAGGAAAAGAGTAAGCTGCTCGAAGCTGTCGGTGCGATGCGCGAGCAGAACCCGATGCTGGGTCTGCGCGGCTGCCGCCTGGGCCTGCTCTATCCCGAGATCAACGTGATGCAGACCCGTGCTATCCTCGAAGCGGTTGCAGAACTGGAGGAAGAGGGCAAGAAGCTGCATCCTAAGATCATGATCCCGCTGGTCGGACACGTCAACGAGCTGAAAGAGGTACGTCGCCAACTCGAAGCCGTCGCGGAAGAGATCGATCGGCAGCATGGTTACACGATCGAGCACAAGTTCGGTACGATGATCGAACTGCCGCGTGCGGCCCTGACCGCCGACCAGATCGCGACCGTGGCCGACTTCTTCAGCTTCGGCACCAACGATCTCACGCAGACGACCTTTGGCTTCAGCCGCGACGATGCCGAGAGCAAGTTCCTTCTCAGGTACGTTGATGGGCTGGAGGAACCGGGCCTGAAGGATAAGGTCAAAATTCTGGCCGCTAATCCCTTCCAGACCCTGGATCGCGATGGCGTAGGCCAGTTGATCGCAATGGCGGCGGAGAAGGGGCGCAAGGCCAATCCTGACATCGAACTAGGCATCTGCGGCGAGCACGGTGGCGATCCCGATAGCATCCGTCTCTGCCAGGAGATTGGGCTGGACTATGTGAGCTGCTCACCGTTCCGCGTGCCCGTTGCGCGCATCGCGGCGGCCCAGGCGGCGCTGACACAGACTGAGAAAGACAAATAGGTTCTTTCAGCCTCTTAATCAAAGAAGGCCTGCGAGAAATATCCTCGCGGGCCTTCGCTTATTCTTCGACAGACTTGATTATTTCGACGTTAGAAAGCTCCGGTTCCGTTTGGCGTCCCCAGTCCCGTCGGGCCATTATAGCCGGGGCCGGCGGTGCACAGATAGGTGGGCGTGCAGGTGCCGTTGCTCCCCTCGACGACAGGATTCAAGTTCGCTGCATGACTGTACAGGTGCGCGAGATCAGTCTTCGCCGCATTGCCAGCCAGGGCATAGGTGCTGGCAATGATCGGCGAAGACGCGCTGGTGCCCCCAAAGACCGCCCAGCCAGTGCCACCGTAGGTATTGTAGACCGCGACGCCCGTTGCGGGATCGGCCACGGCGGAGACATCGACTGCGGTACGCCTGGGACAGCCCTGGTCTTGCTGCCAGGTGGGCTTGTTGACGTACCAACTGCACCCACTCCCGGTGCCATTCCAGACGGCCTCTGTCCACCCGCGCGTGTTATTCGCGCGGCTCAGCGAGGTCCCACCGATCGCGACGACGCTCTGGAAAGCGGCTGGCAACTCCACACCGTAGCCATTATCGCCGGCGCTGGCGGTAATGATCACGCCGGGGTGATTGTAGTAGCGAGCAAACTGCTGAACGGACTGACCATCCTCCTGGGCGCCATAGCTATTGCTGATCACCTTTGCGCCCAGGCGAACGGCGGTATTGACGGCTGCGCCCAGATCATCGAAGGACGCACTGCGCGCCTCAACCAGCAGGATGTGACAGTTGGGACAGGTCGCACTGACCATATCCAGATCGAGCGAGATCTCGCCGGTCCAGCCCTGGTCGGCGGTGGGATAGTGCTTACCGCCACGCTGATCGACTTTATTGAAACAGCGATTGGCGGTCGTACAGGCTGGCAGGCCGAACGTTGAGCGATACACGCGCAGGTCGGCCTCTGCTTGCGGATCATCGTAGGCGTCAACAATGGCAACGGTCTGTCCCTTGCCCGCGGTGGCTGACGGCAAGGCATACGCGCTCTGCAGATCGTTCGGCATCAGCCCGGAAGGAGCATTCACCGCCGCGCGTGCGTTTCCGACCTCATGCGTTTGCGCGAGCAGCGACCAGAAGCTGGCATCGGCGACACGGATATCGCTCTTGCTCAGAATCACCTTCGGGCAGCCACCCTGCTGCGCCTGTGCCTTCAATACTGAGGACCCGCTGTGCAAGAATGTCAGTTGGTACTGGGCAGTCAGGTACAGAGCACAGACCTTCTGCGCTGGTTGCTCCGGTAAGGAGAGCACTTTATGATAGATATCTCGCACCAGTTGCGCCTGAGTGACGTTCGCTTGCTCGCCGCCGCTAGCGGATGAGCCCTTCACGATCTCCAGCACGTTTGGCTCTCCTTGTGCTGCGTAGGAAATAGAGGAGGGCAGGGCAAACTCTGCCAGCAGGGTCGCAATGACTAATAGGAGTGCGCATGAATATCTCGCTTTCATGGCGTTTTTCCTTTTCTTTCAGAATATTCCCACTTTACCTCAGTTACATTTTTTCGCTTTAAGATGTACACAATAACATCTTTACTTACAGCATACGCTCACAAACAAACACAACTGTTTGAGGCATGAGTTATCCCGGTACCTGAATAGATACCGGGATAACTCATGTTAGTCTGATCGATATTAGAAGGCTCCAGTTCCGTTCGGCGTTCCCAGGCCGGTCAGGCCGTCATAACCCTGGTTTGAGGTGCAGAGGTAGCTGATGGTACATGTCCCATTGTTGCCACTGGTGATATCGTTTAGATCTGTTGCATGGCTGTAGAGGTAGGCGCCATTAATCTTTGCGGCATCTCCGGCTAGTGCGTAGACACCGGCGATGATAGGAGCCGACGCGCTCGTGCCACCATCGACGGTCCAGTTGTTCCCGTAGCTCTCATAGGAATTGTAGACAGCGACTCCGGTGTCAGGATCGGCCACCGCTGCGACATCGGCCACGGCCCTGTTATGGCACTGGCTGTCTTTCTGCCATTTCGGCTTGCTGATATACTGGCTGCAGCCGCTACCAGATCCGCCCCACGCGCTCTCGGTCCAACCACGGGCGTCAGAGGCCCGACTCAGCGAGGTTCCACCAACGGCGATCACGGTATTGAACGCTGCCGGAAGCTGGACGCCGTAGCCTGTGTCACCAGAGCTGGCGGTAATCGTGACGCCTGGATGATTGTAGTCCCGCGCCAGGGCGGTGGCGTCGGCGCTGGTCTCCTGCCCACCATAACTGTTGCTGACCTCGGTTGCACCCAGCCGAGCTGCCGTGTTGACCGCGCTGCCCAGATCCTTGAAAGAGTCGCTATCGGCCTCGACCAGGAGGATGTGACTGTTGGGAGCGATAGCGCTGACCATATCCAGATCGAGCGCGATCTCGCCAGCCCAGCTGGCATCAGCCTGCGGATAGTGCTTACCGCCACGCTGATCGACTTTTTTGAAACAGCGATTGGCGGTCGTGCAGGCTGGCAGACCGAACGTTGAACGATAAACGGCCAGGTCAGACTCGGCGTTCGGATCGTCATAAGCATCAACGATAGCAATGGTCTGTCCCTTGCCCGCAGTGGCCGATGGCAGTTTATAGGCATTTTGCAGATCGTTCGGGGTAAAACCTGCGGGGGTCGCTGTTAGCGCGTGTGGATGAATACCCGTTGGCTTTAGCACGATCACCAGGCAGTGCGCGAAACCTGGAGCGGTCTGCCCACAGGCATGCACCTGTGTATAAGATGATGAGACAGAGGAATGATTGGACGATGCAAAAGCAGTCCCAGCATTTACTACCACAAAAAATATAAAAGCGAGGAATGGATAAGCAATAAGTGATTTTTTCATCGTCTGTTCCTCTTTTTCTCATCTGGCTCTGTGCAAATACTTCATCTACATCGGCAGCGATTTTCTTTCTGATGGAAAGATCGTTTCCGCCACCTTACAGTTATTTTCATCGGCAGGAACCGTGAGAAAATTGAGGCTTTTTTTACTATCCATTGACGGAGGTGATTTGGAGGGACCTTTATCATTGTAATAGGGATATTAAATTTTTCCGTTGAGCAATTTCCCTGGATGGGAGGAGATTCTATGCGTCGCCTCATGTACAGTGTTCTCTTCGCGTTGTTATGTCTATCTACCATCGTTCTCTCTCAGCCGGCCCTCGCCGCTCCACGCGAGATGAACGAGCTTAGCATACTCACAGCACACAGTTCCTTTCAGATGGGAGGGACGTATATGAGTTCTCGCTATAACATCGCTGGTGTTGAACTGTACTCATATCCTGCTCGGCGAATTTTCCCGACTCCTACGCCCCACCCTCATAAAACCAAAGTTGCCAGCGCGGATACTTTTTTCTATGATTCATCTTCAAGTGACAACAAGACGGGTGCGGAGTGATCGCTTCACTTTCTACCCTGTAGCCGTCAAGCGTCCTTTTCAGCAAGGGCCGGAACGGAGCGCTCGTCCCGCTGTTCGCACGGCATATCTAGCGGTTTTGATCAACATTTGCATAGTCACTTATGTAGAACACTTATTCAGAGCCTATTTACTCATAATAAAAGGCACGGAGTTCATAACATATGAGCCAGACCGGGCAATTGAACGAAGTACAGAGCCTGACCAGCACGCAGGCCACACCATTGCACACACGCGTCTCACTTGCGATCAGCGTCGTGTTAGTCCTCGTTTGCATCGCCGCATATCCCTACTCCACAAATAGTGGTTTGAGCGCGCCCGCCTTTGCCGTCATCTTCACCACGCTTACCGTGTTTGCGGCTCTGCTGACCGCCTACCTGCTCTTCGGACAATTCCTCGGCACCGGTACGCCATCGCTGGCGCTTCTCGGTGGCACCTACCTTTACGTCGGTTTGATCAATATCCCTTATCTGCTCACCTTGCCAAGAATATTTGCGCTCCATGGCCTGATCAACGCCGGCGAGTCTGCTCCGAGCTGGCTCTGGATCTTCTGGCAGATCGGCTATCCCCTTGGCATTCTCCTCTATGTCCTGATCGACCAGCGCTACCGCACTATGCAGTTCCCCCTCCGTGCCGCGAAAAGCATCCTGTTTCTCCTGCCTGCCACCGTATTGTTGCTGGTCGTTCTCCTCACCTATATCGCCATCGATCCCTATCATCTCTTGCCTCCCATCGAGGTAGAAAGCTCGTATGCGGCGCAATCGTTGATCCTGGGCGTCTTCACACGCCAGGTCGTCTTTGGCCTCAACGCGCTGATGTGCGCCGGAGCCTTGCTCCTGCTGCACCAACACCAGGGTCCGCGTCTGAGGTTTCACGGCAGCATTCTGCACCTCTGGCTACGTACGAGCACCGTGGCCTCCCTCGTCAACGTCACCTTCAGCGTCGTCCATACCGGGGGGCGCTATAGCATCGGCTGGTATGTCTCACGCGTGAACGGGCTGATGACGGCGATCTTCGTCCTGTGTGCATTGCTCTACGAAGTCAACAAGCTCTATACCCGGCTGGCCCAGCAGAACAAGGAGTTGGCGAAGCAGAACCGTCTCCAGAGCGACTTCCTCTCGGTAGTAGGGCACGAATTTCGCACAGCCCTCACCGGGATACTAGGCTTTAGCGAACTGATGTGCACAGAGGAGCTAGACGGTCAAGAGGTGCAGACGTACGCCGAAGACATCCACACCGACGCGACCAGGCTTACGCGCCTGATCAACGATCTCCTCGACCTGGAGCGCATGAAGTCCGGACGCATGGAACTGAAGAGCGGGTATGTGGAGATCAACGGGCTCATCTGGGAAGTGATCAGGCACACCTGCCCTACGTCACAGATCGACCGCATTCTCATTGAACTGGACCCCGACATGCCACCGATGCTGGGGGACCGCGATAAACTGACACAGGTCTTCACAAATCTGCTGAGCAACGCGCTCAAGTACTCTAACGAAAACGATGCGATCCTCCTGACCAGCAAGAGAGAAGGCAATATGGTGCATATCTCTGTGCGTGATCATGGCATAGGTATTCCGCTGGAGCAACTGGAGATTATCTTCGAGCGCTACGCCCGCGTAGAGTCAACCATGACCCGCTACGTTGGAGGAACCGGCCTGGGACTGCCCATCGTGCGGCAGATCGTCACGATGCACGATGGTAGGGTCTGGGCGGAGAGCACTCTGGGCAACGGCTCTACATTCCATGTCTTGCTCCCTCTCTCATAATTCGATACCCTGCCACTGAGTAAAAGAGGACACTCCACTATACCCGCATAAGCACTTTCAATACGCCCTTCTGATCGGCCTGACGGAATGCTTCTATGCAGTCGTCTAGCGTGGAGCGCACGCTTACCAGGGGAAGCACATCCACCATCTTCTGACTCAAAGCGCGCAACGCTGGTGGAAAGGGACCGCAGCGCGAACCCTGCACGCGGATCTCATCGATCACAATGGGGGCCAGGTGGAGTGTGCTGCTTGCGGCGACGGTACTCTTTAAGATAAGCGTTCCCCTTGCTCTTAGCAGCCGTAACGCCATTTGTAGTCCCTGCGCAGAGCCACTGCACTCAACAACAACGTCGGCATGCCTGCTATCACTTCCTGTAAAGCGCGCAAGATCGTCGAGTAGTACAGTAGCGATGCCACGCCGCTCCACCAGGGCCAGTTTCTCTACGTGCTTGCCAATCATTGTAACCTCGCAGCCGATCAGCGCCAGCACCTGCGCCGCCAGTTGACCCATCTTTCCGTCGCCAAGCACAACCACGCGGTCCGTCGGCTTCAGGTGGACCTGCTCAAGCATCTCGAAGTTCGCGGCAAGCGGCTCCACGAAGACCGCTTCCTCGTCGCTCACGTTCTCGGGCACAATATGCAGATTCTCGACGGGGAGCAGCACGTAATCGGCGAAGGCGCCATCGCGGTTGAGGATACCAAGTGTGGTACGATTCGGACACTGCGTCGGCATCGCGTGCATGCAATACCAGCAGTCGGAACGATGGCAGGCAGCGTTGATCTCGCCAACGACGCGTTTTCCCAGAAAATGCTCGTTCTGCGCGCGAAATCGCTCACCATAGATTTCCTCGACGATACCAACAAACTCGTGTCCCAACACGCCCATAAAGCCCATATAGCCACGTACAATCTCCAGATCGGTGTTGCAAATGCCTACGAGCGAGACGCGTATCAATGCCTCGCCCTCCACACGCGGCGGTTGTGGGTAGCTCTGCTCTAACGTCAACTCTGTTCCGCGACAGACCAGTGCACGCATGATAACTCCCTTTACAAAGTAGTCTTTTTTGCACAGTAAGTATAGCACGTTGCTAATCAGCGAAACGGTACAAAATCTTGTTATTCTATTTTTACAGATGCTGAAAAACAGGGCTAAATACGCACTACAGGTGGCGACATATCTCTTTGTGAGGCTTGTAATCCAAACCTTAGCCCTGTATACTGATGGCGCAAAAGTATCACGATCAGTACATTTTGGAGGCAATCATTCATGGGTTATAATCCAAACCAACCGCCGCAAGGACAGCCTGGGCAACCGCCATACCAGCCGTCATCCGAAATACCACCGACGCAATACGCCCCACAGCCGTCGTATGGTCAACCCCAGCAGCAAGGTCCGCACAACGCGCCACCACCACCACTTCAGCAACCCTATCAACCCTACGGCCAGGCACCTTTTAACCAGGTACCGCCGCTACCAAACTACGCTCAACAGCCGCCGCAACAAAAACGCTCCCTGCGCTGGCTCTGGATTACGCTGGGCATTGTCGGTGTGCTCATCGTCGCCGGATGCGCGATCTGCGGCATTATGACGGCGAATGGCATCGGGTTCCTTGCGCAGAAGGCCGGTCCCGTCGTGGCCGCTGACGAGTACTATGCCGCCGTCCAGAAACAGGACTACACGACGGCCTATGCGTATCTGAGCCCTGACGCAACGCTGACATCGCAAGGCCAGACCGTCCCCATTGCCAGTTCGCAGCAAGGATATACCCAGGCCGCCCAGCTACTTGACGCAAGATTTGGCACCGTAACCAGCCATTCGGTCGCCACCACCGGATCAGATACAACGATCCTCACCATCAGTGTCACGCGCACGAAGCTCGCTTCCTATTCCGTACGCTTCACTATGGTCCAGGTCGGCGATAGCTGGAAGATCAAAAATATGGAAGGCGGTTTCTAGTATGTGTGGTAGAGGTCGATGAACGATTACGATCTAATCGCGCCCTTTTATGATATCGAGCATGCACAGTTCAGCGAAGATCTGGACATGTACCGCAACTTCGCCGAGTTGAGCGGCGGAAAGATACTCGAGCTGGCATGTGGGAGCGGGCGCGTCCTTCTCCCGCTTGCCCAGGACGGCTATGAAGTGACCGGGGTCGATACTTCGGCGGCAATGCTGGCTATCGCGCGCGACCGGCTGCAAGAGGCCGGGCTGAGCACGCTCTGTACGCTGGTGAAGCAGGATATCAGCGCCCTGAATCTGGGACAGAAGTTCCGCCTTGCCTTTATCGCGTTGGGCTCCTTCGGCCACATCGCCACGCGCAAAGCGCAGCAGTTCACGCTCGCTGCCGTGCGCGCGCACCTGAGTCCAGGCGGCACCTTCATCGTCGATATCAACAACGCCGATGCACGCTATATGGAAGATCTCGGCAGCCACGTTCTGCACCAGGGCACGTGGCACCGCGACGATGGAACGCTGCTGACCCATTTCGTCAGTCCCACGAACGCGACGGACAACCATTTGCTGGAACTGACGCACTTCTATGACCAACACAGCCAGGGCGGCACTGTACATCGCACGGTCGTCACGACCCATCTCTACCTTTTCGAACGCAGCGAGATCGAACTCCTGCTGGAACAGGCGGCCTTCGTCGTGAAGGCCGTCTACGGCGACTACGACCTCGGAGCCTACCAGCTTGAGAGCCCGCGCATGATCTGCATCGCGGAGGCCCGCTGACACGTGTCACATCGGAGAAAAACAGGTGAAGGAACATCATGTCGCATAGACCCGATACGCCGCTCCACGAGTGGCGACTGACGCCTGAGGAGGCCATCGCACTGCAGCACGAACTGGCCGGACGCATTATCCTCGAAGACCGCCTGGGCGAGGTACACTACGTCGCGGGCGTCGATATGGCGATCAACGAAGAGAACGAACGCGCGCACGCCGCTGTTGTGTTGCTCACGTATCCCGCATTGGAAGTGGTCGAGCGCCATATCTACGAGGAGCCGTTGCGTATGCCCTACATTCCCGGCCTGCTCTCGTTTCGCGAGGCACCGTGCGTGCTGGGCGCGTTCCGCAAACTGCGCCAGCAGCCGGACCTCGTCATGGTTGATGGGCAGGGCATCGCCCACCCACGGCGCATCGGTATCGCCTCGCACCTCGGGCTATGGCTCGAACTACCGACGATCGGCTGCGCAAAATCCATTCTTACCGGCGCATATGACAAAGCGGCGCTCAGCGAGGAGGCGGGTGCGTATGTTCCCCTGACCTACAAGAAAGAGGTTATCGGGGCCGTCGTACGCACGCGCACGCGCGTCAATCCCATGATCATCTCGCCGGGCCACATGATCAGCCTTGAGACAAGCATCAAATATGTGCTCGCCTGCAGCAAGGGCTACCGCCTGCCGGAGCCGACGCGCCTCGCCGATAAGCTCTCGAAAGACAACAACTGGCAGGAGCCGGATCAGAACGAGCAGCAGCCAACGTTATGGGGATAACTACCCCTTACCGGTAGACAGTGGCACAGTAAAAAAGAACGTCGTACCTTCATTTAGAACCGTATCAAAACCGATCTTGCCGCCGTGCTGCTCAACAATCAGCTTCGCGATCGAGAGGCCCAGACCGTAGCCACCCATCTTCGACTGCTGGCTATGGTTCGACTGGTAGAAGCGCTCGAAGATATGCTGACGGTCCTCGACGGGGATACCGTAGCCAGTGTCAGCGATCGAGATCAACTCGAAACGGTCATCGTAGCGGCGCGAACTGATCGTAATCGTTCCCCCCGGTGGCGTATATTTGATCGCGTTCGAGACCAGGTTATTCAAGACCTGCTTGATGCGCTGCGGATCGATGTAGAGTAGCGGCGCGTCGGTGGCAACATCCTGATGCAACTCCACGTCGGCCCTGAGCGCCTGCGGCTGCAGGCTACTGACGATCTGGCGTGCCAGACTGCGGAACTGCACCTCCTGCGATCTGATCTCGAACTGCCCCAGATCTGAGCGCGTCATAAAGAGGATATCCTCGACGATCGAGATCAACTGCTGCACACCCTCCTGCGTATACCCGAGATAAAGGCGCTGCTCATCGTTCAAGTCTCCCATGTGGCCCTGCAGGAGCAGATCGATAAAGCCATGCACCGAATTCAGTGGCGTGCGCAGTTCGTGCGACACCATCGAGACGAAGTTCGAGCGTACGCGATTGGCTACCTTCAGCGCCGACATATCGCGGGCCGTGAAGACCGCGTGGGGCTTATTGTTTAGTGTCACAGGCGTCACGCTGGCGGAGATCTCACAGGTATGACCCGGCTCGGCGCCGATGATCAGCTCCTCATTCGGTAGCGGCTTCCCGCTCTGCAGCACGCGCACGAGCGGACAGCTCGAAGTACCACATAGCTCCATACGGTTCAAATTCTGGCAACGTAAGACCTCGGTACAGCGCCGCCCGGACGAGGAGCCGAGCAACCTGACGGCGGCTGGATTCATATTGCGGATATAAAAATCCTGATCGAGCGCAATCATCGCATCAGGGGTAGCGCCAATCATGGCCTCAAAACACACACCACCGTCCGTGGGAGAGCTTGCCTCACCCTTCTTATACGTAGGCCCCTCCTCATGCACCGCACGCTCCGTCTCTTCACTCTCCGCTGGAGTCTGTTTATAAACACGCTTCCGCACCCTTGCCCCCTTACTTTCCTATAAACTTATAACCTATACCTCGCACAGAGATAATATGTTGTGGATTCTCCGCATCTACCTCTAGTTTCACACGTAACCGGCGTATGTAGACATCAACAATATTACTATTATTTTCGTTATCATTCCATACCTCGGCCAGAAGTTGATCGCGGTTGATCACCAGACCGGGACTGCTCATGAGAACACGGAGCACGTTCATCTCGGTCGGCGTGAGGGTGATCGCCATGCGCCCGGCAACTACCACCTTCAACTCCCCTGGAAAGAGTTCTACCCGTCCTCCACGTATACTTTGACCTCCTCCACTCTCATTTTTCTTAATACGACGCAGGACCGCCTGCACACGCGCAACGAGTTCTTGATGATTATAGGGCTTACAGATGTAATCATCCGCGCCAATATTAAAACCCTGCAACTTCGCCTCTATCGTATCCTGCGCCGTCATAAATATAAGCGGGATCTCGTAGCCTTCCGCGCGCAACTTCGCCGAAAACTCGAAACCATTAATATATGGCATGGTGACATCAAGTATCAAAAGATCCGGCTCCCGTCTTTGGATCATTTGCATAGCCCCACGCGGATTATCGGCAGTTTCGACCTCATAGCCCTCTTTACTCAGGACAAACTGCACCAGCGTATTAGCAAATTGATCGTCGTCAACGACAAGAATGTACACAGTCTCCCCCTCTTCCTACTATCTCAGGTCGCCGTGCACCTTCCATAGGTACATCAGGTATATCCAACACTATATGGCCAGAACCCCATAGCACATAACTATAGACATGGGTACACATAGCATCGACGCCTGCATATTCAAATCGATACGAGCTATGCCTTTCCCGGCGTATATATATTGAGGCAGCTTTATACACCATACTGCTGAAGCCGCCATTCTATCAGGTGTAGATAGATTATAGGTATGTCGCGTATTCTGTATAGTACACTCAGAATACCGCAAATGTCAAGTCTACTTCTTAGTTGCACGTAGTTTTTCCAGGTATATCATGAGAATGGCTATATCTGCGGGGGTCACTCCTTCGACGCGGGCCGCCTGTCCGACCGTGCGTGGGAGCGTGCGCGCAAGTTTCTGCCTCGCCTCGGTGCGCAGATGCTGCACCTGTTGATAGTCGAGAGTTTCGGGAATACGCATCTCCTCCAGGCGCAGGGTACGATGCACCATCTGCTCCTGTTTGCGTACGTAATTCTCGTACTTCACCTGCAACTCGACCTCTTCGGCTGTTTCGGCAGGGAGAACGGGCAGGGCTGGATCGGAGATCAGCTCGCCACGTTCTGACCCTACCAATCGTGCCAGTTGCGCCACCTGCTCGTATGTCACCGCAGGTCTGCGCAGCAGGTCTCGCGCGGAGAGCATCTGCCCGAGAGGAGCTATCCCGGCCTCCTGGGCGCAGGTCTCGACCAGGCGCGAGGAGGTGAATATCGTCGTCTCCAGTTGTCCTAGTGAGCGCTGAATCATCTCGCGCTTGCGCACGACCTGCTCGTAGCGCGCATCATCGATCAAGTGATAGCCGTGCGCGTAGTCGCTCAGGCGCAGATCGGCGCTCTCGGGGCGCAGCAGCAGACGGTACTCGGCGCGCGAGGTATGCAGGCGGTAAGGCTCGCTCATGGGCCGCGTCGCCAGATCATCAATCAACACGCCGATGTAGGCTTCGTGGCGTCCCAGTACAAAAGCCTCTTCACCGCGAGCGTAGAGTGCCGCATTGATACCAGCCATGATTCCCTGCGCGGCGGCCTCCTCGTAGCCAGAGGTACCATTGATCTGTCCCGCCAGGAAGAGGCCCGCCGTCGTCTTGGTTTCGAGCGTTGGCAGGAGCTGATGCGGCGGCACATAGTCGTACTCCACAGCGTAGCCGACGCGCATCATCTCGGCGCGCTCCAGAGCGGGGATACTGCGCAACATCTGCAACTGCACATCCTCGGGCAAACTGGTATTCATGCCCTGTACATACACCTCGCCGGTGCGCCACCCCTCCGGTTCGAGAAAGATCTGGTGCGAGACCTTATCGGCGAAACGCACAATCTTATCCTCGATCGAGGGACAGTAACGCGGACCGATCCCCTCGATAATGCCGGTGTAGAGTGGGGAGCGATGCAGGTTATCGCGAATGATCTGGTGTGTGCGGGCGGTCGTGCGTACCAGGTAGCAGGGCAATTGTGGTCGCCAGCCGTGCAAATCCTCAGCGGTGACGGGATAGATCGGATTGGGACGACCGCCGGGCAGTTGTACATCCGCGCGCGCCGCAACATCGCGTGAGAAGTACAGCGGTACGCGACTCCCCGGCTGTGGCTCGGTCTGGCTGAAATCGATGGTACGCGCGTCGATGCGCGGCGGCGTACCAGTCTTAAAGCGTCGGACCTCAAGGCCCAGGGCGCGCAACGAATCGGAGATGCCCAACGCGGGCCCTTCGCCCGCGCGTCCTCCCGGCTGCGTCCTATCGCCAACCACCAGGCGTCCATTAATAAAAGTACCCGTCGTCATAATGACGGAGCGCGCCTCGTAGCGCCAGCCGTTACTGGTCACCACGCCCGTCACCACGCGGCGTCCATTCTCCCGCACGTCGCTCAGCAACTGCGCGATGGTCGCCTGTTTCAGTTCCAGGCCGGGCTGGCTCTCCAGCACAAACTTCATCGCCAACCGATACGCTTGCTTGTCGCATTGGGCGCGCAACGCCTGCACGGCGGGGCCCTTGCTGGTATTGAGCATGCGGATCTGAATAAACGTGCGGTCGGTATTGCGGCCCGCCTCGCCGCCGAGCGCGTCAATCTCCTTCAGCAGGTGGCCCTTAGCGGGTCCGCCCATCGAGGGATTACAGGGCATCAGTGCCACGCTATCCAGATTCATCGTCAGCAGCAGAGTTTTCCTGCCCATGCGCGCGCAGGCCAGGGCGGCCTCGCAGCCCGCGTGTCCGGCACCCACCACAATCACATCGTAGATCCCCCGCACAACCTGTTCTGGGATCAAAGCATCTCTAGCATCATTCGTCATCGCACACCTGGTTTATTCTCTGAAATTAATATGAACGAAATTTCACACCTGCCCGAATTGTATTATGCTCCTGCGAGCCCATCCACGTCAACATTTTGAGCGGGGCTAGTATTATTCGTCACGCTGATTGCTTGCTTCAGTTGAGCGGGACCAGTATTATGCCTCGCGTCGGCTGCTCGCCTGGGAAAAACGGGGTGGAGAGTTAGCAAAATGATTGACGAAAACGCGTGGGCATGGTACTATCATGTCACCCATTGGGGGCGATGGCGGAATGGTAGACGCCGGGGACTTAAAATCCCCTGACCGAAAGGTCGTGAGGGTTCGACTCCCTCTCGCCCCATCCCTCTCTAGAAGCGCATCCAGAGCCAGTCTACGCCAACCACAACCGCCGAAAACCAGGGCCAGAAGACTCTATTTTGCCGTTTTTCACGAAATCCCCTGACCCACAAAACCAGTTCCAGGTCAGGAGACTCATTTATCCCCTTTGGAGTGCAGCCAGCAAGGCATCGTGCTCCCAGGAACCGCGATACAAGACTCCATTGATGAAGAACGTGGGGGTGCCTTGCACTCCACTGCGTTCGCCACCTTCCACATCCTGCTCGATGCGGGCGAGAGAGCGTTGTTCTGCCATGTCACGTGCGAACTGCTGCATATCCAGGCCAACCGCCTCGGCAAAATGGGCCAGATCGGAATCCTCAAGGGTATGCTGGTGGTGGAAGATGTAATCATGCATCTGCCAGAACTTGCCCTGAGCTGCGGCGGCCTCGGCAGCGAAAGCCGCGTGCAGCGCGTGGGGATGGATTTCGGTGAGCGGGAAGTTGCGATAGACAAAGCGTAACTTGTCCCCGAGTTGCTGCTGGATCGCTCGCACGATGGTCGTCGATTGGCGGGTGTAGGGGCATTCGTAGTCGCCATATTGTACCAGCGTGACAGCGGCGGTTGCAGGCCCTTGACGGTGGTCCCGCTCACTGACGGGTACCACAAGATGTTTTCCTTGTGTCATCGTCATCTTTCCTTTTGGTTCTACCAGGAATCGGATGGGAAGGCAGAGCGCTTCTCCAGCCAGGGCGACGCAAGCGTCCCCTCCCCCGCCCCTACGCGATCCAGGCCGCTCCATTAGCCCCCGATATGTGGCAGAACTGTTCCTTTTCGAGGTATCTTCTCACTCCAAGCCGTGGTGTCTCTGCAAGGTCAAGCATCGCTCAAGCAGGCTCGAGCATAACCTGATCGATGTAACACCAGACCCAGTCCTCTCCAGGCTGGAAGGACTGAATGATCGGATGGTTGGTCGCGTGGAAATGCCTGGTGGCGTGCTTGTTCTTTGAAGAGTCGCAGCAGCCCACATGTCCACACGTGAGACAGAGGCGCAGGTGGACCCAGGTATCTCCAATTTTCAAACAGTCCTCACATCCATTGGCGCCCGGTGTGA
>WNGD01004420.1_pt1 | contig 23906 bp, 26 predicted proteins | sample 5400671 | NCBI WGS metagenome assembly WNGD01 (sample SAMN13153369, study PRJNA577476) | soil metagenome | isolation source: 40 cm soil or saprolite under grassland replicate 2 | place: USA:California | collected 2016-06-15
GCTCGGCAACCACTGGCTGGAGGTGCTGTGGCACTGCCTGCACAAGGGCGTGCTCTACAACGAGGCCACCCACGTCGCCAACCGCAACCGCGCCCACGGCCGCGCTGCCTGAACCCGAGGTTGACAAAGGGTGTCTCACATCTCCGCGCCGGACGCGTCCATGACCGGCCGCACCTCCATGGCGCAGAACCTGGCGTTCGGCCAGCGCGCGGCGATCTCGGTGGCGCGCTCGGGAGTGTCGCACTCGACGATCAGGTAGCCGCCCATGTGCTCCTTGGCCTCCGCGAACGGCCCGTCGGTGATCGCCGGGACGCCGTCGCGCACCCGGACCGTCCTGGTGTTCGACGGGTCGGCCAGCGCCTCACCGCCGACCAGTTCTCCGGACTCGGTCAGCTCCCGCATGATCGCGTCGACCTCGCCCATCAGCTCGGCCCCCTGCTCCCCGAAGAACACCTCTCGGGTATCCGGGTTGTCCCAGATCAGCAGCATGTACTTCACGGCGCACTCCTCGCGGTCCAGGCGCCCGGTCGCGGGCGCGTCTCATCGATAGGTCGGAGCCCGCCGCGGATCCTCGACACCGGCACGAGAAATCAGCGCGGGCAGACGGGCCGGGACGGGCGGCGCGTCCGAAGCGGCGGCGCGGCTCAGGGCGCGGCTCAGCCGGAGGCTGGCGCCGGGGCGTCAAGGAACTCGTTGATCATCGAGGCCAGCCACTCGCCGCGGTAGGCGACGGTGATGTGGGTGGTGCCCGGCAGGATGGCGAGCTGCGAGCGGGGCAGGCCGGCGACGTCGCCGGCCACGCCGCCGCCGAGCAGCCGGAAGATCTCGACAGCGTGCTCAGGGCGGACGATGTCGGAGTCCCCGATCACCAGCAGCGTCGGTGCCTGGAGCGACCGCACGGCCTCGGCGGGCCAGCCCGGGAACTCGTGGTCCAGCTGCTTGTTCTTGGAGATCAGTGTGGGCCAGTCATCCGGGTTCGGCGCGATGCTGGCGTATTCCCGCTGGAACGGAGACCCGTCCAGGTCCTCGGGCTTCAGGTTGTCGATGCCTTCGAGCAGCCCGGGGTGGAAGCCGTCGCGGTTGTAGGTGAGCGACATGACCACCAGCTTGCGGACCAGCTCCGGGTGCTGGAGGGCGACCTGCAGGGCGACGGCGGCTCCCAGGCTGTACCCGAACAGGTCGGCCTGGCCGATCCCGAGATGCCGCAGCAGCGCGGCCGTGTCCTCCGCCAACTGCTCGACGGTCAACGGCCGGTCGATGTCGGCCGTATGCCCGTGCGCCTGCAGCTCGACGGCGATGACCTGACGGGTCTTGGCAAGCTCCGGCAGCACCTGGCCAAAGGAGGTCCCGATGGCCGACAGGGCGCCGTGCAGCAGCACCAGCGGCCTGCCCGAGCCGTGGATCTCGTAGTACATCTCGAGGCCGTTCACGGGAGCATAGCCGCTCTCCACTTGCGTCTGGGTCATCGCTTCCCCTCCGTTGATCGGCGCAGGCAACGCCGACCATAGAGGCTCGTCCCAGATTGCGCAGGCGCGACGAGGCTCCTGCGCGTGCGCCGGGTGGCGCCGCTCAGGACGTCGGCACTCGCGTTCGGACGTCGGCCGGTGCGCGTGGGGACGCTCCCAGTGGACGGCGCCGTTCGGCGGCGCCGAGGCCGGCCACGTGGGCCACGAACAGCACCAGGGCCACGCCCATGACGATCAGGCTGGGCACGTAGGGAGCCCCGGGATCGCGGTAGGCGAAGAACGTCTTGGGCGCGAAGGTCGGCTTCTCGAGGCCGGAGCCCTGGGGCGGCTCCTTGCCGCTGATCACCACCGCCGCCAGTTCGGTGCCCTTCTGGTTCGTGTAGAACACCTTGGCCTCGATGTTGGTGACATCGAGCTCCTTGCTCGACAGCTTGACGTCCTTGTTGAAGTTGGTGATCAGGTCCTGCTGGACCGCCAGCTTGGCGGTTTCCAGGTCGGCCCGCAGCGTTTCCTGGTCGGTGGGCAGCTTCGCGCCGCCCACCGGCTCGGCGGGTTCTTCCTTCCAGCCGTTGCTGGCCGAGCCCTGGAACTGCTGGACGGCGTTGTACCTGGTGGCCAGCGAGCTGTTCAGCTCGAATTGCTTGAACGACGGGTCGGTGCCCTTGGGGCCGGTGAGCGCCGGCGTGCCCGGCAGGCCGAAGACCCAGATGACCGTCAGCACGAACACGAAGCCCCAGAATGCGCCCGCACCGATCAGGTAGCCCTTCAGGGCGCCGAAGTTGGCGGACAGCAGCATGATCACCGATCCCGGCAGCAGCAGGACGGCGATGGCGAGAGCGAGGGCACCCTTCACGGAACCGTCTGCCTCCTTGTCGTGATCACGGCTCTACCCGGCCCGCAGCGCGCGCACCAGCGCGACCGCCTCGCGGTTGCTCAAGGACACGAAGTCCAGTTGCGGCCGCTTCTTGCCGTCGCTCTGGATCGAGAGAATGTAGTTGACCAGGTTGGTGATCTGCTGGTCGTTCATGGCGCCGCCGTAGCGCACGCCCCAGGTCGGCATCGGCGTCCCCGGCCGGCCCCGCTGGATCGTATTCCAGGCGAGCTGGGAGACGTTCGGGTCGTCCTTGTAGACCTCGTGCAGGTTGGGGGCGGGGAAGTCGACGGGCGCCTTGGCGCCGGGCGGCGTGAACCGCTTCACCGTGCCACCGGTGGCGTCGAGACCGTGGCAGCGGGCGCAGAACGTCTCGAAGGTCTGGCGGCCCAGCTCGACCGATTCCTTCGAGAAATTCTGGGTGGCGGCCCGCTGGCGGGCCGGTTCACGGATGTACAGGAACGGCAGCAGCAGGGTCAACAGCACGGTCAGCACCACGCCGGCGGCCTGGTAGTTCTCCATCAGGCGGCCCTCCAGCGCCTCGTCCGTGGGCCCAGGCCGCCTGGACGGGGGCAGGTTGCCGGCGGTGGCGGCCTTCTGGCGCGCCGAGGCCAGCGCCACGATCAGCAGGACCAGGATGATGATCCCGGCGGCGAAGACCAGGAGGAGGACGACACCCTTACTCATCAGGCACCCTCCTGCGCCGCGCCACCGACGCAGTGCGGGCCCTCGAGCTCCTGACCGGTGGTGTTGGTGCCGCGCGGTGGCCCGGTGATGATCTTGGAGGTGTCGACCGTGATCTGGTCACCGGACGCCAGCACAGCAAAGCGGTCCAGCCCACGCGGCGCCGGGCCCTCCTTGTACTCGCCGGCCTGGTTGTACTTGGAGCCGTGGCAGGGGCACTCCCACCACTGCGAGGTCTCGCACCACGGCACGCGGCAGCCGAGATGGACACAGCGCTGGTAGAGGGCCATGTAGCCGCCGCCGCTGACGCTCTTGTAGAGCCCCTGACCGTCCTTGGACTCGTCGTAGGGCACCAGGTAGAAGCGGCCGTCGGGCACGTAGGAGTAGCCCTTGTTGGCCTTGATGTCCGCGTCGATCTTGGACTTGGCGCCTGCCTTGATCTTGGTGCCGAACCCCTCGGAGAGGTTTGGCCACAGGAAGTACACGCTCCCGAGCCCGAAGCCGGTGACGCTGGCACCCAGCGCCGCCAGCCAGGCCGTGCGCAGGAACGAGCGCCGGTTCACCCGCGGCTTCTTGGCGCCGGGCCGTGGGGCCGCGGGCCGGACCCCCGTGGTAATCGCCATTCTCCTCCAGTCCCCTCTCGCCTACAGCTCGAAGAACAGGCAGGTCTTGTCCGGGTGCGTGATCGACGAGCAGGTCTGCTGCCAGGGCCAGACCCAGTTGAACCCGGGGCCGCGGAAGAACGAGCCGTTCAGCACCAGCACCGTCCAGAACATCAGGAACATCGTGAACAGCAGGATCGCCAGCTTGCGCCGCTCGGGCCGCATCGACGGGTTCTTGTCGAAGTACGGCGTGGCTCCGAGCGCCAGCAGGGCGAGCCCGGGGATGGTCACCCCGGCGACCATCGGGTGGAAGTACCGCAGCAGCTCCTGGAGGCCGAGGAAGTACCAGGGCGCCTTGGAGGGGTTCGGGGTGAGGTTCGAGTTCGCCACCTCGCGCAGGGGCGCGTTGACGAGCACCGAGAACACGGTCACGAATGCGAACATCGCAAAGGCCGCGACCGCCTCGCGGATGAGCAGGTGCGGCCAGACGTTGACCTTGTCCTCCTGGCGCGGTTCGGTCCGCTGGATGCCCTCGGGCGGGACCATGGCGAGCAGGCGGTGCGTCTCGCCGAACTTGCCCTGCGCCCCGACCTGGCCGGGAACGCCCTGGCTGGCCACGGCGGCGGCCACCCGGGCGGCGCGCTCCTCCGGCGTGAGCCGGCCGCCGTTGCCCGGCGAGGTGCGCGCTGGCGCCGCCGGCCTGGCCGGCGCCGGCGCGCTGGCCGGAGCCGCGGCCGCGGCGGGAGCCGCTGCCGCCGGCGCCGCCGGGGTCGCCGCGGCCTCGGCAGCCGGGGCGGCGGGCGCCGCCGCCTGCAGCGAGGCTCGGTTGGGCCCGCGCGCCTTGCGGGCGGCCGCCGCCTTGGCCTTGGCCCGGGCGGTGCGCTCCGACTCGCCCGCCGCGATCAGGCGGTCGTAGGTTTCCTTGTCAGGCTGGATCTCTTCTGCCATATGGTGCCTCCACGCCAGGCGTGCCCGACTACAGCGGTCCGGAGATGCCGCCGTCCTTGCGGATGCGCCAGAAGTGGACCGCCAGGAAGATGGTGGCCACGAATGGCAGCGCGAGCACGTGCAGCACGTACCAGCGGATGAGCGTGGCCGGCCCGATCTCGACCGACCCGAGCAGCACGAAGCGGACCTGGTTCCCGATCACCGGCGTGTAGCCCATCATCGAGGTGCCGACCGCGACCGCCCAGATGGCCAGCTGGTCCCAGGGCAGCAGGTAGCCGGTGAACGCCAGCAGCAGCACCAAGAGCAGCAGCACCACGCCGACGACCCAGTTGAACTCCCGCGGCGGCTTGTAGGCGCCGTGGTAGAAGACCCTGGCCATGTGCAGGAACACCGTGAAGACCAGCAGGTGACCCGCCCAGCGGTGCATGTTGCGCATGAGCTGGCCGAAGAACACCGTGGTCGACAGCGACTGCATGTCGTTGTAGGCCAGCTCCTGGCCCAGGCCGGCCGTTGGCCGGTAGAAGAACATCAGGAAGATGCCGGTGATGGTGAGCAGGATGAACAGGAAGAAGGACAGCCCGCCCAGGCAGAACGTGTAGGTCAGCTTGAGGCCGTGCCGCTTCACCTTGACCGGGTGCAGGTGGTACAGCACGTTGTTCATCATGGCCAGCGCGCGGTCCCGGGAGGTGTCGCGGTAGCCGGCCCGGTAGATCGAGCCAGGCCGGAAGACGGACCTCCAGAACTGCGACTCCCGCGTCCGTTCCCACATCTCCCCCGGTGATGGGGGCCTCGGCGGCCGCTTCAACGCCACAACAGGACTCCTCACAGTGGGTTGCCCGCCCGCTGGACGGGACGATCCGATCGTTCAGCCTTACCGTGCGGCTACGACTTGCTGGCCGCCTTGCTCTCGCCCACGCGGGCGTACCACAGGGCCCCTGTGGGGCAGCGATCGATGCAGATACCGCACCGCACGCACTCGTTGTCGTCGATGACGAACAGGGCATGCGAACTCTGCGCCAGGGTGGTGACCTCCTGGGGGCTCTCGCCGTCCTTCACGATGTCCGGGGCCAGCATGTAGATGCAGTCCCACGGGCAGACGTCCTCGCACGCGCGGCACAGGATGCACAACTCGGGCGAGAGCGCGATGTGCCTGCGCGGCTTGATCCGATCCTGGAGCCAGTTGGGGTCGACCGTCGTCAGCGTGTAGTCATCGTGCATGCTCGGCTTGTTGGGATTCACCGGTCGATCCTCTCCCACCTGTTACTTGTAGCCACCAGTCGCCTCCCGCTTGCTCTCGTCGGGCGGCAGCACCTTCGGGTTCCGCCGGTTGTAGATCCCAATCATCAGGCCGGCGGCCACCAGCGCGACCCCGTACCAGATCACGACGATCAGGTCCCGGATCACCTGCTTCGAGAAGACGATCTTGCGGATCCCGAGCGAGAGGGTGAAGTTGTCGGTCCACTTCAGCGTCGCGTCGGCGAAGTACAGCCACCACGAGGGGATCACCGCGAGGAAGATGATCATCGCGATGAAGATCCCCATGGTGAGGAGCGACAGCGAGACCCAGCGCTGGCTCTCGTTCGTCGGTCGAAGCAGCGACACCCTTGCAGCCTCCAGCCGTGGATTGGGACGGGCAGCTACACTCCCGCGCGCATCGTAACACCGAGCCCAAACTGCGCCAACGCAAAGCGCCGCAGGTCAGAGGGCATATCCGCGGTATCACGAATGCACGTGCGCAGGTTCGCGCCACGCTCGGGCGCTTCTGACCCCTTTTCCCGGCGCCCTCGATACACTCGACTTCCGCGTGCTCGGGGTGGTCGGCGGTGGTGGCGGCAGGAGCCCGCCGCGCCCGCCGGCGCTGGCGGCAGGCCGCCGGCTCACCTGCCGGTGGTGGCAGGACGCCGCCAGGCTCCACGCCGGCGCGCGCCGCAGCCGTCCGTCCCGTCCCGATCGAGGTCCCGATGTCGCGCCGAATGCTCGCTCTTGTGGCGGGCGGGGTCGTCCTGATCGCCGTCGTGGCGGTGGTCGCGCTCACGGCGCTCGGCGGTGGTGGCGGCAGAGCGCTGGCCCCGGAGGCCGCCACCGGGCAGGTCCGCCCGGTCCAGCCCAACGTCAGCATCGTCCCGGCCTCCGAGCGCCAGCCGGTGCCAGCGCTGGCCGGTGAGACCCTGGACGGCTCCAGGCTCGACCTCGGCGGCATCCGCGGCCAGGTGCTGGTGCTGAACTTCTGGGCGTCGTGGTGCGGCCCCTGCCGCTCCGAGCAGGCCGGGCTGCAGCAGGCCTCCCGCGACCTGGCCGGCGAGGGCGTCCGGTTCGTCGGCGTCGACATCCGCGACCAGCGCGCCGCGGCCCAGGCCTACGAGCGCGAGTTCAAGACCTCCTACCCGTCGCTGTTCGACCCGTCAGCCTCGCTCACCGCCAGGCTGCGCGACCAGGCGCCGGCCTTCCCGCCGGCAACGCTGGTGATCGACGAGCGCGGACGGGTGGGCGCCAGGATCAACGGCGCGGTCAACGGAGGAGCCGGCTCCGCCGAGCTCCAGGCCGGCCTGCTCGCCGACGTGATCGCGCAGGTCCGCGGCGGCACCGGGAGCGGAGGATGAGCGTCGCCGGCCAGGCGCAGCAGCTGGTGACGGCCGGGAACCTGCTGCTGGCCATGCCGGTGGCGGCCGCCGCCGGGTTCGTCTCCTTCGCCTCCCCGTGTGTGCTGCCGCTGGTCCCCGGCTACCTCTCCTACGTGTCGGGGGTCTCCGGGCAGGACGTGGAGCACGGCGGCCGGCAGGTCGGCAGGGTCCTGGCCGGGGTGGCGCTGTTCGTGCTGGGGTTCTCGCTGGTGTTCGTGGCGCTTGGTGCCACGCTTGGGGCGCTGACCTCGTGGCTGCTGACCAACCGTGGGCTGATCACGCGGGTGGCGGGGGTGGTGGTGATCGTCATGGGCCTGTTCCTGGCCGGCGTGGTCAAGCCGGGCTTCCTGTACAAGGAGCGGCGGTTGCGGGCCGACCGGGTGCCTGGCGGGCTGGCGGGTGCGCTGCCGCTGGGGATGGTGTTCGGGTTGGGGTGGACGCCGTGCATCGGCCCGACGCTGGGCGCGGTGCTGGGGCTGGCCGCGGTCGGTGGTGGGGGGGTGGGGCGTGGCGCGGTGCTGCTGTTCGCCTACTCGCTGGGGTTGGGGGTGCCGTTTTTGATCGCGGCGCTGGGGTTGCGGGGGGCGGTGGGCCGCTTCCCGGCGCTGCGCCGCCGCTTCCGGTTGTTCGAGGTGGCCGGAGGGGGAATGCTGGTGGTCATCGGCCTGCTGCTGGTGACCGGCCTGTGGGACAGCCTCCTCAACCAGCTCAGAGTCTGGGCCGGATCAGTGAACCTGCCGTTGTGAAGGGGATGCGTTGATGGTCAGCGGCGGCGGCTCGGGAAGCGGCCCCTCCAGAGCGCCTGTGCCATGAGTACGGCGGTGCCGACGCGCGCGGAGTCCGTTCGCCAGGCGTGGCGCGAGTTCCGCTCCATGCGGACCGCGCTGATCCTGCTGCTGGCACTGGGCGTCGCCGCCATCTTCGGCAGCCTGTTCCCGCAGCAGAACATCTCGCCGCAGCGGGTCCAGCAGTACTTCGACCAGCATCCCGGCCTGGCGCCGGTCCTGGACCGGCTGGGCATGTTCGACGTCTTCGGCGCGCCCTGGTTCATGGCCATCTACCTGGCGCTGCTGATCGCCCTGACCGCCTGCCTGGTGCCGCGCCTCGGCGCCTACCTCCGGCTGGTGCGCGCCCGTCCCCACCAGCCGCGGCCGCACCTGGACCACTACCGCAACTACGCGAGCTTCGAGGCGGCGGCGTCCCAAGAGCAGGCCTCGGAGGTCGTGCGCCGGGTTCTTCGGCAGCGGCGCTTCCGCGTGGCCGGGCACGGCTCGGGCCAGCTGGCGGCCGAGAAGGGCTATCTGCGCGAGGCCGGAAGCCTGGTGTTCCACGTCTCGTTCCTGCTGCTGCTGCTCGGGCTCGCCTACGGCAAGGGGTTCGGCTACCGCGGGCAGGCCACCGTGGTCGAGGGAGACACCTGGGCCGACGCGCGCATCAACTACGACGCCTTCACGCCGGGCCGTTTCTTCACCCCCGGCAACCTGCCCCAGTTCAGCCTGCGGCTGGACGACTTCTCCAACACCTTCTACGACAACCTCACGCCCAAGCTGTACGAGTCCCGGATCACCGCGCTCGACGCCGACGGCCGCCCCACCAAGGCCCAGAAGGTCACCGTGAACCGGCCGATGACCGTGGACGGCGTGCGCGTCTTCCAGTCGGACTACGGCTACGCACCGGTGGTCCGTGTGCGCTCCCCGTCGGGCGAGCTGCTCCAGGACGGCCCCGTGCTGGCCAGCCGCGAGCCCAGCTCCGAGGTGTCCAACGGCGCCATCCGCCTGCCGTCGCTGAAGCCGCAGGTCGGCCTGCAGGTGGTGATGTTCACCGGGCTGCGGCAGGTGCGCCTTCCGGGCGGCCAGGAGCAGATCTACAACGACCCGCGCCTGGTCAACCCGGTCCTGGTCGTGCTGCCCTTCAAGGGCGACCTCAAGGCCTCGCAGGCCCACAGCGTGTTCACGCTGGACTTCTCCGGGCTCAGCCCGGCCGGCAACCCGCTGATCCTGCCGCTCGGCAAGTCGGGCAAGTTCGCCGACGGGCTGCAGGTCGATTTCGCCAGCCTCAAGCAGTACACGGTCCTGACCCTGGCCAGCGACCCTGGCGTGCCGATCGTCGCGGTGGCGGCCGGGCTCATCCTGGCCGGCCTGATCCCCTCGCTGTACGTGACCAGGCGGCGCGTCTGGCTGCGCGCGACCCCCGCCGGCGAGGGCGGTGTCCGGGTCGAGCTGGCCGGCCTCGCCCTCCAGGACAAGATGGCCTTCGTCGATGAGTTCAAGGAGCTGGCACGCGACGTTGAGCTGGGACTTCTCGGCTCGCCCTCGCCCGAGGTGGGGGCTACCCTTGGGGGCGTTCGGGCGGCCCCGCCCCCCGATTGATGGAGAGAGCACCGGCGACCGTCGCACTTACCAGGCACACCTGAGCGCGGAACCCAAGGAGGAATGCATGCCGTCGGCAGACCTGGCCAACGTGTCAGAGACCCTGGTGTGGCTGGCGGTGGTGGCGTACGCGGCCGCGGCGGCGCTGTCGGGGTTCGAGTTCGCCTACCGCGTCGCCTGGGTCGGGCGCGCCGCCGTGGCGGTGACCGTCGCCGGGCTCGGCGCCAACGTGGCTGCGGCGGTGACCCGCGGGCTGGCCACCCACCGGGTGCCGTGGGGCAACATGTACGAGTACTCCATCATGGTCGGGGTCGTGACGGTCGCCGCCTACCTGGTGTGGGTCGCCCGCCGGCCGGAGGTGCGGCCGCTCGGCATGTTCATCCTGCTCCCGGCGGTGCTGGCGATCGCGATCGGCGGCGTGGCCCTGCGCGTGCCCGCCGGACCGCTGGTCCCGGCGCTGAACTCCGGCTGGATCAAGATCCACGTGGCCGCCGCCATCACCGGCTCGTCGATCCTCTGCCTCGCGGGCATCTTCAGCCTGCTGTACCTGGTCAAGGAGCGGTACGAGCGGCGCACGGCGACACCGGCCCCGCCGCTGGTCGCCGGTGGCGCGCGCACGGCCGACCGGGTCGAGCTGCGCGAGACCCTGGCGGCCTACGTCGAAGAGGAAGAGGCCGCGCCCGAGGCGCCCGCGCCCGCCGCGACCACCGCGGCTGGCGGGGCCACCGGTGCCGGCGCCCTGCGTATCGGCAGGCTGCTCGAGCTGCTGCCTCCGTCGAGGACCCTGGACATGCTCGCCTACCGGACGGCCGCCTTCGGCTTCCCGATCTGGACCTTCGCCATCATCGCCGGCGCGATCTGGGCCCAGTCGGCGTGGGGCCGATACTGGGGCTGGGATCCCAAGGAGACCTGGTCCTTCATCGTCTGGGTGGTGTTCGCCGCCTACCTGCACGCCCGCGCCACCGCCGGCTGGCGGGGCCGCCGCGCGGCCTGGATCAGCCTGGTGGGGTTCGCGGCGATGCTGTTCAACTTCTACGTGGTGAACACCTGGATCGTCGGGCTGCACAGCTACGCGAAGTAGCTCCCCGGCTCTGGCAATCATCCTGCATTACGGAGAATGCAGGATGCTGTGGTGCGTCGCGCGTGCGACCCTTCCTCACCAGGGGGCACTTGCCCGGGTAGTCGCTGAGGAGCTTGGGCTGCCTCGAGAGCCGGGCCTGCGGGGGACGGAGGGGACCATGATCGCCGGGCGCGTGATCATGCTCTCACGCGATCAGGGGCTCGCCTCGATCGCCGGTAAGTTCGTCGGCCACGGCCGGCCGCTGACACGCTTCTCCTCGCCCACCGACGTGCCCGACTGGCTGCGGCCACCGACCGGCGCGGTGGTGCTGGACTATCCCAAGGCGGCCCGCGTGATCGTCTACAGCCAGCTCCGCCAGCGGTATCTGGGGCCGGTGCTGGCGGTGCTGGAGCCCGACGAGGAAAGCAGCGGCCTGCCCACCGACCACGGCCGCATCGTCACCCTGCACCGGCCGTTCACCGGCGAGGAGCTCTCCGCCTCGCTCGACGCCCTGGCGGGGTCGCGAAACGGCGCCCGCGGGCCCAAGTCGTGCGAGCTGACCGCTCCGCCGCTCGGGGCGGACGCTGCGGCCACGGCCCCGCTCGACGTGAGCGCGGTGTTCGCCCCCACCCCGGCCAGCCTGCGGGCCCGCCTTGTGGCCGGGGGCTCGGGCGCCATGACGCCGGCGGTGGCGGCCCGGGCCTGGATGCCGACCACGGCCCCGGCACGGGCCGATATCGCACCCGCCGTCGTCGGCGTGCCGGCGACCAGGATCGCCGGGCGGCAGGTGGCGGTGGCTCGACGGCGGCACGGGTTGGCGTGGCGGCGCATGGGCCCGACCTCCAGGCGGCGCGTGAACAGCCTGGTGCTGACCCTGGCGGCCAGTGCCGCGCTGGTGCTGGGGGCCGCGCTCGGCGACGGCGGCGGCTGTCGCCCGGCGGGCTGCGCCGCCAGGGCGATCGAGGGCCGCACTGGCGGCATCGCGCCGGTGAGCCCGGGCCCGGCGAGCCCGCGGCCCGCCGCGCAGGCGGCGACCGGGTCGGGCAACGGCGCCGCCATCAAGGGCCCGGGCGCTCCCAGGGCCGCCGACCCGTCGCCCGGCCCGAGCATGGTCATCCCGATCGCCTCTGGCGTGAACGATCTGATCAGCGGAACCTCGTCGTCCAGCGGAGGCGCTCCGTTGCTGACGGTCGCGCCCGGGCCTGCCGCGGGCGGCTCCGGGACGGGTGGCTCCGGCGCCGTCTCAGGGGGCGGCGGGTCCAGCGGTGGCGGCGTGCCCTCGCCGACCACGCGCCCGACCACCACGACCTCGCCGGTGACCACCACCGGGCCAGCGCCCACCACCACCCCACCGACGACGGCGCCGCCCGCTACCCAGCCGCCGACGACCAACCCGCCGCCAACCGATCCGCCCACCACAAGCCCGCCGCCGACAGACCCGCCGACCACCCTCCCCCCCACCACCGAGCCGCCGACCACCGAGCCGCCGACGACCGAGCCGTCCACGACCGCGGGCGCCTAGTAGGCCTCGGCCGTCGCCCGCCCCGGCCGGCCTCACCCGGCCCGGCCTACTCCTCGATGTTGGACATCACGTGCTGTTCCGGTGCTATCGCGCCCGCCAACGACATGCCTTCTGACCTGCGGCGTTAAGGCACCATGACGTTAGTAGACCGTTAGCACAGCGCCCGAACAGCAGGTTACTGGTGTGTTACCCTCTGGCCATGTCGTGGGACCAGCCGACCGATCTTGCCCGCTCGTTTGTGCGGCACCTTCGGGCCGAGAACAAGGCGCCCGGGACGATCGACAACTACCTCGAAGCCGTCAAGCAGCTCACCATCTTCCTCACTGCCCAGGACCGCACGGTCACCAAGGCACGCCGGGAGGACCTTGAGGCATTCCTTGCCTCCCTGCTCGAGCGCTGGACCGCCGGGACGGCCGTCAATCGCTACCGCGCCCTGCGCGTCTTCTACGGCTGGCTGGTCGAGGAGGACGAGATCCGACGAAACCCGATGACGCGCATGAAGCCGCCGGCGGCGCCGGAGCGTCCTGTGCCAGTGCTGTCGGACGACGAGCTGCGTCGCCTCCTCGCCGCATGCGCCGGCACCAGCTTCCCCTGCCGGCGAGACACGGCGATCGTCATGCTCATGATCGACTCCGGCGCCCGCAGAGCCGAGATCGTCAGCCTTCGCCTCGGGGACGTCGACTTCGACTACGACGTCGCAAGGGTGCTCGGCAAGGGTCGACGGGAGCGGGCACTGCCGTTCGGGCGGAAGACGGCGGTCGCGCTCGACCGCTACCTTCGCGTCCGCGCCAAGCACCCACATGCCGTGTCCGAGCGCCTCTGGCTCGGCAAGAAGGGCCCGCTAACGGAGTTCGGCCTCAACCAGATGATTCGCCGCCGCGGCCAGCAGGCGGGGATCGATGGGTTGCGTCCGCACCAACTCCGGCACACCTTCGCGCACTCGTGGCTCGCCCAAGGCGGCGGTGAGGTCGACCTCATGCGCATCGCCGGCTGGAAGTCCCGCATCATGCTGCAGCGCTATGGCGCCTCGGCCGCCGACGCCCGCGCCCGTGAAGCCCACCGTCGCATGTCGCCAACGGACCGGCTGTAGCCCGACTTCCACAGGTTGTGGGCATGCGGGACGGGAACAGCCATTTGAGCAGGTCGGGCGTTCTATGTCTTGTGCCCACGTGCGTAGAGTCCCAGGCCGATGCTCGGTGCAGCATGCCATTCCCAGTCCGCTGGGCTGGCGCGCGCGACCGCACGACCCGATCACGCCATCGTGCGGTCAGCCACCTGGTGGCGGCCGGTACCGGTTGCCGCCACCGGGCGATTGGGCAACTCGCCGACGGCGGGGTCGCCGATGCAGCGGCGAAGGGTTACCAGCGTCCCTGGGCGGGCCTTGGCAAGGCGCAACTCGTCGACCAGCTGGCCGATCAGCCACAGCCCACGCCCGCGAAGGCTCGACACGGCAGCCGTGCGTGGGGCGCAGGGGCGGCCCCGGCCCCGGTCGCGGATGGTCGCCTCGATCCAGCCGCCACCGACCCTGACGGTGGCCGTGACCGGCTGCGCGTCGCCGGACCCGTATAGGATGGCGTTGGTGGCGGCCTCGCTGACGGCCAGGACCAGGTCGTCGACCACCTCGTCCGGGATGGCAGCTGGCACCTCCGCCAAGCTGTGTCGGATGGCACGCCGCAGCTCGGCAAGGCAGCTCGGCGAGCCGGCAAATCTCCATGTCCTGCCCCCTGCCTGCGTTGCGGCGACTGCCGTGGCAGACGCTCTGGTGTGTGGCCGCGCCTGACCCGATCCCGCGCCCCCCGACTTCCGGGCAGCGGGGCTGGCGGGCGGGGTCTGGGTCCGCCTGGCAAGCCGAAGCGACGACGGCCGGCGCGTCATCGGCGGCGGTCGGCTGCCCGGAAGTCCGGGTGGAGGCCACGAAGCCCCTACGCGTGCGCGTCGACCGGCGGTTGGCTGGCCCGCTCCCGGGCCTGCTGTGCCTGGCTGGACGCCTCGCGCAGCTCCGCCAGTCGGCCGAGGCGCTCCCGCTCCTGGCGGAGGGTGGCGTTGTCGCGTTCGAGCTGGGCGACCCTGCCCTGCAGGTCGCGTTGTGCGGCCCGCAGCTGGCGACGCTTGGCGCGCCGGGCGCCCGAGGAGCGCCAGGCGAGCCCCAGCAGCAGCACAAGTAGCAGGCCGAGCCCGGCGGCGACCACCAGCAGCTGGCCCTGGGTGAAGCCGGTAACGGAGTGGTTGAAGACGGAGACTGAGCTGGCGCTGGTGTTGGCGAGGACGGCGTCGCCGAGTAGCACGGCGTCGGCCACCGCGAGCACCAGGAACAATGCGGCCATGTTGCCTCCAGTGGCGTTGGAGTGGCTCTCTGGTTTGAGCCGCCCGCGTTCCTGCTCGCGTGAGCCTTCCCAAGCAGCCTGGCTTTCCCGCACAGGCTGGCGCCCAAACCGGGGCAAGCGGTCGGGACTGTCCGCACCCGTCGGGTCAGTAGGTCCAGTCCCGGTCGCTGTCTTGGTACTCCGAGAGCGGGATGGCTTTCGAGCCCGGGGGGATGAGGTCTCGAGCGAGCCTCCCATGCAGATGGTCGATCTCGTGAAGGACCAGGCGCGCGACACCTAACTCGAAACGGCGCTCGAAGCGTTCGCCGCTGAGGGCGCTTGACTCCACCAGGATTGCCAGAGGTCGAGGGACCGGCACCCGTACGTCGAAGAAACTCAGACAACCCTCGTACTTCGCATCCTTCTCGTCCGACCGCCACAGGACAACGGGATTGATGAGGCTGAACGGCTCTTCGTCCTGGGGCTTGACGACTGACATGGCACGTGCAATGCCGATCTGGGGGGCCGCAAGCCCGATGCCCTTGGTGAACGGGTGGATCTCCTGTAGCGGTTCCACGTAGCCGCGAAGCGCATCCCACAACGCGGCAGCCTGTGCCTGCTCCCGCGGAAGGTCGAATGGCTCGCACTCCTGACGTAGAACCGGGTCACCCTCCTGACGGATGCCAAGATCGCGGAGCCGCGTCGTGAGGTCGGTCGTGCTCATCGCTGTTGCCTTCCCTGTGATCCGCCGTCGCCGAATCTTAGTCGGCTTCCGGCCGTGCCCGGAACTTCCACTCGAACCGGTAACGGACGTTCAGCGCGGGGTGCTCTGTGGACCAGTCGAACACGGCGAGGTCGTCCATCTCAGTGCGTTGAAGCGGAGTCCGTAGAGGCATCTGATCGGCTGTGAGCGAGGTCTCCGTGCCCCATACAGTCGCCTGTAGGGCGGCCGGAAAGGCGAGGCGAACGCTCAGGCGGTGCGTCGGAAGACGAACCGCACGCTGGAACCAACGGCCCCACTTGTCGTCACTGATGCTGTAGCTGTAGTGAATCCATGTGCGCTGATCGGAGTAGAGCGGGAACTTCGCGCCATCGTTCTCGAACAGGAGCCAGGCTTCCTTGAACGAGTCACGGTCGAGCTTGGGTTCCCACACCATCGGTTCGTCTGCGCACCACGCCTTGAGACCGAGTTCCTCGAAGGTCAACGGGTTTCGGCGGTAGTGCTCGTTGGAGCGTCCTGGGTCGCCTGGATACCGGTCGACCGAGATCCGGATCAGATAGCGCGTGATGGCGGCTTGGATCCCGTTGTGGAGCCTCCGACTCATCTTGAGGTGGTACTGCCTGCCGTCGTAGTGCAGGGCGGCGTCGTCGTGCTCTACGGCGAGTTCTCCGAGCCGATCCTCAGAGAACTGTCGAGGCCGCTCGACCGGCCATCCAAGCTGCATCCGAGTGGAGCGGCCTTTCGCGGTCTCATACGCCTCCCAACGAGCCCAGAGGGCGCCGCCGGTGTCCAGCACGGCTTCCGCCCTACGGGTGAAGTGCTCGGTTGGAGGAAGGTGGCAACCCTCGATTTGGCTCACGTAGGAGCGGTCGTAGTTCATGAGCGTGGCGAGGCCGCGCTTCGACAACTCCCGCCGCTTCCGCCAGTCGGTGAGTTCCTCGGCGTACTGCCGTGCGGCTTCTTCGATCGCGTCGTGCTCGTCTTGCGCCTGCATGACCGCTCTCCCGTTGAACGGTTGAGTGAGTGCGTGAGTGAGTCGCGTTCACTCTCGACGCCTTGATCGCCCTCAGTTTCCCTTATGCCCGTGACGCTTCGCCAGGCAGGTTCGAGCGGAAAACGAGGTGACCGAAGTGAGCTGGGAACCGGAGAGCGCCCTACTCCTTCGCCGCGTCGGTCGTTCCGTACTGACGAAGCAGCTCCCTGTAGATCGTGAGGAGCAAGGCTTTCTCCCGTGCCCCGAGCCGCTGCTCTGCCTTGATGGCTTCGGTGACGTTCACGGCTCGCCCTTCGGGATCCTCCGTCACTACCGCATAACCGAGTGGCCGGGCCAGCGTCCCTGGTTCCAGCTCGAGCAACCGCTCGACTCGGGCGACGGTAGCCGGCTTCGGCGCGGTCTCCCCACGAAGCCAGTGGGCAATGCCGCCTTGGGAGAGGTCAAGAGATCGGGCGAACGCTCGCCCGGACATGTGCGATTCCTCGAGCGCCTGCCGGAGCACCTTTGCGAACGCTTGTCGCTGGTCGGCGGTTGGCACCTGGCCCGCTCTCCCTTGCTGACGGTCCTGAGGCAACCAGCATGCCCGATCGGCGTGGGCGGGGTCGAGGATCTCCAGGCGAGTCTCAATTCTACTCATAGTGAGTCTTCTCACGTACACTCGTACTCAAGCCTCGGCGGAACCCGCTTCTCGTCGTGGCCGCACCGACGCGAGGGAGTTGCATGTCCAAGCCCGAGTCGATGAGTCCGGCTGAGCGCAGCCTACGCGCCCGGATAGCGGCGCACGCGATGCACGCACGTCGTGACCCGGCGGAAACGACCGCGAAGGCCAGAGCAGCGTTCCTCAGCAAGTTCGAGCGGCAGGCGGACCCCCAGGGCCTGTTGCCGCCCGAGGAACGCCAGCGGCGCGCGGAGCATCTGCGCCGAGCGCACTTTGCTCGCCTCGCCAAGGCATCGGCTAAGACCCGTCGAACTCGCAAGCCGGCCGCGCGAGGGGGTGATGAGGCTAGCGGCCGGCCCCGGTAGGCAGCGACCTGGGCGCGTGGTCAGACGCGCCCAGGCCCACACAACACACCACGAGGGAGTCGCCCCGAGATGCGTGACCAGCGTATCAACCTTGCTGCGCCGCCTGATAGGCAGGCGCGGAAGACCTGTTCTCGCTGCGGCGAAGAGAAGCCGACCAGCTCCTTCTACAAGAACCCGCGTTCGATCTGTAAGAGCTGCCACAACAAGGCGGCGCGTTTCAGTGGTGCCTGCCGCCGCGCCGCTATCGCGCACCTGATCTCCACCTACAGCACTGAGTACCGCGCTCTGGTCCAGGCCGAACGGAGTCGGCGCAGGACCGCAATCGAGCCTTCGGGTGGGGGTGGGTCGGATGCGGCGTGACCCTCGGCCTCCGGTGCCTCCCAACGGACGGCACACGCCCGAACCGTCGATGGACGGGACCGAAGAGCGCCTGCTCGGCTACGGCCTGGCCGCGACCGGGGCGGCCGGGGCGCTGGTGTGGGCCTCGGGCCAGCTCGCGGGCCTGGCGTTCGGGCACACCTGGATGCACGTCTCCCCCGCTGACGTGGCCGCGATCATGTGGCACCTACCCGGCACGCTCAGCGACCCGGCGCTGGCCTGGCCGACGCCGGCCGCGAGCACACCCGCCGCAACCGGCAGGGCTCGGTGTGGGCCGGCGGGCGGGAGCTGCGCACCCTGTTCGTGCGCCGTCCCCAGCCGGGCCGGGTGATCGTCGGGCGGACCAGCCGCCTTGCCGGCCTCGGGGTGGGCGGGCGGCTGCTGGCGTCGGAGGACTGCCACTCGGTGCTGGTCTTCGGCCCACCGGCTCCTACAAGACCTCCGGGCTGCTGGTGCCCGGCATCTTGGACTGGCAAGGCCCGCTGCTGGCAACCTCGGTCAAGCCCGACGTGCTGCGGGCCACGATGGCGCAGCGTGCCCGCAAGGGCGAGGTCACCATCATCGACCCCCTCGGCGCCTCCGGGGAGCCGGCGGCGCAGTGGACCCCCCTGGCGTCCTGTGGGACGTGGGCGGGGGCGCAGCAGATGGCGGTGATGCTGGCCAACGCGATCGAGCAGACCCCCACCGAGGAACAGCGTCCCGAGCACCGGTTCTGGAAGACGATGGGCACCAAGTTCCTGGCGCCGATGCTGTACGCCGCCGCGGTCAAGGGCCTCACGATGCGGGACGTCCTGCACTGGCTGGACGCCCGCGAAGACGACCGGGTGACCGAGATCCTCGAGGCGACCGGCGTGCGGTCCGCGCTCGATGCGTGGAACTCCTCCCAGTTTCGCGGCGAGCGGGCACGCGACTCCCTCTACGCAACGGCCGAGGAGATGCTGCACGTCTACGGCAACGAGCGGGTCGCCGCCTGGACCGAGGGCCACAACCTGGACGTCGACTACTTCCTCCAGGGCGACAACACCATCTACCTGTACGCCCCCGCCCACCAGCAGCGGCTGCTGCGCCCACTGTTCGAGACCATCACCCAGCAGGTCGTCGCCGCCGCCCAAGAGAAGGCCGCCAGAAGCCCGGACGGGATGCTCAACCCGCGGCTCGGGCTGTTCCTGGACGAGGCCGGCAACTGCGCCGCCCTGTCGGACCTGGACGTGCTGGCCACCACCGCACGCGGCCAGGGCATCCAGCTCGTCACCGTCTGGCACGACAAGAGCCAGCTGGAGGCCCGCTACGGCGCCAAAGCCTCCACCATCCTCAACAACCACCGCGCCAAGCTGTTCCTGTCCGGCCTGGCGGACCTGTCGGCGTTGGAGCTGGGGTCACGGTTGATCGGCGACCGCCAACACCTCGAGCAGTCCCGATCGATGGGCTCCGACGGGCGCCACTCGCTGAACGAATCGCCGCTGTACCGGCCCCTGCTGCCGGTGGAGGACCTGCGCCGGTTGCGACCCGGTGAGGGGGTGCTGCTGTACGGGCACCTGCGCCCCACCCCGATCCGGCTCCGCCCCTTCTACACCCCCAGCGAGCGGCGGCGGCGCCAGCGGCTGGAAGACAGGGCAGAGCGGCAGCTCCGCCGCGGCGAGCAGCGCCGCGAGCGGGCCACCTGGCGCGCCCGCCAGCACGCGGAGCGCGCACGGACCCGGCAACCCTCGTGGACCGAGCGGCTCAACCGCCGGCTTGCCGGCGGCGTCCGGCCGCGGGCCGAGCGGGAGGGGGCGCACGATGACCGCTGAGCAGCCTCCCAGCACCATGGCGCCGCCGGAGGAGCCGCGGCCGGCGTGGGAGCGGATCGCCTACACCTGGCTGGCGCGGGAGGTCGACGCCGGCCATCGGGTCGACGCGGCCGCGCTGGCCGCCGAGGTCAGCGTCACCCCACGACTGGCCGGCGACCTGGTCCGCGTGCTGCGCGCCCAGCGCGAGCGCGACCCTGAGCTGTCGGAGCTGCGCGGGCGGCTGGTCCGCGACCGGATCACCGACGCCTACCTCACCCGCGAGCTGCGTGGCAGCACGCCGCTGGACCCGGCCGAGCTCGCCCGCGAGGTCGGCACCACCACTCGGACCGCGCGGCAGTGGCTCCACACCCTGCGGGCTGCCCGCTCGGGTGACCCGCGCCTGGCAGCACTACGCACCCAGCCGGCCAGCCACGGCCAGCCAACCCCAAATCAGCTCGCACAGTTGCAGGCCGCCTACGGTAGCGGCGGCCGGCCGGACCTTGAGCCAGTAGGTCAGCCGGCCGGGAGTCCCCTGGAGCGAATCGAGCAGGTGTGGCGGACCCGCGAGGTTGGCCACGGCGAGCGCCTCGACCCGGCCACGGTTGCCCGCGAGGTCGGCGTCGGCCGCTCTTATGCCGCCCAGACCCTGGCGGCCCTGCGGGGCGGGGAGCTGACCAACACCGAGCGCATTACCCAACTGTGGCGGGTGGTCGAGCAGCGGGGCGGCCAGCGTTTGGAGGCCCCGGCGGTCGCCCGGATGCTCGGCATCCGCGAGGGCCGGGTCCGCCAGGTGCTGGGACCGCTGCGCACCCAGCAGCGCCAAGCCGCCGACCAGCAGACCCCGCAAGCGGGGCGGGTGCCGCTGGTCCTGGGCGAGGGCCGGCTGGGCTGGATGGACCAGGCCGCCTGCAAGGGCATGCCCACCGAGCGGTTCTTCCCCGAAACCGGCGAGGGCCGCAAAGCCAGCGAGGCCAAGGCGATCTGCGCCGGCTGCCAGGTCCAACAGCCCTGCCAAGACCTGGCCGTGCGTGGTGCCGACTCCCAGGACACCGACCACGGCGTCTTCGGCGGCACCGTGGCAACGGAGCGTGGTCATCTCCGGCCCAACCGGTTCCCCGAGCCCAGCGCCTACCGGCAGGACAGGCAGGTGGCCGAGCGCGCGCACGAGCTGGCCAGCCGAGTCGGACTGCGGCAGGCCGCCCAAGAGTTGGGCGTCAGCCGCGACACGCGCCCGAGTGCAAGCCGACCAACCCGCCGAGCCGGTTCCTCGCGGATCGGGCGGAGGCCGAGCGGGCGTTCCGGCTGGCCGAGCAGCTCGGCAGCATCAACGCCGCCGCCGCCCAGCTCGGCACGACCTGGCCGTCGCTGCGCAAGGCGTTCCAGCGCCACGAGCTGGGCACGCCCACGCCCAATCCCGCCGCGGTCAACCAGCGCAAGAGCACCGTCCAGCTCGCACGGCGAGGCGGCCGGCGGCCAACTGCGCCGGAGCTTGACCCGGTGTTCGTCCAGCTCAACCCCGGCAACGTGCCACGCCCCCGCGGCCACACCGGCACGCCGGCGGTGCGGCTGCGCCGCGCCGAGGAGATCGAGACCCTCGGCTTTGGGGTGGTGGCCGACATGAAAACGGCCCAGCCGCCCCCACCATCCCCACCGTGACGAACGGGAGGTGTTCCCCGATGCCCGCTGACCCTTCTCCCCCGACGAGCGGATCGGCCCGGAGCCACGCCCAGAGGGCCAGTTCCGCGTCGACCTAGTCCGCTACCTCGACGCGCTTCCCACATCGGAGCTGGGCAGCCTGCTCAGCGAGCTGCCACGGACGGACCCGGGCGTGCTGATGGTCGAGTTGAACGAGCGGCTGCCCGACTCGGGCAAGCTGCTGCCGCCGATCGGCACGCCAGGTCCAGGCGAGGGCCGCCGGCGGTCGCTGCGCGAGCGGATCGCTGACCGTCGCTTCATGCGCAACCACCCCACGGCCGGACCGCCTGACATCGTTGACTGGCAGCGCTGGCGAGCAGGCATCCCGTTGCCGCGCGAGGTCGACCCGAGCACCCGAGGGCGATTGCAAGACTCGGTGCGTGCCCTCGCCGAGGAAGCCGAAGCGGCACGGCGCGAGCTGGAGCAGCGGACGATGGCCTACGACGACCCGGGTTGTCCGCCTGACATCTTTGGGCCGGACGAGCCGGGCACGTCAGCGCGGCGAAACAACGAGCGCGGATGTCGTGACCGTGGCCGAGAGGAGCGCGAAGACCGCGGCGACCGCTAACCTCGATTCCCGGTGCGGTAGTTGAGTTGAGGTCGGCTTGGGCTGGTGTGGATCGCGGGGCCGGAAGCGGAGGATGCGGCCGTCCCCAGGGATGGGGGCTATGGCGACTTGGAACCGAAGTCCTCGAAGTCGGTGGTGTCGCTGTCCGGCGGCACCTGCACGTCGACCTTGGTGCCGAAGTCGTAGTAGTCGGTGGTCGTGACGAACGACACGGGAGCCGGCGGCAGTCCAGCCTGGGTTGAGGCCGGCACGGGGACGGGCGTGGTGTCGCGGGTGCGGCGCGTGCGGTCCTGGTCGTCCAGCCACACCTCCACCTGGATGCCGAACCCATCCTTCACGCTGCCCTTGAGATGGCGAGTGTCCACCCCGCGGAGCTGCTCGCGGCCGACCTCAGTGACGTTCACGAGGGTGTCAAGCTGGTGGAGGCTCCGCTCGGGGTTCACACCAGCCTGACCAAGGCCGACCATCGCCTCAACGCTCGGCCTTTTGTTCTCGGGGAGCGTGGTCAGGTCGAGCTTGACCCAGTGTTTGTTGGCCAGCTTCTCCAGGTCCGGCGGGAGGCGCCAGTAGATCGCGTTGTTGGTGTACACCTGGGTGAGCACAGGGGTGGACGACGTACCAGCGGGTGGCTTGGCCGCGGTGGTGTCCAGTCGGGCCAGGTGGTGGGTGAAGTCGATCACGCCCTCGATCCTCATGAGGGAGCCGACCTGGTTCCCGGCGGCATCCAGCCACTTGATCAAGCGGGAGATCCTGGCGCTGCCGACCGCAGTGGTGCGGGCGGACGCCGCCGCCACCGCCTCCTGTGGCGTCGGGGGCGGCTCCTGGGTGGCGGGCTTGGCGCAGCCGGCAAGGAGCCCGGCCGCCAGCACACTGACAACGACGATGCGACGCAGCCTCATGGATGCTCCCGAATGGGCTCAATGCTCGCCGGACATCCCATCATTCTCCTTTGGACTTTACCCGCGCGGGCACCGCGTCACCCGTCCTGTCCGCCTTGGCCGCGGGGGAGCAGGACTGGACCGCACGTGCGGCCGGGAGTGCTGCCTGACACGACCCCCGAGGGGTGCCCACAGCTTCGGGAGCTCCGCTCGGTCCGGTATGGACGCAGCCATCAAGTGTCGGGGTGGGCTCGGCGTCGTCCGGTACGGGGATCGCGGCCGAGAGAGAGCACGCCGTCCTGGCTGAAGCGGCCAGCTTGGATCGCCGCGGCGAGCTCGCGGGCGAACGCCCGGCTGCGGCGCCAGCCGGTCACCAGCCAGGCGTGACGCGGGACGTCGTCGCCGGCGCCCAGGCGCTGGGCGACCACCAGCCAGGGACGCCGGAGGAGCAGCAGCGCCACGACGCCGGCCACACCGACCAGCACCGCAAGGGCCGCTGCGGGGTTGGCGGTCACCCAGGCCAGCGCGTGCCGGGCGCCGGCGATCACGAAGCTGATCAGGATGAGGGGTAGCACCAGCACCAGCAGGAGCACCGCGACCAAGCCGGAAACGCTGAAGAGGTCGAAGAGGTCAAGCCATCCGGCGGCATCGAGCAACGCCTCTCCGTCGGGCAGGGCCAAACGTTTGACCTCCCGCTCGCCGTAGGGCCCATCCGGGTTGGTGGCCTCCGCAGCCCAGTCGGTGCGCGTCCGCCAGAAGGCGCGGCGACGGACCCAGCGATGCCGGACGTACCAGATGCGGCCATCGGGGTGGCGGACCTTGATCTCGCGCATCGCCTCCGGTGTCCCGTCTGGCCGGTCAACTATCCGGTTGCCGGCGTGGTGAAGCCCGCGATGACCGGGGCGGGCAGCCTCAGATCGAGTCTAACCTCGATCCCCAGGAGCCCACCCGAGGATGTCGCCCGTGGCGTCCGCCGCCTCAACTGGTCTGCGTGAGCGGAGCAGGGCAGTCCGACATGCGGTTTCGGGTGCAACGGTCACCCGGCCGAGTCCCTCCTCGTTGTAGCGCAAGGGTTCCCGCGACTTTGCGCGACTGGAGCACCTGATACGGTTCGACCGACGTCTTGAGGCAGAGCAAGGCGATCGCATGCCACCGCGGTCGCCGGGCCGAAGACCCTCGCAGGTCGGCGGCCGAAACCGCAGGCAGCGGCGGGTGGAGCCTTTATCATCAACTCCCGGCCGACCGGCATCTCAACTCAATTCCCGCACCGGGAATCGAGGCTAAGCGCCATTTCTGGGTCTTCTGCTGCATCCGTGGGTGAGTTGGGGGCACGATTGTCCGTACCGACCTGCTTGCCGGTTCGCTCCGATCCCGTCGTCGGTGACGGCAGGCGGTAACCAGCGGACCGGGCCGGCATCCAGCCCAGCGTTGGTC
>WNGD01006004.1_pt1 | contig 23903 bp, 20 predicted proteins | sample 5400671 | NCBI WGS metagenome assembly WNGD01 (sample SAMN13153369, study PRJNA577476) | soil metagenome | isolation source: 40 cm soil or saprolite under grassland replicate 2 | place: USA:California | collected 2016-06-15
GATGCGGGCCGAGTCGCGGTAAACCCCGACCTCTCGCGTTGGATCTACACGCTGACCGACTCCAGATTCACGACGCACATACATCTCGGAACCCCGACCAGTGACAGCGAGATCGCCGCGGTGACCGCGCCGGCCGATGGGCTGGTGCTTGTCGTTCCAACGGAGGCCGTTGGTGAGTGCACCGAGGCAGCCGGGGAAGCACCGCCGCAGGCGGCAAGCGCTACGACCGCAACGGCGGCGCTGAAGGCCGTACCGCTAAACCTTCGCCTCATGATGCGCAAACGAGGCAGCCCCCGGCTCCGTTACGGGAGTTGCGCTGAGGAGGCCAAGCCACCAACCTCGGGCTCAAGGCACATTTATACGGTTTTTTTGGCGTAACCAGGCGTTCTCCCAGTGAGTGAGGAGGCTGACCCGCTCAATCTCCTCACGCGATCCGAATGCAACCCGCACCGCCGGCGCGTTGCGGCGAACTGCCCGAGATGGCAGCCTCATAGGCGCGTGCGACCGGCAAAGGGGAATGCGAAATGAACGAAAAGAGGAGTGCCACGAGGCGCTCGGGGGCGGAACGACGCACGTCTGAGCGTCGAATTCCCGCATTTCACCACCGATTCGCCGCCGGGCCCGGCCCTCCGCCAGTCCCTCAAGAGCGCCGAAAAGGCCTGCGCCGGCTGGAATATCGGCGCAGCGTTTCCAATCGCCGCGGGTCGGCCTAGTGGGGAGCCACGTGGAGCCGCTACGCCGGGTCGAACCTGTACACAGCACCACCGAGGTTGACCAGGTACAGCTCGCCTGATTCGTCCTCGCCGAACGACGAGACCAGGAACGCAGTGTCCATCAGCGTCGCCATCGTCCAGTGCCCGCGAAACAGGACGAGCGTCCGCAAGACTCCGCTGCAGTAGTCAGCGAATACGTAGAAAGCGCCTGATGCAACAAACGAGCGAATGTCGAGAAAGGCGTGGGCAGCACACGACCATCCTTGATGACTAGGACGGGCCCGGCCTGCTCGACGATGAACAAACGACCTGAACCATCGCCGGCATTCGTCACGTAGAGCGGACTCTTCAAGCCCGCGGCGACGCGTGTGAGCTTGAATGAACCGCTCCTGACTGTGTCGGACGCGGGGGACGCCAAGGGCGGCGACGGCGTCGGCGAAGGCGAATTGGTTGGACTCGAGATCGGGGATGGAGACGGCGACCGCACCTGAGATGTGTTCTGCTGGCCGGCACAGCTGACCGCGATCAGAATCGCAACGCAACAAGCAGCGCTTCGCACCCGGGCTAGGTTGACGGAATCGGCTGCTGAGGGCTAGCTGGGAACTGGGTGTGGTTACATTCCAGACGTGACGGGTCGCGTCGCAAAGGTCCTGGTGCTCGTCACGATCCTTGCCGTTGCGTGTACGCGAAACTCGCCGGCGCCATCGCACAGCCCCAGCAACGCGCCGCCGCCTGGGAACGTCGCATGGACCGACTGCGGCGGCGGCTTCCAGTGCGGCACCTTGCAGGTGCCGCTCGACTACGACCATCCGGACGCGCGAAAGATATCGCTCGCATTGATCCGCATCAAGGCGAAAGATCAGGCCAATCGCATCGGTTCGCTCCTGATGAACCCGGGCGGCCCCGGCGAATCCGGAATCGAGTTCTTGCGCAGCGACCTCTCCTCGCTGAACAACCTGAATCGTCGATTCGACCTGGTGACCTGGGACCCTCGGGGTGTCGCGGCTAGCACGCCAGTGACCTGTGTCGACGGCCGGCAGGAAGACGCTTACCTGGCAATCGATTCGGTGCTGGACGACCCAGGTGAGAAACAAACTGCGATCCAGGCGGACAAAGATTTTGCCGCGGGGTGCCAACGACGGAGCGGCGACCTGCTTCCGTTCATGGACTCGGCGAGCACCGCGAGAGACATGGACCAGCTCCGGCTCGCGGTCGGCGATTCGCAGCTGACCTACCTCGGGTTCTCTTATGGGACGTACATCGGCCAGTGGTACGCGCACCTCTTCCCCACCCACGTACGGGCGCTGTCATTGGACGGCGTCGTCGATCCGACAGTCCCCGCCAATGAAAGCCTCCTCGGCCAGGTCATCGGCTTCGAGGAAAACCTGAAGGCTTTCCTGGCCGACTGCCGCTCGCGCAGCACATGCGGCTATGCACGGTCTGGCGACCCTGGGACCAAGCTCACGGCGCTCATGGCGAGACTGGACGGCACCCCGCTCCAGGTCGGCGGCCGGCAGCTCACGCGCACGCTCGCCATGACAGGGCTGCTCGTCACGCTTTACGACCAGAGCCTGTGGCGCTACCTCGACCAGGGGCTTACGGCCGCGGACAGCGGCGACGGACGCATCCTTCTACTGCTTGCTGACGCGTACAACCATCGCAACGCGGACGGCACCTATTCGAATCTCTTCAATGGAGCTTTTCACTCCACGTACTGCCTCGACTTCCCGGTGCCCACCGACATCACTGCGTATGACAAGCTCGGTCCGGCGTTTGCGAAGGCGTCGCCGTTGTTCGGACCGTGGAGCCAGTACTCCAACCTGCAGTGCGCTCTGTGGCCCGTGAAGGCGAAGCATCAGCAGCGGGCCCTGACGGTCAGCGGAGCGCCACCGATCCTGCTCGTCGGCGGCACCAACGACCCGGCGACCCCCTATGCCGACGCGCAGTCCGTCAACCGGCAGATCGCGGGTTCGGTGCTGCTGACGCGACAAGGCAACGGCCACACTTCGTACGACTCGAGTCCTTGCGCGCACGCCGCCGAAGACGCCTACCTGATCAGCCTGACCCTTCCCGCCGCCGGAACTGTTTGCTCGGGTTAAGCCACCGGAGCAGTGGCGCGCAACTTCGCTTTGGCAAAGGTGAGCTGGTCGCCCTTGGCGTCGACCTCGACCGCGTCTCCGTCAGTGAAGGTGCCTTCCAGCAGCAGCATCGCAAGGGGGTCCTGGACGAGACGCTGGATCGCGCGCTTCAAAGGTCGGGCGCCATACACGGGGTCCCAGCCACGCTCGATCAGCAGCTTCCGTGCCGCGTCGGTCACCGTCAGCGTGAGCTTGCGATCCACTAGACGCTTCCGCAGCCGGGCTAGCTGGATGTCGACGATCGCGCCCAGCTGTTCCTGGGTCAGCGACTTGAACACGATGATGTCGTCGACGCGGTTCAGGAACTCGGGACGGAAGCGGTCGCGCAGGACAGCCATGACCGCCTCGCGCACCTCGTCGAATGAGCGACTCGACATGTCCTCGATCAGCTGACCGCCGAGGTTGGAAGTCATGATCAGCACGGTGTTGCGGAAGTCGACCGTGCGGCCCTGACCATCCGTCAACCGCCCGTCGTCGAGGATCTGCAGCAGGACATTGAAGACGTCAGGGTGCGCCTTCTCGATCTCGTCGAACAGCACGACTGAGTACGGCCGGCGTCGGACGGCCTCGGTGAGCTGGCCGCCCTCGTCGTAACCCACGTAGCCAGGCGGCGCGCCGAGCATCCGCGCGACGGTGTGCTTCTCCTGGTATTCAGACATGTCGAGACGGATCAGCGCCTGCTCGTCGTCGAACAGAAACTCCGCGAGCGCACGTGCCAGCTCCGTCTTTCCGACCCCCGTGGGCCCGAGAAAGATGAACGAGCCGACCGGCCGGTTTGGATCGGCGAGGCCTGATCGCGAGCGACGCACAGCGTTCGCCACTGCGCTTACAGGTTCGTCCTGGCCGATCACCCGATCGTGCAGCCGGTCTTCCATTTGGATGAGCTTGGCGACCTCGCCCTCCATCAACCTGGAGACGGGGATCCCGGTCCACTTCGCGACGATGCGAGCGATGTCCTCCTCGGTGACCTCTTCGTTGAGCAGGGGATGTCCACCCTGCAGCTGCGCGAGTCGCGCGTTGGCCTCACCCAGCTGCTTTTCGATCTCGACAGCTTTGCCGTAGCGGAGCTCGGCGGCCTTGGCGAAGTCGGCTGCCCGCTCGGCGCGCTCGGCGTCGCCGCGCACCTCCTCAAGCTTGGCCTTCAGAGTTCGGAGCTTCGCGATCGCCTCTTTTTCCTGGTTCCAGCGGGATCGCAACGCGGTGCGCTTCTCCGACGCCTCGGCAAGCTGCTTCTCGAGCGCCGCCAGGCGCTCTTTGGACGCGCGGTCCGATTCCTTCTTGAGAGCTTGGCGCTCGATCTCGAGCTGTCGGATCTGGCGCTCGAGCTCATCGAGCTCGGCAGGCATGGAGTCGATCTCGGTGCGCAGCCGCGCGGCCGCCTCGTCGATCAGGTCGATCGCTTTGTCGGGAAGGAAGCGGTCGGTGATGTAGCGGTTCGACAGCACGGCAGCGGCCACGAGGGCCGCGTCCTTGATGCGCACGCCGTGATGCACCTCGTAGCGCTCGCGCAGTCCGCGCAGGATGCTGATCGTGTCCTCCACCGACGGTTGGTCGACCAGAACGGGCTGGAAGCGCCGTTCGAGCGCCGCGTCCTTCTCAATGTGCTTGCGATATTCGTCCAGCGTGGTCGCACCAATCGCACGCAGCTCACCGCGCGCCAGCGCGGGCTTCAACAGGTTCGCAGCGTCGATTGCGCCCTCGGCAGCGCCTGCGCCGACCAGCGTGTGCAGCTCGTCGATGAACAGGATCACCTGGCCGTCTGAGCCCTCGATCTCCTTCAACACCGCCTTGAGGCGGTCTTCGAACTCGCCGCGGAACTTGGTGCCGGCGACGAGCGCGCCCAGGTCGAGCGCGATCACACGCTTGTCCTTGAGGCCTTCCGGCACGTCGCCCTGGGCAACTCGCTGGGCGAGACCTTCCGCGATCGCTGTCTTTCCGACGCCAGGTTCGCCGATCAGGACCGGGTTGTTCTTGGTCCGCCGGGAGAGGACCTGGATCACGCGGCGGATCTCCTCGTCGCGGCCGATGACCGGGTCGAGCTTGCCATCCTTGGCGAGCTTGGTCAGGTCGCGACCGTACTTCTCGAGCGCCTGGTACTTGGACTCGGGATTCTGGTCGGTCACCCGCTGCGTGCCGCGTACCGGGCGGAGCGCCCGCAGCAGGGCTTCATGGGTAGCGCCGGCCTCCTTCAGGATCTTCAGATCGCTGAGCGCCAGCAGCAGATGCTCGGTCGAGATGTACTCGTCCTTGAGCCGTTCGGCCTCGCGCACGGCCTGCTCGATGGTCTTGTTCAGGCCCTCGCTGAGGTAGGGCTGTCCGGCCCCGCTGATTTTCGGAAAGCGCTCGATCGCCGAGATGAGCGCCGGCTGAAGCGCCTGGACGGATGAACCCGCGTGCTCCAGGAGGGCCCGGGCGACGCCCTCATCCTCGCGGACGAGCGACAGCAGCAGGTGCTCGGGCTCGACGGCCTGATTGCCCGTCGCCCGCGCGAGCTCCGCAGCTTCCTGCAGCGCCTCCTGGGCCTTCTCTGTGAATCTGTCAAGTCTCACGTTGGAGTTATCCCAAGCGGTTTAGGGGGCCAAACAGATTGTCCGTATCTTTTCGGCATGCCTGAGCTGCCCGAACTGGAGGCCCTGCGGATGCGAATCGGCCCGCGGGTGGAGGGCAAGCTGATCACGGCTGCGACGGTCAATCCCAAAAAGGCGCATCTGCTCCGCTACCCGGTCGACAACTTCGCCCTCGAGCTGCCGGCTCGGCGGATCACCTCGCTCACACGCCGCGGAAAGCACATGGTCTTCGCAACCGAGCTCGGCGGCGGGGGCCAGCCGAGGTGGCTCGTCATCAACCCGATGCTGGGCGGTCGATTTCAGATCGCGGGCGGCGACGCCGCAGTCCCGGCGACCGAGGTCTTCACGCTACGGGTCGAGGGCAAGCAGGAGCTGCGCTACCTGGACTTCCGCGATATGGGCCGCATCTACTGGGTGAGCGACTGTTCGCGTGAGGTGCCGGCATGGGAGGGCCAGGGTCCGGAGGCGGACTCGGTCGGCGAGATGGGTCTCGACGTGTTTCGCAAGCGACTGCGGCGTTTTCGGGACGAGCTGAAGGACCTGCTGCGCAACCAGGAGTTCCTGGCCGGCATCGGCAACGCGTACTCGGACGAGATCCTGTTCGAGGCGCGGCTCTTGCCGCTGCGGCGCCGCGCCTCGCTCAAGCCGGAGGAGGAAGAGGCGCTTTTCCAGGCCATACCCCTGGTCCTGTCACGCGCGGTCGAAGCGATCCTCGCCAACCCCAACTACGACGAATCGAAACAGGACAGAACCTTCATGGCGGTGCACATGAAGGGCGGCAAGACGTGCCCCAGGTGCGGCCATCGGATCAGCCAGCTCGGCTCCAACCGCGAGCCGCTGAACTTCTGCCGGGGCTGCCAGCTCTAAAAAGCCGCACCTCCGGCGGGCCCTCCCTTCTGTTTCCGGCCTCCTCCCCCGACCGGCCAACCTCAATTCAGCGTAAGGCCGGCGTCAACCCTGCCCGTTAAGAGCGGTGGCCGGCCCCGGCGAGGTTGCCCGCGATCGTCTCCAGCAAGCGGTGCGAAGCGACGCTGATCTCGTCGATCGCCACCTCGAACGCCGCCTCGTGGCGGCTCGAGGGCTTGGTGAACCCGCTTACCTTGCGGACAAACTGCCGCGCGGCGGCGCGGATCTCGTCATCGGTGGCGACAACGTCGGCATGACGGAGGGTCTTGATGCTTCGACACATGGCTCACAACGATAGAGAGCGCTAAGGGCCGCGATGCGGCGGCAGCTCAGGCAGGTCCGGCGGCGCAAGCCGCGTCGGGTCTAGGCCCGCGCGTTTCAACATCGCGTTCGCCAGCCGCTCATATCGATGCTCGACCAGGTCGCCCACCGGATCCGCGCTTGCGCTCATCAGCTGACGAAAGCTCAAGGTGGACACGGCCCGATAGGCAAGCACGGCCCGGGCGGCTTCGGCTCGCCCTGTGATCGAGGCCACCCGCACGAACGCGAGCGCCGCGCCTGTCTCTCGCATGTCGCGCCATCGCCACCCGCCATACGGCAGCAGCACAAGAAGAATGGGCGGCAGCGCGACGAGCAGCGCCAGGGTGATGGCGACGCGGATGATCGCGTCGTGGATGTTGTGACCGGCTGACACCAGCTGGTCGCCTGAGTAGTGCTGGAGAGCATTTGCCATGTCCTGGAGAAATTTCGTCAGGAGAGGAATGTCGCTCGGGATCACCTGCCTGAACGCGGCAATCCACTTGTTGAAGGTGGCGCCGGTATTCGTCATGCCATCGGCGATGGCTTGCAATCCCATCACGGTCTGGTAGATCAGCCATCCCAGGTATGCCCAGACAACCGTCCAGAAGAAGACGACCGTGTCGGCGAGAACCCGCAGAAATGCAGGCCATCGGCTGTCCGGGTAGGGCTTGAGCATCATCGTCCCGCGCACGATAAGTCACCGGCCACCAAACCGAGCCGCGACGAGCTCCTAGTTGGTCCGACCGCCGCCCGGACGCGATCTAAGCGATCGAGTAGTCGACCTCCACGCTGACCTGCACGTCCAGGTCGCCGATCGGGACCTGTGTCACCGCCTTGTCCGGCGCGGCCAGGGCGGCTCCGTAGGTGTACGGATACGGCGTCCGGGTGTTGACCGAGACATCGCTGACGCGAATCACCTGGCCGATATGCACCCCCGCCGCGGAGGCCATCGCCTGGGCCTTGGCTTTCGCATCGGCGATGGCAAGCGCGCGTGCCTCCGCCTGTGCCGCCTTGGGGTTCGCGAGCCCGAAGCCGATTGAAATATTCGTCGCCCCGCCTTCCTGGACGATGGCGTCCAACGTCCTCCCGACCGTGTCGACGTTGTGCCACTTGACCTGCAGCTGCTCGCCGGCACGATAGCCGGTGATGGTCTGGCCGGTCGATCCATATTCCGGGCCAATCCAGTAGCCCGAGGTGCTGAGGTCTTTGTCCACCACGCCGAGCGACTCGATCCTGGCGATCAGCTTCGCAGCCTTGGTCGCCAGGTCGCTTTGAGCGGCGGCGGCCGTGCCCGCCCGCGATTCGATCCCGGCGCTCAGCAGAGCAAGGTCGGGTTTCTTGGAGACGGTCGCATCGCCGCTCGCAAGGATCGCGGAGTCGATTCCGGACGTGGTCGTCGCGGACCGCACGTTGACAAGGACGGGGGCGCGGCTGGCCACGATCACGACCGCGACTGCCACCGAGCAAGCGACCACGGCGGCGATGAGGATGACGAGAAGGCGGAAGGATTGGGGCATGTGGCGTGACCTCCTTGTGCTGCGAGAACGCCCCCCAACAGCCCCAGGTAACAGGCCGCCTTAGATCTGCCCCAATCTAGCTCTCGGGCCCAGAATCCGGGAACGATGGTGGGTCGAAGCCGACGTTCGGCATGGTGCCTGTCCGCCAGTACACGCCCCGCCGGCGCTGCATGAGCTCCTCGTCGACCAGGTAGCGCCGGAGCGCCGCGAAATCCGGATGCCGGCGGGAGATCACGCGATTCACCTCTGACTCCGGGTAGAGCCGGCCCGGCTGAAAGTCTTCGACGAGCCACTTCAACACGGCGAGGCGCTTCTTGTGCTGGACCGGGATGCTGATCAACCGTCCCGCGAGGTCCACGAAGTTCTCCAGGACGCGGTCGTCATCCTGGCCAGGGGTCTGTGACATCGATTCTCTAATCAGGAAATCACACTCACCGGTACCAGGCTCCGAGCGACAGCATCTGCCCGCGACGTTTTCAGCCGGTGATGACCACCAGCAATGCCGCGTCGGCGATCAGCAGCAGGTAGACGCAGCCGGCGAGGACCTTTCCATTCATTCCGATCCGATCGCCCGCCTCGAACATCGTCGACGGCGACATGGCATGTCGGATCGTGTGGAGACTGACGAACCCCAGCGGCCAGGGCGAGAGTCGCCGGCCGGTCAGGTTCACCTGCAAACGCCGAAGCCCGAACTCCAGGATCGCGGCGCCGGTGATCACCAGCGCAGTAAGCGGAAGGAGGAGGGACAGGGCGACCTTGCCTCCCGCGAGCAAGATGGAAACCGCACAGATGCCCGCCGCTCCGGCAAACACGAGGAAGCCAAGGACGAACCACGCTGCATCGTCGGTGGTGGGGAACTTAACCGACTGAGATCTCGTCTGGGCCAAGGCGCCGATTCTATGGCCTAGCACCCAGACTGGCGGGCGGCTACGGCCTGGGCGTCCGCCCAGTTGAATGCCGCGACCGGCGGCGAATAATCTCGCGGGCCGGCACACGCGGCATCCGTGACCTGCTTACGCAGGCTGGGGTCCAGGCCCGCGCGGGAGGCGAGGAGCGCCGGAGTGGCATCACTCGAAAGCTCCGCGAGGTAGGCGCTGTCGATCTTGTGCGTGATCTGCGCGTGGTTCGTGTTCAGTGCGACCACGATCGCCTCGGGACTCACGATATTCAACCCAAGAAGCACTGCCGCCGCGGTGGTCGCTGTTGCGCCGATGAACCATCGGCGGCGCCGCCAGAGGCCGATGAAGTCCGCGGCCAGCAACAGGAACACGAGCCCGATCCACACCGCGAAGACGTGGCTGTAAAGGCGCAGCATCGTGAACCCGTAGGCCTCCTCATAGAGGCTCAGGCGACGAAAGGCGACCACGACGATCATCAGGGTCAGCGCGATCGCGCATTCGGCCAGGACCAGAAACGCGAGCCGGGTCTTGGGCTCTTTGAACGCGCTGATGCGGCTGAAGAAGATCAGCAGCGCGAGCGTGATGCCGCTCACCCACAGGAGCTGGAAGAAACCCGACCGGGCGTAGTCGGAGTACGTGACGCCCGCGGACCTCAGGGTCTCTGCCGCGGCGCCGGCCGCAGCCATGACTTGAGCCAGAGCAAAAGCAAGGAAAACCGCGTCGAGGATCGCGAGGACGACGAGCGCCTCAGTGGCGCCCAGTCGCCAAACGGGTCCCTCCACTCGGTCCAGAGGCTCCGCCAGCGCCAGGCGGAGCAGTCCCGCCGCGACGAACGATCCCACGGCGACGAAGACCACGTCGAGCAGCAGCTGTCCGAGGTCGATGTTGAGATTGAAGAAGGAGGCAAACACAGGGTCCGCCGAAGCCAGGAGCCCCGCCAGCAGTGCAGCGATCGGAAGGGCGATCAGCACGCCGCGCGCAAACGGAATCGCTGAAGAGACGCGATTGCGCGACCGGAGGATGGGCCTGGCGACGAAGCCCATGCCGGCGAAGAGTTGAATCATGCCGTGGAACGAGCGGGCCAACGCGTCGATCGCGCCCAGGTCGTAGACCGAACCTCTCGAGGCGCATCGGGCGCCCGACCCACAGCAGCGCGAAGGCCCCGATCAGAAAAGTGATCGAGGTGGCGAGGCCGAACTTCCCGCTGCGGAGAGTCTGGTCGGCCATGACCCCGGCTGCGAGAACGAACACGACGGCCGCCCAGGTCGCGGTGGACCTGAGCTTGGTGCTCGCCCAGGGCGGGAGATCCGCCGCCACCGGGCGCCACGTCGCGCCGTCCCAACGCCACCGGCCGTCGGGAGAGAGTTGACCCACGTAAGCAGGCGTGACGTCGGCCACCAAACACTTGAAGCGCTTCGCCGCCCCAAATGGTTACGAAGTTGGCAGAGGGGCAGGGATCACAGCTTAAGCACGCGACTGCCGGCACTCACAGGTTTGAAGTAGGGATATTTGCCGCGACGGCCGGCACTCGCGGGTTTGGCGGAGGGGCAGGGATTTGAACCCTGGATAGGCTTGCACCTATAACAGTTTTCAAGACTGTCGCCATCAACCGGACTCGGCCACCCCTCCGACCGCCGTGTCCGACGCGAGCGCCGGACGGGGCACGAGCGATTATCGCGCTCCGATGAGCTCCACCCCGCCCATATAGGGCTTCAACACTTCCGGCACGCTGATCATCCCGTCCGCGCGCTGATACGTCTCCATGACCGCGTCGATGGTCCTTGGCAATGCCAGTCCGGAGCCGTTGATGGTGTGCGCAAACCTCGGCGGCGTCCCACGGATCGCGCGGTAGCGGATGTTGGCGCGCATCGCCTGGAAGTCGTTGAACGTCGAGCACGACGACACCTCGAGATAACGGTCGAGGCCTGGCGCCCACGCGTTCAGGTCGTACTTCTTGTACTGCGCGAACCCCATGTCGCCGCTGCACATCGCCATCACCTGGTAGTGCAGGCCAAGGCGCTGCAGGATGTCTTCCGCATCGCGAGTCAGCTTCTCGAACTCGTCCAGCGAGGTCTCAGCGCTGGTGACCTTGACCAGCTCGACCTTGGAGAACTGATGCATGCGGATGAAGCCTCGCGTGTCTTTGCCCGCCGCGCCCGCCTCAGTCCGCCACGACGGCGCGTACGAGACGTACTTGAGCGGCAGGCGCTCGGCGTCGAGGATCTCTTCGCGGTGAAGGTTCGTCACCGGCACCTCGGCGGTGGGGATGAGCCACAGGTCGCGGTCCTCGATCTTGAACAGCTGGTCAGCGAACTTGGGCAGGTTCGCGGTCCCTGTCATCGATGCGCTGTTCACGAGCATCGGCGTCCAGAGCTCGACGTAGCCGTGTTCGCGGGTGTGCACGTCGAGCATGAACTGCACCAGCGCGCGCTCGAGCCGGGCACCATCGCCGATGAGAAACGCGAATCGCGAGCCGGCGATGCGCGCCGCATGCTCGAAGTCCATGATCCCCAGCGCCTCGCCGAGGTCGTAGTGCGTGCGAGGCGCGAAGCCGAGCTCGGGCTTGCTCCCCCACTCCCTGGTCACAACGTTGTCCGCCTCGGTTTCCCCGATCGGCACCGACTCGTGGAAGACGTGCGGCACCCGCATCAGAAGATCATCGAGCTCACGTTTCACCGCGTCCGCGACCGAGAGCTCACTCTTCGCGGTATCCGCCATCTGGCGCAGCCGGTCCTTCAATGCTTCGTCGCGCGTCCTCGCGAACTCTTTCGAAAGCTCGTTCTGCTCTGCCTTGATCGTCTCGGCCTTATGCAGATGCCCCCGCCACGCCTCGTCGAGTCGCAGGATGTTGTCGACCGGGGCCGGCTCGCCCTTCAGCTGCGCCGCGCGCTTGACGGCGTCAGGGTTCTTGCGGATGAACTCGAGAGACAGCACCGCTACGCCTCGGACTTCATGACTGGGAAAAGGATCACGTCGCGGATCGACGGCTGGTCGGTCAGGAGCATGACCAGGCGGTCGACGCCGATCCCCAGCCCACCGCACGGGGGCAGCCCGTACTCCACCGCTCGCAGAAAGTCCTCGTCCATCGGATGGGCCTCGACTTTGCCGGCCGCGCGCATCGCCGCCTGTGCCTCGAAACGCGCGCGCTGGTCGATCGGATCCGTCAGCTCGGTGAATGCGTTGGCATATTCGCGCCCGAGGATGATGAGCTCGAACCGCTCGACGAACCTCGGGTCGTCCTCGCGAGGCCGGGCCAGTGGTGAGATCTCGACCGGATAGTCGAGCACGAACGTCGGCTGGCGCAGCCGCGGCTCGACGTGCTCCTCGAAAAGGTCGTTGAGCTCCTCGCCCACGGCATGGCGGCCTGTGTGCTCGAGCACCAGGTCCGTCATCCGCTCGCGACGGTAGGGCGGCGTGAGGTTGACCGACTCGCCCTGGTATGAAGTTTCGAGGGGCCGGTCCGCGGCCATCGCCGACACCACCATCAGGTCTTCGACCAGCTGCATGACGTCCTCATAGTCGGCGTAAGCCTGGTACGACTCGAGAAGGGTGAACTCCGGATTGTGGCGCGGGGAGAGGCCCTCGTTCCGAAAGACCCGCCCGATCTCGTAGACCCGCTCGAAGCCGCCGACCAGCAGACGCTTCAGGTGCAGCTCAAGGGCAATGCGCAGATAGAGATCGCGGTCGAGCGAGTTGTGGTGAGTCAGGAAAGGACGCGCATGGCCGCCGCCGGGAATCTCCTGCAGGACTGGCGTCTCTACGTCGACGAACCCGCGCTCGTCGAGCAGGCCGCGGATCGCGGTGATGATCTTGGTGCGCGCGCGAAAGACAGCGCGGACCTGGGGGTTTGCGATCAGGTCGACGTAACGCTGCCGGTAGCGGATCTCCACGTCCTTGAGGCCATGCCACTTCTCGGGCAACGGCCGGAGCGATTTCGTCAGGAGCCGAAACGAATGGACCTCGAGCGTGATCTCGCCACGCTTGGTGCGAAAGATCGGGCCGGAGACGCCGATGATGTCGCCGGCGTCCAGGTCCGCGAAGCGCGAGAACTCCTCTTCGCCGAGTACGTTGCGGCTCGCCATCAGCTGGATCCGTCCGTGACCGTCTTGCAGGTCGGCGAACACGAGACCACCCTGCAGCCGTTTCACCATCAGCCGGCCCGCGAGCGCAACCGGCTGGCTGCGCTCGGCGTCGCCAAGCAAGGACCGGGCGCCTTCGGTGGTGTTTGTGGGCATGAAACCACGCGAGTAGGGATCGACCCCCGAAGCACGCAGGCGCTCGAGCTTTTCCCGCCGATCGCGCATGAAAGCCGGCAGATCGAGCTCGGTCTCTTCCGTCACGCGAAAAGGTTAACTAGAGGCTGAGCTCTTGTTCCTCAGCCGCCGGGAACGCGTTCACATCCGCGCCGCCCGCCGCACGGTGGTTGCCGAGTGCTTGTTCGATCAGCGCGTCGACGTCGGTGTCGGAATGCACCGGGTCGTGATGGAAGAACGCAAGCTCTTTGACGCCCGCTTGCTCGGCCAGTGACAGAGCCTCTTCATACGTCGAGTGACCGAAGCCCGCGTGGGTCTTGTACTCCTCGGAGCTGTATTGCGCGTCGTGGACGAGCAGGTCCGAATCGCGGCACCAGTTGGCGAGGTCTTTCAAGGAGCCGTTGCTGCCGTTGGCGAACAGCGCGATCTCGTTGTCGGTCGCAAACGTAAAGCGCGAGTCCCCTTCGTCGATCCGATAACCAAAAGTCGGTATCGGGTGCATCAGAAGGTGTGGGGTGATCCTGAGAGCACCTACCTCGAACATCTCACCGGGGTTACGCTCGATGAACTCCATCTCGGCTGGCATGTGGCTCAAGCGCACGGGGAAGTAGGCGGGATCGGTCTGATCGGCGAACGCCGCCTGCAGCGACTTTGCTGAACCGGCAGGCCCGACGATCGTGAGATGCGTGCCTGGCACGAATGCGGGCAGGAAGAACGGAAAACCCTGGATGTGATCGAGGTGTGTATGTGTGATCAAGAGGTGAGCCTGCAAAGGCTCGGTCGGGCTGAACGCATTGCCGAGCTCGGCGATTCCTGAACCGGAATCGACGATCAGTAGATTGCTCTCTTTGTCGCGGACCTCGATGCACGTCGTGTTGCCGCCGTAGCGCAGGGTTCGCCGTCCCGGGGTCGGTCGCGTTCCCCGCGTGCCCCAGAACTTGACCCTCATCGCGCGGGGACGTAGATCTTCTGGGTCACGAACACGTCGAGCAGCTCGGGGTCGAGCTTGCCCTGCCGCGCTTCGTCGTGAAGGATGTCGAGGGCCGTCGTCGCCGGCACCGCTCTTTTGTACGGACGGTCCTGCGCAGTCAACGCGTCAAAGATGTCGGCGATGGTCATCATCCTGGCCTGCAGCGGGATCTGCTCGCCGGTCAAGCCACGTGGGTAGCCGGAGCCGTCGAGCTTCTCGTGATGACCGTAAGCGATCTCGGGGATGCCTTTCATCACCGGTGTCCACGGGATCTTGGTCAGGAAGTGGAAGCTGTGGGTGACATGCGACTCCATCTCGAGGCGTTCCTGCGGATCGAGTGTCCCCTTGCGGATGCTGAGGAATCGAAACTCCTGCGGCTCGAGCATCGGGTGCGGGTGGCCTGAGATGTCGTAGTAGGTCTGCTGCGCGAGAAACTCGATCATCGAGGCCTTGTCCTCCGGCATCACGGTCGGCTCATTCGCAGCCACCACACTCTGCACCCACTTTCTCAGCTGCACGAGCTCTTCTTGCAAGCGCCCGTCGATCTGGTCCAGCGCCGAGCCATTCCTTCCATCACGCAGCGCCTCGACCTTCTCCGATGCGTACTTGACCTCCACCGACCGCTCGATGAACTCGAACCGGGCCTGGATCACCTCGAGCTGGCCTGGCACCAGCTTTTTCGCCTTGATGAGGATGTGCTCGCGCACACCGACCTTGCCGAAGTCATGCAGGAGACACGCGTAGCGCAGCTCCTTGAACTGGTCTTCGGTGAGCCGCACCTCGCGGTACTTGCCCGTGTCGATCTCGGTGACCGCGCGGGCCAGTCGCGTGGTGAGGCCTTCGACGCGGCCCGAGTGGCCGGCCGTAGTCGGGTCTCGTTGCTCGATCGCGGTGACGCTGGCCTGGACGAATCCGTCGAACAGCGCCTGAATTGAATCGAGGAGTGATTTATTGTCGATGGCCACGGCTGCCTGGCTCGCGATCGACTCGATCATCTCCACATCGTCGGGCTGGAAGCTGACCACTTCAGTGTCGACGTTGTCGAGCCTGAGCCTGCTTTCGAATTGGCGCTTGGCGTTGATCAGCTGCACGGCGCCGACGACGTCGTTGTTGTAGTCGTGCATCGGCACCGTGAGCATCGACTTCGTCCGGTAGCCGAACTGCGCGTCGAAGCTTTTGCCACCGACAGGTTTGCCCGGCGGCGGCTTGTACGCATCCTCGTAGATCTGGCTCTTGCCGGTGGACACCGTGTAGCCGACGACGCTTCGTTCGTCGACCGGCACGGTGAACGCCGAATAAGTGTCCTTGTCGATCGAGTCGTTCTGGCTCGAGGCCAGAAACAGCTTCGGCGCCCCCTCCTCCTCCATCTTCAGCCACAGACTCGCGCCATCCGCGTTGGTCAGCTGGCGCATCGTCGTGAGGATGAAGGACTGCAGACGGTCGATGTCCTTCTCCGCTGACAACGCGATGCCGATACGGTTGAGCTCGCGAAACTGACGGTGCCGGCGGTGCGCCTCATCCTCGAGCTGCGTGACCTGCCGCTTGAGAGCGATGTTCTCCATGCCGACGCGGACGAGCTCCCGCACCGCCGAGGGTGGCGCGTCGGGAGGCACCTCGATGGCGATCTCGGCAAGCTGCTGGGGCGGCTTCTGGCCGGGCCCGAGGACGACCAGCGCCGGCTGCTGGACCTTGGAGGGATCACCGAGCACCTCGGGCTCCAGGCCCGCGCCTTCCAGCCCCGCCATTCGGCCTCCGTCGAGCACGTAAAGATGAAATCGCGGGACCGTTTTCATGAGCGGGCTACGTTCTAGCACCCCCGTCCGAGTTTTGCGCGTAGATAAGGCGTAAACCCTCGAGGGTCAGGAGCGGGTCGGTGGTTTCGATGACGTTGGTGAGTCCAGCCACCAGTGAGGCCTGGCCGCCTGTGGCGACCACCCGCGCCTTTCCTCCCAGCTCGTCGACCATCCGTTTGACCATGCCCTCGACCTGGGAGACAAAGCCCCAGACAAGGCCGGACTGGATCGAGGCCACCGTATTGCGACCGATCACAGCGTCGGGGGCCACAGGCTCGACCCGGCGCAGCATGGCCGTCTGGGACACCAGGGCGTCGAGCGAGATCTCCACGCCGGGCGCGATCGCCCCGCCGAGGTAGTCGCCTTCCGCGCTGATCGCGTCGTATGTCACCGCGGTGCCGAAGTCGATCACGACGATCGGACCGCCGTACTTCGAATAGGCCGCCAGCGCGTTGGCGATCCGGTCGGCGCCTACGTCTTTGGGATTGTCGTAGCGGATGCGGACGCTGGTCTTGACGCCCGGTCCGACCATCACCGGCTCGCATTTCAGGTAGCGCCGGGATGCCTCGACCAACGCCGGATTGAGGGTCGGCACAACGCTCGATATGACCACGCCGCTCACCACCCCAAGATCGAATCCGCGGAGCTCGAAGAGCTGCTTCAGCTCGAGCGCCACCTCGTCGGCGGTTCGCTCGCGGTGGGACGTCACTCGCCAGTCGGCGGCCAGACGGTCGCCGTCGAAGAGCGCCACCGTCACGTTCGTGTTGCCGACGTCGATCGCAAGCAGCATTACAGGGTCATGCGACTCTACCGCTCGCGGAGCGGTGTCGGACGCGTCCGGCCCCAGCGACGCAGCGAGGCGGCCTCGCGCCGCACCGCCCTGGCTCGAGCAGCCACACGGCGCTGATTGGGGCCGCCCACGAGGTCGCGGCCGGCGACCGAAGACTTGGCGCTGGATGAGGTCCTGAACTTGCCCTCGCGCACCTGCCTTGCGACCTCCTCATGCGCCTTGCGAAATGCGGTCCCTTGGCGGACGAGTTCCTCCGCTGCGTCCGTGGCAAGCATGCTCGGGTCGCCCGCCGCAGCGGCCAGGCGCTTGCGGTCGAACTCCAGGTGCTCGACGAGGATGGCCGCCGCCTCCAGACAGTCGAATGTGTTGTCGACCGTCGCAAAGAGGGCTGGTTTGTCCTCCTGAAGATCGCGGTCGTACGCCAGCGGCAGGCCCTTCACGGTGGTGGCGAGCGCGACGAGCGAACCGAGCGATCTACCGGCACGGCCGCGGAGGAGCTCAGCGATGTCGGGGTTCTTCTTCTGGGGCATCAGGCTTGATCCGGTCGAGATCTCGTCGGCCAGGGTCACAAACCCAAACTCCGCGCTCGCCCACAACACGATGTCCTCACCGAGCCGGCTGAGGTGGATGGCAAGCACGGCGCACGCATACGCGAGGTCAAGCGCGAAGTCGCGGTCCGATACGGCGTCGATGCTGTTCTCAGTGAGCCTGGTGAAGCCGAGCTCGCGGGCGACCACATCACGCCGCAGGGGCAGCGTTGTCGCGGCGAGGGCGCCCGAGCCCAGCGGCATGGCGCCCGCCGATTCGTATGCCTGGCGGAAACGCGCGGCGTCCCGAAGGAGCGGTTCGGCGTGTGCCAGGAGGTGGTGCCCCAGCGTCACAGCCTGGGCGCGCTGCAGATGCGTGTAGCCCGGCATGAGCCATCCCGCGTGCGTCAGGGCTTTGCTCGCAAGGGTCTCGACCAGCGCGGCCAGGCCGACCGTCGCCTCGGCGGCGGCGTCACGGCAGAAGAGCCTTAGATCGAGTGCGACCTGGTCGTTGCGGGAGCGACCGGCGTGCAAAGAGGCGCCGGCGGGCGTGATCTCGGTCAGCCGGCGCTCGATCGCGGTCTGGATGTCCTCATCGGCCGGACGAAACCTGAACGCGCCCTCGTCGAGCTCCCGCTTGACCCGCCGAAGTCCGCGCTCGATCGCCGTCGCCTGCGTCTTCGACACAAGACGTGCCGCCGCAAGGCCTCGCGTATGCGCGATGCTGCCCGCGACGTCGTACGGATAGAGCTCGTAGTCCATCTCGAGCGAGGAAGCAAACCGTTCGAGCTCGGGCAGCATCGGCCGGCTGAAGCGCCCGCTCCAGAGCTTCTTCCCATCTCCCGTGCGGGAAGAGGGTCGGGGTGAGGGGCGTGATCCTGCTGGGCCTCGGTTAGAGGCTATGGCGCGAGCCTCTTGACGTCACCAAGCAGGTTGCCGAGATCCCTTTCCTGGAGCCGGCCCTGGACCCGCGCCGAGGTTCGCACGCCCATCCCCCAAAGCTTGATGAAACCCGCGGCCGCGGACTGGTCGAACTGATCACCCTTGCCGTACGTGGCGAGCGAGAGCTGGTAGAGCTGATGCGGCCCCTTCCGGCCCACGACTTGCGACGAGCCCTTGAAGAGTTTCAACCTCACGTCTCCCGTCACGTGGCGCTGCGTCTCCGCGACGAACGCGTAGAGGGCGTCGCGCAACGGGCTGAACCACAGGCCGTCATAGACCATCTGCGCCCATTGCTGGGCGACAAGGTCCTTGAACCGCGCGACCTCCTTCGGCAGAGTGATGTCTTCGAGCGCCTGGTGAGCTTGCAGGAGCAGGACCGCGGCGGGTGCCTCGTAGATCTCGCGCGATTTGATCCCAATGAGCCGGTTCTCCAGATGGTCGATGCGGCCAACGCCGTTTTCACCTCCCGCCTTGTTCAGCGCAGTCACGAGCTCGAGCGCGGAGGCCGGCTTGCCATCCAGCGCGACAGGAATCCCTTCCTTGAATGCGACCTCAACGTAGGTCGGCTCGTCGGGACACCGGCGCGGATCGCGTGTCCACGAGTAGACGTCTTTTGGTGGCTCGGCCCACGGATCTTCGAGAACTCCCGCTTCGATCGACCGGCCCCACAGGTTCTCGTCCGTCGAGTAAGGCGAACGCGTCGTCGCCGGCACCTCGATGCCGTGCCTGCTCGCATATTCGATCTCGTCGTCGCGATTCATGTTCCATTCGCGCACCGGCGCGACGACCTGCAGGTCGGGCGCGAGCGCGGCGGTGGTGACATCAAACCGCACCTGATCGTTGCCCTTGCCCGTGCAGCCGTGTGCGACGGCCTGCGCGCCCTCCCGGCGGGCGACCTCGACCATCATGGCGGCGATCAAGGGGCGCCCAAGCGCGGTCGCGAGGGGATACTCCTTTTCGTAGACGGCGCCCGCCTGCAACGACGGCCATACAAACAGCTGTAGGAAAGGCTGTCTCCCGTCGGCCACATACGCGGCCGCGGCGCCGGTCTTCAGGGCGCGGGCCTGGATCGCGTCGAGGTCCTTCTTCTCGCCCAGGTCGACGGTGAACGCGATGACGTCCCAGCCCTGGTCCTTCAGCCAGCGGATCGCGACCGAGGTATCGAGCCCGCCGGAATAGGCGAGGACAACTTTTTTAGCCGGCATTCGCCAGCAGTTCTTTGAGCGCGCGACCGGCGCCGCGCTTGCGCAGGACGGCGATGATCGTGTCGTCGCCGGCCACGGTGCCCGCTATGCCGGGCAAGGCCGCCTCATCGATTCGCCGCGCGACGAGGTTGGCGGTGCCTGGGGGCGTCTTGATCACGGCCATCGGGTCGATGAACTCGACAGAGAGGACCAGCTCGCGCACCAGGCCGGATGAACTGCGATAACCGCTGCCCGACCGGACGAGTCCGAGCTCCTGGATGTCGCGCGAGATCGTGGCCTGGGTCGCTCGCATGCCCCGGCGCCCCAGCGCCGCCGCGATCTCGTGCTGGGTATGGGCTGATCCGTGGTTGACCAGCTCGAGGATCGCGCTGTGCCGCTCCGCCTTGGTCGCTGTCATCCCGCGGCCTTGCGCATGATCGGGTGCGCCCTGTCGATCTGCTCGGCGGTGATGATCAGCGGAGGCACCAGGCGCACGGAGTGTTCGTCGACTGCGTTGACGATCAGGCCGCTGTCGAGGCAGGCCTGTTGAAACGGCTTCGCCTTCGCCTCCTCGAACTCGAACGCCTGCATGAGTCCCACGCCGCGAACGTCTTGTGCGCCCAGGTCGCCGAGGGAGGACTGGAGCAGCTCGCCCATCTCCGCCGCGTGGCCGACGAGCCCGTCGCGTTCGATGACATGGAGCACGGCGGCCGCGGCGGAACATGCAAGCGGGTTGCCGCCGAACGTCGAGCCGTGATCGCCGGGCTCGAAGACGTCAGCCCGATGGTTGGCCAGGCACGCACCGATGGGCAGCCCACCGCCAAGCCCTTTGGCGAGAGTCATCACGTCCGGCGTGATTCCGGAGTGCTGATGGGCAAACCAGCGTCCGGTCCGGCCCAACCCGGTCTGGACCTCGTCGAGGATGAGCAGCAGATTTTGTTGGTCGCACCAGTCGCGCACCTGTCGCAGGTAGCCCTGTGCGGCGGGGATCACGCCGATCTCGCCCATCACCGGCTCGAGCATCACCGCCACCGTCTTGTCGTTGGTCGCGGCTTCGATGGCCTTGGCGTCGTTGTAAGCGACGTGGACGAATCCGTCCGGAAGAGGCCGGTATGGGTCCGAGTACTTGTGCTGCCCGCCGGCGGTGATCGTGGCGAGCGTGCGGCCGTGAAATGAACCGGTGGTGCTGATGATCTCGAAGGCGCCCTCGCGATTCTTCGTCCCCCACTTGCGCGCGAGCTTGATCGCCGCCTCGTTGGCTTCGGCTCCGGAGTTGCAGAAGAAGACGCGCGACGGAAAGGACAGCTCGACCAGGCGACGGGCGAGGTCGACCTGCGGCTGCGTGAAGTAAAGGTTCGATGCGTGGATCAGCTCGGCCGACTGTCTCGACACGGCGGCGACGACGTCCGGGTGCGCGTGGCCGAGAAGGTTGACCGCGATACCGGCCACCAGGTCGAGGTACTCGCGACCGGCGTCGTCGTAAAGGAGGCAACCTCGGCCGCGAACGAAGGTCACCGGTAGGCGGCGGCCGGTCTGCATCAAGTAGCGCTCGGCGAGCTCGGCTGTCACGGCGTGACCATCGTCCCGATGCCGGCTTCGGTGAACAGCTCGAGCAGCAGCGCGTGCTTGGTCCGGCCGTCCACGATGTGCGCGAGCGGCACGCCGTCCAGAGCGCGCAGGCACGCCTCGAGCTTGGGAATCATCCCCCCGGTGACCTCGCCCTTCTCGATGCGCTGGCGCGCGTCGTCCTTCGACAGCACCGCGACCACCTCGCCGTCGACACCCTGCACGCCCGGGACGTCGGTGAGCAGGATCACCTTCGCGGCACCCAGCGCGACCGCGATCTCGGCCGCGACCGTGTCTGCGTTGATGTTGTATGCGTGGCCGTCGTAGCCGAGGCCGATCGACGCGATCACCGGGATGTAGCCCCGCCCAAGCAGCGCGGTGATCGGCTCCTTGTTCACCTGCGTAACGCGCCCGACGTAGCCCATCGACTCGTCCAGTGGCTCGGCGATGATCGTCGGGCCATCCTCGCCGCTCATGCCGACGGCCTGGCCGCCGAGCCGGTGAATCGCCGCGACGAGGTCCGGGCTGACCTTGCCGGTCAGCACCATCTTCACGACCTCCATCGTTTTGTCGTCGGTGATCCGAAGTCCGTTCTTGAACTCGGCCTTGAGACCGAGGCGCTCGCTCATCGACGCCCGAGCCGCGCTCGAAGACGACCAGGCCGCCGACCGTAAGGTGGAGACGGTCGAGCGCAAGCTCGGCGCCACTGTAGCCGAGGGCGCACACAATGCGGCCCCAGTTCGGATCGCCGCCATGGACGGCGGTCTTGACCAGGCTCGAAGACGCCACTGCGCGCGCGGCGGTCCGCGCCTCGTCGTTGGTCGCGGCGTCCAGGACCTTGACGGTGATCAGCTTCGTGGCGCCCTCGCCGTCTCGCGCGATGGCGCGCGACAGCTCCTGGGCAACGTGAGTCAGCGCCTCCTGCAGCTGTTCTTCTTCCACACTCCCCGCGCGGACTGGCTCGTTGCCGGCCACGCCGTTGGCAAGCATCAGGAAGCTGTCGTTGGTGGAGCTGTCACCATCGATGGTCACCTGGTTGAAGCTGCGGTCGGCGACGGTCTTCACCATCCTCGCCATCAGTCCGGCCTCGACCGCGGCGTCGGTCGTGATGTAGGCGAGCATCGTCGCCATGTTCGGGTGGATCATCCCGGACCCCTTGCACATCCCACCCACGCGAACAGTGACGCCGCCGACGTCGACTTCCACGTGGGCGGTCTTGGGGCGGGTGTCGGTGGTCATGATCGCGCGCGCCGCGGACTCGCCGCCGTCGGGACTGAGCATCTCGCACGCTTGCGCGATTCCGGGCTTGATCGCGTCCATCGGAAGGTAGCGGCCGATCACGCCGGTGGAGCTGACCAGCACCTGGTCCGGGTCGAGATCGAGCCTGTCCGCGGAAAGCTTGGCCATCAGCAGCGCGTCGCGGAATCCCTGCGCTCCCGTGCATGCATTGGCGTTGCCAGAGTTGATCGTCAGCGCCTGGATCCGGTTGCGCTGCAGGTGCAGCTGGTCGATCACCACAGAGGCCGACTTCACCTTATTCGTGGTGAAGACGCCGCCGGTGTCGCACAGATTCGCGGAGTGGATGACGCACAGGTCGTCGCGCTGGTTGGTCGGGATGGAGGCCGCGCCGGTGGTGAACGCTTTGATGCCGCATGCCGCGGTACCCGCTCGAAATCCGCGGGCGAACGTCACGGCCATTGCGTCGCACCTTCCAGCGCGGTCGTGCGGGGGAAGCCGAACGCGATGTTGAAGCACTCGACACCCTGGCCCGACGCGCCCTTCACCAGGTTGTCGAGCGCGGAGGTGACGACCGCTTTGCCACCCTGGGCCGCAACGCTGACCAGACACAGGTTCGTGTGGGTCGCGAGCTTGGTCGCCGGCGTCTTGTCGACGACCTTGGTGAAAGGCTGGCCGGCGTAGAACTCTCGATACGCATCGCGGAGTTGCTCGAGCGATCCCTTGAGGTCGAAGTAACAGGTCGCCAGCAGGCCGCGGACCATCGGCACCAAGTGCGGCACGAAGGTAATCGACAGTTCGGAAACCCCCACCCGGCGCTGCGCGCCGACCTCCCCTGCAAGTGGGGAGGCCAAACCCGACAACTCCTGAAGGATTTCCGGGAGATGCCGATGACCACCGATCGCGTAGGCCCCCACGGACTCATCAATCTCGCTGAAGTGAGTGCCCAGGCCGACGGAGCGACCCGCGCCGCTGACGCCCGACTTGGCGTCGACGACGATGTCCGAGCCCACCAGCCCGGAAGAGACCGCCGGCGCCAGGCCCAGGATTGACGCCGTGGAGTAGCAGCCGGGCACGGCCACCAGGCGCGCTTCCTTGAGCTCTCGCTCGTGTAGCTCGGGCAATCCGAGCACCGCTTGCTTCAGGAGGCCAGGCTCTGGGTGGGGCTGGCGGTACCACCTCGGGTACTCCGCCGCGTCATGCAGCCTGAAGTCGGCGCTCATGTCGATCACGCGGATCCCCGCGTCCAGCCACCCCCTAACCTTCCCCGCGCCCACGCTGTGGGGCAAGCAGCTGAATACGACATCGAGGCCGTCGGCCGATGGCTCCGCGACGAACTCCCCTTCGACGTCGAGGAGCGGAAACACCTCGGTGTACTCCTTACCGGCGTAAGACCGCGACGAAAGCTGACTGAGCTCCACGGCCGGATGGCGGGCGAGCAGCTGCACGGCGGTCATCCCTGCGTATCCGCTGGCGCCTGCAACCGCCGCCCGAACCTTGCTCGTCACGGACGCATGAGTATACAGTCGCAGTGCATAAACATGCGTTTAGTCGGGTGCATTGAAAAAGCACGACTCTGCGCCCGTGTGGCAGGCCGGTCCC
>WNGD01001789.1_pt1 | contig 23895 bp, 24 predicted proteins | sample 5400671 | NCBI WGS metagenome assembly WNGD01 (sample SAMN13153369, study PRJNA577476) | soil metagenome | isolation source: 40 cm soil or saprolite under grassland replicate 2 | place: USA:California | collected 2016-06-15
GCCAGTGCTTGAGGTGCCTGAAGAACTTCTCGTTGTCGTGGAGGACGATCTGCATGTACCACAGGCCCGAGAACTCGGCGAACCCCTCTGACAGCCATCGGTCCCGGTATCCGGCGGGCTCGACGCCGATGCCCCACCATTGATGCGCCATCTCGTGAGAGCGGAGGATCTCTTCGTAGCCACTGTCGCCGATTGCCTGGAACGTCCACACCGGGAGGTACATGAGTCCCGGGAAGGCTTGCCCGTACGGGAACGGGATCTCGGCCGCATGGTACCGGTCGAACAGCGGTGCACCGTACACGCGGGTAAAGAACGCGAGACTGTTCGCGACGTCGGCGCCGACGTCCTGCTCGGGGGCACGCTGCGAGAGGAACTGCTGGACACGGGCATGGGACGCGCCCAGCTCATCGCGCAACGCGAGGAAGAACTTGTCGAGCTGCTGGTGCGCGTCGCGGTTCGTGTGGACGATGACCGGTGGGATCCGGGGATCGCTGATCTTGAACTCGTCGAACTCGCCCAGGCTGAAGCACACCTGGTCGGCAGGGTGGACCGTGGTCCAGTGCGACGTCGCGACCTCCCCTTCCACGGACGATCCGACCAACCGGCCGATGCTCGCGAGGCGATACCGCTTGGGTGCGTGAAACGTCAGGTCGACGTCTGCCGCACCGTCCCCGTAGCGCGGGAACCAGTTGTAGGATGACTTCACGAAGAACCACTGGTCCGCGCCAGGCGGCAGCTTGGCCCGCGCCGAGGCCGGGGCCCACCGCTGCATGTCCTGCACGATCGAGTGGTACCCGATGAGGTCGCCATGATAGGCGACCTGCACGGCCAGTGTGTCCCCTGCGTGCGGCGCTGGGTCGAGCCGAACCCACAGCTCGGAGGTCTTGTTAGGGCGGAAGAAACTCACCGTCCTGCCGCCCGCTTCGCTCACCGAGTCCACCACCAGCTCCGAGAGGAGGCTGAAGCGAGACCAGTGGACGCCGCCGCGTCGGGCGGTCAGTCGGACGGTGGCCGCCCCCGAAAACCCGAGTCCCTTCGCGATCGTGGCTTCGATCCGATAGGCGCTGAGCTTGAGCGCGTCGCGCTGCGCAGGTTCCGCGGTCGTAGTGTCGTTCGAGTCCTCGGCGCGCCGGAACTCGGAGACGACTTGCACCTTTTCGCCCTCGCGACCACCGCGCAGGACCGAGACTTGCTCGTCGTCTCCAGGATCCACCATGAACATCAGATCCTCCCCGCGCTCCCGCTTGACGTGCGCATAGAAGAACCCGTCCGTGTCGCCGTTCAGGAGGGCCTTCATCAGCGTGGGTTGCACGACTCGACGGCCGTCCACCAGCCGGTCGATGACGTCGCTGAGGACGCCGGAACCCTGGTTCGCGGCGGGGCGCGGGCCGAAGGTGAGCTGCCGCTCGAGCTCGGTGAGGGTGGAGTCGGTGAAGACGAAGGCGGCCGCCGAGATCCGTGCATCCACAATGGAATCTTCGAGCAGGCGCTTCAGCTCCAGCCGTTCGATGGCGAGCGGTGGCGTGACCGAGACGGAGCCCCGTCCCACGAACACCGCGCCGATCGTGCGGCCCGCGACCGGCGTCGCCAGGAAGAGGTTGCCGTCCTCGAGGTGGAACACGATGGCGTCGCGTCGCAGTGTGAGATTCCGAACGGGCGCGACCCGCTCGAGTTGCTTCATGTTGCGCAGACCGTCGAACACCGGCTCGTAGCGCTCTGAAGCCGTGCGCTCGAAACTGGATTGTGACGATGCGGGAATGGACGCCGCGCTCAGGCGCTGCTGGCTCGCGAGTGCGACGGGACTGTGCAGAGCCAGCAGGGCGCCGATCGTCCGAGTGACCCCAAGGCATGGGGAGGAGGCCACGTTGGCGCTCATCGTTGCTACGGCGCAGCAAGAACTGTGTCGCCTCGCTCGGGCGCGCGAGAGCGGCGCCGGGGTTCATCGGCGCCGCCCAAGTGCAACGTCTTCGTGATTGGTATGTGGCGTCGACGCAACGCAGGTGGGATCTACCCTACCAGCACCGGCTCGAACTCCGTCGGCGGGCGGAGCTCGGGTGTTCCGGGTTGCCGGTATACGTACCGTTTCCCCGCGTAGTTCCTGAGCACGACCGCGTCGTCGCTGATCGACTCCACATATTCCGGAAGCAGCGGGATCTTTCCACCGCCCCCAGGCGCGTCGATCACGAAGTGCGGCACGGCGAGCCCCGAGGTCCAGCCGCGCAGCGCTCGGATGATCTCGAGGCCCTTCTCGACGGTCGTACGGAAATGCTCCGCCCCGGCCACCTGGTCGCACATGTAGATGTAGTACGGCCGCACCCGTGCAGCGAGCAGCTTCTGCATCAACCGCTTCATCACCTCGGGCTCGTCGTTCACGCCCTTCAGGAGCACCGTCTGGCAGCCGAGCGGCACGCCGGCGTCGGCGAGACGGCCGAGCGCCGCCACCGCCGCGGGGGTGAGCTCGTCGGGGTGGTTGAAGTGGGTGTTGATGTAGAGCGGATGGTATTGCTTCAGTATCCCGCACAGCTCCGGGGTGATCCGCTCGGGGAGGTGACACGGGACCCGGCTGCCGATCCGGATGACCTCGAGGTGCGGGATGGCCCGCAGGCGCTTGCAGAGCTCGTCGATGCGCCGATCGGAAAGGAGCAACGGATCGCCGCCCGACATGATCACGTCGCGGATCTCGACGTGCTCCTCCAGGTAGCGAAACGCGGACTCGAGCTGAGCCATAGGAATCTTCTCGGGGTCACCCACCTTGCGCCGCCGCGTGCAGAAGCGGCAATACGCGGCGCACACCGGGGACACGAGGAACAGTGCCCGATCGGGATAGCGATGGGTGATATTCGGCACGGGGGAGTGCGCGTCCTCGGCCAAGGAGTCCACCAGGCCGTCGTGCACCTCGAGCTCCTGGAGGTCCGGCACGTACTGCCGCCAGATGGGATCGCCCGGCGACTTGATGAGGTCCACCATCGCGGGGGAGATCCGGAACTCGAAATTCTCCGCCGCTTGTCGCAGTCGCTCGAGGTCGGGGAAGTGTTCGGCGCCGAACCTGGCGACGAGGGCTTCGAGCGAGGCGATGCCCTGCTTACGCAGTAGCTGTTGCCAGGTCTCCATGCGTCAGGTCCTTGAGATAGATCACCAGGTCGTCGCCGGGGGCGTAGTAGCCCGGGAGCCGGGCCGCCTGGGTGTAGCCGCGCCGCTCGTAGAAGGCGCGCGTGGGTGCGTAGTCGACGCGCGACGAGGTCTCGACGACGACCAGTCGTCCGTCGTCGGTCGTCAGCTTGTCCTCGACCGCCCGCAACAGCTGGGTGCCGACTCCCTCGCCCTGTCGGGCCGGATCCACGACGATCCAGTAGAGATCGAAGGTTCCGGTGGTACCAGGGGTGGGGCCCCAGCAGGCGTACCCCACGAGGTCGTCGCCCGCGTATGCGCCGAGAAACCGATAGTCGTCGTCACCCGCGAGGGCGTCGTCGAGCAGCTCCACGGCGATGGCAACCTCGTCCGGCCGGAACAGGCCGGTGGCTGCCGTGAGCCGCTCAAGCGGTGCGCGTTGCGCGCGGTCGACGCGACGGAGCGAGCAGCTCACGCGCGGCCTTGGCGCCCTGCGCCTCGCGCAGCGCGACCTCGGCGATCCGGCGCACCAGCTCGGCGTAGTCCCAGCCGGCGACTTTCGCCATGCGGGAAAGACCGGCGTCGTCGTTCAGGTCCGGATTGGGGTTGACCTCGAGCACCCAGGGCCGGCTTTGGTCGTCGAGGCGGAGGTCGATGCGGCCGTAGCCCTTTCCCTGCATGGTCCGCCAGGCGAGCTCGGCCACCCTGACCAGGCGATCGGCGAGCTTCTGCGGGACGGCGGCCGGGCACACAGGCACCGAGCCGAGGTCGTCGGCGGAGCCGATCTCCCACTTCCCGGCGTAGGTGAGGATGGGCCAGGCGCCTTCGGGCATCCGGCTGAAGTCGATCTCCGCGATCGGCAGCACGCGGCTCCCCACGAAGCCGACGTTGAACTCGCGGCCGCCGACGTACTCCTGAACGAGCACTTCGTCGAACTGCTCCGTCATGGCCGCGACGCGCGCGCGCAGCGCCTTGCGGTCGCTCACGACGGAGCCGCGGTCGAGCCCCGCGCTCGCGTCCTCGGACGCCGGCTTGACGATGGCGGGCAGCGGGAAGTCGTCCTCGATCTTGCCCTGCGCGACGGTCCAGCGGGGGACGGGGACCCCGGCCTGCTGGAGCAAGGCGTTCGCTATGGGCTTGCGGCGGCACGCCGCGAGGGTCCAGAGGGTGGCGCCGGTGACGGGAATTCCCGCGAATTCGAGCGTGCCCACGACGTGCTCTTCCCACTCGCTCTTCCCGTGGACGCCCTCGCACAGGTTGAACGCGAGGTCGGCCCGACGCGCCACCTGGAACCAGCGCATGTCGTGGCGGACCGGCACCTTGCGGATCTCGTGGCCCATCGACGCGAAGATCGCGCCGATCTCGTCCACGGCTTTCATCACGCCCCGGATGTCCTCCGGCGTCCAGTCTTCGGCCCCGGGGTCGAACAGGATGGCGACTCTCACGCGCCCACCACCGCGGTCCGTGTCTCCACCATCGACTCCCGTCCCGTCAGCCGGCGCCAGGCGATGCGGACCACTTCCTGGATGAGCTCGTCATAGCCGAAGCCCGCGGCGCGCGCCGCCTTGGGGAAGCAGGAGTTCATGGCCGGATCGGGGATGATGCCCGGTAGCGGGTTGAGTTCGAGGACGTTCGGCACCCCGAAGCGGTCCACCCGGAGGTCCACGCGACACCAGTCGCGGCAGCCGAGGGCGTGGTAGGCGTCGAGCGCGGTGCGCTCGATCTCGCGGTACAGCGTCGCCGGCACGCGCGCCGGGCACTGAAAGATCGCGAGCGGTGCTTCAGGGCGGTCCCACACCCACTTCGCTTCGTAGCCGTACACCGGGGGTGCGCCCGCGGGAAGCGCCGAGAAATCGAATCCGATCACCGGCAGGCAATACGCCTCCGGGCCGTTCCCGAGGATCGCGACGGTGAACTCGGGGCCCGGCAGGTAGGTCTCGACCAGCACGGGCTCGGCGTAGCGGTCGAGCAGGAACCGGGCGCGCTCGCGCAGCGCGGCGACGTTCGCGCACAGGTTGGTGGCGAACACGCCCTTCCCCGACCCCTCAGCGACCGGCTTGACGAACACCGGGTAGGGCAGCGTCATGCGCTCGACCTGCTCCGCCGCATCGAGGCAGGTGAACGGCGCCGTGGGCACGCCGCGGTACGCGAGCGTCTCCTTGGTCCGGCCCTTGTGGAGCGACAACGCCAACGTGAGCGGGTCCGAGCCCGTGTAGGGGATGTTCAGGTACTCGCAGATCGCGGGGACGAGGGCTTCACGACTCTGGCCGTGGAGTCCCTCGGCCATGTTGAAGACGATATCCGGGCTGGCGAGGACGACGTTCTGCGGAAAGAACTGATCGGCTTCGAGGCGGATCACATCGCCGAAGAGACCGAGAGCCTGCTCCACCGCAGCGATGGTGGATGGGTCGTCCCACTCTGCGAACGCGTCGCCGGAACCGTCGGATTGCGCGTCGGGCGCGGGATCGGGTTTTTCGTTGTATGCGAGACCGATGCGCATTTGGTCTCGGGTGACCTCCCACAAAAAAGGCCGCTCGTGCGGTCTGTGGATCGAAACGCGTTGTCGAGTAGACAATAAGGAACACCGGAGCGATGCGCAATAGGCAACTCGGAAATTTTTTCGCCGTCGACGCGCGTCAAACTTTGTGATACGCGACGCGCGCGGCGTGGTGTTTGTCGTCGGCGAGATAAATCTCGAAATCGGAGAACAACGCCGGTGCCTCGCGCTCGAGGACGCGAAGGCACGCGATCGCCATCCGCCGGATCTCGAGCTCGGCGCCCTCGCTGGTGCGCAGCTCGAGCATGGTCCGCCATGCGCGCGCGTTGGCCGACACGACGATCTTCACCTCGGTGGCGTTGGGAAGGACGCTGCGCGCCGCCTCGCGCGCCACCTTGCGCCGGTGCACCTTGTCTGCGATCCAGGCATAGCGTTGCACCAGCGCCTCGACGGCCCGCACGTACGCCGCCTGGGCGTCCGCCACTTCTCGCTCCCACTCCGATTCGAGTGCCGGGTCGCCCAGCATTGCGGGCGGCACGACGAAGGCGGCGTGCGATTCGTCGACGTAGCGCTGCGACAGCTGGGAATAGCCGAACCCCGCACGGTGTCGTACCAGCTCGTGCGAGCAGGAGCGCGAGATGCCTTCGATCAGGAGCACGTAGACGGCATGCTCCAGCACCGAGCCGTGGCCCTGCTTCTTGATGTTCTCGAGGTACTCGGCCGTGGACCGGTGGGCGGGGTTGTGCTGGCTCATGTAGCAGAGCCGGCCGGCGAATTCGGCGAGCCGCTCCCCGGCGGAGGCGGTGCCCTGCCACTGCACCGGGAGGTGCTCGGGCTCGAGGAACTCAGGTCGGGCGATGAGCGTGACGCGCGGAGCGCGGAAGACTTCCATAGGTGCCGGGTGTCAGGGGCTCGGGGTCGCCAGGTCGAGCTTCGGGATCGCCCAGCCGGCTGTCCGCTCCACCTCGCGCAGCCGGGCGGCAATGTCATGGGGAATCGGCGCCGCCTCCGGCCCGACCTTGAGATCGGCGAGGGGCGCCCAATCCGCCGAGGGGATTATAACACCCGGGTTGAGCGTACAGCGCGGGTCGTACGCCTGTTTCAGCCCGCGGAACAGCGCCGTCACCTCCGGGCCGTAGAACCGCTCCAACAGCCCGGCGCGCAGCCGCCCCACGCCGTGCTCGCCGCTCGGCGTCCCGCCCAGCCGCAGCAGCAGCTCGGCCGCGTCGGCATACAGCGCCGCGAGCGCATCGCGCCAGCCGGAAACGGTCAGGTCGGGCAGCGCATTCACGTGCACGTGGCCGTCGCCCGCATGTCCGAAAATCGCGACAGGAATACCGCACGCCTCCGCCGCCGCGCGGATCCCGCCGATGTAATCGGCCAGTCGCTCGAGCGGCACGCACCCGTCCTCGACCACCTGCAACGAGCGTCGGTTCTCCGGAAGGCGGGCCAGGGCAGGGCTCGCCAGGCGGCGCACCGCCCACAGCGTCTCGAGGCCCGCGCGGTCGACCGCCGTGGCGACGTGCGCGATGCTGGTGCGTAGGCCCCGCACCGCGTCGCCGACCACCCCCCGCGCCGCCGCCTGAGTCTCACGCTCGAACTCGATCAGCAGCAGTCCCTCGAGCCCCTCGGGCACGTCGGCGGGGGGGGGGCCCGCATCCCGCACCACATCGAGCAGCGTCCGGTCCAGAAGCTCGACCGCCGACGGATTCAGGGAGACGAGGTAGGGGACGGCCTCCGCGAGCTGCCGCAGGTCCGCGAACCCGAGGGCCGCGCCCGCGACGTCGACGGGGATCGGCTCGAGCCGCCACTCCACCGCGGTAATGAACGCCAGCGTTCCCTCCGACCCGACGAGGAGATCGAGCTCATCCCCCGAGTCGGCGAAATGATTCAGCGCGTAGCCGGCCGAGTTCTTTCGGGTTTTCGGGAAGTGGGCCTCGATGAGGCGCTGTTGGTCGGCCGACAGCGCGAACCGCTCCCCGGCCCCCGCTCCCCGAACGACCCGGCGGGCGTCGCCTGCGGCGTCGATGATCTCGATCGCCTCGATCCAGCTCCGGGCGCTGCCGCACCGCACCGACCGCGGCCCGGCCGCGTTGGTCGCCGCCATGCCGCCGGACGTAGCGAACGCGCCGGAGGACGGGTCGGGGGGGAGTCGCAGGCCAAACGGCCGCGCGGCCGCCGCCAGCTCGGCCCACGTCACCGAGGCGCCGGCCCACAATCTCCGCCGAGCCCAGTCGGGCGCCGTCCAATGGAACCCCTGACTCAGATCCACCACGGCTCCGCGCCCCACGCTCCCACCCGCCATCCCGCTTCCCGCACCACGCGGCACGAGCGGCGTGCCCGTCGCGCCCGCCCACCTCACGACCTCCTGCAGCTCCTCCACGCCCCGCGGCACGGCGACGGCCGTCGGGACGATCCGATAGATCCCTGCGCCCTCGGAGTAGGCGGCGCGGATGCGGGGATCCGTGAGTAGGGGCGGAGTCGGTTTCAAGGGTGTGCGCGGTGCGCGGTTGTTCTTCACAAGCTACCGCACACCGCACCACTCACGCTTGACACCATTGGAGCCCCGGGTGATGCTTGACGCCGATATGACCGCCGACGCTCACCGAGCCCAGCTGATCCACATCGAGACCGACCGTCGTCTCGGTCACGAATGGGACGAGTGGGACGGGCGGCCGCTCCCCGGGAACGGGGACTTCTCCGCACCTCCCGGACTCTTCTTCGGCTTCGCCACCTTGACGATCGGCATCGGCATGGCCGTAGGGGCGGCCCTCATCTTCCTGCTTGGCCCGCGGCTCGGCGCCCTCTGGCCCATGCTGCCCCGGACGCTGTGGCTCGCCCTGGGGGCGGCGACGGTGGCGACCTGGCTGTGGTTCGGGGTTTTGCTCCTTTCCTTCTATGGAGGTGTGCTCGGCCTCCCTGAGAGCTGGCTCGAGCGGGGGCCGTATCTCCGCCTGATGAGCCTCACGTCCTACGTCTCGCGTGGGTTCGGCAGGCGGGACTGGGTGGAGCACGCCGCGATCGACGTGTACAACGCGCTTGCGGAGCGCCGCCGGCGGAAGGTCGGGAAGGGCGAGCTGCTGGTCCTCATCCCCCGTTGTCTGTCCAAGCAAGCGCTGGACGGGGTGCTGGCGATCGCCGGGCGGTACGAGGTGCCCGTCTTCGTAGCGACGCGGGGGCAGCTGGCGCGGCGGGTCATCCGCGAGCGCCGGCCTCGCGCGGTCGTCGCGGTGGCGTGCGAGCGGGACATGATGACGGGCCTGCGCGACGTGGCCGGCCGCCTGCCGGTGCTGGGGCTCACCATGCGTCTCCCGAACGGCCCGTGCCGCGACGCCATGCTCGATCTCGACGTGATGGAGCAGTGGGTGAAACGCCTGGTCGAGGCGTAGCACGCCGGGCGCTACCGGGCGGCCTTCGGTACCCCGAATCTCTCCTTCAGTTTGTCCACGAACCGCTGCGCAATCTTGTAGCCCTCGTGCTCCTTCGGCACGATCACCTCGAGCTCGCGCTCGACGCGTGACGGGTCGTAACGGGGCCGGTACACCGGCTCGACGGTGAGGCGGGTTTGACCCGGGACCCACGGGTCGGCCCAGAACCGAATCTTCACGGTGGCGCCGAGATTCGTGATCTCGCGCTCGTGATGGCGGCTGCGATGGGCCTGCGTTTCGTACCACGCGGTTTCGACGTAGCCGTCTCGCACGTTGGAATGTGCGACCTCGAGGCTCTCGGCCGGCACGAGGCTGTCGAGCGCGGCGGTGACCCGCTCCGGTCGCGCATCGAGCGTGACGAGAAGGGCGCTCGGGTCGGGGCGGAAATCGGGACGGGTGGTGATGGGGGTGCAGGCGGCGACCAAAACCAAAATGCGGAATGCGGAATGGGGAATGCGGAATGTAAGGGTGGGTAGCGTGCCGCGTGACATCCCACTGCTATTCCGCATTCCGCGTTCCGAATTCCACATTAGTGTTTGTCAGGCGGCGTGCCAGGCGCGTGCGTGTGCCCGCCCTGCTTGGCCGTATCGGCGGGCGCTGCGTGCTCGTGCTCCTCGGCCTCGCCCGCCTCGTGGTGGTGCCCCGCTTCCCGGTTCTCCATCTCCTGCTGCATGGCGGCGTTGGGAATGCCCGCCGCGTGCTCGAACATCAGCTTCCCGCCGAGCACCGAGGTCCAGACGATGGTCACGAGCCCCGCGCCGCTCAACACCCTCAGCCCCGCCTCCTCGGCCACCGTCAGTTTGGAGCGGCGGAACAGCTTCCACGCGAGCACCGCGGTGAAAATACCCATGGTGATGAGTGCCAGCGTCTCGTGTGTCTCCATCAGCTCGTGAATCGCCTCGCCGTGCTCGATGACATCTTCCGCCTTGAGGCCGGCGAGCACCGCTACCCAGCCGCCGGTAACGCCGGCCCACAGGGTCCACAGCGCCGCGGACTTGAGCGAGTCCCGCTTCGTGAGCCAGGCGGCGATGTCGAACAGCACGGTGACGAACAGCAGCGCCGCCGGAAGGTCGTTCACCGCCGCGTGAAAGCGGGGCCAGTCGTAGCCGAGCATGCGGACCTTGGGGGTGAGGGTGGGGTGGTTCGCGTCAGACGCCGAGGGCGAGGACCCTGGGCGGATCGACGGAATAGTCGTAGAAGCCCTTGCCGCTCTTCCGGCCATTCATCCCGGCGAGGACCATACGCTTGAGGAGCGGCGGCGGGGCGTAGCGCTGCTCTCGGTATTCGGTGAACATGATCTCGGCAATCTTGTAGGTCGTATCCAGGCCGACGAAGTCGAGCAGGGTGAGCGGCCCCATTGGATAACCGCAGCCGAGCTGCATCGCCTTGTCGATATCCGGCACGCTCCCCACACCGCGCTCAACCGCCCGGATCGCGTCGAGCAGGTACGGGACGAGCAGCAAATTGACGATGAAGCCGGAGTTGTCCTTCGCCGCCACGGCCTCTTTGCCGAGCGATTTTGCGAACCCGAACGCGCGTTGAAATGTCTCTGCCGAGGTCGTCACGGTCCGCACGACCTCGACGAGCGGCATCAGCGGCACGGGATTGAAGAAATGGAGCCCCACGAAGCGGTCACCTCGCTTCGTGGCCGCCGCCATCGCCGCGATCGTGAGGCTCGACGTGTTCGAGGCGAAGATGGTGGCGGGGCCGCACAGGCCGTCGAGCTCCGTCCACAAGGCGTTCTTGAGCTCCAGGTCCTCCGTCACGGCTTCGACCACTATGTCGCTCGCCTCGAGGTCGGCCGTCGCGGTGGTGAAACGCAGGCGTTTGAGGGTCGAGTCGCGGTCCGCGACCGTGAGCTTCCCCTTCTCCACGAACTTGGCGAGCGATTTCTCGATCCCGGCCCGCGCCTTGTCCCACACCTGTTGGGACACATCCCGCACGGTCGTGTCGTAACCCGCCGCGGCCGCCACTTGCGCGATCCCGCTTCCCATCAGCCCCGAGCCCAGCACGCCAACCCGTTTGATGTCGGTCATGTCTCGCTCAGTTGATTTCGAACGTCTTTCGGATCTCGTCCGCGATGCGGACGAACGGGCTCAGTTTCTGGCCTGGCAGGGCATGCTCGGCCTTGATCTCTCCGCGCTCGAGCCGGTCCAACACCTGCTCCAGCCCGATCTGAACGTGCTCCTGCTGCACACGGTGGCTGCGAAGGATCGCCGCGGCGGCCGGACCGAGGATCAGGAGCGGCAGGAACGGGAAAGGCGCGAGCAGTCCCATAGCCCAAAGGGCGCCAGTCGCCGCGGTCCCCAAGCCCAGGAGCGTTCCCGCGCCGCCGAGCCGTTGCCGGCGGCCATTACGCACGTCCGCGACCAGCTGGACGTGGCAGAAGCCGCTCTCGAGCGGCGTCACCTGGCCGGCGACCTCGGCCGCCCGCGCGAGAGCGAAGCGGCGGCCCCCCGCTCCGAGCGCCCGTTGAATCGACGCGAACGCGCCGACCTTCGGCTCCCAGGTGGTGCGGTCGGGGTAGCGTCGCTTCACCTGGAGCAGCTCCTCCTGCTGCATCCAGGCGCCGAGCGCGCGATCGACCGCGACGGGCTCACCGGCGACCACGCGCTGGGCGGAGAGCCGTCCGGGGCCCACCAGCCATGCCAGCAGGCCGCCGCGTGCCTCGGCGGGAGGGCGGGTCCGCTCTTCGAGCAACGCCTGGCGCAGGTAGCGCGACGGGATCCCGACGTCCTGGCCGAGCGCGAGCAATTCCGGCTCGGTGAGCCCCTCGCCGATGTCCTGCTCGCCGGCCTGCAGCTCCGCGGCGCGTTGGATGATGCGCTCCAGCGCGTCGCGACGAATGAGCTCGCCCGCCATCGCTACGCCTCGGCCTTCGTCTTTTCCGGTGCAGCCGGGAGCCTCTCGCCCGACGCCTTCTCGGGGAGCGCCGGCGTCGCGACCCGCTTGCCCACGCTTTCGAGGAATCCCCGGAACAGCTCGAGCGGCAGGGGGAAGATGGTGGTCGAGTTGTTCTCGGAAGCGATTTCGGTCACCGTCTGAAGGAACCGCAGCTGGATGGCCGCGGGCTCGGCGCCGATGATGTGCGCGGCCTGCGCGAGCTTCTCCGAAGCCTGCAGCTCGCCCTCCGCGTTGATGATCTTGGCGCGACGCTCCCGTTCCGCCTCGGCCTGCCGCGCCATGGCGCGTTTCATCTCAGGCGGCAGGTCCACGTCCTTCACCTCGACCGCCGACACCTCGACCCCCCACTCCTCGGTGCGCTTGTCGATGATGTTCTTCAGGATGGCGTTGATCTTCTCGCGGTTCATGAGCAGCTCGTCCATCTCTGTTTCGCCCAGCACGGAGCGGAGCGTGGTTTGGGCGAGCTGGCTCGTGGCGTAGAGATAGTTCTCCACACCGATCACCGCCTTCACGGGGTCCTTCACGCGCATGTACAGGACGGCGTTGACCTTGATGGAGATGTTGTCGCGCGTGATGACGTCCTGCGGCGGGATGTCCAGTGCCACCACGCGGAGCGACACCTGCTGCGTCTTCGCGAACAGGGGCGGAACGTAGATCAGCCCGGGGCCCTTCGCGCCCCACGAGCGACCGAGAAAGAAGTACACCGCCCGCTCGTACTCCCGCAGTACCTTGAGGCCACCGAACAAGTACAGGGCCAGGATACCGAGGACCGCCGTTACCACCGCGTCCATTGCGCTCCTCCTCAGGCCGGGAAGGCTTCCACGATCACCGCCGCGCCCTGGCCGCCCCCGATGCAGGCGGAGCCAAGTCCGAACCGCTGCTTCGTGCGACGCAAGGCGTGGAGCAAATGAATCGTCACGCGGGTCCCGGTGGCGGCGAGCGGGTGGCCGATGGCAATCGCGCCGCCGTGCACATTGGTCTTGGCGCGGTCGAGGCCGAGCTCCCTTTCGACTGCGAGATACTGCGGCGCAAACGCCTCGTTCACTTCCACCAGATCCATCTGCTCGAGCTTCATCCCGGCCTTCTGGAGCGCCTTGCGCGCCGCGGGCGCCGGACCGATTCCCATGTATTTGGGCTCGACCCCGACCACCGCCCATGCTACGAGGCGGCCGAGCGGCTTCAGGCCGTGTGCCTTGGCGTAGTCCGCGCCCGCGATGACCGTCGCAGCGGCCCCGTCCACGATCCCGGAGGCGTTGCCTGCGGTGACGAGCCCGTCCTTCCTGAAATAGGGCTTGAGGGAAAGCAGCACCTCGAGCGTCGTGTTGGGTCGCATGTGCTCGTCGGCGCGATATTCGGTCGGCTCACCCTTCTTCCCCTTCACCGCTACCGGCACCACCTCGTCCTGGAACACACACGCGTCCCAGGCTTGCTTGGCGCGCTGCTGGGACGCGAGCGCCACCTCGTCCACTTCCTTCCGGGTCAGCTTGTACTTGTCGGCGAGGCCCTCGGCGGTCTCGGCCATGGACAGGCCACACTGCGGGTCCTTGAGCGCCTCCCACAGGAGGTCTTCGAGCGGGGCTGAGGGACCGAGCCGCAGGCCCCAGCGTGCGCCGCGCACTACGTGGGGGGCCTGGCTCATCGACTCGGTACCGCCGGCGAGCACCGCCTGGGCCTCACCCAGGAGAATGAGCTGAGCGCCCTGCGTGATGGCTTCGAACCCCGAGCCACACAGCCGGTTCACGGTGACGGCCGGGACCTCGATCGGGAGGCCCGCCTTGAGCCCGATGTGGCGAGCGCAGTAGATCGCGTCGGCGGACGTCTGGAGGGCGTTGCCGAACACACTGTGCCCTACCTCGGCGGGCGGGACGCCCGAGCGCTCGAGCGCGTGTTTCGCGGCGACGGCGCCCAGCTCGATCGCCGAGAGGTCCTTCAGCGTGCCGCCGAACGTACCGAAGCCGGTCCGGACGCCTGAGAGGAACACGACATCTGTATTGGAACCCTGGGTCTTCATTTGGGGGGAAGCTCCACGTGAGACGAGAGGAATATCGGGGGGATGGAGGGGGGGCGGTAGGGCGCGTGGTCCCGATCTCGTTGAAATGGACGTTGTTCCCGTCGAGGACTCGCGGCCGAAGCCGCGGCTCGGCCCCTGCCGCTCAAGCGGCTACGTCAGGCCCGTTTACGGGTGCCGTTCCAACCGGGGTGCAAGGGCACGCCAGCCTGTCCGTCAACAACGTTGGAACGGCACGGGCAGACGCCGAGCCGCGAGTTCACTCGCGCACACGACGGCGCAGCCACGTCCAGGTGACGTACGCCGGCACCCCCGTGGCCACGATTCCGAGACCGATCAGCCCCTGCACCGGTCGCGCGACGATGGTATTGATGACGATCCCTGCCGCCGCGGCGATGAACAGCGCGGGGGTGACGGGATAACCGGGGACGCGGAACGGCCGCGGTGCGTCCGGGCGGCGCCGGCGCAGCACGAAGACACTGGCCGAGGCGAGGGCTGCGAAGATCCAGCTCGCGAACACCACGTACGTGAACAGCTGCTCGAACGTACCGCTCAGGGCGAGCAGCATCGCCCATACCGCACTGACTGCGACCGCGAAGGCCGGGGTCCCGAACCGGGGATGCACGCCCGCAAGCGATCGGAAGAACACCCCGTCGCGCGCCATCGCGAAGTACATGCGTGGGCCCGTAAGCGCCATCCCGTTGGCGGCGCTGACGATCGATACGAGAATGACCAGCGTGACGAGCCTCGCGGCGCCAGAGCCGAACAGGGTGCGCACCGCGTCGGCGGCCACGCGGTCCGTCGTCGCCACCCCGGCAGCCCCGAGGGCCGCTACGTAGCCGGCGTTGGCCGTCAGATAGATCGCGACGAGCGCCGCCGTCCCGAACACGATCCCGCGTGCGAAAGTGCGCTGCGGGTCCTGGGCCTCTCCCGCGGAGTTGGTCACGTTCTGCCATCCCTCGTACGCCCACAGCACCCCGAGTAGCGCCACGCCGGCACCCGAGAGTGACGCGAGCGAGAGCGGTGTCGTGAATGTGCGGGCGTCGGAGCGATGAAAGCCGTCGCCCAGCGCGATGCCAGCCACGGCGAGGGCGAGGAGCGCGCCGACCTTGAGCCCCGTGCTCCAGTTTTGCACGCTGGCCGCTTGGCGGACGCCCCGGATGTTCACGGCGGCCACGGCGGCGACCATGGCAACCCCGGCCAGCTTGTGCGCCGCCGGCGCGAGTGGAACGAGCTCACCCAGATAGTTGGCGAACGCCACCGCGAGCGTCGCGGTCCCGCCGGTGTTGATCGCCAGGAACAGCGTCCAGCCGACCAGGAAGGCGGGGAGGGAGCCGAATGCTTCGCGCACGTAGACGTAGCTGCCACCGGCATCGGGCAGCATGGCGCCGAGCTCACCGAACGTGAGCGCGCCGAGCAGTGCCAGGACGCTCCCCAGGAGCCAGACCATCAGCGCTACGCCCAGGTCTCCACCCGATTGGCGCAGCACCGCCCCCGGCACCGTGAAGATCCCCGAACCGATCGTTGTGCCGACCACGATGAGGACCAGATCGCGCAGTGTGAGGACGCGGGCGAGCTCCCGCGGGGCCGCCGGCGCGGACACCGTCAGAGCTGCGCGGCGACGGCCGCCGCGACGTCGCGGGTTCCGGCCGTCCCGCCGATGTCCGGCGTCCGCACGCCCGCGGCAAGGGTCGCTCGCACTGCTCGCTCGAGGTCGCGCGCCCCCGCGGGAGCGCCGAGCTGCTCGAGCATCAGCGCACCGGCGAGCACGGCCGCCATCGGGTTGGCGATCCCTTTGCCCGCGAGCGGCGGCGCCGAGCCGTGCACGGGCTCGAACAGCCCCGCTCCCCCACGGCCGGGGTGGATATTAGCGCTAGCCGCGAGCCCCAGCCCGCCGACGAGCGCGGCGCCCAGGTCTGAGAGGATGTCGCCGTACAGGTTGTTGGTGACGATGACCTGGAAGCGCTCGGGCTCGCGCACCAGCTCCATGGCGAGGGCGTCCACGTAGCGGTGCTCGGCGCCGATCCCGCGGAACTCGGCGGCGACGCGCTGGAAGGTCTCCTGCCAGATCCTGTGGGCGGGTACGGCGTTCGCTTTGTCGCTCATCGTGACGCGGGTCTTGCCGTGATCCTGCGCCCACTCGAAGGCGGCGCGGATGATGCGCTCCACGCCCTTTGCCGTGTTGATTTCTTCGGCGACGTACTCGTCGCCGCCGATGCGCCCCCGGCCGAGATACACGCCTTCGGTGTTCTCACGGAAGATCACGAAGTCGATATGCCGGCCGTTGCCCCGCAGGGGAGTGAGGTCGGGGTGGAGGAGGGTCACGGGACGAAAATTGACGTAGAGATCGAGGCGGAACCGGAGTCCCAACAGGATGTCCCGCGCGTGCTCGTTGCCCGGTACCCGCGGGTCTCCGATCGCTCCCAGCAGGATGGCGTCCGCGTCGTCGCGCAGATGGTCGAACGCGCGGTCTGGGAGCGTTTCCTTGGTTTTGAGGTAGTGATCGGCGCCGTACGGCAGACGCTCGAGCTCGAGGGTGACGCCGTGCTTCGCGGCGGCCCGTTCGATGGGGCCGAGGGCGGCATCGATGACTTCGGGCCCGATCCCATCGCCGGGGATCACGGCGACTCTGCAACGTCTCACTCGAACCCCGTCGCGCGGCCGCAGCTCACACAATAGCGCCACCCCACATCCATCTCACCGCCGCACGCCGGACAGCGCAGCTCTCCCGAAGGCGGCTGCCCGCACTGGGGACAGAAGTTCACCTTGCGGCTGCCGGGGAGTGTTTCGCCGCAGTAGGGACACTGGCGCGGCGTCTCGCTCTGCTCCGCGAGCTCGAACGCCGCGCCTGCGAGGGGCGGCTTTTCGGTGTGATCTTCCTCCCGATCGGCGGCCTCGGCCGATTCGGGCGGCGGGGGCAGCGGCGGGGGCGGTGGCGGTGCGTAGGCGCGGTCGCCCCGCAGGAACCGCTCGGCGGCCAGGCGGTTGAGGCTCAGCACCGCGTCGGGGAACTGGCGGAACAGCCCGGTGTCGGGATTCGACTCGCCCGCTTCGCGCTGCAGCGCGTCCCGCACCTCGGCCGGCTCGAGCGAGGCGTAGCCCCGCTCGCCCGCGAGCAGCCGCAGCACCGCCATCTCGTAGTCCTGATGCGTCGCCACCTTGAGGATCGAGCGGTTCGAGCGGTAGGGCACCAGCCGCTCGTACACCTCGGCGGCGGAAAACGGCACGGCCAGCCGACCGGGCGCGTCGTCCGCCAGCACACTCACCAACCGCTCGAACAGCCGGTCCAAGTCGTCCGTCATTTCACGACGACCACGCCTTTCATGAACGGATGCGGCGTGCAGTGGTACGTGTACGTGCCCCTCTTGTCGAAGCGGTGGACGTAGCTCCCGTTCGGCGGGATGACCGGGGAACCCGGTTCGGCGGCGCCGTCGAACGTGACCGTGTGCTCCACAGGGTCGCGGTTAGTCCAACGCACTGCCTGCCCGGCGGAGATGGTGACCGACTCCACGGTAAACTTGACGGCGGCCATGTCGACTTCCGCCGCGATCGCGGCGCCGGACGCGCCGAGCGCCACGGGCTTGGGTGAGCCGTGGAACCAGGGCGCGAAGCGCTTCAGATGCAGGGGGATCGTGAACTCGAACCCGTAGAGAATGTTCTTCGGGGCCGCGATGCCCTGGGACGCCCCCTGAATCGAGGCACCACCGGCGTTGCTCGCCTGAAGGGAGAATGTGTGCGGAGAGCTCGGGATCAGGAAGTTGATCGCGGCGCTCCACGCAGCCCGCACCGTGGGGCTGACGAATGACCCGACGTCGGCGCTCACGCCGATGTACGGATTCAAGCGCGCGTTGAAACCGCCCGCGAAGGCGGCCGCCGCGTTCCCCGACTCGCCAAGGCGGCGCGACATGGCGCGAGCCGCACCGTGCAACGTGAGCGCGCCGTGGGTCCAATCGACTCCTACCTCTCCGTCCACACTCTTGGCGAGGAAGTTATAAGCTGGAGTCACCGCGACCGCGAAGCCGGGCTGCCCTTCGGCGCCGTGCACCCGCCAGCGCCCGTACACCTCGGTCTCATTGGTCGACTGCGCGCCGTTGCCCAGGCCGACAATCGACTTGGTCGCGAAGTGTGCGCCGAAGGCCACTTGATGACCGAAACCGCTCGCAACGGTGAAGTTCGGAAAGTTGACCACCGCGTGCGAGGGCCCCGGGGCCACGTAGAAGCGGTGCACGAAGTTGAATTGCACCACGCCGGGGTCCACCACCCAGGTGCCGCCGAGGTTGGCCGGGCGATACAGGAGAGACTGGGCGTCGAGCGGCGCAGCAAACGCCAGGGTGAGTACAGCAAACCATACCTGTCTTGTCACAGGGCCTCCACAGTAGAGAAAGGTGTGCACTTCAATTCCGCATTCCGCACTCCGCATTCGCCTACCGCCACTCACGAACCCACCTGTCGTACAGCACCGGCGTCACCTTTCCCTGCGCCAGCACCTCGATCCCCGACGGGTCGCGATAGGCCTTGCGGTAGAACACGTGCGTCACGCCCGAGTTGATGATGAGCTTGGCGCACATCACGCAGGGCGAGGCGCTGACGAACACGACCTTGTCGCGCACGCTGCCCGGAGCCTTCACGAGCGCGTTCATTTCCGAATGAATGCAGCCACAGCTCCCCGGCACCGCCGAGTCGCACTTGTTCGGCAAGCCCCGGGCGTTGCCGTTGTAGCCGATCGCCAGCACGTTCTCGAGGACCTGGTCCGTCACGACGGTCCCCACCTGCAGCCGCACACAAGTGGAGCGCTTGGCCAGCTCCTCGGCCATGCGCATGTACACCTCGTACAGGGGTATGCGGTCGACCGGCGGCGCGGCAGCGCCGTCGGGTAGCACGTTGAGGAAATGCGTGTTGGCCGGTACCCCGTCCTTAAAGACGCTCATGCAGCTCCTGATCGGGATCGTAGTCCGTATAGCCTCCGCGGGCGCGCTCCTGGGCGAGCCAAGTGTCGAACCCCGACGGTACCAGGCCGTTGGAGCGCTCCTGGCGCTCCGCGGCCTGGGTGGCGAGGGTGTCGGCGTATTCGTTCTTCGCGTGCCCCGCGTGGCCCTCGATCCATCGCCACTCGACGTCGTGCGCCGACGCGGCCTGGACCAGTTTCTTCCACAGCTCTTGATTCTCGAGCACCCCGCCCTTGCGCTTCCAGCCGCGTGCTTCCCACCCCGCTACCCACTCGCTCATCCCTTTGACGAGGTATTGCGAGTCGGACACGTATACGACGCGGGCGTGCTTCCACTGGCGGCGGATCCATTCCAAGGTAGCAATGGCCCCGGCCAGAGCCATCTTGTTGTTGGTCGTCTGCGGGGAGGATTCATAGAAGTCCCACCGCGCCACGCTGTCGCCCGCGGGCGCCTCGATCAGCGCCGCATTCCCGCCGGGGCTCGGTTTCGAGCCGTCGTTACCCAGGCAGCTCTCATCGGCGTGGACCAGGACGCGGGGCCCTCCCTGGGGCGCGCCGGCCATGTCAGGGCTGGATGACCACCGGAATGTCGGTGTGGCGCAGAATCTCTTCCGCGTGGGACACGACCACGGCGCTGGGCCGGCCGTCGACGTGACTCATGTGCGCCCCGGCGAACAGAGCGTCGCAGCGGATCCGCTTGATGACCCGCGCCACGACTTCCCCCGGTGTTCCCGACTCCACGTGCGTGACGAACGCCACGCGCTGCATCGACAGCGTCGCCTCGGCCACGCCCACGACCTTGAGCCCGGCCTCGCGATCGTCGCTCGCATGGATGAGGTGCACCGTGCTCCCGGCCACGCTCGCGAACTGCATCGCCACTTCGAGGGCCCGACGGCTCGTGTCGCGCCCGTCGAAGGCGACCGCGATCGACTGCATCGCCGAGGGCAGGCCGCCGCACACGATCACGCAACGCTCGGCGATGCGGATGAGCGAGATCACGGTCGGGCCGAGTGCGCCGCCCTGGGTGGTCGTCCCGCGGCGCCCGACGAGCACCGCGTCCGCGGTCTTGGCCAGCTCGGCGAGCTCGACGTCCGCGTCGCCGCTCAGCTCGGTCACCGCCACGTTCAGGCCCGCGGCCACCACCCGCTCGCGCGCCCGGTCGAGCATCGCGGGGCCGTCGGCCTTGTGGCCGTGGGGCTCGCGCACATGGGCCACGAGGATCGTGCTCCCGAACCGCTTCCCGAGCAGGACCGCCTGCTCGAACGCCGCATCGGCCCGCGGGCTGCCGTCGAGTCCCACCAGCAGACGCGTGAACACGGCTACGGCAACACCGCGAACGACTCGAGCTCGCGCAGCGGGAACGCCAGCACCTCACCCGTCATCGGCAGCCGTCCCTCAAGCGCCTCGTCGCGCGCCCCCGTCTTGAGCCCCTCGGCGACGACCACGTACTCCGTCCCGCGACGACGCAACGCCACTCGGCGTCGCTCCCGCACGGCCCGCTCGAGCGCGTCGAGTGCGTCAGGGGTGAGACTGCGAAACTCGCGGATCGCGCTCTGCACGCTGCCTCACACCACGGTCATGGTGCCGGGCGCCCCGGTCACGACGCGGCCGATCACGTCCGCCGCCGGGGTCGCCTCACGTCGGAGCGCTGCCACGAGCATGTCCGCCCGCTCCGCCGCCACGGCAATCAGGAGCCCGCCCGAGGTCTGGGCGTCCGCGAGGAGCAGGCGCGCCGTCCGGTCCACGCCGGCGGCGAAGCTGACCGCGGCGGCGACGCCGGCGGCGTTCCGCTCCGTGCCGCCGGGGATCGCCCCACGCTCGGCAGCCTCGCGCGCGTGCGGCAGAAGCGGGACGGCCGCCGCGCGCACCTCGGCCGCTGCCCCGCTGGCCTCGAGCATCGTCCGCAGGTGGCCCAGCAGGCCGAAGCCGGTCACGTCGGTCGCCGCATGCACCCCCACGCCGAGCATGGCGCGCGCGGCGCCGGCGTTCAGCGTGGTCATCGCCGCAACGGCCGGCGCCAGGTCGGCTTCATTCAGCAGGTCGCGCTTGAGGGCCGTGGTCAGGACACCGGTGCCGAGCGGCTTGGTCAACACCAGCGCATCGCCGGGTCGCGCAGCGGCGTTCGTCACGATCCGGTCCGGATGCACCTCTCCGATCGCCGCCATCCCGTACTTCGGCTCGGGGTCGTCCACGGAGTGCCCGCCCAGCACGAACGCGCCCGCCGCGTGCGCCACGTCCGCGCCGCCGCGCACCACCTCGCCCAGCAGTTCGAACGGCAGCGTGTCGCGCGGCCACCCCACGAGATTGAGCGCGAACAGCGGCGTCGCGCCCATCGCGTACAGGTCCGAGAACGCGTTGGTCGCCGCGATGCGCCCGAAGTCGTAGGGATCGTCCACGATGGGCGTGAAAAAGTCCACCGTCGCCACGATCGCCCGATCCGGCGCCATCTGGAAGACGGCGGCGTCGTCGCGGCTCGAGGCGTCGACGAGGATCCGGGGATCCGTCGCGACCGGCACGTAGCGCAAGACCTGCGCCAACTCGGATGACCCGAGTTTGCAGGCTCAGCCCGCGCCGTGCGAGTAGCGCGTCAGCCGGATGGCGGTCATGGGTTCGGCAGACATGGGTCCACCGAAGATACTCTATCGCAGTCTCCAGGCGAGAATAGCCCCGGCGACCACGTACCGCGCGACATCGGCGCAGGCTGCCGCGACCCGGGCCCGCCGCGGCAGCTGCTCGAAGCGCGGGGGCAACCACGTCGGGATCGTCGCCAGCCCTCCCACGAGCAGGAATAGCAGCCACCAGCCACCGCTCCCGATGGAGTCGAACCAGAGCGAGGCGAACAGGGTGAGCAACCCAGCCTCGACGAGCCGCCACTGCAACAGCGCTTTCACGCCCGGGAGCGGCGTCGCCACGAACACTGCGGACTGGCCCGCGGGTTTCGAAAGCGCTGCGCCGAGCTTGGGGATCGCGAACGTCGCGAGCATGAACCACACGACGACGGGAACCCACGCCAGCACCAGTCGCTCGAGCGTCACTTCCTGCCGCGCCGCTCCGGCGGCACGTAGCCCGGCCCGCGCAGCCCGCGACCGGGGCGCGCCGCCGTGACCTTTCCGTGGTCCAGGACTTTCTGTCCGTTCACGAATACGTATGCAAACCCGACCGACGGCTGGTGCGGCTGCTCGAACGTCGCCTTGTCGGCCACGGTCGCGGGATCGAACACCGTAATGTCGGCCGCCATCCCGGACTTGAGCAGCCCGCGGTCGGACAGGCCTACTCGTTGTGCCGCGAGCGCCGTCATCTTGTGCACCGCGAACTCGAGCGGGAAGAGCTTCAGGTCGCGCGCGTAGTGGCCCAGAATGCGGGCGAACGTACCATAGGCGCGCGGGTGAGCCGACTGGGTGCCGAACGGGCCATCCGGGGCTACGCCGCCGAAGTCCGTGTTCACCGCGACCCACCACGTCTTCATCGCCGCCTGGACGTCGGGCTCGTCCATCACGGCATACACCGCGTCGGTACGGTGGCCGCTCTCCGCGAGCACGATGTCGAACAGGGTTTCTACGGGATCGCGGTGACGCGCGGTGGCGATCTCGCCGACGGTTTTCCCTTGCAGGTAGCGCAGCGAGTCCTGGAACGTACCTGTGATCAGCACGCCGTCTCCACCGCCCGCTTCGTAGTAGAAGCTCTCCAGTCCTTTGGGATTGACCATCTCCTCGCGCAGCCGGGCACGGGTCGCCGGAGCTCGCAGCCGCGCGAGCAGGGAGTCCCACCCTCCGCTCTCCGCCCAGGTCGGAATCGAGGCGTCGAGCGCGGTCGCCGCGCGTGTGTACGGGTACTGGTCGGCCGTGATATCCAGTCCGGCAGCCCGCGCCGAATCGATCCTGGCGAGCACGCGGGGCATCCGACCCCAGCTCTGGCGCCCCGACACCTTGAGGTGGGAGATCTCCGCCGGAATGCTGGCTTCGCGCGCGATCCGAAACACTTCGTCCAACGCGTCGTCGATCCGAGTCCCCTCGTTCCGCATATGTGACGCGTAGATGCCACCGTGGCGCCGGGCCGCCTTGGCGAGGGCGATGATCTCTTCGGTCTTGGAATAGCTCGCCGGGGCGTATTCGAGCGCGGTCCAGACGCCGAGGGCCATCAGCGTATCCACGATCGCCGACATGTGCGCCAGCTCGGCTGCCGTCGGCTGCCGGTCGTCCTTCCCCACGACCGCGAGACGTACCTGCGTGGCCCCGACGAACGTCGCGAGGTTGAGCGTCGATCCTTGCTTCGCAAGCTGCGCGAAGTAGCCGTCCAAATCGCGCCAATCCTCGCGATAGTGCCACTTCTTCATGGCATCCGAGTCGTCGACCACGAGCTTGTCGGTGAGCGGGGCGACGGAGCCGCCCTCGCCCGTCACCTCGGTCGTGATCCCCTGTGTGATTTTGGAGAACACTCGGTTGTCGATCAGCACATTGATCTCGGACTGGCCCATCATGTCGATGAAGCCGGGCGCCACGACCAGCCCACGCACGTCCAGGGTCTCCCGAGCCGCCGCCCCGTTCAGGAAACCGACGGCCGCGATGCGTTCGCCGCGGATGGCGACGTCGCCCCGGTAGCGGGGATTGCCGCTGCCGTCCACGATCCAGCCGTTCTTGAGGACGAGGTCGTAGGCTCCTTTCCCCCTTCCCGTTTCCCCTTTCCCGCAAGCACCGATGATCGCCGCAGTCGCGAGCGCGAGTCTTACTTTGCCCATGTTCTCCTCAGCGAATCTGGGTAGAGGATGCGTCCCCGGAGCATAACCCAGGCGATGCGACGCGTGGCCGCGATGTTCGCCGCGGGGTTGGCGTCGAGCACGACGAGGTCAGCCACCTTGCCCGCGGCCACCCGGCCGAGCGAGTCGGCGCGCAGCAGCTCGGCACCTTTCCGGGTGGCGGCCGTGAGCGCCTCGACCGGCGTCAAGCCGGCGGCGACGAGCAGGCTCAGCTCTTCGTGCAGCGAAAGGCCCGGCACGAGCAGCTGGTTC
>WNGD01002936.1_pt1 | contig 23885 bp, 15 predicted proteins | sample 5400671 | NCBI WGS metagenome assembly WNGD01 (sample SAMN13153369, study PRJNA577476) | soil metagenome | isolation source: 40 cm soil or saprolite under grassland replicate 2 | place: USA:California | collected 2016-06-15
GTCGATCCTGAACACCTTCACGCTCGTCTGGGCGCTCACGTACTTGACCGACGTCTCGATCATCGTCCAGTTCCTGATCGCGCTCGTCGGCCTCGGCGTGGCGATCGACTACGCGCTGCTGATGATCTTCCGCTTCCGCGACGAGCTGCGGGAAGGGGAGGACGTCGAGACCGCGCTCGTCGAGACGATGACCCACGCCGGCCGGTCGGTGATCATCTCCGGCTCGACGGTGGCCGTCGGCCTGCTGTCGATGCTCGTCCTGCCGCTGCCCTTCATTCGCTCGATGGGCCTGGGCGGCATGCTGATTCCGGCCGTCTCGGTGCTGGCGGCGATCACGCTGCTGCCGGCAATGCTGGCGCTCCTCGGGACGCGGATCAACAGCGTGCGCGTGATGCCGCGCCGCCTGGTCGACCGCGGGCACCCCGAGGACGGAGCCTGGGGCCGCTGGGCCCGCTTCGTGCTCAGGCGCCCGGTCGTGGTCGCGGCTGTCGGCCTGGCGATCGTCGGGCTGCTCGTCGGCTTCGGCACGCGGATGAACCCGAACGAGGCGCAGCTGAAGAATTTCCCCGGCACGGGCACGGCGATCGCCGGCCGCCAGATGCTGGCCGACGCGGGGATCAGCCCGGGCGTGATGAAGCCGCTCGACGTCCTCGTCGAGAACGGGGGGAACGCCCGAGCAGTCGCGGCGAAGCTCCGGCATGTCCCCGGCGTGGTCGGCGCGGCGACGCCGGCGGGCTGGCAGCGCGGCTCCGACTCGCTGGTCGAGGCCTTCCCGGTGATCGACGGGTCCGCGCCCGGCATCCAGGGCGTCATCAACCGTTCGAAAGCGGAGCTGAATGGAACCGAGGGCACGGTGACGGGCGTTGCGGCCGCGGATCGCGACTTCGTGCACGCCCTCTTCGGCAACTTCCCCTACGTGCTCGCCTTCGTGCTCGTCCTGACGCTGATCCTGCTGACCCGCGCGTTCCGCTCGATCCTGCTGGCGATCAAGGCCGCGCTGCTGAACCTGGCCTCGCTCGGCGCCGCATTCGGGATCGTCGTCATCATCTTCCAGGAGGGCCACGGCTCCTCGCTCTGGAACATCTCGGCGACACAGGCGATAACCGCCTGGATCCCGCTGATGATCTTCGCCTTCCTCTACGGCCTCTCGATGGACTATGAGGTCTTCATGCTCACGCGTATGCGGGAGGCGTACGAGGAGACCGGCTCGACCGAGCGGGCGATCGAGCTCGGGCTGGCGCGAACCGGCAAGCTCGTGACCAGCGCTGCGCTGATCCTGATGTTCGCCTTCCTCGTCCTATCGTCGAGTCCCGGCTTCGAGATCAAGGTCTTCGCGATCGGGCTCGCGGCCGGAATCATCTTCGACGCGACGGTCATCCGCGCCCTGCTCGTGCCGGCGTTGATGCGCCTGATGGGCCGCTGGAACTGGTGGATGCCGAAGTGGACGCAGAGCGTCCTGCGGGTCCGCCAGCCGGAGCCGGCGCCTGAGGTCGCGACTGAGAGCGCCTAGTGCCCCAGCCAGCAATACATGCTCTGGCCCGCGATCACGTGGCGCCAGAGCCCACCCTTGCCTGAGGGGTTCCAAAATGCGGGTTAGATGTGGAGTTGCTCGTGCTGCGTCATCAGCTGGTCGTGCTAGGCAGGCAAGGGCGGCGCCCGTTGCTGCGGCCAGCCGATCGTGCATTGCTTGCGGGGCTAGCCCGTCTGCTCCCGCCCGCAGCGACGCCAGGGGTTGGTGGTGACGCCCCAGGACGCTGCTGCGCTGGCATCGAGAGCTTGTGCGTCGGAAGTGGGCGCAGGCGCGTCGAAGCGCTGGCCTGTGCGTGCCGAAAATTGCGCTATCGCCTGCAAACAGTCCGTCGCGCTATTACTTAAGCGCCGAGAGGACGGGATAGGTCGCGTACTTGACGAGTATCTCCGGAATCAAATCGATCTGGGCGCGGATTCGGCGGGCGAGCCGGTGGCCGTAGCGGTGGACAGCCTCGACGCGGCGCTCCTCGTAGACCGTGCGCACGAGGTCCCAGGTCGCGATCGTGTCGGTGATGATGTCGCGCTGATCGACGATCGTGAAGCCGTGGCGGGCGAAGAGAGTGGGCCAGTCGCTGACCAGCTCGGCCCCGCTGTGGTACAGGACAGCCCTCAGGACGTGATCCTCCTGCTGCGATGGGCGGCCGCGCAGGGCCAGGTCGGAGAAGCCGACGTGCCCGCCTGGGCGAAGCACCCTGTGAAGGCTGCGGACGAGCCGGTCCTTGTCAAGCTCGGTGACGCAGATGTCGCCGGCGGCCTCCAGGCACACTATGGCGTCGAACGACCCGTCGGGGAAGTCGAGCGCCCGCACGTCGCCCCTCACGATCTTCACCCGGTGCGACATGCGCCGCTCCTCGATCAGCCGCCGTCCTTGGCGCACCTGCTCGCGGCTGATGTTGACCCCGGTGATCTGACAGCCGTAGCGCTGGGCGATGCGCAGCGCCGGCGCCCCAATGCCGCAGCCCACGTCAAGCACGCGCTGGCTCGTCCGCAGGCGCGCCATCTCCCCGATCAGGTCGGTGTGGGCGTCGAGCGCCTCGGCCAGCGTCTCGCTGCCCGAGCGGAAGTAGCCGAGATGGAAGTTATCGCCGTAGAACAGGCGCGCCTCGTCGGTGATCAGGTCGAAGTACGCGCCAACGCCGGCGGCGGTTCGTCGTCCCCTCACGAGGACCGGCAGGGCCAGCCTGATCGCCGCCGACAACTTGTGTGCCGAACCAGCCGGACGTCCGTCGCGCCAGGTCGTGACGAGCAGCTGAGCTGGCAACCTCCAGCGCCCTCCGATCTCCCTCTCCGTCCCGCCGTCCGGTGAACCGCCGTCCGGATCAGGCTCGCAGGCGCCCAGGCCGGTGCGCTCGCGAGGCTTCCTCCCTGCGCCACCGACACCCTAACCGGGAACCGACGCGCACCGCATTTCCGACTTTGCCCAGTGGCCGCCAGACGTCATCCCGCCGACATCCCGAATCGTTCCTCTATTCTCTCCGCTCCTCCACGGCTGTTGAGCGCGGGTCGTTATGCGGCGACCGCGTGCTGCACCGAGCCGTGGGCGTGCGCTGGGCAAGCGCATTCGTCGCGGCGGAGCAGCATCGCGACGAACATGCTGGCCGGGATCGCGACGTGCTCGCACCGCGCGATGGCTACGGACTCAGTTGAAACGGCGGGTAGCGATCGGTTACGAGCAGGAAGGCGTACGCGACGACTCGGTTCGTCCAGCGAAACACGCCGAGCACGAAGTCGAATAGGCCGCGCGGATAGCGGCCGGTGAAAAGGATCGCGAACCAGGCGACGATCACCGCGACGACTGCGGCGATCCAGAGGAAGACGAGCAGGATGTAGTGCGGGATCGCGAGCAGCCACTTGACCAGCGGCAGCCAGCGGTTCAGCCCCTGCCTCGCGTCCGGGTAGGGGAGGTCGAGCGCGACTGCCTGGTGCTCGTCCGTCGATGGGTAGCGATCGTCCATCAGCGCCAAGTAGGCGGCGATCCTGGTCGAGAACCGCAGCAGCTCGAGGTTCCAATCGAACCACCAGCGTGGGTACTTCTGCCGGAACAGGATCATCAGCAGCGGACCGAGGACCAGCAGCCCACCCGCCCCGGCCGCAACCTCTCCGCCGTGGTGGCCAGCGAACACGCCCCCATGGCCACCGCCGACCGCCCCGCCGACGATCAGGATCGGGATGGCGACGATGACCCGAAACGCGGTCGTCAGCCGGTTGAGTTCGCGATCCGGATAGGCGATCGAAAGCTGCACCGGGTATGCCGTCCCGCCCGCAGGCTCGCCTGCCTCCATCGCTTCAAACCTCCTCTCGACCACGACGCCGTGGCGACGCCGCGTGCTCGGCTAGGAATCTAAACAGGCTGCCAAGGCCGACGCGCCGCGACGCCGGCGCCGACACCGCCCGACGCGAGTGTCTCGATGAAGAAGATTGGGTGGTCCGGCGCGATCCGAAGAGCCGGTTTGTCGAGGACAGCCAGCTTGGCGAGCCCTTTCACCATCGCCGCCAGGTCCGACAAGCCCACGACGTCTTCCACCACTCCTACCCCTACGCGCAGCTGCCGCACGCTGCCTGGCGCGCAGTCCCAACAAAGACTCTTACAAAGGAGACCATCGTGAACGGCAGCACCTCGCCGCTCCGCCGCCTCTTCTGACCGCGGTGGACGGGCAGTGCTGGTCGGGACACTCGCGCCGGCGACCTCAGTCGTCGCAGCAACCCGGGACCACGCAGCCGCCCGTCACCCAAGCGCAGCATGCCGCGAGTCGCCGACGGTGTCGCCCACCTCGCCTTCCTCAACCAGCGCGCGAATTTCGCCGCCGATCGGCGGCCGACCGCGACGGGAGGCGTCCGTCCAGCGGCGCGTCACGAGACGGCGGTGCCAACGCAGCAGCGTGGTCGGCGTGACCAGAAACGATTTCCAGCGCGAGCGCGGCAGCAACCGACTCGCCGCAACCAAGAAGACCCGATCGCTCCCAGTCAGCTGCACCCGGCGCGTCTGTCGCCGAAGGACCGCCAGCTCGTGCCGAAGCACGACGATCTCGAGCTCCTTGGAGTCCTGCGAGCGAGGACGAAGCAAGGCGAGCTGAAGCAAGCAGCGGAACCAGCATATAGCGGAGCGACCAGATCAAGAACCAACTCCTCGGAAGGTAAACGGGGGCGGACGACTCTAGGGCCGCAATTCGCCTCCCGAGCGGCGGAACCGAGTTAACGCACCCCACAGGGGCGGGCCGTCTGGCCCGCCCCTCTCGATCGGCTACGGAAGCCGGAACGCGTACGTGTCGGTCGGGTTCGACCCGCAGCTCGACGCGTTGCAGTTCGTGATGTCGTCGACGCCGACGAAGCCGGTCCCGCCTGCGGCCAGGCCCTCGTAGTCGCCGAGGAAGAAGCCGCCGGCGTTCGGTGCGGCGAGCATGTTGAACGGCCCCGTCACATGTGACTCCGCGGCGGCGGCCAGGCTGCCGCCACGCGGGGCGCTCTTGAACCAGATGTCGGTCGGGAGCGTCGTCGTGTTGTCCGGCGTCAGGCCGCGGAAGTCGTAGTACGTCAGGCCGACCGTCCCGTCGGGCGCCACAGCGATCGCGGGCAGGAACGCCGAGATCCCTGCGGGAGAGTCGCTCACGACGACGGGGTCGGTCCAGTGGGCGCCGCCGTCGGTGGACGTCGTCTCGAGGATTCGGGAGTAGGCGCCCTTGCCGTTCGGACCCGCGGTACCCCGGGCGTCCTGCCAGACGAGGTACAGCTGTCCGGTCACCGGGTCAACGGCCGGAGCTGCGTCGAAGTCGGCCGTCCGCAGCGACTGCCCCGTGTTGGGGTCGGTCACCGTCAGCGTGTGCATCTGTTGCACGATCTGCGGCGCGGTCCACGTGTCTCCAGCGTCCGTCGACTTGATCATTGCGATCGCAAAGCCGTGCGGTGCGGTCGACTTCGGACCGGTGTTCGGGCCGGTCCCCGTGATCAACGTGAAGAAGTCGTACAGCGTCCCGTTCGGCCGGACGACGATCACGTTGGCGATCGACTGCTGGTTCTGGCGCATCGGCACGATGATCTTCGACGGGCTCCACGTCACCCCGCCTTTGGTGGTCTTCGAGAACCAGCTCGGGCCGGTGAACGCGAAGAAGTTGTGGATCAGGACGGCCGGGTTGTCCACCGGACCGGCGAGCTGATCCCAGACGGCGTAGGCGGTCCCCGGCCTCGTCGGATCGGCGGTCACCGATTCCTTGTCGTTGAAGAACTGGTTCTGGTTGTTGTCCTGCCTGATCACCGTCAGGTGATCCCACGACAGGCCGCCGTTCGTCGAGCGCACGGCCGCCACGGCGTTGTCGTTGTTCGACTGGTTGAACGAGATGCTGACCGCATAGGCGATCCCGTCCGGCCCGATGGAGATCCACGGATCCGACGCCCGCTCGTACGGGAGCCCGCCCGGTGCGCACGTGTTGAACGGCAGCGGCGTCTGCGCGCCCCACGTCGCGCCACCGTCGAAGGAGGCGGCCGCCATCAGCGCGTCGGCGCCGCCGTTCGACCAGCGGTCCTGCTGCCAGACCGCAATCTGGTTGGCCGTGTTCGCCGGGTTCACGGCGCTGAACGGTTCGACCTCCGTGTTGGGATAGTTGGTCCCGCCCGCCGCAGGCACACTGCACGCCGCGACCGGGCTGGGATTGACGGAAACGACCGAGGCGAGGGCTGCGACACCTGCGGCCGCCGCCGCAAGTGCAACAACCGCTGCGACCGCGGTCGAAGGAACGAGCTTCCTCAATGTACTCCCCTCCTCCCTTGCCGAATGCTCCTGGTGCTCGAAGATCCTAAAGCCGTTGAGTCCCAACGGCACGAGGTCAACCTCGTACCAGGCGCCCGGGGGGCTTGCGGCCGAGGCGGCGCTCGCCGCATGGAGCGACTGCGTTCACCGTATACGTACGTCTCGCGCCGCTGAGTCGCGCCGTGGCCCAGCGTCGCAGCGACAGCGCGCCGCCGACGAGCTGAAGGCAAGCCCGCGATTGGTCGGTGGTTCGATCACGTATCGGGTCAGTGCCCGTGGGGTGCAGATATTCGGTCGTCATGCCGCGGTGGCGAGTTCGTATTCGTGGATGAGGCCGCCGAGCAGGTCGGTCCGCCTCACCTGAAGATCGTCCGTCGATGAGCCAGCTGCGACCGGCGAGTTGCGAGCGCTCGCTTCCGGCGGTTGCAGATCGAGGGCGCGGTGGGGCCGCCGTCGGTTGTAATGCCGGACGTAGACGCAAAGCACGTGCTCGAGCTGGCGGCGACCGATGATCAGCAGCCGGTCGAGGCACTCGCGGCGGACGCTGCCGACCCAGCGCTCGGCGTGCGCGTTCGGCGCCTGCACTGGAGTGCGGATGACCTTGATCTTCTCGGTCGCCAAGAGGGCGTCGAAGGCACGCGGGAACTTCGTGTCGCGATCGTGGATCAGGAACTCCACCGGCCTGCCGCGATCGTCGAGTTCCATCAGCAGGTTGCGCGCCTGCTGCAGCATCCAAGCGGTGTTCGGGTTGCGGGTGCAGGCGACGTATTCGATCCGGCGGTTGCCGATCGAGGGGAAGACGAGCACGTACAGGCGGCGCAGCCAGACCGTGTCGACGGTGAAGAAGTCGCAGGCGAGGATCGACTCGCCATGTGCTTGGAGGAAGGTGCGCCACGACTGGCGGTCACGCTGCGGCGCCGGCGGCAGCCCCGCCTCGGCGAGGATGTTGCGAACAGAGGTCGCCGAGACCGCAACTCCGAGCTTGCGCAGCTCGCCTGCGATCCGCACATAGCCCCAGCCCGGGTTCTCGCGCGCGAGACGCACGACCAACTCCCGCACCTCGCGATCGATCGGCGGGCGCCCGGGACGCCGGTGCGGATACGTCCAGCGGCGAGCGACCAGTCGACGGTGCCACCGCAGGAGCGTCTCCGGCCTCACCAGCAAGCCGTTCCAGCTGTGCCGAGCCAGCATCCGACTCAGCGCCACGAGCACCAGCCGGTCGTGAGACTCGAACCGCGGCCGCCCGACCTGTCGGCGCAGAACTGACAACTCGTGCCGGAGCACGAGGATCTCCAGCTCCTTCGCACGATCACTGCGACCGACGAGCACGATCAACTCCAGCAGCCGGCACAGCACGACGTACAGCGATGACACAAGCAACGGCGACCTCCAGATCACGGGACCGCCGACGCTACCGCGGCACATCCGCCGCGGCGCTCACCCGGCCAGGTTCTTGCACCCCACGGCCTGCTACAGCGCCAACGGCTCCTGGGAAAAGGCGATCGCCGCGCTCCCAGCGATCCTCGACGGCCTGCTGCTCCTCGCCTGGTCACTGATCGCGATCGCCGGCCTTGCCTGCGGCGGACGCGACCAACTCGACTGCGCGCAAGCTCCGACACACCGCCGCCAGCCGTTGCTGCGGATGCTCGCCGGCTTGGCCGTGCTCACTGGCGCCGGCATCGCCTCCGCAGACGGACTGCGCCGCGGCGGCGATCATCACCTCCTCCTGTCGCCAGCGACACGTGGCGTGCGCCGAATTGGTGTTTGATCGGGAGACTCGTCGCCACCGCTTCCAGGAGTCGGGGTGCGACCGCCGCATCACGGGCAGCCTCCCACGACCCCTCGCGCAGTCGGTTTCCCCGGCACGCGGCTGCGCAAGCTTGGGCGCACCCGACGTTGCTCAGGCAAAGGTGCGGGTGTTAGGCTCGCCTTTCGCAACGGAGGGACGCCTTGCCGCCGGTTCTAGTCGTTGCTGCGGCCCGTTCGATGGCCCAAGGGCTGTTTCGGCGCGTAGCGGATTCTCTGGCTCCTAGGGCGGGCGACTGACCACCGTTGAGCCGCGCGGCAGCGCCACCTGTCAGAGCGCGGGCGCCCATTCACGCATAGGGGGTTGGGCTCGATGAGCACAGGACGGGATCGCATGAAGGGAAAGTGGCCGAGCGTCGAGGAGCAGCTCGACGCGTCGAACGTGACGCGCGGAAGCGCCCTCGAGCAGTTGATCAAAGAGAACCAGGACTTCGATCTCCTCGATCCTCGAGAAGCCGATGACGACGCCGGGCTACCGCTCTGGCTGCGCGTCTATTGGCGAAAGAACCATCCGGACGTGGAGCACTCGACGGTGAACCCGGGCGGTGGATACCCCGACGTCCTCTACACGATTCACAACTGGATGCTCGCCCATCACGACCTGCCCTCGGGCGGGCCGGACGATCAGCAGAGCTCGCAGGGCGCGGGCGCTCCTGCTCGTTCGAAGCGAGCTACGAGTCGCGATCGGAAGCGAGGCGGGAATGGCTGATCTCCGCATCTCCGGCGCTTCGACCTCTGCCCGCACCGAAACCGACATCCGTCTCAACTATGGCGACCCGGATAAGGTCATCGCTGCCGCGAACGACTTCACCCCCGCAGCGGAGGCGGTCTTCCTCTCGACCGACGGCGGGGCGAACTGGAACCCGTCGACGACGAACCTGCCGCTCGCCGCAGGTGACGTGGGTCAGTCCGATCCGGCTGTCGACTGGAGGTCGGACGGGACGGCGTGGGCGCTGTGCATTGGCTTCGACACGGGTCAGGTGAACACCCGCGTGCGCGCCTATCAATCCAGCGACAACGGCGCGAACTGGACGTTGGACGGGACGCCTTCCGGTACCCAGGCCGCTGCCGACCGCGAGATAATCTGGGTCGATCACAGCCCGACGTCGCCGTTCAAGGACCAGATCTATGCGACCTGGCACAACGGCGTTCCGGTCTTCTTCGCCCGCCGCACGGCCGGCGCCGGGGGTGCCTGGCAGGCAGCGATCCAGCTCAGCGGTACTGAGACGACCGGCCTCGGAATCGGTGGCGACATCAAGACGAACAGTTTCGGCGACGTGTTCGTCTTCTGGCCCGACGCCGACGGCAGTCAGAACATCCTCGTCGCCAAGTCGACCAACGGCGGCGTCAGCTTCGGAGCTCCCGTCACCATCGCCACGACGTTCGCAACGACTCGGCGGCTCTCGATCCCGGCCGACTCCGGCCGAGCAGCGCGGGTGTACGTCTCGGCCGGCGCCTACCGGACGGCGACGAAGAATCTCGTCTATGCGGCTTGGTCGGACTTGAGTGGCGCCACGGGGTGCGCCACCGGCGGCGGGCCCGGCACCAGTGCGACCTCTACCTGCAAGACCCGCGTCTGGTTCTCGCGCTCCGTCGACGGCGGCACGACCTGGTCGGCGCCCGTGATGCTCAACAACCAGAGCTCGCTGAACGATCAGTTCCATTCGAAGCTGTGCGTCGACGAGAGCAACGGCAACCTGGTCGTCACCTACCGCGACACGGTCAACGATCCCAACCGGCTCCAGGCCGACGTCTGGATGCAGACCTCAAGCGACGACGGCGTCACCTGGAGCACCGCGGTCCGGGTGACTTCGGCGCGGAGCGACGAGACGACCGCCGGGGCGAACCCGAACCAGTACGGCGACTACGACGGCCTCTCGGGCTTTCATGGCACGTTCTTCCCGGCCTGGACCGACCGCCGCGCGGGAGGCGCTGAGGAGCTCTGGACCTCGCGGGTCACGATCGTGCAGAAGCAGTGCTTCTTCATCGTCGACAAGAGCACGTTCGGCCAGGACGAGGTGCAGGCAATGCTGCTCCACGGAGATCCGACCGTCGACGGCGCGTTCTACGTAGTCGTCGAAGGATTCACGGCGGGCGAGCTCGGGATCACCGCCGCCGATCTCAGCGGCACGCCGACCCACAAGCCGACGCTCACCTCCTCACCGACTGTCGTCGGGATGACGATCGGCCAGCCGACGGCGCTCCTTCCGGAAGATCCCTCGTTACCGGCGACGCCGCAGCGCTTTACCTGGGTCTACCCGGTCACCTTCACCAGCGCGAACGGCTTCACGCAAGCGGTCATCGATGTGACGCTGAACGCGACCATGTCCACCGTCTCCGCGAGCGGCGTGATCCAACTGCTGCAGCAGCCGGACCCATACGAGCTCGACGGGCAGACGGGCTGGCTCAGCACCGACCTGCGCGTCTTCCAGATCAAGCAGGGCCAATCGAAGTTCGGCGCGACCGTCGGCGGGAGCACGCCCGCGGACGCAGTCAGCTTCATCCAGCAGGTGATCGGCAACCTCCACTCGGGCATGACCGGGGGTCAGTCGTTCGAGAGCGACCTCGATCCGAACGCAACCCAGGTCGCGCTCTTCCAGAATGACGCGGGCGGAACAGCCGTGTTCAACTTCGCGATCGCCAAGGTGCGCTACCGGGCGATTGCGCAGGACGCCCAGGCCGTGCGCGTCTTCTTCCGCCTCTGCCCGGCGTTGACGGTCTCGCTCGCCTACGACCAGGCGACCACCTACCGAACCTTCTCCGACGGGATCCAGTACGGCCAGAAGATCGCCCGCCTCGGCAGGCAGAACAACAACATCCTCACGATCCCATGCTTCGCGACCGGACGCGTCACGCCCGGCGCAAGCATGGACACGCAGCCTGACACCCCGAACGTCAAGACGATCGCGCACAACACGACCGGTTCAGAGATCGACACCTACTTCGGCTGCTGGCTCGACATCAACCAGCCCGGCCAGCTCCACTTCCCGCTGAACCCGACCAACGAGGGCCCTTACAGCGGGACGCTCAACTCGGTTCTGCAGCTCGTCCGCAGCCAGCACCAGTGCCTCGTCGCCGAGATCGCCTTCGACCCCGACCCGATCCCAGCCGGAAGCACCCCAGGCAGTTCGGACAAGCTCGCACAGCGCAACCTCACCCTCGTCCCCTCGGCGAACCCGGGCGACGTTGCCTCGCGCAGAATTCCGGCCACCTTCGAGTTGAAGCCAACCCAGGCGAAGTCACTGCTCGGCTTCGACGAGCTCATGATCGACTGGGGAAACACCCCCGCCGGAAGCGTCGCGCAGCTCTACCTCCCGACCGTGAGCGCCGACGAGATCGTCGAGCTAGCCGCGAAGCGGTACAGCGCATCGAAGCTAACCCGCGTCGACGACCACACGGTCGAATGCGAGGTCCAGCGAGTCACCTACGTGCCGATCCCCCTCGGCTCCGGCCTGAATCACACCGGTCTCATCACCGTGGAGCTGCCAGAGGGTGTGCAGAGCGGACAGTTGTTCACGATCGTCGTCCGGCAAGTCAGCCACGCGCCGGGCCGGGCGACGCCGCCTCCGGAGCCGGAGATCGATGTCGCGGCCGCTGAAGACTTTTCCGTCGTAAAGTACTCCCGAGGCTGGCAGCGGGTCATCGGCACCTTCCAGATCTCGATCCCGGTCCACTCGAAGCAGGTGCTGCTCGAGCCCGAGGAGCGGCTGCTCTCCGTGCTGCGCTGGATCCTCGAGTCTGTGCCGACGCCGGACCGGTGGTATCCGGTGTTTCGCAGGTACGTCGACGAGATCGCGAATCGCGTTCGCGGCCTCGGTGGCGAACCAGGCCACATCCTGCCATCGCCGACCGGCGAAGGCGTCCCGACGCCCGAGCGCCCCCAGAAACCAAGGCCCGAAGCGCGGCGCGCGTTCACCGGCAAGATTGCCGGCCTTATCTTCGACTACTTCGGCGACTTCGAAGGCTTCCTGCTCGAGACCGAAGAAGGGACGCGCAAGTTCCTCAGCCGCGAGCACGAAGTCGCAGAGCTCGCCGAGCGTGCCTGGAGCCAACGTTTGCGCATCACCGTCTTGAGCGAGATGGATGAGCCGGAGCGACCAATGACGATCATCATTCGGCAACCACCGTCACCATTCTCGAGCTGAGACCTTGTTCGACCAACGCCACCGTGGGTAGATCAACGACGTCTCCACCACCTGCACCCGGGGACTGGTTCTGGACAGGTGTTGGGCTTCTGAGGGCGATTCAGGGGCCGTCGGAGAGGGTGACGCTACGCCGCCAACTTGAGGGTGAAACGCAGCGAAAACGGCCATACGAGCCGAAGCTGATCGCCCTCCGCCGCAACGCTAAGCCTCCATGGTAAGGCATGCCATGAAGGGCCTCCCGCGGAGTGATGCTCCGCGCGTCCTCGAGAGAGGAAGGGAGGCCCGACGCAATGTTGTACGCCGGGTTGGATCTCAGTCGCAAGCGTCTCGACTTCCCGTGGGGTTCGAAAACTCGGTCATGTGCGTGAGTGGTGGTCATGCCGCAGCTTCGTATTCGTTGACGAGACCTCCGAGTAATTCGTGCTTGTGGATTCGCCGCGCTGGCAGGCGGACGGGCGCCGCTGGCTGTTCGTCGGGAGGGTTGAGCGAGAGCGAGCGGTGAGGCCTGTGTCGGTTGTAGTGGGCGGTGTAGAGGCGGAGCACGTGCTCGAGGTGGCGGCGGTTGATGATCAGAATCCGGTCGAGACACTCGCGGCGGAGGGTGCCGACCCAATGCTCGGCATAGGCGTTCGCGTTTGGGGCTCGGATCGGCGTGCGGATGATCTTCATCCCCTCGCTGCGGAAGACGTCATCGAAAGCGCGACTGAACTTGCTATCGCGGTCGTGAAGCAGAAACCGGAAGGACTGCTCCCGGTCGGCGAGGAGCATCAGCAGGTTTCGCGCCTGCTGTGCGACCCAGCGCCCATCTGGATTGCTCGTGGTTGTGACGAACTCGATCCGACGACGCTCGAGCGAGACGAAGAACAGGACGTAGATGCGGGTCAGCCAGACACTCTCGACCGTCAGGAAGTCGCAAGCGAGCATTGTCGCTGCCTGTTGGCGCAGGAACACTCGCCAGCTCAGTCCGTCTCGTTCGGGTGCCGGTGGCAGCCGATTGCGGATTAGGATCGCGCGCACCGAACTCGCTGAGACGCTGAAGCCGAGCCCACGCAGCTCACCGACGATCCGCCGATAGCCCCAAGCTGCGTTCTCCCGCGCGAAACGGACGACGAGAACCTCGACTTCGCGATCGACAGTTGGACGGCCGGGTCGGCGATGCGGGTATGTCCAGCGGCCTGCCACCAACCGCTGGTGCCAGCTCGGGAGCGTTCGCGGACTGACGGAGAAGGCTGACCAGGTCCGGCGCGGCAACGCGCGACTCAACGCCGCCAAGAACACTCGATCCGCCTCTCGCAGCTGGGGCCGCCGCACCTGCCGGCGCAGGATCGAGAGCTCGTGCCGTAACACAAGGATCTCCAGCTCCTTCGACCCCGACGAACGGCAGCCGATAACGATCAGTTGGAACAAACGGCGAACGACCAAGTACGCGAACGACCACAGCACGCGCGACCTCCAACAGACGGGGAAGGCGACGCTACCCGGCCGCTACCTCGACGACACCGATCGATGTGACCGAGTTTTCGAACCCCACGGGGTCTGGCCAAGGTCTTCACCGACGCCGGACGATACGGCGACGCGATCGAGGCGATGGAGCTAATTGGTGACGTCCAGAAAAGGGTCGAGGCGGCAGGGCGGGCTTGGTGCCGCCCTCGTTCAAGCCGGGGAATCCGGAGGCCAGGTCCTCCTCGACGAGGCGGTCGAGATCGCTACCTCGACAGGGGGAGCGCAATGGCGCGCGGACACGCAAACTGGACTTGCCCAAGCTTGCAAAAGCTGGCTGCGCCCGCGCCACAGAAGTCTTCGATCTCGCGGCCGAAAGCGCCCGCGAGATAGATGACCGACAGGAGCGAGCGCTAGCGATGATGGGCGTCGTCAAAGCCCTGGCCGCTGCCGGAAGACTTGAGGAGGCCGCGGATCTGGCGCGCGAGATCGACCGTGTCGCGTCGCGGTCGCGTGCACTCAGCGCGGCCGCTGGCGCGATGGCGTCGGCTGGTGATGCAGAAGCTGACAGCGTCTTCGCGGAGGCGCGCCAGGTCGCGGAGGTCGGTCACGGCTTCTGGAAGGACATTGCCCTCGTCGATCTGGCAGCAGCGTTCGCGCGGTCGGAACGGTACGACGACGCACGCTCCATCGCCGATCTCCTCGCCGATGAGCACAAGGCGGAAGCCCTCCGTCACGTCGCCACCGCGTTGGCCGAAGCTGGCGAGAGCGCCGCCGATGCCGTGTTCGCCGAAGCCCGTGACGCTCTTCGGGCCGGATCGCCGAACGAAACGTCACTGCGGAACGAGCTGGGCCAGGCAATGGCCCGCTCCGGCCGCATCTCTGACGCGCTCATGACCTTTCGTCCCCTGGGACTCGACGAGTTCGTAAAGAACGTTGCAGGGTGGGCGCCCGAAGCGGAGCAAAGGAAGCCTGGAACGGCACTGGCGCTCGTGGCCGGCGCCGCAGACGTCACGGGGTGGGTGCGGTCGGACTGGCGCGCCGTCGCCGAGCTAATCGGGCGCGCCTCGTAGTCCGCGTCACGTACCGAAGGGCGATGGGGGCCGACGTCCGATCGAGGCCATCGGGCGCCAGCTGAGGCATCCCACCTGATCCGACCGAGCCACTCTTGCCGAATTTCCAGTTCCGTTGAGCGACGCGGCCTTTCCCAGCAGCCACTCCGCGCCGTGACCGCGGCTACGTCCACTGCGGTCGTAAGCGCCCGATGAGTAGTCCTCGGAGGTCACCGCGAACATCGACGACCTCCGGTTGCTCCAGTCAGCAGTCCTCGGAGGTCGTTTCCGGGAGTGACGACCTCCGGTTGCTCCCATCAGTAGTCCTCGGAGGTCGCGTGATACCGCGAATGTCGGGCATCACGCCGGGGATAGTCTCGCGACCAACGCGTTCGGCGCCTACGCGAACGCTGCGGTCTCCGCACCAAGCAAAAGCGTCCGCCGTCTTCGGCGGAAGGAGAGTGGGAATGGAATCCCGGCCGAACAGCGACTACACCAGAACATGGTCTCCCTCGGGGGAGATCGAGTACGCCCGGCTGGCCGGCGGGACGCGCTTGCGGTACTGGAAGGCTGGTTCCGGGCCGACGGCGCTGATCTTGCTGCACACCGTCCGCACCCAGCTCGATCACTTCCAGCTTGTGATGCCGAAGATCCTCAACGCCTTCACCGTCTACGCCATCGATATGCCCGGCATGGGCTGGTCTGACATCACTCCGGGCGCGAGCTACGACGAGCCGGCGCTGCGCTGCGCGATCGTCGAGTTCGTCGAGGCACTCGAGCTTGAAGACGTCATCCTGGCCGGCGAGTCGATCGGCGCGACGATATCCCTGACGGCTTCAACCCAGCTCGAGGATCGCGTGCGACGCGTCGTCGCCTTCAACCCGTACGACTACTCCAGAGGCGTCGGCCGAGCCAATCGCATCGCCTCGATCTACGTCGGCGGAGCCCGCCTGCCGGCAATCGGCGCCCTCGTCACGAGAATGGAGAACGAGCCCGTCCTCGGCATCGTGCTGCGGGGCGGCTTGCTCGACGGCAGCAAGCTGCCAGATCACTACCTCGCCGAACTGCGCCGGGTTGGCCGTCGTCGCGGCTACCCGCGCGTGGCCCGCGCAGTCTTCGGCAACGTCGACAGCATGATCGCCGCCCGAGCACTCTACGGCCGCATCACCGCCCCCGTGACCCTGATCTACGGCGATCACGACTGGTCGAACCTCCCGGAGCGCGACGCCAACCTCGCCCTGCTACCTGGCGCCCGCTCGATCGCGCTCCCCGACTGCGGACACTTCGCCGCCCTAGAACAGCCCGCCCGTGTCGCCGAGATCCTGCTCGAGGACAACAGAGCCTGACCGGGACCCCTGGATCAGTCATTGCCGACCGCGTCCGGCCGGCGCGCCGGACGGCGTCGATGGTCGCTTGACGACCGAGCAGGTCGAGCACGAGCGCCTCTGCGCCGAGAGCCTTGATGTGCTCGGTCTTCGCCGCGCTGCGCGCGGTCCCGATCACCTCAGTGGATGTCGACGGTGACCTGGGATGACAGTGAGCTCGGGAATGATGCTCCTATAGCGCGTCAAGTCATCAGCGGCTCGGTCTGTTGGAGTAGTCGGTAGAGGTGGCGGGCGAGGTAGCGCTTGAGGAGCCGGGTCGCGTCGCGTCGAGTTTTGCCTTCGGCGACGCGTCGTGCGATGTATGCCTGTGTCGTCGCGTCGTGCTGACGTCGTTGTAGGACGATTGTGTGGAGGGCGCGGTTGAGTTGGCGGTCGCCGCCGCGGCTGAGTCGATGCCGGATCGTTTGGCCGCTGGAGGCTGGGACGGGTGCGACGCCGGCGAGTCGTGCGAAGGCGGCTTCGGAGCGGACGCGACCTGGGTGCGACCAGGCGACGATCACGTCCGCGGCGACGATCGGTCCGATGCCGGCCTCGTCGAGCAGCCGTGGTGCGAGCGCGCGGATGTGGGCGAGGATCTCGCGCTCGAGCTCGTTGGCTTCCGCGGTCGCCGCCTCGATCCGTCGCGCCAGCGTGCGTAGGACGAGCTTCGCGGCGAGCTCGTCGACGGGAAGCGAGCTCGACCGTCGGAAGTGGCTGCAGCGTTCGAGCAGCCGCCGCTCGGGCAGCGCCTGCAACTCCTCGCGGAGCCGATCGGGGGCGGTCACGATCACGCTGCGTAGCTGCACGAGCCCGCGCCGCCGCACCTCGACCGCGCTGCGGCGGGCGACCAGCAAGAGCCGCAGCGCCTCGCGCCGTTGCCCCGCTCGCGGCAAGGCGAGCTCGTCGTTGCCGAGTGCCGCGCGTGCTGCGCGAGTCGCGTCGAGGCCGTCATCCTTTCCCTGCAGCCGCCGCTCGCCACGCGGGCTGCGGCCGGCCTCAAGCACCGCTTCACGGCGGCCGCTCAGATAGCGAGCGAGCCCGGCGCCGTAATGGCCGGCGCCCTCAATCGCCCAGACGCGAGCACCCTGGGCCTGCTCGTTCGCGAACCGCAACGCCTGCACGTAACCGCGGCCACTCGCCGCGACCGACCGCTGCGCAACAACCGCACCCGTCGGGGCCGCGACCACCGACAGCATGTGTCGATCCCGGTGCGTGTCAACACCAACCACGAAGTCCAGCTCATCTGCAAGCATCCCGACTGATCCTCCGGCTTCACTCGTAGGGTCCAGTGGCGCCGGTCTGAGTGCACGGAAACCGCAGCGGCAGGACTGTAAAGAGTCACGCCCACAGGGCGGACAAGCTCCTGATCAAGCCAGCAGCGGGCGCCAGACCGGCGCCGCCGCACACACGCAGACGAATCATTCCCAAGGCACGCACACAGCGGCCAGTCACCCGACGAGTCACACGCGGCACGGCGACAACCAGGCTGGCAACGGCCCCAGACAGAGCCACGAGCCGACTCTTACAGTCGGGTCCCTGCCGGCACACGGTTCTTGTCGTACAAGGGCACACCGAAGCGGGCGAACGGCCACACGATGAGCACGAGCCGCGCAAAGATCGCTCGCCGAGGGACGAGGCCAAACGCGCGGCTGTCCTGGGCGTAGCTTCGGTTGTCGCCGAGTACGAAGTACGCGTTCCGACCGACGTGGATTCGCGGAAACGACGACATGGGGATGTCGTCCGCCTTCTCGCCGTTGACGAAGACGCGGCCGTTGTGTCCGGCAACGGTGTCTCCCGGAACGCCGATGACGCGCTCGGAAACCGCCGCGTGCGAGTTCGGATCGGGAACGACACCGCCTCCGGGCGAATGACGCACGTGAAAGCGGACGATCTCCCCCCGGTGCGGGCCGCGGAAGTGATACGTGACTCCCTCGGCAAGCACCTGCCCTCCGGCCGGAATCGTCGGATACATCCAGTCCGGGCACTTCCCCCGAAGTGGAAAGAGCAGCCCGGTCGCCTGAACAAGTACGAGTAAGAGGACGATCGCGACGAGTGAGGCGATCGGAATCAAGACCCGCTTGCGCTTCAGCCTCCCGCGCAACTCCGTCCCCTCCGCTGTGGTCCGACTGCGCCGAGTCGTCTGTCCTGGCGGCACTTGACACCATAAATCGATTGGGAACGCTGCCGTGCACAGCGGCGTGATCCGCGAGGTCAAGAACATGGTCGCACCGCTGCACGAGCGTCCTCTCGGCTTGACCGCACGTGATTCCGAGCACACGCGGTTCGCAAGCGCAACGTCTGCTGCCTGCTGCCGCACGGCTGCAGGAGGCAGTCACGAGTCCACGGGATTCCCGGCTGTTACGCGGAACGGCGCGGCACGAGATGCCCCCGAGAACGGCCTGTCACGCCGGTCGCGGGTTCGAGTCCCGTCGCTCCCGTCGAAGAAGTCCGTGCGAGTCGGGGTTTTCGTCTTCGCCTGTTGTCTTCGTTGGCACCAAGACGGCGTCATGGAAACTTCCGTGGAACCGGCGGATGCCCGAGGGTTCGCACGGCCTTCCTTCTGCACGTCTGCCGGTCGTTGGCGATTTCGGGCACTCGCCCACGCTCAAAAGTGGGCGCCATGGGCTTCGAGTTTCTGCTCCGCGTCAGGGAAGAAGCCTTGCAGCGCATCTAGAAGGTCGCGGGGGCGGGCGACGCGGTAGGCGTTGCGGAGGACGTATAGGCGCAGGGCGCAGTCGACCTGCGATCGCGGGCCGATGCTGAGGAGCGCTCGGTATGTTTGGAGGTAGGTGCCGAGGAAGTATCGGCGGGGGTCGAATTGATCCCAGAAGCTCATCGGCTCGCCGATCTTGTTCGCGACCTCAGGTGGGATGGTGGCGTCCGGGAACGGTGGTGTGCCATTGACGGCCGCCTCCGCCCATGTCGCTAGTCCCTCGTCGAGCCACGGATCGTGTGCCTGGTCGTTGCCGACGAGGGAGTAGAACCACTGATGTGCCGTCTCGTGCGGAACGTTCTCGCTCGTCGCTGGCTGGTAGACGAGGGTTGGATACTCGAGTCCGCCGGTGAGTCCCGTCAGATCGGCCATCGCGACCACGGTGTAGGCGGACCACGGATAGGGGCCGTAGAGGACGGAGTAGCGGTCGAGGCTTCTGATCGCGCGCTGGAGGAAGACGCGTGCCGGCGCAGCGCCCGGAACCGACTCGAGGCCTACCGTGACATGCACCGGGCCCGGTACATGTGCGGTGCCCTTGACAACAGTGAAGTGGCCCAGCGAAAGCGTGAAGTCGCGGACCGCGCGCGCTCGCCACGTGCCACTGCCGACTTGCTGGCCTGAGGCGAGCGCGCGGAGGCGCCTTGGGTGCGTCACCCGAACGTCGAAGTCGGCCGTCGGTGTCGTCCAGGCTTCGGCGGACGGAAGCCTCGTTGGCGGATCAAGCGCCCAGTCGTTTCCGTCCCAGGCCAGGAGAGGGAAGAACGATCCCAAACGCACGGAGCGGCCGCCGCCCTTGATCCTGAGCCCGCTCTCGCGCGGAAGGACGAGGCGCCAGTCCATCGAGACGACCACTTGCCCACCCGCCGCGAGCGGCCGGGCGACCACGAGTGTCGTCGGATCGGGATCCGCGACGGGCAGCGCGCGGCGTCCTTCCCGCACCCGCGAGACGGACAGACGCGCGCCCGCGCTCGCGTACCGCGACCCGTTCGGCCACAGACGGAACACGAGCCGATCCGTCCCGTGGTCCGGCGGCGCCGTGAAGGTCACCGTTAGCGATCCGGTGACCGCCCGCAGGCTCGAACGTACTCGCACACTGAGCGCGTAATGAGGCCGAGGCGTAGGCGGTGACGGGAGCGCGCCAGGCACGTCGCAGCTGCTGGACTGCCGCGCCTCGGCGCCACTTGCTGGCGCGCCGAGCAGCAGTGCGGCCACAACGCCGCTACTGACCAACTGCGTGCCCCGGGGACTCATCGATTGGAGATACAGCGAAACAGACCGCCGCCCCTGGCTGCGGCTTCGACGTTTGCTCCACGATACGCGCGTCGCGTCACTGTTGACCACGACGGGAAGAGTCGCCCGGACCGATGAATCGCCTCCGGCGATGCAACGGTGCCTCAAATGAGCGGGTTCGACCGCCTGGATTGGCGGAACTTGAGGCAACGCCGGGCCGGCGACGCGGTACCAGGTTCGGTAGCCGCGCAAGTCGACGTAGCCGCTTCTCGAAAGGCATAGTCCGAAGATCCTCGCGGTCAGGGCCCCTATTGCGAAGGCGGCACGGCCGCCCAAACGTGGCCGTGGCTGACCACGATCCCGTCGATGGCGCGTGTGCAACGGGATACGTCGAACGATCCGGTTCGTAGCGAGGTCGACGCGGAGCAGGGTCGCATCGGCAGTCGCGCCGTCGTACGACAGAACACGTTCGGCCGTCACCCAGACTGAGCCGGCGCCGAGGGCGACTCGAATGGGCGTGAGAGGCAGGGGAATCCTCACAACCGGCCGGTTCGACATCGGATCGATTCGCCAGAGCGCCGGCTTCGTGAATCGCGTCGGCTTCCACTCCACGCCGGCGTAACCGCGGTCGATCACCCACAGTGCGCGGGCGTCGGCGGCGACCCTTGACGGGAAGCCGGCGATACGTATCCGCTGGACGATCTGCTTCGTCGCGGCGTCGATTCGGACGACGAGGTTGCGATTCGGATCGCTCGCCCAAACGGTGTCGCGGCCGTCAGCACCGCGGACAACCGCAAGGCCGCCCGGTGCAATACCGTGGATCGTCGCCATCGTCGCCGGTGCCAGTTGCGTCACCGTCTGGCTGTCCTTGTTGCCGGCCCAGATCTCGCCGCGGACGGCGTCGGCGGCGATGGTGGTCTGCTCCTCGTCACCTTCGACCGGTGGGCCGAGACGAATTGTTCGCGCGCGCGCCGTCAGGAGGTCGTAGTCCAAGACCGTTCCCGGTGGCGCCAGCGTGTGTCCGACTACGCCTCCGTCGGCAGCCCACAGGTGCTTGTCGACGGCGACCAGGTCGATCGCGCGCGAGAGGCTGCCAGTGTCGTACACCTCTCGCTTGTCGGGGAAGATCCTCGAGAGCGTCGCGTCGCCGGTGTTGCCCACGTAGACGAACTCGTCGTCGGCTGTGAGCGGGCCGGGATAGGCGCCGACGGCGATGTCGTCGACGAGCGCGTTCCGGCTCGGATCGATGACCGCGACCGAGTGCGGCTTCACGACCACCGCCTTCGCACCGCCGGATCGTCCGAACGCCAGCACGACGCCGAGCACGACGCCCGCGAGAGCGGCTGCGCCCACGAGGAGCGGCCACCGGCGGCCGACCCTGGCGGCTAGCGGAGCCGGCGGCGGCGCGGGCGCGCCCAGTGCTGGATCCTGGCGCAGGATCGCCTGCTCGAGCCCGCGCAGCGCCGGACCCGGCTCGACGCCAAGCTCGTCCAGCAGGACGCGGCGGGCGTCGCGGTAGACCGCGAGCGCCTCCGCCTGACGACCGTAGCGATACAGCGCCGCCATCAACTGCGCGCGCAACCGTTCGCGCAGCGGATGGCGGTCGACGAGCTCGCGCAGTTCTGCGACGAGCGCGCCGTGGCGGCCGAGTGCGAGATCGGCGTCGATCCGATCCTCCAGCGTCTGGAGCCGAAGCTCCTCGAGCCGATCGATGTCCGCTCGCGCGAACGCTTCGTAGGCGAGGTCGTCGAGCGCGCCGCCGCGCCAGAGCGCAAGCGCCGCGCGCAGCCGCTTCGCCGCCGCGTCCGCTTCCCGGTCCGCCAACAGTCGCCGCCCCTCAGTCGACAGCCGCTCGAAGCGCTCGGCGTCGAGCTGATCGGGCCGGATCTGCAGCACGTATCCCGGCACGCGGGAGACGATCAGCTCGTGCTCGCCGCGGCCGCGACCCGGCTCGAGCGCCTTGCGCAGGTGAGAGACGTACCCCTGGAGCATGTTCGCCGCCGACTCCGGCGGCGAGTCGCCCCAGAGCTCGTCGATCAACCGATCCGTCGAGACGACCTCGTTCGCATGCAAAAGGAGCAGCGCAAGCACGGCCCGCTGCTTCGCACCGCCGAGCGGCAAGCGCGTCCCGTTCGTGGCGACCTCCAGCGGGCCCAGGACGCGAAAATCGAGCTCGTTCGTGGCTCGACCGTAGCGCGGAGCTCACCCCCGAGCAAGGCTCGCGAGGTGCGGGTAGGTCCCGGCCGGCCCGCACCTCACGTCGATGGATGCTCGGCCGGAGAGCAAGGGGAAGGCCCGCGGGTGCGGGCCTTCCGGTGATGACATGTCGTCTAGGCCAGTGCGAGGGCCTGGGGAACGACGGCGCAGAAGGCACCGAAGAAGTCGCTTGCGAGAATCGGGTGGCCTCCGCGGTCCACGATGAACTCGCGGCTGACGAGGTCGTCGCCGTTGTAGGTCTCGCGGACGGTCACGTACCCGGCGTCACGGATCAGTACGCCGCCAGGCTCCGTTCGGAACGACGCGCCCAAGCCATTGGTGGTCGATTCGACGACGTGCAGTCCCTGCGGGTCGCCCGAGATCGTGGTCGACATTGTCGTGTCGGCGATGTGCAGGATCACGGTCTTTCCGTTCAACGGGTTGGTGTACACCGTCTTGCCCTCGAGCTTCACGCGCTCGTCGACCGGCTGGTTCGGATCAAGGAACTCCGTCCCGCGGTACGAGCCGGTGGTTTGGACGTCCGCGCCCGTTCCGCAGAAATCCATCCACGTGAAGTCGAACGCGAACTCGAAGTGGTTGACCTGGGGATTCGCGGCCCGGGCCGCAGGTGCGGCAGCAAGCGCCAGTACCGTCGCCGCGGCCGCCGCGACGGCCATCAAGATGTGCAGGCTTCGCCCACGCATCGGAAACCTCCAATCGAGAGAGATCGTGGCCTCGGAGCGTGGGCTCCTCGGCCGGGACGCTTTCAGGTATGCCAAACGGTTCTGGACGAACGCTTGAAGCCGCTAGAACGCAGCTACATGCTTCGGCTTTCAAGCGATCCTCAAGTGCGGCGTGGCATATCGACGAGATCCCGGCCGCCGACCCTCGTGGTCCGAGCCGCTCCGTTTCGACTGGAGGTGTCCAAATGCGTACACGAGGCTTCGGGCGTCATGTCGTCGCAGCCCTTCTTGCCCTGACGATCTCCAGTGTCGTCGTAAGCCTCGCCTGGGCAACGGCACCGGGACGGAACGGGAAGCTCGCGTTCCGGCGCTACCTCGACGCCGATCACACCTGGAGCGCGCTCTTCACGGCAAATCCGAACGGTTCCGCGACGCGCCAGCTTAGTCATCCGCCGAGACGCGTCCTCGACATCGAGCCGGACTGGTCGCCGAACGGAAAGCAGATCGTCTTCCAGCGCATCAGCCTCGACGGCTGTGGCCCCGGCTGCGAGACAGACGAGATCTATCGCCTCAACAGCGACGGGTCAGGGCTGAAGGCGCTAACGCCCGACCAAAGTGACAAGGGCTGCATCCGGCACGATCAGCCAGCGGGCGGCACCTGCCGCGGCGTCCCGGCCTGGTCTCCGAACGGAAAGCAGATCGCATTCGAATGCGCCGTCCTCACCGCGGCCCAGACGAACCCGTACCTCGGACGCATCTGCGTCATGAACACGGATGGATCGAACCTCCACAAGCTCCCCCAGACGCCGGCAGGTGTCGGCGACTCCGCTCCGTCCTGGTCGCCGAACGGCCGGCGAATCGCATTCCAGCGGGCGATCCAGGGCGGACAGCGCGAAGCCGTCTTCGTGATGAACGCCGCCGGGAGCAAGCCGCACCGCGTGACGCCGTGGGCCCTGAGAGCAGGCCAACCGGACTGGTCACCGGA
>WNGD01005867.1_pt1 | contig 23873 bp, 20 predicted proteins | sample 5400671 | NCBI WGS metagenome assembly WNGD01 (sample SAMN13153369, study PRJNA577476) | soil metagenome | isolation source: 40 cm soil or saprolite under grassland replicate 2 | place: USA:California | collected 2016-06-15
CGGCAAGAAAAAGGGCGACAGGGTGACGGTCAGCGTTCCGTCTGGCACCCTGACGCTGACCATCAAAGCGGTCAAGTAACGCCACGTTCTCCGTAGGGGCCCCAGCCGCCGGCACGCAAGAGCTCGATCCCGAGACGGTCAACCGCCGGACGACCCTGGGCGTCTTCCTCCGTCAGGCCGCGAAGTACGGCGAGCGGCCTCTCGTGCACTACCTGCAAGGCGAGGCGTGGCAGGTCGAGAGCTGGAACGCGATGCGGCGCGACGTTCTCGGGGTTGCGTCCGGATTGATCGAAGCGGGCGTCAAGCCCGGCGACTGCGTGATCCTGATCGGCGAGAACAGCCTCCAATGGCTGTACTGCGACTTCGGCATCCAGGCGGCCGGCGCGATCACGGTGCCCATCTATCCCAACTCGACGCCGGACATCGCAGGCAAGATCATCGAGAACTCGAGCGCCACGTTCGCCATCGCGTCGAATCAAAAGCTGGCGGCCAAGCTCAGCTTGAAGAAGGTCGCGTTGATGGACGAGGAAGTCGCGCGGTGGGTCAGTCGAGGACCGACTCAAATCGCCGAGATCACCGCCCGCCTGTCGCGGGTCCAGCCTGACGACCTCTGCACGATCGTCTACACCTCGGGCACGACTGGCGATCCGAAGGGTGTCGAGCTCGCGCATCGCAACCTGGTCGACATCAGCGAAGCGGCGGTCAAAGTGCATCCCATCACCGACGCCGACTCCGCGCTTTCGTTCTTGCCTTACGCCCACGTCTTCGAGCGGATCAACGACATCTTCGTCGGCATGATTTATGGCGGCCAGGCGTGGATCTCACGCGGCGCGGATCACCTGAGCGCTGAGCTGTCCGAGGTTCAGCCGACGGTGATGTGCAGCGTGCCGCGCATGTACGAAAAGATGTATGCGGCCGTCATGGCACGCGTGCGCGCCGCAAGTCCGACGCGGCGCAGCTTATTCGGCTGGGCGGTCGAGGTCGGGAAGCAGAACTTTCACGCCCAGACGCGCGGGCCCTGGCTGCGAATTCAACACAAGATGGCGGACAGGCTCGTCCTGGCCCCCCTTCGCAAGCGGCTGACGGGCGGGCGGCTGCGCTTTTTCATCAGCGGCGGCGCAGGCCTGTCGCGCGAGATCGAGGAGTTCTTCTGGTCGATCGGAGTTCCGATCCTCAACGGGTGGGGGATGACAGAGACCTCGTCCGGGGCCTGCTCGAACACGCTGCGCGAGCACAAGTTCCTCACCGTCGGCAAGCCGTTTCCGGGCGTCGAGGTCAAGATCGCCGACGACGGCGAGATCCTGGTCAAGGGTCCGGGAAACATGCTCGGTTACCACAAGAACCCGGCCGCTACCGCTGAAGTGCTGAAGGAGGGCTGGATCTACACCGGCGACATCGGAGTGATCGACGGCGACGGGTTTCTCAAGATCACTGACCGCAAGAAATCGCTTTTCAAGACCGCGGGTGGCAAGTACATCGCCCCCCTCCCGCTCGAGCATGGCCTGATGAGAAATCCGCTGGTGCTGCGCGCGATCGTCATCGGCGAAGGCAAGCCTTACGTCACGGCGCTGATCGTCGCGGACTGGGACGAAGCCAAGAAGCAGGGCCTGGACGAGCCCGGCGTCAGGGCATCGATCCAGAAGACCGTCGACGAGGTAAACGCGCAATTAGGCCGGTGGGAGACGATCAAATACTTCACACTGCTCGCGCGCGACTTCACGGAGGATGCCGGCGAGCTGTCGCTGAAGCTCGACGTCAAGCGAAAGGTGGTTGCCGACCACTACCGCCAACAGATCGAGGCGATGTACACGGACAAGTCGCAAGACTCGTAGATTTGCTGGCGTGGCCGGCCCGATCGACCTCTCCGACCTTCACGCCGCGCTCGACCGCCTGCGCCCGCAGCTCTGCCACTGCGGGCTCAAGGGCGAGTGTCTCGGCTGCAAGGGGATCGAGATGGTGCGCCTCCAGGTCGAGGCCGTCGCCGCCGCGGCCAGCCAGCCGATCCTGATCCAGGTCGCCCAAGAAAGCGCGATGAAGGACATGACCTCCCGCTTCCAGGCGATGTCCGAGCGCCTCATGTCAGACCCTGAGATCCGCCGCTCCGCGGAGCAGATGCAGGAGCGGCTGATGGCCGATCCGGAGACGCGCCAGCTGCTCGAGGAGCTGATGCGCCGGCTGGGCGGCACCCCGCCGCCCGACGAGCTGAACTAGGCCGACGAGGGAGTCGCGGCCGGCGTCGGTTTGTGCTTCTCTGGTCGGTTCCAGAGCGGCAGCGGCCCGGTCTGCAGCCGGTTCACGATCGCCTGCTCCTGGGCAGAGGTGATCTTCTTGTCGCTGACGGCCTGGTCGAGGACCGGCTTCAGCTTGGCGATCAGCCTGGTCCGGAAATCCGCTTCCGAAACCTTCTGCGCCAAAGCGACCTGGGACAGCGACTGACCATTCTTCAGGTCGGTCTTCAACTGTGTTTCGCTGATGCCAAGCGCTGACGCCGCCGCGGTCAGGTACTGCGCCATGTACGCACCGATCGCGGTTTTGTCTCCATGTGGGGCCAGGCTCGGCAGCGTGCACGGACTCTGGCCGGCGAGCTTTTGCTTGATCGCGTCCGCCTGGGCCTGTGTCAGGTGCCCGGCCTTGACCTCATCGACAAGGGTGTCCGCGATCGCTCGCTGAAACGCGGAGTTGATGTCGGCCTGGCTCTTGCCGATCTCGACGGCGAAGTGCTTCATGAACTCGCCGCAGGCGGCGGACGACGCCCTGGCCTGGACGGAGGTCAACGCCGCCTCAGTGGACTGTGAAGACTGGGGTGCGGACGGGCGGAAGCCTAGGCTCATCCCCGCGGCAGAGGCGGTCGCGACGACGACGACACCGGCGATGGCCACCGCGCCCACCGCGAAGCCGGCGGCGCGGAAGTGACGCAGCTTCCAGAGTCTTGTGCTCATGCGGCCACTGTCCCACAGGGAACCGCTCGCCTTCTTTATGCATTTGTAAGTCGCTTCTCTACACTCCGCTCATGGAAGCGCCGCCCGGTTCGGGTCCATCACCAGGTTGGACCGGCAAGCACGCCGTCGAGCTCTACGTCCGCACGTACACCACCATGCTGCAGAGCTCGGGCGACATCAAGGTGGAATCATTGGTCCAGGCCCACCTGGGCATGGGCTCGGTGCTTCATCCTTTGGCGGCTCAGCCGGAATCCGATATGGGCGCCCTGCTTTACGCCGTGCGGCGCTTGCCGGCGGCGATCGCGAGCTGCCGCCGCATCATCATGGGTCAGAGCCCTCAGGGATTCCGGGCCGTGCTTGGCGCCGAGATCCTGAGCTGGGACGCGGTAAAGGCACCCGCCCGGCGACGGCGGTGGTACCACGACGGCAAGAACACGCTGGGCGTGCTGATCGCGTCCAAATCGGACATCGACGACCTCGTGCCCACCGTCGTCGCCTTCCAGATCGAGTGGAACAAGCTGCATCGCGCGCTGCAGGAGGTCGGCCTGTCGGATGAAGACGCCAGACAGGCCGCCGGCGCGACGCCCGACGACTGGCGGCGCCTCCGCGACGCATGGGGCGAAAACTTCGACGCCAATCTGGCCGCAATCAAGCGCGACGAGTGCCGAATCGTCCTGCGCCTGATCGGCGGCAGCCATCTCGGCTACGCGCGCAACGCCAGCCGCTGGTGGATGCCTGTCGCCGCGGCGATGGATGACCTCGGCGCGCGCGACGCGCCGATCTATTTCGTTTCCTCCAACGCACACAGCCTGGTGAACGTGCTCACCGGCGTGGCGCGCCGGATCGAGAACGAGATCGTCGACTGGATCGGCAGGAGTGACCGCGATCTCGATACCGAAAGACGCAAGCTCGAGGCGGGGCACAGCCGGGCATCGCGGCAGAACTGGCTGTACTACGGCGCGCGCCAGGTGTTTGACGCGAGCCCGGATCGGGACCGGCTCCGCAAGTGGCGCGCCGAGCTCGAGGCGGCCAACGGCATCCGGCACATCGCCGCGGTCGGCACCGGTGTCGACTCGGCGGCGCAGGTCTTCATGCTCTCGAAGCTCGACGCTGCAGCGATCGATCCGCGCGTCGGTGCGGTCGACGAGAAGAAGCTCCGCGCCTCGGACGCATGCATCGTCAACGTCGACTATCCGTTGGGCGAGGCCGCCTATCACATCCTCCGCCAGGTTGCGGAGCAGGCGGCGTGGGTGGCCGGTGTCTATGTGCTCGGCAAGGCGGCCACGCTGAACGCTGATGTCGGCGACGTGATGATCCCGAACGTCGTCTACAACGAGCACTCGGGAAACACGTACTGGCTGGACAACTGCTTCACCGCGAGCGACGTGCAGCCGAATCTCGTCTACGGCTCGGCGCTCGACAACCAGCGCGCGGTCACTGTGCGCGGCACGTTCCTGCAGAACCGCGACTACCTCGACTTCTACTACCAGGGGCGGTACACGGTGGTCGAGATGGAAGCCGGGCCGTACCTGGACGCTTGCTTCGAGATCGGTCAGCCGGACCGCTACCCAGTCAACGAGAGCGTCAACATGGCCCAGGTGAACTTCGACCTCGGCATCGTCCACTACGCGTCAGACACCCCGTACACGCAGGCGCGCACCCTGGGCGCGCGAGGGCTCAGCTACCGAGGGATGGACTCTACCTACGCGTCAGCCATCGCGGTTGCTCGCCGCATCCTCCAGCGCGAGGAGGCGCTGCTGCCCGCCTCCAACTAGACGGATAGTCCCACAGCGTCTAGGTGCTGAAGACGCGGTGCGGGTGAGATCGCGGGTGAGGACGGAGTTCCTCCCCCCGCGGAACCCCCTCCTCCCACATGCGACCCCGGAGGCGTCTGGAGTGGGACGTATGGCGACGGCCCGAATAATCGGGCCTTAGGCTCCACCTCGTCGAAGACCCACTGCGTCTAGGTGCTGAAGACGCGGTGCGGGTGGTTGTGCTCGCCCGCTCCGTGGTGAATCTCGCCGCACGGATGGCAGCTCTCGACCTGGATCGTCGTGTGGCCGATCGCGAAGCGGTCGCACAGCCTGCTCTCGAGATCGCGCACGACATGCTCGGCATCGCCCAGCGACGTATCGCCGATCACGATGTGGCAGCTCAACGCCATCTCGTCCGAGGAGAGCGCCCAGACGTGCAGGTCATGGACCCCGGTCACAAGCTTGGTGGCGGAGATCTCGGCGGTCACAGCCGCGAGATTTACCTCAGTCGGCGTCCCCTCCATGAGCATATTCACGGTCTCTCGGACGATCCCCCAGGCGCCGTACGCGATGAACCCGGCGATGGCCAGCGAGAGAATCGGGTCGATGTAGGGCCAGCCGGTGAGCAGGATCACGCCGCCGGCGATAACCACGCCCACGGACGACGCGACATCACCCGTCACGTGCAGCATCGCCGCGCGCAGGTTCAGGTTGCCGCTGTCCCCGCGCAGAGTAAGGATCACGAATGCGTTGATCGCGATCGCGACTAGAGCTGTCGCGATGACAAGGCCGCCCTGGACCGGGGCAGGATCCATGATCCGACGTACCGCCTCGAAGCCGATCGCCAGCACGATGACGATCAGCGTGGCCGCGTTGAGGAGCGCGGCAAGGATGCCGACCCGGTGGTAGCCGTATGTCCTGCGCTGGTCGGCAGGCCGTTTGGACTGCTCCACCGCGAACCATGCGAGGCCCAATGCGAACACATCGGTCAAGACGTGCCCGGCGTCCGAGAGGAGGGCCAGGGAGTGCGAGAGCAAGCCTCCCGCAAGCTCGATCACGAGGACGGCCAGAGTCAGCACCAGGCCAAGCCTCAGCTTGGCGCCTGTCTGACTTACATGTTCCACAAAGCTAATTTACCCATCCCGCCACCAATCCCCTCCATGTTCCACGTAGGCGAGCAACATCCCGTGGCGAAGCCCCTCGTGGCTGACGTGCAAGACCGTCAGCCCGTACCAGTCCAGGAACAGGAGGAGCGCCTCTACCCCCGCCCGCAACGCCTTGACCCGGTTGGCGGGCAAGCCGACCTCGCTCGCCACCTGGCCGGCCCGATGCCGGTCCAGCTTCGCCTCGCAGGCCAGCAGGTCGGCGGTCGTCAGGACCGCAGGCGGGTTGCGTCGCGCGAGCACGGCGGGGAGGTTGGACGCCGTGCCGCCGGTGGCGACCAGCCGTTCGACGTCGCCGTCCGGAGCGTGCGTCAATTCGCGCAAGGCCGCTTTGCGCAGGCGGGCGCGCTCCTCGGGTTGGGGCGGATCGGAAAGGAATTTCGATGCGAGCACGCCGGAGCCGATCTCCAGGGCTGCGGACGTGACCATCTCGCGGCCGCGCGCGACCACGACCTCCGTCGATGCGCCGCCCAGGTCCACCAGCGCCCATTCGCGCCGCGAGGCATGGCGGCTCGCGGCGCCGAGGAAGCTCAGCTCTGCCTCGCGCCTGGCGGAGATTATCCGGACGGGAACGCCGGCGACCTCACCGGCCTGCCGGGCGAACGCACGCCCATCCGCTGCACGACGCACGGCTTCGGTGGCGCACGCGATGAGCTGGTCGTAGCCATCTTGTCTGGCCCGGGCCAGGACCTTGCGCATGGCTCGCAATGCAGCGGCGCCGCCGGCGCCGATCGCACCGGTCCGCGCGACCTGCGCTCCGAGCTCCGGCATCTCCACGTAGTGCGCGACGTCTTCGAGCTTGCCGCGAACGACGTAGGCGACCAGGACATGCACGGTGTTGGAGCCGATGTCGAGCGCGGCCAGACGCCTCACAGCACCAGCCTAGAATCTGGCCGTGGCGAAGAGGACTCGAGTGGAGCGGGACTCCATGGGAGAGATGGAAGTCCCCGCCGACGCGTACTACGGTGCGTCGACCCAACGCGCTGTCCTGAACTTCCCGATCTCCGGCCAGGCCATGCCGCGGCGGTTCATCCGTGCCCTGGGCATGGTCAAGCGGGCCGCGGCCCAGACGAACCGCGAGCTGGGGCTGCTGCCTCGCCGGCGGGCGCGGGCGATCGCGGCGGCGGCTCAGGAAGTCATCGACGGCAAGCTCGACGACCAGTTTCCGATCGATGTCTACCAGACAGGCTCCGGCACCTCGACGAACACGAACGCGAACGAGGTCATCGCGAACCGCGCGACCGAGATCCTCGGTGGCGAGCGGGGCTCGAAGCTCGTCCATCCCAACGACCACGTGAACCTGTGCCAATCGTCCAACGACGTGATCCCAACCGCGATCCAGCTCGCCGCCGCGATGGCGATCCAGGAGGAGCTCGTGCCCGCGCTCGAGCGCCTGCAGCGCGCCCTCGAGGCGAAGTCGAAAGAGTTCTGGCCCGTGATCAAAACCGGGCGGACTCACCTCCAGGACGCGACTCCGATCCGGCTCGGGCAGGAGCTCCGGGGCTACGCAGGCCAGGTGGAGGAGTCGATCCGCCGCGCCCGGGCGGCCGTGGACGAGCTCACGCGGGTCCCGCTCGGTGGCACGGCCGTCGGCACGGGGCTCAACTCACATCCCCAGTACGCACGCCTCGCCACGGCGCGCCTGGCCAAAGCCACGCGGCTGCAGGTTAGAGAAGCGCCGAATCACTTCCACGCCCAGGCGACGCTCGACGCGCTGGTCGCCGCGCACGGCGAGCTGCGGACGATCGGGACGAGCCTATGGAAAATCGGCTCCGACATCCGCCTCATGGGCACAGGTCCCATCGCGGGGCTTGGCGAGCTACGCCTGCCGGAGACACAGCCGGGGTCGAGCATCATGCCCGGCAAAGTCAACCCGGTCATCATCGAGTCGCTCCTGATGGTGATCGCGCGTGTCTACGGCAACGACACGACGGTCGTCGTCTCAGGACAGGCGGGCAGCCTCTTCGAGCTGAATGTGATGATGCCCGTGGCCGGCACGGCGATTCTCGAGTCCATCAGCCTGCTGGCCGCCGGGTCGCGCAATTTCTCGGAGCGTTGCGTGGAAGGGCTGCTGGCGACCGACCGTGGACCGGAGCTGGTCGAGCGAAGTCCGATGCTGGCGACCGCGCTCAACCCGGTAATCGGCTACGACGAGGCCGGCAAGCTCGCGAAGGAATCGATGCGCACGGGCCGCTCGATCCGTCAGCTCGCGCGCGGGCGCGGCGTCAACGAGAGGCAGCTCAACAAGGTGCTGGACCTGGGCAAGATGACCAAACCGGGTCTTGAAGGCCCGGGCGGAGGCGGCTAGGCTCCGTTTCGATGCGCATGGAGCATCCGCTGCTCCGCTTTCGACTCGCCTTCATCCTGCTCGCCATCGTGATCGCGGTCGGGGTCGCCGGCTACATGCTGATCAACGGCTGGAACTTCCTTGACTCCTTCTACATGGTGATCATCACGATCAGCACCGTCGGTTACACCGAGGTCCACCCGCAAGGCGTGGCCGGCAGGATGTTCAGCAGTGGACTGATCGTCGTCGGCGTGGCGACCATGCTCTATGGCTTCGGCGTCTTCGCCGAGACGCTGACCGACAATGCATTCGGCAGGTATCGGAGGGACCGGCAGTTGGAACGAGATCTCAACCACCTACGCGATCACTTCATCATCTGCGGCTACGGCCGCATCGGGACCCAGATCGTGGCCGAGTTCGAGGAACACAAGGTCCCGTATGTGGTGATCGACCAGACCGAGGAAGCGCTGGAGCGGATTCGCGCAGAACGCCACCTGCACATCGAGGGCGACGCGTCGAAAGAGGAGATCCTCAAGCAGGCGGGGATCGACCGCGCGCGAGGTTTGGTCTCCGCGGTCGATTCCGACGAGCGGGCCGTCTACATCGTGCTCGCCGCTCGGGCCCTCAAACCGAACCTCTACATCGTCGCCCGGGCCGGCCGTCCCGAGTCGATCCGGCGCCTTGAGCTCGCCGGCGCGACGCGGACGATCTCTCCCTACCTTATGGCCGGACACCGGATGGCGGAGCTGGCGATCCGGCCCGCGATGGTGGACGTGCTCGACACCCTGCATCACGGCGAGGCGGGGATTGGCGTCGAGGAGATGGTCATCATCTCTGGGACCAAGGCAGAGGGACAAACGCTCGAGGAAGCCGGCCTATTGACGCCCGACGCGGCCAAGGTGCTGGCCGTGCGCAAAAGCGACGGCACGGTGAGCGTCAATCCGCCGGGGAACATACGCCTCGACGACGGAGACCTCGTGATCGCCCTGGGCACCGAGGACCAGCTGTTCGCGTCGGCCGCGAAGCTGAGGTAACCGGCCGCCGCCTCGCATCGGAAGTCGTTCTGGGGTGCTCCAAACGTGCCCTTAAAGTGAACCCGTGAAGAGGCTCGAAAGGCGACCGGAGCTCGTCGCGCTCGGCTCCGTCGCCATCGGCGTGGCCATCGTGGTGGCCAAAGTCGTGGTCGGGCTGCTGACCGGCAGCCTCGGCATCCTGAGCGAGGCCGTCCATTCGCTCTTCGACCTCGCCGCCAGCACGTTCACTCTCTTTGCGGTTCGAACTGCGCGTAAACCGGCCGACAAGGAGCATCCCTACGGCCATGGCCGGGCCGAGAACCTCGCCGCATTCGCGGAGGGGATTTTGCTCCTCATCATCGCTGTCGCGATTGGGTTCGAGGCGACGAGACGCCTGCTTCAGGGAGGACCGCCTGTGGACCCGACCGGGTATGCATTCATCCTGCTGATCGGCACGATCCTGATCGAGTCAGGACGTGCACTGGTGATGCGGCGTGTCGGCGGCGCCATCAACAGCGACGCCATGCTCGCCGATTCAGTGGATCGTCTCGCCGATGTGCTGGCCAACCTGGGCGTGCTGATAGGGCTCATCGGCGTGCGTATGGGCCTCATCTGGGCGGATGCCGCAGCCGCATTGATCGTGGCTGTGATCATCGTGCGCGCTGCCGGCATGCTGACGTGGCGATCCGGCGCCACGGCTCGACCTGGCGGTGACCGTGGAAGGCCAGAAGCAGGGCGCTGACCTGGTCGAGAGAATTCATGCAGCGGCCGCCCGAAGCGGCGGCGTGCGCGACCTCCATAACGTGACCGTGGAGCGTGAGGTGGACGGGTCGCTGCATCTGACGATGCATGCGAAACTGCCTGGAGACCAGACCGTGGCCGAGCCGTCCGGTGTCAGCCGAAACCTGGAGCAGTCGATTCGAGCGGAGCTTCCAGAAGTGACACGCATCGATATCCACCTGGAGCCGATGGAACCGCAGGTGGTGCCCGGCCTGGACGTGACGGCGCGCAACGTACAGCTCGCAGCCCGGATCCGCGCCATCGTCGAAGCTCACCCTGAGGTCAAGCGATGCGTCGACGTCGAGCTGAGCAGTCGCCAGAACCAGATCCACGCCCATGTGGTGGCAGAGGTCGCGGGCGAGGTAAGCCTCGAGCACGCGCACCGTATCGAGAGCGAGCTCGAAGAGACGATCCGGCGTGAGATCCCCGGAATCCATGAGGTCGTGACCCGGGCGACCGCATGAGGTCGGCTCGCGAGGACGACATCCCTCAGCTGCTCGATCTGTGGCGCGAGGAGGTCGCCCGGGGACGGCAGGACATCGTCCCCGGCGAAACGCGCCTGCGCCGGATGCTCGGGCGGTTCGATTGGGACTCGAAATCGAGGGTGGTCGAGCGCGGCGGGCGGATCGCCGGGTCGGTCATCGTCATGAGCCGGCCCTCTTCAGACGGGGTGCTGGCCAACGTCTACGCCGCGGGAACGCCAGACATCTATCTCAGCATGGTCCGGTGGGGCGTCGAATTCTGCAAGGCAGCGGGCGCCGCCGTCACGCAGGTGTTTGTCGGCAAGGACCGTGGGACAGGGTTCCCCGGGTTGGGGCTGCGGCACGTCAGACCGTGGTGGAGGATGGATCGCGGTATCGGCAACGGCCTGCCGCTGCCGGACCCGGTTCCAGGTTACGAGGTGATCGATGGCAGGACCGTGCACTCCGGCTCGTGGGCCGACCTTTTCAACGGCACCTTTGCCGACCACTGGCGTTTTGCGCCCCGACTCGAAGAAGAGATCGTCTCCGACAAGTCGCCCGAGCTCTGTCTGATGGCCGTCACGGCGGCGGAGCGCGAACCTGTCGCGCTCACTCTCGGTGAGGTCGAGAACTACGCGGGCGACCCCCGGCCGCAGCCAGTCGGCTTGATCAGCTCAGTCGGAACGCTGCCCGGACATCGACGTCGCGGGCTCGCGACGTGGCTGGTCGGCGACCTGCTGCAGCGCCTCCAGGCCGCGGGTGCGCATCACCTGTCCCTGTACGTGGACGGCGAGAACCACACGCGCGCCTACGACGCCTATAGAAAACTGGGGTTCGAGGTCGCTTTCGAGGCGGAGGTCTGGGAAGCTACCTTCCCGTGAAATTTTCCCGCCTGACGGCCACGGCGATGTTGGCCGCCGTTTTGGTCTCCGCCTGCCACAGCACGCAAGCCCAGCCAGCCGAGACGAACACGATCCCGGTTCCCAAACCGGCGCCGACGCTCGCGAGTGCGATCCGGTCCGCCACAGATCTCGGACCCGCGGATACGGCGACTGCTGTGTCTCTCAGCCTCAGCCTCAAGGTCCGGCATGCACAGGAGCTGGCGGCGCTGCTCGCCGCGGGTGAGACGATCTCGCCGTCCGCTTACGCGGCCAGGTTTGGACCGGACCCGGGGCTCGTGCAGCCGGCGATCGCCGCTTTGCGCGCCGGTGGCCTTCACTCGACCTGGCTCCCTCCGTCGAGCCTGATCGCAGCCGACGGGCCGGCGCCCGCCGCGGCACTCCTGTTCCAAGTCGACATCAAGAGCTACCGCCTTCCCAATGGATCGCAGTTCTACGCGTCGCTGGATCGGCCCCGCCTTCCACCTGCTATCGCGGCGGTTGCCACAAGCGTCAGCGGTCTGGACAACTACCGGCGGTCGCATGGTTACGCGGTGCGGCCCGGAGGTCTGGTGCCGACAGACGTCCTGACCTACTACAACCTCAAACCTCTTCGCGGCGCGGGCCTCGACGGCAAGGGTCAGACGGTGCTCCTGCCCGAGATCGACGACCTGCCGAACCTCAACGACCTCAACAAATTCGCCTCCCAGTTCGGGCTCCCGTCGTTCGACTCGGTGCTCACCGTCAAGCGCAACTCCAGCTGGGGAACACCTGAAAAGCCCGAGGGTGAGACGGTCCTCGACCTCGAGATCATTCATGCGGTCGCGCCCGCGGCCAGGCTGGTGGTCTATCTCTCGGCGCCTGACTTCGGGCACAGCGCGCGACTCGGTATGTCCCACTTCGTCGCGACCGGTGATACCGGCGCGTTCACGTGTGGTCTCGATCAGGATCCCGCCGGCAGCTTTCCCTCTACGCTGCCGACCGTGACCGCGGTCGGCGGCACCAGCGTCTTCGAGTCGCAGGAGGGCGTGTATTTCAAGGAATACGCGTGGGGCAGTCCGCTCGACCAGAGCGGCGGCGGTGGTGGAGCAAGCCAGTTCTACGCGATTCCCGACTACCAGAAAAGTGTGGGACAGGCGGCCGGGCACGGCTTGCGGCAGGTACCCGACGTGTCCGCGGATGGAGACCCGTCGACGGGCTTCCACATCCTGTTCGGCGGGCGCGAAGGCCAGGCAGGCGGGACATCAGCGTCGACTCCACTATGGGCCGCCACGGTCGCCCTGATCAACCAGGACCTGAAGAACAAAGGCCTGCACGAGGTGGGATTTGCCAATCCCGCCCTCTACTGGATGGGCGAGAACTCGTCGAAACTCAACCCCAAGCCTTTCCATGACGTGACCGTGGGAAACAATCTCGGCTTCGACGCCCTGGCGGGGTGGGATTTCGCCACGGGCTGGGGCAGCATGGACGCTGCCGCCCTCGACGCGGCCTGGATCAGATACATCAAATCAGGCGGCGGATGATGGACAGTCGAGAGGGCCCTCCGATCGTCACCTGCCCGCACTGCGGATCGAGCGTCCCCGCGGGTGCATTCTGCGGCCGCTGCGGGGCGCATCTCGCCACAGGCAGCACGCGAAGATCGCACGCGTACGCGGCGGTGCCGAACCAACGCGTGGCCCACCTCGCCATCGTCTCGACGCTGTTTCCCCACCTTGCACATCGCCGGAGCGGTCCGTTCCGGGTCGCGATCGTGGCGGGCGGGGCGCTGGTCGTGATGCTCGCGGCGCTGCACCTCTTCGCACCAGCCACGGTTGCCGCGGTGTTCCTGCTTCCCGTCCTCTATCTGATGTACCTCTACGAGGTCGAGATCTACGAAGACGAGCCCTGGCTCGTGGTCGGAGCGACGATGGTGCTCGGGGCACTCCTCGGGCTGGCCTTCGCGAATTTCGCGGGTGGGTCGCTGTCCCAGCTCGACCTGACAGGCGACCGCGAGTCCGCGTTTGTCCTGGCGGCGCTGGCGATCCCGATCGTGGCGCAGATGTTGATGCTCGCCGGCCCTGCGTTTCTCTACGCGTTTCGCGCACGCTTTCGGGAGCCCCTTGACGGCGTCACTTTCGGGGCGGCGTCGGGATTTGGCTTCAGCCTCGCGAGCTCGCTGACGGCGTTCTGGCCGTTGATCACGGGACCACTGGTGGCGAACGGGTCACCGATCGACTGGGCGATTCGCCTTACGCGCGCCGGGCTGCTGATTGCTCTCATCAACGCGTGCACCACCGCGCTCATCGCGGCCGCGCTTTGGTTGCACCGTTACGACACGCGACGCGGCAGCCGGCCCATCATGTCCAGCCTGCTTGGAGCGCTGATCGTCGCGCTCGGCGTGCAGATCGTGGTCGGGGTTATCGGAGCGGTGGTGGGGGACCTTCTCGCGGGGGTCGTCCTGCTGGCCGCGATCGCCGTCGCGCTGCTCCTCTACGTCCGAGTCGTGATCCATGACGCGCTGCTGGTCGGAGGCGCCGAGCACGGGATTGGGCCGGACGCGCCCTGTCCGGAGTGCCATCGCCTGGTGCCGACGATGGCGTTTTGTCCCGCGTGCGGCGCGGCGCGCGCAGCGGGTACCAAGCACGGCCGGACGCGACTCGCGAGAGGCGCGTGATGGCGGCGACGATGACGGCCAGATTTTGCGGCCGGTGCGGAGCGGCGCTTGCGCCCGGCGCAGGCTTCTGTGGACGCTGCGGGACACCCGTCCTGATGCAAGCAGCAGTCGCACGCCAACCCGTCTACAGCTACGCCCCGGCCCCGCCGATCACCTATCCCCGTCGCACTCAGGGTAGGCTCCCGCCCGCGTTGATCGCCGGCGGCCTGGTCCTGGTCCTGATCGTGGTGGCCGTCGTGGTCGGTGGCATCGCCATCGCGCAGTTTGCAGGCGGCAAGCTCGCGCCGTGCACGGTCAACTGCGCGCCGAAAATCGTCACTCCCCTGCCAGAGGAGGCGTCCTACCGGAGCTCGGCCTTCAACTTCCAGGTCAACTACTCGTCAGCGTGGACGGTGCGCGACCAGGATGGGTCCAGCGTCACGCTCGGCACCCACGTGGGGTCCGTTCAGGTCGTGGGTGCGCGCGGCGGCACGCCTGACCAGGCGGCGCAAGCTGTGATCTCGTCACTACCGTCAGCGAAATGGCAGGACGTGATTTTGGTCAGCCCCTTGAAAGGTGCGCACATCGGGGACCAGGATGGAATCGGCGCGGTCTACTCGGCAAACCTGATCGGCGCGTCGCAGACCGCGACCAAGGTCCGGTTTGCGGTTATCGCGGCGAGCCGCAACGGCGTCACCGTGGTGATCTTCGCCGTCGACCCGGCGGACCCCAAGAACTCACCCAATGGGATTCCCGAGGGCCAGGCCTTCGACTATCTCTGCACCGAGTTCAGCTGGGCCTAGGCCATGGGCCAGGGTGTTCCTGGTCACGACCGCCATGTCCGGACCGGGCGTCACGGCAAGCAGGAGGGGAACTCCCGCGAAGGTGACGAGCTGCGTGTCGATCAAGCAAGCTCGGGCAGCTCGAACGAGATCTCGTAGACGCCGCCGACGACCTTGGCCTGGTGGATCCAGCCCATCTTGTGCAACAAACCGAGCATCTCGCGATTTTCCGGCAGGACGATGAGTTGAAAGGAGCGGATTCCGTGCGACCGTGCGACGCGGGCCAGCTCCGCCAGCAACATGCTGCCGAGGCCGCGGCGCTGAAACTCGTCGATCACCGCCACCGCGACCTCGGCGATGTCGGTTTGGGTCGCGCGGTCGTAGCGCGCCACGCCCACGATTCGCTCTCTGCTCCCCGGCTTGTGGGTGGTGGCGACGATCGCGAAACGGTCGTTGTAGTCGACGACGGCTAGACGATGTGCCAGCGCGTCCGACATCCGCTTGATGGGCGAGAAGAACCGAAAATACACAGTCCGCTCGGACATCGCGGCGACCGCCTCATGGAGGAGCGGCTCGTCTTCAGGCGTGATCGGCCTCAGGTGGACTCTCGTTCCGTCCCGGAGCTCGATGACCCTGGCCTCGAAACCGGTGGAAACCATGACTACAAACGGTAACCTGCGCCGTTGATGGTGGCTTCCAGCAGGTGGCGTAACCTCGGCGCAGCCGCCGGGGCGGCCACCGCCGCTCTGTTCGCGATCTTCGACCTTTATCAGTGGGCGCTCGCGTATGCCGGGGACCGGTTCCACAACGACTTCACGTTCTATTTCGCCGCGGCCAAGGTCGGTCTCACGCACGGTTGGGGCTCGATCTACGACCTGGCCCTGCAGCAGGCACAGCTCGATGCGATGGGTTCCCGGATCACGATCGCGCAGCTCGCCCGCTACATCAGCCCACCACCCGTCGCCTGGTCGGCGCTGCCCTTCACCGCCTTGCCTTATGAGGTCGCCTACTGGGTCTGGTCTGCTCTGCTGCTGGCCGCGCTGGCCGCGGCTTCGTGGCTCGCCTCTCCCCCGGTCGGTCGCGCGCGCGTCATCTTCCTTGCCGCGGCGCTCGGCTGGCTGCCGGTGATCTACGGCTTGCAGCTCGGTCAGCCTGGGCTGTTCGTGGCCCTCGGTGTGGCCGGGTCCTACGCCTTGCTCAAAGCCAACCGGCCCATGTGGGCCGGCGTGGCGCTAGGAGCGCTCGCGCTCAAACCCCAGCTCGGATTTCTGGTTCCGCCGGCGCTGCTCGCGGCGCGCGAGTACCGAGCTTTTCTTGGAAGCGTGAGCGCGCTCGGCGTGCTGGGCGTGGCCTCGGCGCTCGCGCTCGGCGGCGACGGCCTGAACGCATACTTCGACCGCCTCAGCTTTGCGGCGGGCGTGCCGGTGAATCGCGAGCTGACGATCGCCTACTTCGCCGGCACAGGCACAGCCACCCGGCTGATCCAGCTCATGTTCGCCGTTTGGTCGCTCGGGCTCGCGGCCCTTTTGCGACGTCGCGGCATCGAGTGGATGTACGCGTGCGCGCTCGTCGGAGGCATGCTCGCCACCCCCTACGTCCACCTCGACGACCTGGTCATGCTCGGATTGGCGGCGTTGCTTGTTCTGCGCGCACGGCCACCGGTCTGGGCGTGGGTTTACGCGCTGGCGGGCGTGCTAGCTGTCGAAGGCGAGCCGATCTGGGGTCCCGGGCCGGTCATCGTCGCCGAGCTCGGCGCCCTTGTCTTGCTGTCAGTCGCGGCGCTGAAAACCGAAAGTCGGACCGAGGCTAGGCCGGGTTCGAGCCACGAGGAAGCACCGGGTGAGTCGCAAGCTGCCAGTTTGCCTCGCCCGACCACGCTTCGGTGAACTGGCTGTTGTACAGCCGGTAGTAGAAGCCTTCTCGGCGTAGAAGCTCTGCGTGGCTCCCCTGTTCCACGATCTTGCCTCCGTCCATCACTACGATCGTGTCCGCGTTGCGGATGGTCGAAAGGCGGTGAGCGATGACGAAGCTCGTCCTCCCTTGTCTCAGCTGCGCCATCGCCTTCTGGATCAAGACCTCGGTCCGCGTGTCGACGTTGCTGGTTGCCTCGTCGAGAATCAGGATGCTCGGGTCGGCCAGAAAGGCGCGGGCGATCGTGAGCAGCTGGCGCTGGCCGGACGAGAGCTCCGACGCGTCCTCGTCGAGGACTGTTTCGTAACCCTTGGGCAGCGTGCGGACGAACGAGTCGACGTGCGCCGCCTGCGCGGCCGCGACGATCTCGTCGTCAGTCGCGCCTTCCTTGCCGTACGCGATGTTCTCGCGGATCGTGCCGGCGAACAGCCACGTGTCCTGCAGGACCATGCCGAACACCCGGCGCACATCGTCGCGCGGGACGTCACGGGTATTGACCTGGTCGAGGCAGATCCGCCCCGAGTCGAGGTCGTAGAAGCGCATGAGCAGGTTGACGATGGTGGTTTTGCCGGCCCCCGTAGGCCCCACGATCGCGACGGTCTGGCCGGGCTGAACCTGTAGGTTGAAGCCGCTGATCAAAGGTTTGTCGGGCTCGTAGCGGAAGTCGACGTGCTCCAGCGCGACGGCGCCGGTGGTGTCCCCCAACTCGGCCCCGGTGTCAGCGTCGGGCGGCTCCTCGTCGGCGTCCAGCAGCTCGAACACGCGCTCGGCCGAGGCAAGGCCCGACTGAAGCAGGTTCATCTGGCCCGCGATCTGCATGATCGGCATCGTGAACTGGCGCGAATACTGGATGAAGGCCTGGACGTCGCCGAGCGTCATGGTTCCGGAAGCGACGCGATAAGCGCCGATCACCGCGATCGCGACATAGTTGAGGTTGGCGAGGAATTGAATCGCCGGCTGGATGATGCCCGACAGGAACTGCGCCCGGAAGCTCGCCTCGTAGAGGCCGCGGTTGTGCTGCTCGAAAGTCTCCTGCGCCTGCTTCCGGCGCCCGAACACCTGGACGAGCATGTGGCCGGTGTGAGTCTCTTCCACGTGTCCGTTCAGGCTGCCCGTCCACTTCCACTGCGCCGCGAACTGACGCTGCGAGCGCCGCGCGATGACAAGCGTTACGACCACGGACAGCGGCACGGTGACGAGCGCGATCAGGGCGAGCAGCCAGCTGATCCACAGCATCATGGCCAGCACGCCGACCACTGTCAGCACGGATGTGACGATCTGGCTCAAGCCTTGCTGCAGCGTGGTCGCGATGTTGTCGACGTCGTTCGTCACCCGGCTCAGGACGTCCCCGTGCGAGTGTCTGTCGAAATACTTGAGTGGTAGGCGGGCCAGCTTCGCCTCGACGTCGCGCCGCATCCCATACACGGTGCGCTGGGCGACGCCCGCCATGATGTAGGCCTGACCCCACATGAGCACCGACGCGAATAAATAGACGGCCACCGCGAGCAGCAGCATCTGTCCCAAAGCTGTGAAGTCGATACCCACGCCCGGCGTGACGTCCATGCCTGACAGCATTTGCGCGATCTGACCCTGGCCGTGCGCCTGCAGAAGCGCGATCGCCTGCGCCTTGGTGATCCCGGCCGGCAGCATCTTGCCGACGATGCCGTTGAAGATGATGTCGGTCGCGTTGCCGATGATCTTCGGCCCAATCACCGAGAATGCGACGCTGCCGATGCCGAGGAGGGCGACGACTGCGATCAGCGGCAAATCCGGCCTTAACCGGCCGAGCAGCTGACGCAGTGTCTTGGCGGGGGCATTGAGCTTCGCCGGGGGCGGTCCTCCCATGCCCATCCATCCACCCGGCTGGCGCCGCTGCGCCGCCGCGCCCCCCGCGCCGGCTCCCGGACCCTGGCGGTTGATCATGCGACGGCCGCCTCGCCGAGCTGGGAGTCCACGATCTCGCGATACGGTTCGCACGACGCCATGAGCTCGTCGTGCTTGCCGATGCCGACGATCCGGCCCTCGTCCAGGACGATGATCCTGTCAGCGTGCATGATCGTGCTCACGCGCTGGGCGACGATCAGGACCGTGGCATTGCGGGTGTCGGACCGTAGGGCGGCACGAAGCCTTGCGTCCGTGCCAGCGTCAAGCGCCGAGAAGCAGTCGTCGAACAGGTAGATCGATGGCCGCTTGACAAGGGCGCGCGCGATCGCGAGCCTCTGCCTCTCGCCGCCGGAGACGTTCGTTCCGCCCTGATCGATCGGCGCGGCGAGGCCGCCTGGCATCGCCTCCACGAAGTCCCGCGACTGCGCCACCTCGAGCGCGTGCCACAGATCTTCGTCCGTTGCGTCTTCCTTGCCGAAGCGCAGGTTGCTGGCGACGGTCCCGCCGAACAGGTAGGCGCGTTGAGGAACGAGCCCGATCCGGCTCCAGACCTGCTCGAGCGATTGGTCGCGCACGTCGACCCCGTCGATCGACAGATTGCCTTCACTGACGTCGAAGAATCTCGGGATGAGGTTCAGCAGTGTGGTCTTCCCTGACCCGGTTCCGCCGATGACCGCGGTCGTCTGCCCAGGACGCAGCTCAAAGGTAAGGTCCCGGAGCACGGGCTTCTCGCCGCCTGGGTAGCCGAACGTCACGCTCTCGAAATCGATGGCGCCCGTCAAGGTGGGAGGGCTCACTGCCTTCTCGGGGTCCTCGATCGAAGGTGTTGTCGCGACGACTTCCTGAAGCCGGGCCGCGCTCGCCTCGGCGCGCGGAACGAGGATGACCATCGCGATGGCCATCATCAGCGACATCAGGATTTGCATGATGTACATCAGGAATGCGGTCAGGTTGCCGATCGGCATCCCCCCGCTGTCGACGAGGTGGCCGCCAAACCACAGAATCGCAACCGTCGTCAGGTTCATCACGGCCATGACCGCCGGGAAAGCCAGGACGAAGATTCGGTTGACCCGCAACGCAGTCGAGGTCAGGTCGTAGTTGGCCTCCTCGAAGCGCCTGCTCTCGAAGTCCGCCCTGATGAACGCCCGGATCACGCGCACGCCCATGATCTGCTCGCGCAGCACCTGGTTGATGCGGTCGATCTTCACCTGCATCGAACGGAACAGCGGGACGGCATTGACGAACATGAACGTAACGATCGCTGCCAGGATCGGAATCACGATTATCAGCAGCGCGGAAAGCCGTACGTCCTCGCGCAGCGCCATGATCACGCCGCCCACCGCCATGATGGGCGCACTGACCATCATCGTCAGGGCGATCTGCAAGAACAGTTGGATCTGTTGTACGTCGTTGGTGTTCCGCGTGATCAGCGACGGAGTGCCGAAACGGTGGATCTCGCGCGCCGAGAAGCTCTGGACGCGGCCGAACACCGCGCCGCGCAGATCCCTGCCAACTCCCATCGAGGCAAGGGAGGCCCAGTAGACACCGGCCACGGCCAGCACGCCCAGGACGAGAGTGATCCCGAGCATCACCGCCCCGGTCCTCCAGATGTAGCCGACGTCGCCCTTGGCGACGCCATTGTTGATGATGTCGGCGTTCAGGTTGGGCAGGTAGAGGTTGGCGATGGACTGCACAAGCACCAGAGCCCCAACGATCACCACCTCGCGGGCATACGGCTTGAGGTACGTACGCAACAGTTGGATCAGCAAGTCATCAACCGCACCATCGTGTCAGACAACCGTTTGATTCTATCAAATGATTGACCTCAGTCAAGCCATTCGCTAGACTCGAACAAGGATATCGTGGCTGAACGCGAGACGACCGACAGCGAAGAGATCCGTTCTCTCATGCGCGCTTTCGGCCGCCAACATGCCGCCTTTGCCGGCGAGACGGCCCGCTTCTTCATGGACGTCGACCTGACGATGGCTCAGTTCCGAGCTCTCGCTGCCGTGCGGCGGTGGGGACGGCAAAGCGGGCGCGAGCTTGCCAAGCGTCTTGGCGTGACGCCGGGCACCCTCGTTCCGTTGATCGACCGCCTGGAACAGCTCGGCTACCTGCGGAGGGTGCCCGACCAGCAGGACCGCCGGTTGACCTGGCTCGAGGTCACGCCGAAGGCCGACCGGCTTTTCGAGCGCCTCTGGGGAGCCGGCGCTGCACGTGTCGCCCAGGCGGTGTCGAGGCTCGTGCCCCGGGATCGCGCCCAGCTGAGGCGCCTCCTCAATCGGGTCGCCGACCATCTCGAAGCCGGCGCGATGGAGACCAAAGCCACGGCCTGAGGCGCCGTTAAGCGCCGTGCCGGCCGCGTCCCTCGGCAAAGCGCGTGGCCCCCTCGGTAGGTTCGCCCGTCGCCATGACCTCCGCCCCACCCGCGAACTCGGCCCGCGTCGCCCGGTCGAAGTCGAGGGACCACTGCCTCAGCACGCTTCGCCGGTCGGCGCGCAGGGCCGCCTGGGGAAAGTTGGCGATCTCATGTGCGAGCGATTGCGCCATCGCGAATGCCTGGCCAGGCTCGGCCAGCCGTTCGACGAGACCTATCCGCAGCGCTTCCTCGGCTGCGACCGCCCTGCCGGTAAGGATGAGATCGAGGGCCCGGCCCTGCCCGATCAGGCGGGGAAGCCGCACGGTCCCAAGGTCGATCAGCGGTACCCCGAACCGTCGGTTGAAAACGCCGAAGGTCGCGTTGGATGCCGCAACGCGAAGGTCGCACCAGAGGGCGAGCTCGAGGCCGCCCGCCACCGCGTATCCCTCGATCGCCGCGATCACGGGCTTGCTCAGCGTCATCCTGGTCGGGCCCATCGGGCCGCGGCCGTCTTCCCGGAGGCCGTAATTGGCGCCCGCGGCCAGCGCTTTCAGGTCGAAGCCGGCACAGAAATTGCCGCCCGCACCGGTCAGGACGGCGACCGCGAGTCCTTCGTTCGCGCCGAACCGCTGGAACGCTTCCTCCAATGCGTGCGCCGTCTCCGGATCGACCGCGTTTCGCATCTGCGGCCGGTCGATGAGGACGGTGAGCACCGCCCCATCGACCTCGGTTCGGACGGTCCTAGAGCGCGCCTCGCTCGTGGTCGTCTTCCATGAACGGATAACGGTGCTCGGTCGGCGGCGCGTACGTCTCCTTGATCACGCGCGGGCTGACCCAACGGATCAGATTGAGGAACGACCCGGCCTTGTCGTTGGTGCCGGAAGCGCGGGCTCCGCCGAATGGCTGCAAACCGACCACGGCGCCGGTCGGCTTGTCGTTGATGTAGAAGTTGCCGGCCGCGTTGACCAGCTTCTCCGATGCCTTTCTGATGGCTTGCCGGTCGCGCGCGAAGACGGCGCCCGTTAGTCCATAGGGGCTGGTGCGGTCGCAGAGGTCCAGCGTCTCATCGAACTTTCCGTCGGCGTACGGGTACACGGTCAGGATCGGACCGAACAGCTCCTCGCGGAGCAGCTTGAAATCGGGATCGTTCGTCTCGATCACGGTCGGACGGACGAACCAGCCCACCTTGTCGTCACCCTTCCCGCCGGCGACGACCTTTGCGCTCTCGGTCTTCTTTGCGTACTCAATCGCGTTCATGTGCGTGGTGTAGGCGCGCTCGTCGATCACCGCGCCCATGAAGTTTCGGAAGTCGGCCACGTCGCCCTGCGGAATCGCGTCCACGAGATCGGCGAGCTCCGAGCGCATGGCCTTCCACATCGACTGCGGGATGTAGGCGCGAGATGCGGCGGAGCACTTCTGGCCTTGATACTCGAAAGCGCCACGAACGAGGGCGGTGCGCAAAGCCTCCGGGTCGGCGGAGTCGTGGACGACGACGAAATCCTTACCGCCGGTCTCGCCCACCAGTCGCGGATAGGTGCGGTACCGGCCGATGTTCTGGCCGACCTCGCGCCACATGTTCTGGAACACCTCGGTCGAGCCCGTGAAGTGGATGCCCGCGAGCTCGCGATGGTTGAGCACCTTCTCGGAGATCTCCGAGGCGCTGCCGCTGACCATGTTGATCACGCCCGGTGGCATGCCCGCCTCGAGCAGGAGCTCCATCAGGAAGTGGCTGACGAGGAGCGTCTGCGTCGCCGGTTTGAAGACGACGGTATTGCCCATGAGCATGGGCGCGGTGGGCAGGTTGCCGGCGATGGATGTGAAGTTGAACGGGCTCACCGCGAAGATGAAACCTTCGAGGGGGCGGTACTCGAGGCGGTTCCAGGCACTGCCGTCATTTAGGGGCTGGTTGCGCAGCAGCTGGTCGCCGAAATAAGCGTTGAAGCGCCAGAAGTCGATCGTCTCGCACGCGGCGTCGATCTCTGCCTGGTGGACGGTCTTCGACTGGCCGAGCATTGTCGCCGCGTTGATGGTGTCGCGCCACGGACCCGCCAGCAGCGAACCCGCCCGCAGAAGAACCGCGGCCCGCTCGTGGTATGAGGTTGCCGCCCACATCTTCCGCGCCTTGAGCGCGGCCTCGATCGCGTCGTCGATGTCCTTCGCGGCTCCGACCGCGTACTCGGCGATCGCGAGCTCATGCCGATGCGGCGAGCGGATGTCGCCGCGCGACGCGCCCCACCGGTGCTCGCCGCCGATCTGCATCGGCACCTCGGTCTTGGCGTCGGTCAGCTCGGCCAGGCGTGACTTCAGGCTTTTGCGAGTGAGGTCGTGGGGCGCGTACGGACGTACCGGCTCGTTGCTCGGCTGTGGGACCTGGAAATGTCCGTCGGCGGTCATAAGGCCTCCTCCGCTGCTGCCGCTGCGCGTGTATGTTGCTGCGCCAGGTTCGATGATCCTCCAAATCCAGAGTTACTTGGGGTAACCCGTGCTCGTATCCCAACCGGTGGCAGTCGGCTATATCGGCGCGCCCGCGACTCGAGCGGCGGACCGAGTTCGCCGCACGGTCGCCCTGCTCCGGCGGCGCGGCTTTGCGGTGACCCCCCTTCGACTCGCGGCGCTCTGCCTCGGCGGACCGCTGTCGGAGGCAGAAGTTCAGTGGGCTGTCGCCGCCAGCCCGGAGCTGACGATCTTCGAGGATCTCGTCCTGGAGCGCGGCGCCGTCAGCGATGCAGGGTCGATCCGCAGCCGCGCGCTCGGCCACGCGGCCGAATCCGGCGCATTTGTCGCGATGACCCTGGATTTCGTGCGCACACTGGCCGCGGCGGCCCCTTTCATCCGCGGGGTGTCGATCGCCGGCTCCCTCGCCAGCGGAGGCTTCCGGCCGTCTGACGACGTGGACCTCAACCTGATCGTGGAGGACGGACACCGTCACCTGGCCTACGTCGTCGTCAATTTACTGGGCCTCGCGCACGCGCTGCGCCATCGCGCCAAGCCGGTGGACGACCTCACGCGACGGCCGATCGCCCCGCGCTT
>WNGD01001676.1_pt1 | contig 23854 bp, 22 predicted proteins | sample 5400671 | NCBI WGS metagenome assembly WNGD01 (sample SAMN13153369, study PRJNA577476) | soil metagenome | isolation source: 40 cm soil or saprolite under grassland replicate 2 | place: USA:California | collected 2016-06-15
CTCCAACAATTGGAACTGGTTGAGGGCCATGTCCACTTTCGTTCCAATGACAATATCCCTCCACCCTCCAAGATGATCTGCTCCCCCTACGATACAGAGGCAACCTCTGGTCGTAAGTCGACCGAATGGTGGGTGGGATCTTACCCCGAAATTGTGGAGGAGTGAAAGCTTAGGATATACTCTTCCAGAAGGAGGGCCAGGATCATGCAAAAGGTTCAAAAGACCTAGACAACCGAGTTTAAGCGTGAAGCGGTGCGACTGGCTCAGACCAGTGGGAAGCCCATTACGCAGATCGCTCGCGACCTGGGGATTTCCGATACGTCGATCCATCAATGGCGTAAGGAGCTCACCGAGCACGGCCCGGAAGCCTTCCCAGGCAGTGGACATCAGACCGCTCAAGAAGAGGAAGTGCGCCGCCTCAAACGCGAATTGGAAATCGTGAAACAGGAGCGCGATATCCTAAAAAAAGCGGCTTTCGCATCTTTTCGCGCAGCCCACCATGAACTATCAGTTCATTGCAGAGTATCGGCAGGAGTATCCGATGACGACCATGTGCCGGGTGCTCTCGGTTTCTGTGAGTGGATCCTCTGCCTGGCGCAAACGGGCTCCCAGCCTGCAGAGCCGAGAAGATGCGCAGCTCGCCGAACAAGTGAAGACAGCATTTCAGGAGAATCCCTGCGTGTATGGGAGTCCACGGGTGCATGCCGAGCTGCGCGCACAGGGTCTTCATTGTGCTGAGCCTCCGGGTGGCTCGTCTGATGCGAGAGCAAGGACTCTTCGCGCAACGCCCACGACATCGCACCGTGACTACGAGAAGTGAGCCAGGAGCACAGGTGGCTCCCAATCGGCGCCTTTGCGACTTCAGCGCCGATGAGCCCAACAGCAAATGGGTGGCGGATACGACCTACATTTGGACACGCGATCAGCTGGCTCTTTCTTGCGGTGGTGCTTGATTTGTTCTCTCGCATGGTGGTAGGATGGTCTCTGGCAGCCATTCAGGAGGCGACTCTGGTCGTCCAGGCGCTCCACATGGCCATCCCTCGTCGCCGGAAACATCCCGGGTTACTTCCTCATACGGACCGTGGGAGTACCTACACTTCAGAGAGCTATCAAGCGCTCTTGCGGCAAGAAGGTATGGTGGCGAGCATGAGCCGTACTGCTGACTGTTACGATAATGTGGCAATGGAAAGTTTCTTTCACAGTTTCAAGGGTGAATGCATTGATTGCCAGTCCTTTCAGACACGAGCGCAGGCCAGAAGCACCACCTTTGATTACCTTGAAACCTTCTATAATCGGACCCGGAGACATTCCACGCTCCACTACCTGAGTCCACTTGTGTACGAACAATTGATGTGTTAAATCCCCTCTTTGGGCTCTCCATAAATTCGGATGAAGATCAGCTTGAGGGAGAGAGGTTCGCCAACAGTGTCACTTTGCGTGAACGGGAAAAAGTGGTGAATGGAGCAAGAAAGACAATTCTCCCTAAGGATCAGAACTCCGAATCAATGACACATCCACTGTTGCCTGATCTTCCAGGCTTTTCCATACACCAGATTGCCAGAACGGAGGGAGTGATTACCGTTCTGGCACACTCACAAACACCATGTGATTCTTGTTGTATACTCATTATTATGGTAACGATACTGCTCACAAACTGGAAAAGGAGAAGAGTATGAAGGTCTTGTTCGTCGCCGGATTCGGGCCGATCGTCTCAGATATGCAGGAAAGCGCAGCTTTCTATCGAGATAGCCTGGGCCTTTCTTTCCAGGAAGAAGCTGACGGGTACTTCCACACCGAAGAGCTTCAGGGGGTCAAAACATTTGCCCTGTGGCCGCTTTCACAGGTAGCTCAGTCCTGTTTTGGCGTGAACGAATGGCCAGCCGATCTGCCAGCTCCCACCTCCTGGCTCGAATTTGATGTAGAAGACGTGGCCGAGGCATCTGAGGAGCTAAAAGCAAAAGGCTATACGCTCCTGATAGCGGCGAAGAAGGAGCCATGGGGCCAGACAGTTACCCGTCTCCTCAGCCCTGAAGGTATCCTGGTCGGTCTGACCTATACGCCATCGATGCGCGAAAGCGAAGCGGAGTCTGAATAGCCACTCCATCTCACCTTGCATGTTTCAAAGGGTCTACAATGGCAAACCTTGGACTCGATTTCTGGCTCACCCAATGGGATTGGGAACCATCTATGTCAATGAGATAATTGGAAGTCGCAGGTTTCTTTCCCGCTCTGTGTCGTAGAAGGGCCGTTTCCAAGCAGGGGAGACGAGAAAATACGACGGGAAGCGTGTCAATCACGAAATTAAATGGCTCTCTCTTACTTTATGTGATCCTGAGAGGACAGAGCCAGTAGAAGAAAGGACCGGTTGACTCCCAAAGGGTTCCTCGACAAGCTGGCTTAATCCAGGGGGTTGATGATACCGGGAAAAGAACTGTTGACCGAGATCAGGCTGCGTGAAGTACTCGTTTGCGGAGCAAATCGAACCCGGCTCTGCCATACCCTTGCCTTTTGATCAGTTTGAGCCTGGTGATCTGCCCTTCTATTTGGCCCTGGCTCCAAGGAGAGGTCAGCCCCGCCTGCACCGCAGCCTTATCTTGAGAGATCCCTGCTACAAAGGGATGCAAAGCGGTAAGAGGACTCCTGGCTATCTTCTCCAGCCAGCCATCAAGCTGCTCTTTTCCTGTTCGATCACGTATCATGTGGACGAATTGTTGCACCATCTCATGGGCCAAATCCACCGACTCGTCCAAGTTGCGAAGGCGTGCAAGAGTTTGCTGCTCTTCTATCGTCAGTTCTTCTGGCCGGCGCAGAAACACCCAGGTGGCCTGGCGTGAAGAAATGGGAGTCTCACTGTGCAGAGGAGCGTGACGGTCACCCTGCCGGAGGCTGACGACCAGGTTACGCACACTCTCATACGATACGCCCGTATCCTTGTGTGATGAGTTCTCGCGCTTATGCGCGCCATGTTGTGACAGCCTTGGGCCCATCGCTCACGGATGAATGAGAGGTAAGGATCGAGCTGACTGGTCTGTTCGCGCCTTTTGCGTTCGGGAAAGGCTCGAGCCCCTATCCAACGCTGAACCGTGCTGTGGCCCACTCCCACACGCTCGGCAATGGCTTGATGGCTTAATCCTTGCTTCCTCAATGCTATCGCTTGTTCGTAGCGAGCTATTCGCTCTGCCCGATGAAGCTGCACGACCTGCTCTTGGAGTGGAGAGAGACGTGGGGTTCGCTTGACCTGTAGCACAGGAGGAGCTTCGAGGATCTGCTGCGTTTGCTGCTTCCGATGGGCAGTCAGGTGGGGGGAAAGACAGCGTTGCAACGCTTCACCGAGATTTTTGAGCAGATGCCATTTGTCTGTGACCTGGATGGCTTGTGGAGCTCCCAGTCTGGCGGCTGTTGCATACGTATCACTGCGATCTCGACTAATGATTTCAATTGAAGGGTATCGTTTGAGCCAGGCTGCCACCGAAGCCACATCTCGATCCGGCAACACATCAAGGCGGCGATGTCTTTCCAGATCACAGATCAGCGTCCCGTAGCGATGCCCACGACGCCATGCCCAATCATCGAGGCTGACGACGCGGGGAGGCTCAAATGGATCGTTGGGGAGACGGCGAAGCAAGCGCAGGAGGGTATCTGGGCTACAACGTATCCTCAAGACTTCTGTGAAGCGCGAGCCTTGCTCTCCCCCAAGGGCCAGTGCAAGGCTCTCCAACACCTCTTTGAGTCGAATGGTCCGACGAGCATAGCGCTCGGCCACCGTAGGAATGGTTTCCACAAAGGTCATTCGAGGGCAGGTTGGTTGTTGGCAAAAGAAGCGACGGACCTGTACCACCAGCCGAACGGTACGACCGCTCCAAGGCAGATCGGACAAGGTGCGCTCATAGCGGCTGTGAACTCTTGACGAGAGAGAAGCACAGACAGGACAACTTGCCCTCGTTGTGCGTGATTGGGCCAAGACAGTGATCACCCCGTCGGCCAGGGTGATCTGTTCGATGGAAAAGCCTGGAAGATCAGGCAGAAGTAGCTGTGTCATTTGGGCTCGGTTTTGAAGGAAATTCCTAGAACATTTTTTCTTCTCCTATTGTATCACATCCTTGATCACGCAAAGTGAGGGAGAGCCGCAGAATGCTGAGATTTACACAGGTTCAAATGCCCTGTGCCAGAACCGCCCGCGTGGTGGAAGCCTTGAAGCACCTATTCTATGTGCGTGGATAATGAGATCTCATTGATCCACGCACATTTTTTACCAATGTCTTACACCTGTGCCACTTCCGGTGTTGCTCTCACCGCGAAGTATGTTGCCTGCTGATGATGTACCACAATAGCAGCCGTGGACTGCTCCGGCACAAGTTGATAGGCTTCGGTCAGCTCAACGCCAATCGTCGCAGGTGCTGGTAGCAACTGGAAGAGCTTCTCATGATCCTCAAGGTCAGGAATGGCTGGATAGCCCCAGCTATAACGGCGTCCCCTTGATCTATCCAATGCAAGTTCGCGTTGCACCAGCCGATTGGTGTATTCTGCCAACCCTTCGGCCATCTCGACGGCCAGGCCGTGCACAAAGTATGCTTCAGAGTAGCTGCCAGCCTGTTGTAACTCGTGTATCTTATCACTTGCCGCCTTACCCATTGTCACGATTTGCAATGCCACCACATCGATTTTGCCACTCTTCACAGACGCAAAGTAATCGGCCAGACAGAGCCGTTCTCGTTCTTTCTGACGCGGGAAGCGGAAACGTGTCAGTTCCCGCGTCACTTTCCCTGTTTGCTGTAGCTCCACCGGATCGTACACAATCAACTCGTTACCACTGGACTGGCATGGGAAGTAGCCGTAGAGAACGCGTGGCTGCAAGTAACGCTGCAGGCGTGCCTCGCGCAGCATACGGTCCAGGCGCGGCTGAAACTCCTGCTCCACCAGCCGTGTGAATTTGGCTCCGTGCGCTTTGCCACCCCAGTGCAGGCGATAGAGCGTATTGAGATCCATGCATTCCGCGATATCTTCGAGTCCGATGCGGTCCAGTACATGCGGTCCCCAGAATGGCGGTGTAGGAATAGAGAGTGCTGGCTGGATGCTGGCCGAAGCTGCCTCAGCATCCTCCGCGCTTTCCGTTGTGCCCTCTGTCGTGCGTGCTGCTTTGCGCAGGCGTTCACGTAGCGCTTCTTGCTTGACATGTTGCGTCAATGCCGTACGTTCTTCGGGCGCGTTGGTCAACTTATCGATAATATCCAGTCCCTCAAACGCGTCACGCGCGTAGAAGACGCCTGGCTCATACGCGACCGGATTTGCCTCGGGCGTTTGCTCATCAACGAAGAGGATGCGCCGCCCAAAAGAACGATTGATAGCCGCACCACCTACAATCACGGGAAACTTCAGGCCGCGTTTATGCAATTCTTTCACGCATAGCGGCATCTGTTTCGACGTACTGACCAGCAGTGCAGAGAGTCCAATGGCGTCCGCGTTGACCTCGATCGCCTTATCCAGAATCGTATTCAGCGGTACCTGTTTACCCAGATCGTAGACCGTGTAGCCATTATTGCTCAGGATAGTATTGACCAGGTTTTTTCCGATATCATGCACATCGCCGAAGACCGTTGCCAGCACGACCTTACCCTTTGTATAACCCTCTTTTTTCTCCAGGTAGCCTTCCAGGTGGGCAACTGCCCGCTTCATGACTTCGGCAGATTGCAGTACAAAGGGCAGGATCAGTTCGCCTGCTCCGAAGCGGTCGCCCACATCTTTCATGGCGGGTAAGAGAACGGTGTTGAGAACATTTACCGCAGCGTCGCCCTGTTTGCTACTCAGGGTGACCATACGTTCGGAGACAACCTGGTCGATCAGCGGCTCGATTCCTTCTTTGCGTCGATGCAGGATCTGCCAGTGAATACGTTCAGCTGTCTCCATGCCCTCGGTTGGATCTACTTTTGTGTTGTTTGTGTCTTGTTGTGGACCGTGCGCCTCGAAGTAAGCGATATAGTGTGGCAGAGCATCAGGACGATTAAAGATCAGGTCGTCCGCGAGCTGGCGCTGTTCTGCGTCGATCTCTGCATATGGTTTGATGTGCGTCGGATTGACGATCGCCATGTCGAGACCAGCCTTCACTGCATGATACAGGAATACGCTATTCAACACGGCGCGTGCATGCTGTTTGAGACCAAAGGAGACGTTACTGACGCCCAGGATTGTCATCACTCCAGACAGTTCTTGTTTGATACGCGTAAGTGCATCGAGCGTCTCGATAGCCGCAGTTTGTAGTTCTTCCTGTCCGGTCGTGACCGGGAAGGTCAGTGGATCGAAGATTAACGCGTTCGGCTGTAATCCGTATTCATGGACGCAGATATCGTAGATTTTGTGCGCAATCTCGACCTTGCGAGCGGTGGTCTTGCCCATGCCAATCTCGTCGATTGTCAATGCAACCACGGCTGAACCGTGCTCAAGCGTCATCGGCAGAACGTTATCGATACGTTCGCGCCCGGTCTCCATATTGATGGAGTTGATAATCGCGCGCCCAGGATAGGTCTCCAGGCCCGCTTTGATCACACTGGCTTCCGTAGTATCGATGACGAGCGGTGCCTCAACCCCCATCGAGAGCTTCTTGACCATCTTCGCCATCTGCTCCGCTTCATCGATGCGCTCGGTGAGAGCAACCTGCACATCCAGAACGTGGGCGCCACCTTCAACCTGTTCTCGTCCAATTGCCAGCAGCGTATCGTAATCATCTGCTAAGAGCGCCTGTTTCGCCTTGCGACTCCCCTGGGCGTTCACGCGTTCGCCAACAAGAAGTGGTGCCGGGTTCTGCTGCATGGCCGTGGCGCGAATGGCGCTGGAGACAAAGGGCGGCGTAATCTGCGCGAAATCCTTCTTGCTCAGGTTGCCATCTGCAATGGGGCGTGGATGGCGTGGCGCATTGCGACAGGCCTGGACAATCGCACGCAGGTGGTCGTGACTGTTCCCGCAGCAGCCGCCAACAATATTTACTCCAAACTCAGTAATAAAATCTCGCAATGCGGTCGCCATCTGCTCCGGTTCCGTTGGATAAACAGCCTGCCCATTGACGTTCAGTGGAATGCCTGCGTTCGGAATCGTTGAGATCGGCAGTGGACAGTTTTCGGCCAGAAAGCGTACTGGTTCGCGCATATAATCTGGACCCGTCGAGCAGTTCAGTCCCACCACATCTACACGCAGCGCAGCCAGTGTCGTCATCACCGCCGCAATATCGGTGCCCAGTAGCATACGCCCGCTGGTATCAAGCGAAACCTGCGCCTGAATTGGGACCGTACGACCAGTCTGTTGCATCGCCTGCCTCAGACCGGTAATCGCCGCCCGCACCTCTAAGATATCCTGGCTGGTCTCGATTAATAGCAGATCCACGCCGCCTTCCAAAAGCGCCGCCGCCTGCTCGCGAAAGATCTCTGCCAGTTGCTGATACGTAATATTGCTCAGGAGAGGATCATCGGACGAAGGTAACATCCCGGTCGGGCCAACAGAACCCGCCACAAAGCGCGGCTGTTCGGGCGTGCTATAGCGATCCGCCACGCGTCGCGCCAGCCGTGCCGCCGTCAGGTTCACCTCGTGTGTCAGGTGCCCGAGGCCATACTCATCAAGTTTCAAGCGACTGGCCGTAAATGAATCGCTCTCAATCACATCGCATCCGACTTCAAGGAACCCCGCATGGATCTCCTCGATCACCGCAGGTCTGGTAAGCACCAGGTACTCATTGCACCCTTCGGTTGCCTGACCGCCGTAATCTTCTGCAGTCAATTGATACCGTTGTATATTCGTGCCCATAGCGCCATCGTAGATAATAACGCGTTGCGCCAGGGTATCCAGAAATTGACTCATGAACTCTCCTGTTCTCTCAAAGATGCCTATACCGCTTCATGGGCACCCGTGAGGGATGATGTATGTAGAAGCCACTATGATCGATATACCTATAATCGTGTCGAGATATAGCAATTATGCCGCCGTATCAGAGATAGGAACATCCAGATAGTGGGCAATAGTTTTTGGTGTGGGAATGGGCTCGTTATCTTCGATCATGCCCTGCAGGTGCATCTTGATCGCTTCTTGCATATTTTTCTCAACTTCCTCTATTGTGTCCCCGACTGCTACACATCCAGGTAAATCGGGCGAATAGGCACCATAATTTTCGTCGCCCTTTTCAATAATGATAAGAAAGCGGTACATAATTAATCCCTCCTTGAGAGTTGTGCTTGCTTAAAAATACTTAATAGCGTGCCTGGGGGAACTTCTTTGCTGAGCTGCCCTGCAATAGTAACTCGACCTGATTTCAGTGGGTGTTTGTATTGCCGGTGACTTCCCTTCATTGCTACTTGATACCAACCATCTTCCTCAACAATCTTAATAACATCTCGAACTTTCATTTACACTTCCAACCTACTCAGACACCCTATCGTTTTTTAGGCTCTACTTTTATCCGGCAAGAGCAGCAACTAATTCACGGCAGAATGCGGGGATATCTTCAACAACACGACCCCAGACCAGGTTGCCCTCGCGGAAAGCTGCCTCATCCACCCAGATGCCGCCTGCATTGGTGATATCGTCCTTGATACCAGTCGAGCCAGTTGCTTTACGACCGCGTAAAATACCGGCGGAGATAGGGACCCAGCCGCCATGACAGATGGTGCCAATGATCTTGCCCTGAGCATGCACATCGCGTACAAGTTGGAGCACACCCTGACTACGACGTAGTTTATCAGGTGCCCAGCCGCCCGGAATAACGAGCCCATCCAGAGCATCAGCCTTAGGAGCCTCCTCAATACTCACATCCGGAGTCATCTCCAGGCCATGTTTCCCGTGCACCGTCTTCGTCGACAGGCCAATCACAATCACCCTGGCTCCTTCCTCGCGAAGGCGCATAACCGGGACCCAGAACTCTAAATCTTCAACCTCCTGGGCCACAAAATATCCTATGGTTTTACCCTGTAATCGCATGCTGAGCCTCCCTATTGATGCTATCTCTGTACAGGCTATTATATCACAGAGGAGTTACAACCTTTTTTCGTTTTCAACTAATTTTCTAATGAGGCTTGTTCTTTTATGGCGTGCCCGATATCGACGGGCCTTCAAGAGATTGGCGCATTTGTCAGAGGTGCAATAGCGCCTGGTACGACTCTTACTATCATCATAAAAGGCACAGCGACAGTTAGTGTTTGCACATATTTTGAGGCGTCTGGGATCATGAGCGGTTAGCATATGGGCGAACGAGGCTGCGATCTCTGTCTGCACCCAGTCCCAATCCTTCTTCAATGGGATCACCTCTAAGCGGTATCCTTCTGCATCTTTCAGTAGGGAGCGGTGCAAGGGTGTCTTGAGCAGAATAGCATTGAACATCGCCTGGTCCTCGTCCGAAATCTGCCTATCTGCCAGAGCCTCTATCATACGGCCCAGGAGGGTACGTAATGTGACCATCGCAGCCATCACCTCTGCGTCGGGTGGGGTTTCGACCTGTAGTCCCCATGTGACGAGAAATTGTTCCAACCAGCTTGCTTGTTGTAAATCATCTCTTACCCAGCGACCACGGAAATCGCGAAATTCGCTATTGATGAACTGAAGACAGAGAGCATCCATAGTAATCTTAACACTTGCACAACTTTATAACGGCTTTCTCATAGAAGTGCGCACCCTCGCAGCACGATTGGTATTTTCCAACTTTTGCAAATCCGCAAATGCTCGCGCGCTTACACCTGTGAGACAAGATCTGGTCTCTTTTATGACGCTTATCTTACCACATGCCAGACGCCAGAAAAACCTTATTATAACTTTCTAAAGAATATTGACAGTTACGTAATTGAATGCTATGCTTTTATGTGTAACTGTACTGGACGATATTGTCCGTCAGGGAATGAGCCCCGTTCTTTTGTCGTTGCTGAGCATATATCATCAGGAAAGGGATTTGCCAGCGATGCGTAAACAGACAAATCAACTCACTGCCTATCTCTCTCGTCGGGTCATTTTACGCGGCCTGGCAGGTTTCATTGTGACCATGAGCATAGATGCTTGTGCTCAGCCCGGTTCTTCATCGACCACTGTTCCTACTCCTACCCCTCGTCCATACGGTAGAGTTATTTCTACCTATCGCGCTCATACGATGCGTGTAACAACGGTAGCATGGTCGCCGGATGGCAAGTACATCGCCTCCGGCTCTTTGGATAAGACCGTGCAGATCTGGTCTGCCAATTCCGCCGCTCGTTTTCACCCATTTATTTATCGTGGTCATGGTGCTGGTGTAAGCACCGTAGGGTGGTCGCCGGATAGTCGTCGTGTTGCATCGGGGGCTTATGATACAACGGTGCAAATCTGGGATGCTACGACCGGAGAGCATATCGCGATCTGTCGCGGCCACACTGATGCTGTGATGACGGTAGCGTGGTCGCCTGATGGGAAATACATCGCCTCCGGCTCTGCGGATGGCACCGTACGTCTATGGAATGCTGCTACTGGCAAACAGCAATACATCTATCGTGGTCATACTGATAGCGTAAACTCCGTCTCCTGGTCGCCTGATAGCCAGCGTGTCGCCTCTGGTTCTTCAGATAAGACTGTCCAGATTCTAGACGCTACTACAGGAGAGCATATCTTTACCTATCGGGGCCATACCGCCACGGTAAGCTCAGTCTCCTGGGCACCTGATGGGCAACATCTTGCTTCTGGTTCATGGGACAAAACAGTACAGGTCTGGGGGGCCGCAACTGGCAAGGTTAGCTACGTCTATCAAGGGTACAATGTAAAAGCAGCGCAAATTAGTACCGCCAGGGGAGTACTCCCGGACCTCATCTTTGTTGTAGCCTGGTCACACAACGGTAAACGTATCGCAGCAGTAACGCAGGTATATTGCGGAGATACCTGCGGCGTTGTGGTCTCCTGGGATGCAGATACTCAACGCAATGTCGCCTTTTACATAGACACACCGGTCTTCGCTCTGGCCTGGTCACCTGACGATACGCGCTTCGTTACCGCCACGGAGGTGACAACTCAAGGTAGTTCGGTCTCAAACGTAAAGAGTTCAGAGGATGGTCCATACGCACAGATATCGCAGGCGTAAATCTTTCTTGCTACCTATCGTACTGCCGTCCTGCGCGTATGCATAGCATCTAACGTAAACTATCCGCGTTCACCTGCCTGATAGATGACCTCTAGAACCTGAATCGCAATTTCATCCGTATTACCACCATGAGTAACGAGTGATAGAACATACTGCATTTTTGCTGGAGGTTTGATGATGGCAGACCGATTTACACTTGGGATTGAGGAGGAGTTCCAGCTGGTGAAGCGGGGCTCAGGCGAATTATGTTCATGTGCACAGAGCATTCTGGATAAAGGCGCACCGTACTTTGAGGAGAAGATTAAGCCGGAGATGTTGCAATCGACGGTGGAGTATAACTCTGACGTTTTGCCTGATCTGACTGCCGCACGCAAAGAGTTGTATGCGGCTCGCGCATTGCTTGCACGCCTGGTCAACGAGGAAGGGTTGGCCCTGGTCAGCGCGGGAACGCATCCGAGCGCGGCATGGCGCGATCAGGAGCGTACCGAGCATGAGCGTTACATTGAGTTGGAAGAAGAATATCAGGATATTGGACGCTCCATCCTGATCTTCGGCCTGCATGTACACGTGGCTGTGCAGGATAAAGAGCTGCAGATCAAGATTATGAACCAGGTGCGCACATGGTTGCCACATCTGATGGCCTTCTCCTCCAACTCTCCGTTCTGGCATGAGCGCATGACAGGCATCAAATCGTATCGCTCGGTAGTCTGGAAGCGCTTCCCACGTAGTGGTATGCCCGACATTTTCGACTCCTGGAGCCATTTCGACCGCTATGTACAGGATCTCGTAGAGATGGAGGCTATTGATAACGGTAAGAAGATCTGGTGGGATATTCGCCCGCACGCTTTCTTTGATACGCTGGAGTTTCGTATCTGCGACATGCCCTCGATGCTGGAAGATACGCTGGGCATTGCCGCACTCTGTCAGGCGCTGGTAGCTAAACTGGCATACCTCAATCAGCGTGATAAGTGCATGCCTACCATGCGTCGTGATTATATTGAGGAGAACAAGTGGCGAGCTATGCGTTATGGCCTGGATGCTCAGGTCCTTGATTTTGACCATATGCGTCGCTTGAGTATGCGCGATTCTATCAGAGAAACACTGGATTTCGTCGATGATATGGTGGACGACCTGGGTAGTCGCCGCGAGATAAACTATCTGCGCGAGTTAATGGACGATCCCCAGGGTACCGGTGCAGATCGCCAGATTGCCATCTACCAGGAAAGTAGCGATCTGCAAAAGGTCCAGCAGTTCCTGATAGAGCGTACTATGGAAGGCGTGAAGCTAGATGATGCCGATCTATCACGCAAGCCTCTGCGCTTCCGGTCACGTAAGTTGGCGAAGCAGGCGAAGTAATCTTCTCTCGCCAGAGCCTTTCGAGGGCGAGGTACTCAGCAGGTACTTTGTCCTCGTTTACTTTAACTCGAAACGATACTTCAACTCTTGTGCTGTTCCAGTATCGTAAATCAGCGCGATATTATCGACTGTGATGCGCCAGTTAAAATCGCGTCCGCTCAGATAACGGATAATTTGAGCCAGGTTATCGCTATTCAAATCATCTTCCCTATTTCCGCGCAAAAGCGCTCGATCTCATCTTCGCTATTATAATAATGCAGCGAGGCACGTATCATGCTGGTCAGTCCTCTTGTTTCCAGATCAAGCCGTGTTGAGTTGATTACGGAGATCGAGACATTGATATTCTCCTCTGCTAATCGGCGCTCGATCTCTTCTGGTTCCAGTCCATCAATAGTAAAGGTGACAATACCGCATTGTGTGATACCACGATCGCGTACAATGACGCCTGGTAGTGGGCTGAGCTGTGTGCGCAACTGATAAGCAAGCGTTTTGATGCGGTGCCAGATAGTGCCGATTCCCCACTGCATGGCATAATCAATGGCGACTCCCAGGCCGATTTTACCCGCGTAGTTGGTCTCCCAGTTCTCGAAGCGTCGCGCATCAGGTCGTATGACGTATCGATCGCGCGCTACCCACTCTGCTGCATGCATATCCAGAAAAGGCGGCTCAAGTTGCTCAACCACCGACTTGCGTACATATAAAAAGCCTGTACCACGTGGAGCACGCAGGTATTTACGTCCCGTTGTCGAGAGCATGTCGCAGCCAATCTTGTCAACATCAATAGGCATCTGTCCCACTGATTGGCAGGCGTCTACCAGGTACAGAATACCAGCCTCGCGTGCCACCTTGCCTATATCCGCAACCGGATTTACCAATCCTCCGCTGGTTGGCACATGGGTAATCGCGATCAGCTTGACGCGCTTATCGAGCATATTACGCAGTGCTGCAATCGAGACCTGCCCATGCTCATCATTAGGAATAGGTTCGACCACAGCGCCAGTTTTATGTGTAACCTGCAAGAAGGCGATATAGTTGCTGGCGTACTCGGCCATGCTCGTCAGAATACGATCACCTGCTTGAAACGGAAGCGAATAAAAGGCCATATCCCAGCCCCGCGTAGCATTTTCCACGACCGCGATCTCTTCTCGGGAGCAGTTAATCAGCGCCGCTGCAGCAGCATAGGTATGCTCAATAGCGTCTTTTGCGCGCTCAACTGCTTCATAGCCGCCAATCTGTGCCTCCAATTGCAGGTGACCAATCGTGGCATCAAGCACAGGCTGCGGCATCAACGATGAACCTGCGTTATTGAAATGCACTATGTTATTACAACCGGGAGTATCGTGACGAGCACGTTGAAGGTCGAAAGGCATTGTCCTCTCCTCTTTTTCTTTCATTGTATCAAATAGCCTGCCAGACATGAACCGTACCATCTTTGCAACCTGAGGCAATGCGTTTGCCATCAGGCGACCAGGTTACAGAAGATACTTCGTCCTTGTGACCTTCATATGTAAAGATACGTTCTCCCTTATCTGTCTCCCAGATATGAACAGTTGTATCATTGCTGGCGCTCGCAACGTATTTGCCATCAGGCGATAAGGCTATATCTCTTATATCTGCCTTATGATTGATATATCTATATAGAAGAGTTCCTGTCGTGATATCCCATACCACTGCTTGCTTCGGGTAAGCACATAGAAGTCTTGTATTGTCTGGTGACCAACAGACGCTATAGTAGGCCCAGGCCGATTTGTTTTTATATGTTTGCTGATGTTGTTTTGTGAGGACATCGTAGATGCGTAATTCTCCATGCAAGCCACATGCGAGACGGGTGCTATCAGGCGACCAGGCCACTCCTCCGATAGAAGCGGTATCCAGCCAGCCAGAGCTTACATCAATTTTCGCTATTGACTGACCACTCCGTGGACTCCATACGTGGATTGCTTGATCTTTCGGACTCCCGAGATTGGTAGAAGCAATACACTCTCCATCAGGTGACCATGCCATACTTGAGATAACGGGGAGTAGAGGAGAGTGACCTTTATAGGTCGCAATGATCTGGTCATTGCGAGGATTCCAGACTATGGGTGCTCTCTTGCCTGCAAATACGAGAACGCTACTGTCAGGTGACCAGATAATACTCCATACTTCTGAAAGAAGTATCCCTGAAAGAATTGGACCTTTATGTCCTCGATAGGTAGAAAGAGTATTTCCTGTATTTACATCCCATACTCTGACTGTGCTATCACCACCGCCAGAAGCAATGTACTTTCCATCAGGAGACCACGCTACACTGATTACGTAATTGCTGTGTCCATTATATGTGAGGTAACGAGTTCCCTTCGGCTGAGAAGCTGTTTCTGCCTGGGAAGGTGCCTGGATGGGAGATGATCCAAAGAGTTCTTCAATCGCTCTTTTAATCTCTTTGACGATCTCCATATATACACTATCTTCATTGTCCCATTCGCTGACTGCTTTGACCCTCTCCGGATCACTACGCGGCAATAATTGAAGTTTTGCAATAGGAAGATCTTCCAGGTATACCGGGCAACACACAATGGGAATCACACGTGCCTCGCCAGCAGCATTTCTCTCAAGCGCTCGTTGCATCTGGACATTATAGGAGTAGTCTGATGCAATAAAATCTTTGGTGATCAAAAGCAAGATGACATCGGCCTCATTGAGTCGCTCTTTGTCAATTCTTTGCCAATCTCCCCCAACAGGAATCTCGTACTCGTGCCAATTATCAATCAATCCTATGCGTTGGAGAGCACTCAGGTGTTTATCCAGAGCATCGCGAAATGCCCGATCTTCATGAGCAAAAGCTAAAAAAATACGTGCAGGTCTTGAATGGGACTCGGAAGACATCTCTATTTTGCCCCTTTATGTAAATCTTAACGTTATCTTTCCCTGATTCCTCAGCGCCTTCGGCGCTTCGCAAGTGGTTTTGTGTGAGTGGTGGGGTTTGCGGCCCCGGAGCCGCAAACCCCACCACTCACACAAAACCAGAGCGGGCCACCGCAGGTGGCGAGCGTTTCTGAAGAGACAATCAGGTAGTAGCTACATTACCCAGCATGAGAATGGTCATTTTCAGAAAAGTTACAGAATTGTGTTAATTCGTTGGAATAACGACGCGCCCATGACCAGTGGGAGGCATATTGGGTCCACTCCCCACGTAACGCACGGCTGTGCCTATCGCGGTAACTTCCATCCACTCGTTATTATGCATAAACTCGACGTTGATCTCTACGCCGATGACGCCATCCGCACCGAGCTGGTCGGCCTCAAACTGCATGCGACTCAGCGCCAGTTCGCGTGCCTGGTACATCAGTTCGGAATATTCTTTGAGTTCGCCCTGGAAATTGCTTTTGACGCCTACAAGCCAGTTGCGCACAGCACCCATGGAGTAGATACAATTACCTACGACTAAACCCATTGGCTGGAAACCTTTGTCAATCACAAGCCAGAACTCTTGACCGGTCAGGTCAGAAGTGAAGGCGCGTCCCCGGTACCCTGGTCGTATGTCCATTGCGTTGCGTGGTTCACCCATCTGATAATGCCTCGCTTTCTTTGCCGTAAAAGCTACAATCGATGCTCGTTAGCATATGGTACACACAAAAGAAAGTCAACACTATTTTTTGATAAGTATGTATTTTACGTCCTCGCCCGATCAGATGAGCTATTGATGGTTCTGGGTCCAGTCTATATGCTATACTAAACGTACTATGAAATCCTACAATCTCTGTATCCTTGGCTTTGGTAATATTGGACGCGCCCTTGCCGAGCTGCTCCTGGAGAAGACGGCTGAACTGCGCACATCTTACGATATCGAATGGCGTCTTACTGGCGTGGCAACGCGACGCCTTGGTTGGATCGCGGATGCTCATGGCCTGGATGTGCCTGCGTTGTTACGTGGTCAGTTGCCTGCCAGAACGATGAGTTCGGTACAGCACGATGTCTGTGATTGGCTTGATGTTGCGCAGGCCGATGTCTTATTTGAGCTTACTTCATTGAATGCGCACACAGGTCAACCCGCTATTGATCACATACGAGCTGCTCTAGAACGTGGTGCTCATGCTATCACTGCTAATAAAGGTGCGGTCGTGCATGCCTATTCCGAGCTAAAAGCTCTGGCTGAAGCGCATGATGTGCGCTTCCTGTTTGATGCGACCGTCATGGGAGGCGCTCCCCTCTTCTCGCTCTTCCAGGAGACCTTGCCTGCTACCAGATTATTGAGTTTTCGTGGCCTGCTTAACTCTACTTCAAATATTATTCTCGCGGAGATGGAGCAGGGGAGGAGCCTCGAAGAGGCGGTAAAGAAAGCTCAGGCGATGGGTCTTGCTGAGACTGATCCTGCCGCTGATGTGGATGGTTGGGATGCCGCCGTTAAGGTCTGTGCGCTCGTGAATGTGCTCATGGGTGTTCCTCTGCGTCTGGAGGATGTGCAACGTGAAGGAATTCGCGGCCTGAGCATCGAGATTGTACAGGCCGCACGTGCCGCCAACAAACCCTTCAAGCTAGTCGCTCATGCCGAACGTACTGCTGGTGGGGTGGTTGCCAGTGTGCAACCTGAGCAACTGGCGACCGATGATCCGCTGGCCTCGATAGGTGCTGCATCCCTGCTGGCCCATTTCGAGTTGGATATGATACCTGGACTGACGATAACCTTGCATGTCCCGAGTTCGGGCACTGGCGGACCCAGGATCGTGGCGTACCATGTCCTGGCTGATTTTATCCGGGCTGTGAAGTAACCATCATGCGGGACCCGTAGAGGCAGGCCTTGCGTCTGCCGAGTCGCCCCGTAGCCGACTCCTCGCGGGCTACACCCGCTCGTCCGGCAGACGCAAGGCCTGCCTCTACGGGACGTTTGAATCGTCCTGATTAAGATGGCAATCCGATGACCTTCAGTCCCTGTGCGTGCTCGACTACGAAGCGGTATTCGATCTTTTGCTCGCCGTCAGCAGGTAACGTAAAGCGCCAGGTCATAATCTCCAGCTTTGTGCGCTCGGTAGGCTGGGGCTGGATGGTCTGACTCTTGATTTTGATGCGTTCGTGTTGTGGTACCGGCAAATGATCACGCAAGACGATTTTCCGGGGATGAGCTGCGTGATTATGTACAGTGATACGATAGGCATAGGTAATGCGCCGGATATCGTTCTGCAAAAGGTTGCCTTTGTCCACGCCACGTTCGATCAGCTCGCGTTTGATCTTGACGCTATCATCAATACCCAGGAAGGTCTTGAATTCTTCTGCTGGCGCGGTTGTCTTGATCTGTGTGGTGCCAACGTATTCGCCGCTCAAGAAGATGCTGGCCTCGCCTGTGAGCAGGATACGTTCCGTGGTGTTGGTAATGGTTGCACGCAGGTGGGCGTATTCCTCGATCGCTGGTGCACTGACATAATCGAATGCGCATGGCAGATTATCGCGTGCAATCGTTGTTTTATGTGGCGAGTTGTCTGAAGGGATGTCAACAGAGCGGCCTACGCGAAAGACAACGGCGGTCCCTGTATGCTCGACTGTTGCTGTGGCTACCTGGGCGGGAGCCGATGAAGGCATAATTTCTGCCATTTCTTCATCTGCCGAGAAACCATCATCGCCGGTAAGGGTCGCATCTCTACTGCGAGCCATAGCAGTCTGGCGAAACCCGGCAGATCCTGCCGTTACATGTGGGGTCGCCGCGTACATAGGAGCAGGTCTGGGCACTGGTGGTGTATAGACGTTGAGGTACCAGGGATCAAGTTCTGGGAGCACCGCTGCGAGACTGGGCCGGGCCGTTGAAAGTGCAAGGCTGACATTTTCCCAACGTTCGCCTGTGAACTGTTGTACCATCCCGATATAGGTCAATTCAACTTCGCCTGCGTTGTGTTCTTCGTTCATCTGTACGCGCACATCGTACTGCGGATGCCAGGAGGCATTGTTGACCAGGTAAGAGACCTCTAGCTCAAGCTCGCCTGCCTGAGCCAGCTCCACGCTAATGAGCGCTGCCAATCGATCGGGTTGCTTGTGGCCTTGCTTCTGCCATAGTTCGCGCTCTTTGGCATCTATCTCTTGCTGTACACGCTTCATCTCTGTCTCTAGAGCCTGTGCGGCCTCCGCATCCTGTAAGGCCTGGGATGCCATAAAGCTAAAGAATTCCGCGCAATCATTCGGCTTCATCTGCCCCTGTGCCAGTCCCCTGGCAAAGTCGCGCGATTGCTCTCCGAGTGCGCTTAGCCACTTACGGCGGTCGTTCAACGAATCTTGTCGTGCCTTCAATATTTGTTTGTTCTGCTGTAGTTGCTCCAGTTCGTTTTGTAGTATCTGTAGTTCTTCTTCTGGTGGACGGCTATAGAAAGCCGTTGTCACATCCACGTTCAGAATGCGTGTCCCTTCCGGCCCCTGTCCTGCGGCACGCAAAGAATCGCGTATGAATTGAGGGAGGTTATTAATGCGTAGTTCGTGTTCACCTGCCTCCAACTGCATAGTGCCGCGTCGCGTAACCAGGGCGCGGTCAGAGTACACCGTTACTTCTTTAATGGAAGCTTCAAGATCGACCATCGTCTACCTCTTTTTAGAAATGTGTTGGGCTATCATGTCCAACACATTTCTGTCTTTTTAGTTGTGTATAAATGCCAGTAGCGCGTCGCGCTTCTCTTCCATTAATGCCTGATTATTGGCTTCAACATTCAATCTTAACAGGGGCTCAGTATTGGATGGGCGTACATTAAACCACCAGTCGCCGTAATCAATGGTGAGACCATCCAGGTGATCGACAATCTTTGCACCCTTGCTAAAATGCTCCTCCAGCGCCTTGAGTTTCCCCTGCGCGTCGGTGACGATACTGTTGATCTCGCCGCTGCGAAAACCATGGTCCAGCGGTTTGATGATCTCTGAGAATGGTCTCCCTTCGATCGAGACCAGCTCCAGCATAATCAGGAAAGCAATCAGGCCGGAGTCAGCGAACCAGTTGTCGCGGAAGTAGAAGTGGCCGGAGTGCTCGCCACCAAAGATGGCGTTGAGATCGCGCATCTGTGCCTTGATGAAAGAGTGTCCGACGCGTGTGCGTACGGCTTTGCCGCCCAATTTTTCGACGAGCTCCGGTACGCTCTTGGAGACGATCAGATTGTACAGGATGGTCGAACCTGGATACTTGCGTAGCAGACTGTTAGAAACAGCCTCTACGACCTGTGAACCATCCACGATATTTCCACGTTCATCGACTGGGAACATGCGGTCGGCGTCTCCATCAAAAGCGGCGCCCATATCCGCTCCGGTCTCGCGTACCTTCTTTTGCAGATCGGCCATGTTCTCCGGCTCGATAGGACTGGCCGGATGATTGGGGAAACTGCCATCAAGCTCAAAGTATAGTGGGATCAACTCGCAAGGCAGGCGCTTAAAGACACGCGGGGCGATCAGTCCAGCCATACCATTACCTGCGTCAATGACGATCTTGAGCGGCCTGATCTTGCTTACATCAATAAAGGACAGGACGTGATTGACATAATCCTCACTGGTATCGCGTTGGGTAATCTCGCCTTTGTGTGTAGGTTGTGAGAAATTACCGCTTACTGCCAGGTCACGGATATCGCTCAGTCCTGTCTCCAGGCTGATAGGGAAGGCCTGTGCCCGGCAGAACTTGATACCGTTATACTTGCCGGGATTATGCGAGGCGGTTACCATGGCTCCGGCTGCATAGTTGAACTTGCCAACTGCGAAATACAATTGATCGGTCGTGGTTAATCCAAGATCGACGGCATTCACTCCCTGGTCGCTGATACCCCGAATAAGGGCCTCGGCTATCTGCGGCGAAGAGAGACGCATATCGCGTCCCACGGCAATCTCTGGCACATTGAGATACTGCGCTGTGGCACGTCCAATCGCATAGGCGGTATCTGTCGTAAGATTCTCTCCATAGATACCACGTATGTCATACGCTTTGAAAATAGATGGATCAACGGTGCTATGTGATGTACTCATTTTTTGTTCAGGCATTTCCCTTCTAAATAACGCGTGCGAGGAGGGAAATGCTCAGCTCCTTTCTCAATTGGTTAATGCATTTCCGCTTGACCGTTTCAGCTTTCATCAGTATACTACACCTCAGCGGGAGTGGTCCTGTTCTTTTCCGCCCCACTTGAGGGGATTGAAATTTTTATTGTATTCTGCTTGAGCAGTTGATTTCCATATTTCCAGCAGAATCCAGGGTTGGCCGGTGCTGCGTGGATCGTAGATCTGACCAACCTCGACAAAATGTGCCTTTGCAAAAGCGCGCCGTGCCTGGTGGTTAGCAAGAGCGGTCTCTGCATAAACGCGCATGATGCCTGAGAAGGTGAAGAGGTGCTTCACGAGCGTGCGGATTGCTTCTGAGCCGTAGCCCTGGCCCCAGCGCGATTTTTCTCCCAGTCCCAATCCAACTTCGACCTGTCCTATCCTGTGGTCGATATTGAAGTAGGTGATGGTGCCGATGGGGATATGTTTCTCGTCCTCAATGATGAACCAGAATTGTCGTCCGTTTCCACGCACATAATTGCGCTCGAATGTGGGCAGAAACTCAGGCATCGTGCGCGAGTAGGGACGATGCGGATCATAACGCCATACATCATCATCTCGTTCCCAGTAAAACACCCGTGTTGCATCACTCATCACAGGACGGCGGAGATAGACGCGCTCACCGTGTAATGGTAAATCCCCTTGTGCCTGTCCAGTTTTATTTTCATGTTGTGTCTCAGTCATCTTAACCCCAACAAATTTGCAAAGCTTGTTCCAGTTGCCAGTGGCCCCACTTCAAAGGCCTGTGCCAGTGTTTGGCCAAGGTCGGCAAAGGTTGTGCGTGTTCCAAGATTAATCCCTGGACGTACTGGTTGACCATAGGCGAGCAATGGCGCACACTCGCGTGTATGGTCGGTTCCTCGATAGGTGGGATCGACGCCGTGATCAGCGCTGAAGAAGATGGCATCATCAGGGCCCATATGCTGTTGCGCCTGTGGAAACCAGTTGTCCACGTCGCGTAACGCCTGTGCGTAGCCCTGGCTGTCACGTCGATGACCCCATAGCATATCGAACTCTACTAGATTTACGAAGAGCAGCCCACTAAAGTCTCGTTCCAGCCAGCGCAATGTTGCAGCCATACCTTCACGATTTGTCTCGGTGTGGTCCCGCTGCGTCAGCCCGCGACCGGCAAAGAGATCTTCGATCTTCCCCACTCCGATTACTTCTTTCCCCTCCGCTTTGAGCTGATCAAGCAAGGTGGTACCCGTCGGAGCTAACGAAAAATCGCGACGATGTTCCGTTCGCTGGAACGCACCGGGTGTACCTATAAATGGACGCGCGATGACTCGTCCTACCGCGTGGTCGTCTGTAAGCATATTACGTGCAAGCTCACACATATGATACAACTCCGCGAGCGGAATAATCTCCTGATGCGCTGCTACCTGAAAAACGCTGTCGGCGGAGGTATACAGGATAGGCGAGCCAGTACGCATATGCTCCTCGCCCAGTTCCTTGATAATCTCGGTCCCGGATGCAACCTTGTTACCAATCACCTTACGCCCGATCAATTGCTCGAAATCCGTTACGATCTCGGCTGGAAAGCCATGTGGGTAGGTTGGCAGCGGTTTCTGTAGCGTCACACCGGTCAGCTCCCAATGCCCTGCTGTGCTATCTTTCCCAGCGGCCTGTGAAGCCATACGGCCATACGATCCCACGACATCCTTGCGTGGAGGCGTACCCAGGATAGGCGTAATATTGCCCAGTCCGATGCTACCCAGATGGGGCAGCTCAAGTCCTCCAATGGCCTGGGCACAGTGTTCAAGCGAACTCGCTCCTTCGTCTCCATACGCCTGGGCATCGGGATTCGCTCCCGCGCCCACTCCGTCGAGCACGACCAGGATTGCGCGTCTCAATGTTGTCATAAACGCAACCTCGTAAGTTCTAAGCGAGCATGTTCGGGCAATGGGTCGCCAAGCAGCGGCAGCGCGTAATCATAGAATGCCTGTGTGACCATCGTTTTGCTTGCATCCAGGTACTCATCTGGCAGCAATCTCTGTACATTTGCCACCCTCGCCAGTTCCACCAGCCCTGTTGTGCAATGGTAAGCAGGTTGGACGTGGCGCTCTAAGGTGACCATCTTATCGCTCTCGCCATTCAGGAGCGCCTGCACACCTATTTTCCCTACCAGATATGCTTCGTCGCGGTCAGTGGACGAAATGCTATTGGATGCCATGCGCTGCAAATCGCCGGGTTTATCGAAACGTGCGCGCAACTGTAATTTCCGCTCTACTAATTCTACCAGATATTGCGCTGCTCCGCTTAATAATGGATGTTGAAATGCGTCCACTCCAATCTGGCCTATCGCTCCTAACGCCTGCCCCTTCTCGTCGCGAATCGTCTCTGCTGCCACAACAACTACATAGCCGAGACGCCTGTACACCTCCTCTACCTGCGCCAGAAAGCACTCTTCCACGAACTTCTGCTCGGGCAACAGGAGAATATGCGGTGGATCATCCTCGTGCCGCTTGCCCAACGCCGAGGAAGCTGTTAACCAGCCAGCATCGCGCCCCATCGTCTCTATCACTTTAACCGGATAGTGCGATGGAATCGAGATTGTGTTCAGGGCCGAATCCATCGTTGCCAGCGCAAGAAAACGGGCGGCGCTACCGTAGCCAGGACAGTGATCGGTGAAGGGCAGATCATTGTCGATAGTCTTGGGCACGCTGATCGCCTGTAACTCATAATCAGCCTGTTGTGCAACCTGCGCCAGGCGATGTGTCGTATCGGCAGAATCGTTCCCGCCAATGTAGGCCACGTAGCGTATCTCGTAGCGACGCAGGATCTTTATCACGTGCTCAAGATCGTTCGGCTGCAGCTTATAACGGCATGTGCCCAACGCCGCCGACGGCGTATGTAATATCTTTGACCACAGATCCGCTGGCTCGCGGCGCAGATCAAGTATATTCTCTGCAAGCAGCCCCTGGATACCATAGCGCATCCCATAAATGCCATTAACGTGTCTTGCCAGCGCAGTCTCGACTGCTCCAACGAGGCTGGCATTAATAACGGCAGTCGCACCGCCGGACTGTCCAATAATCAGATTACCATGTTTTATCGCTGTCAACGTGTACTCCCCAATATCGTAATGCACACTTGTTAGCTCGCTATACATATGCGCTAATCTTACTCGATATCATATATCATGTCCAGCGTTTATCCCTTCTGGCTTGTAGGCTCGATATGAGCAGCGGACCCGTAGAGGCGTGCCTTGCGTGCGCCGGGTGGCCCGTGAGCCATCGCGCCCGGCATCAGCAACGTCCTCGGCAGCGACCCGGCGCACGCAAGGCCATTGCTTCCAACTCATTCATTTGTCGACCTGGAGAAGTTGGCGAAGAACCCTCCCAGAAAAGAGGGAAAGCTGCTTGACAGGCTTTAAGGAGTGTGGAAGGACAGATCGGGCCTCATGTGGCT
>WNGD01001677.1_pt1 | contig 23844 bp, 18 predicted proteins | sample 5400671 | NCBI WGS metagenome assembly WNGD01 (sample SAMN13153369, study PRJNA577476) | soil metagenome | isolation source: 40 cm soil or saprolite under grassland replicate 2 | place: USA:California | collected 2016-06-15
CGATCCCAAGTCCAATATGCCGGTGACCCAGTTCAACATGAAGTGGGTCGAGCAGGCGGGATTGGTGAAGTTCGACTTTCTCGGCCTCAAGACGCTCACCGTTCTGGAAAAGGCGGCAGCGCTGTTGCGCAAACGCGGGGTCGAGATCGACCTGGCGGCGATCCCGCTCGACGACGAAAAGACTTACGCCACGCTGGCGCGGGCCGAAGCGGTGGGCATCTTCCAGCTGGAAAGTCAGGGCATGCGGCGCGCGTTGCTCGACATGCGGCCGGACCGCTTCGAGGACGTCATCGCGCTGGTTGCGCTCTACCGACCCGGCCCGATGGCCAACATCCCGACCTACTGCGCGCGCAAGCATCGCATGGAGCAGCCCGACTATATCCATCCCCAGCTCGAGCCGATCCTGCGCGAGACCTTCGGCGTCATCGTCTACCAGGAGCAGGTGATGCAGGCGGCGCAGATTCTCGCCGGGTACTCGCTCGGCGAAGCCGACCTGCTGCGGCGCGCGATGGGAAAGAAAATCCGCAGCGAAATGCAGAAGCAGCGCAGCCGGTTCGTCTCCGGCTGCGTCGAGCGCGGCATCGAACACGGTCAGGCCGAAGCGATCTTCGAGTTGCTCGCCCGTTTCGCCGATTATGGCTTCAACAAGAGCCACGCTGCCGCTTACGCGCTCGTCGCCTATCAAACTGCTTTCATGAAGGCGAACTATCCGGTCGAGTTTCTCGCGGCGTCCATGACCCTCGACATGGGCAATACCGACAAGCTTTCCGAATTTCGCGCGGAGGCCGAGCGGCTGGGCGTGAAAATCGAGCCGCCGTCGGTCAGTCGGTCGGGTGTCGATTTCGATGTGGAGGGCGCAACCATCCACTACGCGCTCGCGGCGCTCAAAGGGGTGGGCCGCCAAGCGGTTGAGGCCATCGTGGAAGCGCGCGGCGAGCGGCCGTTCTCCGACCTCTCCGATTTCGCTGCCCGCGTCAATCCACATGCGGTGAACAAGCGTGTGCTGGAAAGCCTCGCTGCGGCGGGCGCCTTCGATGCGCTCGAGCCAAATCGCGCGCGCGTATTTGCGGCCGTCGACGCGATGCTTGCGGCCGCACAGCGCACCCATGACGACCTTTCGGTTGGGCAGTCGGAACTGTTTGGCGCCGGCGCGGCGCGCACCCCGCTCGCGCTCGGCCATGTCGAGCCATGGCTGCCGGCCGAGCGGCTGCAGAAGGAGTTTGCCGCCATCGGATTCTTCCTCTCCGGCCATCCACTCGATGACTACGCCGCTACGCTCAAGCGCATGCGGGTGCAGTCGTGGGCCGAGTTTGCGCGCGCCGTGCGCGCGGGCGCGAGCGCCGGCCGCGTTGCGGGCACCGTGGTGGCACGCACCGAGCGGCGCACGCGCACCGGCAGCAAGATGGGCATCATCGAGTTCTCCGATCCCACCGGGCACTACGAGGCGGTCGTGTTCTCGGAGGGGCTCGCGCAGTTCCGCGACCTGCTCGAGCCTGGTGCCGCGGTGCTGTTGATGCTCACGGCGGAACTGCAGGGTGACGACGTGCGTGCGCGCATCCAGATGGCCGAGCCGCTCGACCAGGCGGCGGCCAAGCTCGCTAAGGGCCTGCGCGTCTTCCTGCGCGACGAGGCGCCGATCGAGAGCGTGGCCAAGCGGCTTGAAGGTCCAGGCCGCGCGACGACCGACAACGGCGAGGTCGCGCTCGTGCTGATGCTGGGCGAAGGGACCGAGGTCGAGGTGAAGCTCCCTGGCCGGTTCAAGGTCTCGCCTCAGATCGCCGGTGCCATCAAGGCGGTACCCGGCGTGGTGTCGGTCGAGGCGGTTTAATCGATCGGCGCTCTTCGCCCTCGATCCTTGCCTCGGCCCATTCATGCCTATATAAGCCCCGGCATCTCACACGCGGACCTTGGCTTCGCAGCCGTCCGGTGGCTCATTCCGACCGCGAGGAAGGAGAGAGCTCACGGGTCCGCGGCGGCTCAACCGGAGAAGAAAATGGCAGTACCGGAATTTTCCATGCGCCAGCTCTTGGAGGCTGGCGTTCACTTTGGCCATCAGGCCCACCGCTGGAACCCGAAGATGGCGGAATACATCTTCGGCATCCGCAACAACATCCACATCATCGATCTCGCGCAATCCGTCCCGATGCTGCACCGCGCGTTGCAGGCGGTGAGCGACACGGTCGCGAACGGCGGGCGCATCCTCTTCGTCGGCACCAAACGCCAGGCGCAGGATGCCATCGCCGACGCCGCCAAGCGCTGCGCGCAGTATTACGTCAATTCGCGCTGGCTCGGCGGCACCCTCACCAACTGGAAGACCATCTCGCAATCGATCTCGCGATTGCGCAAGCTCGACGAGATGCTCTCCTCAGGGGATGCCACGGGCTACACCAAGAAAGAGCGCCTCACGCTGCAGCGCGAGCGCGACAAGCTCGACCGTGCGCTCGGCGGCATCAAGGACATGGGCGGCCTTCCCGACCTGCTGTTCGTGATCGATACCAACAAGGAGGACATCGCGATCAAGGAGGCGCGGCGTCTCGGTCTGCCCGTCGCCGCCGTGGTCGACACCAACTGCGACCCCGACGGCATCAGCTATGTCGTGCCCGGCAATGATGACGCCAGTCGCGCCATCACGCTCTATTGCGATCTCGCGGCGAAGGCCGCCATCGACGGCATATCGCGCGCGCAAGGCGAACTTGGGATCGACACGGGCGCCGCGGCCGAACCGATCGTGGAAGAGCTGCCGGCGCCCGCCGAGGGGCCCGGCTACGAGGTGCTGTCCGGCCCGCGCGGCGTCGCCGACGATCTCACGAAGCTTCACCATGTATCGCCCACCATCGAGAAGAAGCTCAACGATCTCGGGATCTTCCACTACTGGCAGATTGCAGGGCTCGGGTCCGACGCTGCCCGCAAGATCGGCGAGGAAGTTGGACTGCCCGGCCGGGTGGAAGGCTGGATCGCGCAGTCGAAAGAGCTGAGCCCAGAGTAGCGCGGTCATGCCCCGCTTGGTTCGGGCGGGTCTTTGTCACGGTGAGACGAGGAACACAGCCGCGCGCGTGCTGGTCCGAGCTGTGGCTCTCAAAGCGCCGCTTGTGGTGACGAACGCGGAGAGGACAAGGAATTTTAGAGATGGCCAACATCACGGCGCAAATGGTCAAGGAGCTGCGCGAGCGCACGGGCGCGGGCATGATGGACTGCAAGACTGCGCTGCAGGAAACCGGCGGCGAGATGGAGCAAGCCGTCGATCTGCTGCGCAAGCGGGGGCTCGCCAAAGCCGCTAAAAAGGCCGGCCGCATCGCGGCCGAAGGCCTCATCGGCGTGGCGGTCGACGAGTCCAAGGGTGTTGTGGTCGAGGTGAACTCGGAAACCGATTTCGTCGCTCGCAACGATCTGTTCCAGGGTCTGGTGAAGATGATCGCGAATGTCGCGCTGAGCGTCGGCACCGACGCGGAGAAGATCAAGGCCGCCAAAGTCGGCGATATCACGCTTGCGGAGGGCATTGGCGACACCATCGCCAAAATCGGTGAGAACATGTCGCTGCGACGGGCATCGTCGCTTTCGGTCGCAAACGGCGTCATCGGTACCTACGTCCACAATTCCGTCGACCAAGATCTCGGCAAGATCGGAGTCATGGTGGCGCTGGAATCGAACGCCAAGAGCGACGAGCTCAAGCGCTTCGGCCGTATGCTTGCAATGCATGTCGCCGCCTCCAATCCGCAGGCGATCGATCCTTCCGGTCTCGATCCAGATGTCGTTCGGCGGGAGAAGGAGGTGCTTGCAGACAAGTACAAAGCCCAGGGAAAACCCGCGAATGTGATCGACAAGATCGTCGAATCCGGGCTCAAGACTTTCTACAAGGAGGTATGCCTGCTCGATCAGGCCTACATCCACGATCCGGACAAGACCGTTTCCCAGGCGATCAAAGAAGCCGAGGGCAAAGTGGGCGCGCCGATCAAGGTGACGGGCTTTGTCCGTTATGCGCTGGGCGAGGGCATCGACCGGCCGGAGAACGATTTCGGCGGCGAGGTGGCGGCACTCGTCAAACCGAACTGAGCGCGCCGGCGATGCGAGCGGCCGTGCGCCGGCGGTCAAGCGCGGGAGATGCCATGACCAAACCCGTCTACCGGCGCGTCGTGGTGAAGGTCTCCGGCGAGGCTCTAATGGGCCCCGATCGGTTCGGCATCCATCAGCCAACGCTGGACCGGATCGCGGCCGACCTCTTGGCCTCGCGCGGTCTCGGCGTGGCGCTCGCCGTCGTGGTCGGCGGCGGCAACATCTTTCGTGGCGTGAACGTCTCCGAACAGGGCACCCCGCGCGTCACCGGCGACATGATGGGAATGCTCGCGACCGTCATGAACGCGCTCGCGCTCGAGAGCGCGATCGAAAGGACGGGGCTGCCAGCTCGCACCATGTCGGCGCTGGGCATGCCGCAAGTGTGCGAGACCTACGAGCGCTGCCGCGCGTTGCGCCACATCGAACAGGGGCGTGTGGTGCTGCTGGCAGGCGGAACCGGCAATCCGTTCTTCACCACCGATACCACAGCCGTGCTGCGCGCGGCCGAGCTGGGCGCTGAGGCAGTGCTCAAAGCCACTGACGTCGACGGCGTCTATAGCGCGGACCCCAAGCAGGACAGAGCCGCCAAGCGCTACGACCGCTTGACTCACCAGGAGGCGCTCGAGCGCAACCTGAAAGTGATGGATAGTACCGCCTTCGCGCTTGCTCGGGCAAACCGTATGCCTATCATCGTATTCTCGATCCGCGAAAAGGGAGCGATCGCGGCGGTGCTGCGCGGAGAAGGGCGCTCCACCGTCGTCGGCAGTTGACGCGGTCTCGCTACCACGTCACGCGAAAATCAAGACATGGATCGACCAATTTGTTCGAGGGAACGCCATGGCAAACCCGACGCACGACATCAACGAGATCAAGCGCCGCATGCAGGGCGCAATCCAGTTGCTGAAACAGGAATTGGGTGGACTGCGCACGGGACGCGCCTCGGCGAGCCTGCTCGAACCGGTACACGTCGAGGCCTACGGCACCCGCATGCCGCTGAACCAAGTCGCGACCATCAGTGTGCCGGAACCCCGACTCATCTCGGTGCAGGTGTGGGACAAATCGATGGTGCACGCCGTCGAAAAGGCAATTGCCGCCTCTGATCTCGGTCTTACACCATCGACCGAAGGCCAGGTGCTGCGCCTGCGTATTCCTGAACTCAACGAAGAACGGCGCAAGGAGCTGGTCAAGGTCGCGCACAAATACGCCGAGGCGGCACGCGTTGCCGTGCGGCACGTCCGGCGCGACGGCCTTGATGTGCTCAAGCGGCTCGAAAAGGATCACAAAATCAGCGAAGACGAGGGCAAACGCTCGTCCGAGCAAGTGCAGAAGGCGACGGATGAAGCCATCGCCGAGGTCGACAAGATGTTGGCCAACAAGGAAAAGGAAATCCTCACGGTGTGAGGTTTACCGGATGCCGAAGAGCGGGCCGCTGCGCACTGCCGAGATCGGCGATTTCGCCGTGCCGCGGCACGTTGCCATCATCATGGACGGCAACGGACGCTGGGCAGCGGCGCGCGGACTGCCGCGCGGGGAAGGGCATCGCCGTGGGGTTGAAGCGCTACGCCGCACCGTGCGTGCCGCCGGCGATCTCGGAATAGGCTTTCTCACCATCTTTTCGTTCAGCGCCGAGAATTGGGCGCGACCGCCCACCGAGATTCGCGAGCTGATGGCGCTGTTGCGCCGCTTCATTCGTCACGATCTTGCGGATCTGCATCGCCGCGGCGTGCGTGTACGCGTGATCGGCGAGCGCGAGGATCTCGACCCCGACATTCGGCGGCTGCTCGAGGAAGCAGAAGAGTTGACCAAGAGCAATAACAGGCTCGTCCTCGTCGTCGCCTTCAACTACGGTGCACGGCAGGAGATTGCGCGAGCGGCCCGCCGCATGGCAGCCGCCGTCGCGGCCGGGGATTTCCCGGTGAGCGCCATCACTGCCGACAAGCTCGCCAGTTACCTCGACGCGCCCGACTTGCCCGATCCCGATCTCATCATCCGCACCAGCGGCGAGCAACGGCTCTCCAATTTCCTGCTGTGGCAAGCGGCCTATAGCGAGCTCGTGTTCGTGCCGGCCTATTGGCCCGATTTTGACCGTGCTGCGCTCGAAAGCGCGATTAACGAGTATCGACGGCGCGAACGTCGCTTCGGCGGTCTCGCCGCGCGGACCGGGTCGTAACCCGTGGCGGACGCGGAGCAGCCATTGCGCGCCGGCTGGCTTGGCAGCGAGCTTGCGCTGCGGGTCTGCTCGGCATTGGTGCTGGTGCCGCTCGCGATCGGTATAGCCTATCTCGGCGGATGGCCGTTCGCCCTGTTCTGGGGCGCAGCAGCAATGGGTGTGCTGTGGGAATGGATCGCGCTAGTGGCACGAAGCGACCAGCGATCCGTGCTGCTGACCGGCGGCGCCTCGCTCGCGCTTGCTGTCGCCCTCGTGGCCACCGGACATCTCTTGGCAGCGGTCGTTGTATTGGCCATGGGCGCCATAGGCGCAGCATCCCTGGCACTGGCGGAGCGGCGGATCTGGGTCGCCGGCGGCATTCCCTACGCTGGCGCGCTTGCGCTGGCGCCCATCGTGCTGCGGGCCGACGACGAGGATGGCTTCCTTGCCATGATTTTTTTGTTCGCAATCGTCTGGGCTACCGACATCGGCGCCTACTTCGTGGGCCGCGCGCTCGGCGGCCCAAAGCTCGTGCCGCAAGTGAGTCCGAACAAGACCTGGGCCGGAGCGCTGGGCGGCTTGATCGCGTCGGTCGTGGTCGCTGTCGCAGTCGCAAAAGTGGCGGCGCTGACCGCATTGTTTGCCCTTGCCATGCTCGCCGTCGTGCTATCGGTCTTCGCGCAGGGGGGAGATTTGTTCGAGTCCTTCCTCAAGCGCCGGTTCCATGCCAAGGACTCCAGTCGTCTCATCCCCGGACACGGCGGGCTAATGGATCGTCTCGACGGCTTCGTGAGCGCCAGCGCCGCCGCTGCGCTGATCGGACTGGCGCGCGGTGGCTTCGAGGCCCCGGGCCACGGCCTGTTGGTATGGTGACTTGATGAAGTCTGAGATTTTGCGCGCGACGTTGAGTCGGGCTCCGGCGGAGCGCACGGTCACCATCCTGGGCGCCACCGGCTCGATCGGGGCGAGCACCGTCGATCTGCTCAAGCGCGAGCGCAAACGCTTTCGCATCGAGGCGGTGAGCGCCAACAAGAACGCGGCTGCGCTCGCCGCGATCGCGCGCGAACTTGGTGCACGTTTTGCCGCGATCGGCGATCCCACCGCCTACGGCGAGCTCAAAAGCGCGCTCTCCGGAACCGGAATCAAGGCGGCTGCGGGCGAAAGCGGATTGCTCGAGGCGGCCGCGCGGCCGGCGGAATGGGTGATCGGAGCGATCACCGGCGCGGCCGGACTCAAGCCGACGCTCGCCGCCGCCGAGCGCGGCGCGATCGTCGCTCTCGCCAACAAGGAAACGCTGGTATGCGCCGGCGCGCTGTTCATGCGCCGCGCAGCGGCGGCGGGCGCGACCGTGTTGCCGGTCGATTCGGAGCATAACGCCCTGTTTCAGGCCATGAGCGGGAGCCGGCGCGAGGACGTACGGCGCGTGATCCTCACCGCCTCCGGGGGTCCATTCCGGACCGCCACTGCCGAGGCGGTGAGGACGGCTACCGTGGAGCAAGCGCTCAAGCACCCCAACTGGTCGATGGGGGCGAAGGTCACGATCGATTCGGCAACTTTGATGAACAAAGGACTGGAACTCATTGAGGCCCATCATCTTTTCGCGCTCGCGCCGGAGCAAATCGACGTCCTGGTGCATCCCCAATCCATCGTGCACAGCCTGGTCGAGTTTTGTGACGGCTCGCTCATTGCGCAGCTGGGGAGCCCAGACATGCGCATCCCGATCGCCTATTGCCTGGCTTGGCCTGAGCGTATTGCGGGGCCCGCCGCGCGGCTCGATCTCGCGCGCGCGGCGACATTGACGTTCGAGGAGCCCGATCTTGCGCGTTTTCCGGCCTTGACTCTGGCGCGGCGCGCGCTGGAGGCGGGCGGGGCGGCACCCACGGTGCTCAACGCCGCCAACGAGGTAGCAGTGGCGGAATTTCTCGCGCGCCGGCTGCGTTTTGCCGGCATATCGGCCTTGGTCGAGGCCACACTTGAGGCGGCCTTGTCCCGAAATTGGACCGCAGAGCCCGAAAGCGTCGACGAGGCACTATTTATTGACCATAATACGAGATTGTTGACGCGGTCGCTCTTGCCCGAAATTGCCGCAAAGGCACCGTAGAACTTGGTGTTCGCTTAACTGGATCGGGACGGGCGGGGAAAACCACTGATGAACTTCGACTTTTTGGCCGGAATCAACGCGCTGGGAGGCGGCGTGCTCGGCTACCTCATCCCGTTTTTGTTCGTCTTGACCGTGGTCGTGTTCTTCCACGAACTCGGGCACTTCTTGGTAGCCCGCAGGTGCGGCGTCCGGGTCTTGGTTTTCTCGATCGGATTTGGTCCTGAGCTGTTCGGTTTCAATGACCGCCATGGCACTCGCTGGAAGCTGTCGGCTATCCCACTCGGCGGATATGTAAAATTTTTCGGCGACGAGAACGCTGCAAGCGTTCCCGATCCGGCGGCGCTTGCCGCCATGAGTGAAGAAGACCGCCGGCACAGCTTTGTTCATCAGTCGGTGGCACGCAGGGCAGCCATCGTGGTTGCGGGCCCAGTGGCCAATTTCCTTCTCGCCGTCGTGATCTTCGCCGCGCTCTTCATGGTGTTTGGCAAGCCGAGCACGTCACCCCGCGTCGATGCGGTCCAGCCCGGGAGCGCCGCCCAGGCGGCCGGCTTCCAGCCGGGCGACTTGGTTTTGACCATCAACGGAAGGCCGATCGAGAGCTTTCCCGATATGCAGCAGATCGTGAGCACCAGCGCGGGCGAGATGCTGACGTTCGAGGTCGACCGCGGCGGGGTGAAGGTCGAACTCAAAGCCGTTCCCGCGCTCAGGGAATCCAAGGATCGATTCGGCAACGTCCATCGCATTGGCGTGCTTGGTATTACCCGCTCGCCCTCGCCGGACGACACGCATTTCCAGCCGGTCGGGCCCGGGAAAGCGCTTGAGCTTGGCGTGCAAAGGACGTGGTTCGTGGTGGAGCGGACGCTGTCCTATATCGGCGGCGTCATCTCGGGCCGCGAGGCTGCCGATCAGCTTGGGGGTCCGATTCGGATCGCCCAGGTATCGGGGCAGGTGGCGACCGAGGGGCTCTCGTCATTGTTCAGTCTCACCGCGGTGCTGTCGGTCTCGATCGGCTTGCTCAATCTCTTTCCGGTCCCGCTGCTCGATGGGGGCCACCTGCTGTTCTATGCAATCGAGGCAGTCAGAGGAAAGCCGCTATCGGAGCGCGCTCAAGAAGTGGGATTCCGGATCGGGCTCGCGATCGTTGTCATGTTGATGATCTTTGCGACGTACAACGACCTTCTCCATCTCGCCGCCCAATGGACGGCGTCGTAGGGAGACTGCAACTTTTCGGGGGTAAAGTGGTAGGGCTGGGTTACGCAACAGGTGAGGGTGTCTGTACGAGCGGCGTGGCTCGTACGTGCGTTGTGGGGTAGGGACGGACCTTTCTCGTGCGGTACCAAGTTTGTGGGGTACCCAAAGGGGAACGACAAAGGGCGCGTGGGGGATGAAACTTCGTCAGTGGCTTGTTCGAGGGCTTGGCCTCGCCTGCCTTGTCCTCGGGGGAAGTGTATTGAGTGGTGGCGTCGTGTCGCTCACCGCATGCTCTGCCTATGCTCAAGCGCCAACCGTCAGCTCCATCATTGTGCAAGGCAATCAGCGGGTCGAGGCCGACACCCTCCGCTCCTATTTCCGCCCGGGGCCAAATGGGCAACTGGGTGCCTTCGAAATCGATGAAGGCGTCAAGGCGCTGATCTCCACTGGTCTTTTCCAGGACGTCCGTTCCAGCATCCAGGGCGGGCGGCTGGTCATCACCGTCACGGAAAATCCGGTCATCAACCGCATCGCTTTCGAGGGCAACAAGAAGGTCAAGGACGAGCAGCTCAAGTCTGAAATCCAGTCGAAGGAGCGCGGCACGCTCTCTCGTCCCGTCGTGCAGGCCGACACCGCCCGCATCGTCGAAGTGTACCGCCGCAGCGGACGTTTCGACGTTCGCGTCGAACCTAAGATCATCGAGCTGCCGAACAACCGCGTCGATCTCGTGTTCGAGGTTACCGAGGGCGTAAAGACCGGCGTCAGGCTCATCCAGTTCGTCGGCAACCGCGCCTATTCGTCCTATCGCCTCAGGGACATCATCAAGACCTCTGAGACCAGCTGGTTTCTCTCGTTCCTCCAGACCGGCGATATCTACGATCCTGACCGGATCGAGGCTGATCGCGAGCTGTTGCGCAGGTTCTACCTCAAGCACGGCTACATCGACGTGCGCATCGTCTCCGCGGTCGCGGAATTTGATCCCACTCGAAACGGTTTCGTGATCACCTTCACGATCGAGGAGGGCGAGCAGTATCGGGTCGGAGCGGTCGACGTGCAGTCGATGATTCGGTCGCTCGACCCCTCATGGCTGAGGGTGAAGCTGCGGATCTATCCCCGCGATGTCTACAATGCCGAGGCGGTCGAAAAGACTGTCGAAGACATGACCATCGAAGCCGCGAGGCAGGGCTTTGCCTTCGCGACCGTGCGCCCGAGCGCGACGCGCGACGTACAAACGCACACCGTCAACCTCGTCTTCACCGTCACGGAGGGGCAACGGGTTTACATCGAGCGGATCAATATCCGCGGCAACACGCGCACGCGCGATTACGTGATTCGGCGCGAATTCGACCTGGCGGAAGGAGATGCGTACAACCGCGCGCTCGTCAATCGGGCCGAGCGACGCCTGAAGAATCTCAGCTATTTCAAGACCGTGAAGATTACGGCCGAACCGGGATCGGCTCCCGATCGCGTCATTCTCAACGTGGACCTCGAGGAGCAGTCGACCGGCGAATTCTCCGTCTCGGGCGGGTATTCGACCGCGGACGGATTCCTGGGAGAAGTCAGCGTCGCAGAACGCAACCTGCTCGGCCGCGGGCTGTTCGGGAAAATCGCGCTGCAATACGGCCAGTACACGAAGGGCGCCCAACTCTCGTACGTGGATCCATATTTCCTCGGCTATCGCGTGGCGCTGGGCATCGACGTGTTCTACAAACAGCAGCTACCGACGAGCTACGTCTCGTATGAGACCCAGACGATCGGCTTTGGCACGCGGCTCGGCTTCACGCTGCGCGAAGATCTCGGTCTGCAGCTACGCTATTCGCTCTATCAGCAGAAAATTACGCTCGCGCCGAATCTGATGAACTGTAACAACATCAATCCGGATTTCGTGAACACCTTTCCGACCCCCGATAAGATCAACACGACGCCTGCGCTCACGCCGCCCCTGGGATATGCGGGTATTGCGAACTGCTATTCCGACGGCGAGGCGTCGCTTGCGGTCAAAAGCGGGGTGGCGAACGGCCCGGTTCTGACCTCGCTGGTGGGCTACACGCTTACGCACAACACGCTCGACAACAACCGCAATCCGACGGCGGGACTACTGGCGGAGTTCAGGCAAGATTTCGCCGGCGTCGGCGGCGACGTGAAGTTCGTCCGCACCACGACCGACCTCTACAGCTATCGCGAGGTATTTTCCGACGTCGTCGGCCTCTTGCATCTGCAGGGTGGGCAGATCGCGGGGTTGGGCGGCGGCCTTCGCATGCTGGATCATTTCCAGATGGGCCCCAATCTGGTGCGCGGATTTGCGCCGGCGGGCATTGGACCGCGCGACCAGACGCAGTTTCCCTTCACCGGAATTTACGGCGACGCGCTCGGCGGCACCTACTATTGGGGTGCGAGCTTCGAGCTGCAGACCCCGCTTTACTTCCTGCCCAAGGATGCGGGGATCAAGGTGGCCGCGTTCGCCGATGCGGGCTCGCTATGGAATTACGTCGGCCCGACAACCTTCCCGGCCACCGGCGAGGTTATCTCGGGTAATAGCTGCCCGACCTTTGGTCCCGGAATCGCCAACTCGGTGCCGTGCCCGATCGACAATGGGATGCATGTTCGCACCTCGGTCGGAGTGGGCGTAATTTGGGAATCACCGTTCGGACCGTTGCGCTTCGACTATTCGTTCCCGCTCACGAAGGAACCGTACGACCGGGTTCAGCAGTTCCGCTTCGGCGGCGGCACGAAATTCTGATCCCGCCTGCGGGGCCGCGATTGGCACCGGCATGACCGAGCCTTTTTTCTTCAATCGGGGAGGCGGGCTCAGTGTGCGCGAGATCGCCGCCCTTACGGGCGCCAAGCCGCGGCCCGGTGCCGATCTCGACCGTCGCATTACCGGGATTGCAGCGCTCGATCAGGCGGCCCCCAGCGATCTCGCATTCCTCGACAGGGCCAAGTACGTGTCCCAATTGTCCCTCAGCGCTGCCGGGGCCTGCTTGATGTCGGAGCGATACGCCGCTCGCACTCCCGCCCATGTCAGCGTGCTCTGCGTCGCCGAGCCGTATCGCGCCTTTGTCGAGGTCGCGCGGGCGCTGTTTCCCGACGCTTTGCGACCATCGTCCTTGTTCGAGGCGAGCGGCGTCGCAGTCGGCGCTTTCGTTCATCCGAGCGCGCGCATGGAAAACGGCGTGACCGTGGACCCCGGCGCCGTCATCGGCTCGCGTGCCGAAATCGGCACGGGCACCGTGATCAACGCCGGCGCCGCGATCGGACCCAAGGTGCGCATCGGCCGCCACTGCAGCATCGGTGCCAATGCCTCGATCACCAATAGCCTCATCGGCGATCGCGTCGTGATCCATCCCGGCTGCGCCATCGGTCAGGACGGATTCGGCTATGTCATGGGAGCGGCGGGTCACCGCAAGGTCCTGCAGATCGGCCGCGTCATCATTCAGGACGATGTGGAGATCGGAGCCGGGACCACCATCGATCGCGGCGCCAATCGCGACACCGTGATCGGCGAGGGCACCAAGATCGACAACCTGGTGCAGATCGGACACAATGTGACGATCGGCCGCCACTGCATCATCGTCTCGCAGTGCGGGATCTCCGGCAGCGTCGTCATCGAGGATCGCGTCATCCTGGCCGGACAGGTGGGGCTTGCGGACAATGTGACGATCGGCGAGGGCGCGATCATCGGGGCGAGGAGCGGTGTGATGTCCGACGTGCCGGCGGGCGAGAAGTGGTTCGGCTATCCGGCCATGCGCGGCCGCGAGTTTCTTCGCAGTATGATGACATTGCGCCACTGGGTGAGCAAAACCGATGCCGCCGATAACGGCGATGATGAGAGCCCTGACGATGGTGCCTCGCAAGGCTCCGACGGCCGACGAAAGCGCAAGCGGTGAGCAAGGCGGCGACCACCCTCGAGGCAGCCGATATCGCAGCGATCCTCAAAGCGCTGCCGCATCGGTATCCGTTCCTCATGGTCGATCGCATCGTCGACATGCGCGACGATGAAGCCGCAGTCGGGATCAAGAACGTCACTATCAATGAGCCGCAATTCCTCGGACACTTCCCGGGCAACCCGGTGTTTCCCGGCGTGTTGCTCGTCGAGGGCATGGCGCAGACCGCAGGCGCGATTTGCGTGCTATCGCAGATGGGCGGCGGTCATCCAAAGCGGGTCTATTTTCTGACGATCGACAAGGCCAAGTTCCGCAAGCCGGTGGTGCCGGGCGATACCATCGAGTACCACGTCAAAAAGATCGCCCGAAAAAAGAACATGTGGTGGTTTCGGGGCGAGGCGAAGGTCGCCGGACAAACGGTCGCCGAGGCCGAAGTCGGTGCCATGGTTGCGTGAGGTCGGCGATGGCGACAATCGATCCAACCGCCCGGATCGACCCGGGGGCGGTGATCGGTGAAAATGTATCGATCGGGCCGTATTGCGTCATCGGCCCCCACGTCCGGATCGGCGACGGTTGCAAGCTCCTGGCCCACGTTCATGTCACCGGCCATACGACGATCGGCCCGCGCACCGTGCTTTATCCCTTCGCTTCGCTCGGAACTCCGCCGCAATCGGTCAAGTATCGCGGCGGGCCGACCCGACTGGTGATCGGCGCCGACTGCGATATCCGCGAAGGCGTCACCGTGAATATCGGGACCGAGGACGATCGCGGCGTGACCGAAGTCGGGGACCGCTGCTGGCTCATGGTCGGCTCCCACGTCGGCCATGATTGCAAGGTGGGCAACGATGTGATCTTTGCCAACAACGTCGTCCTGGGTGGCCACGTGACGATCGGCGATTTCGCGGTGTTCGGCGGCCAAGCAGCCGTGCGTCAGTTCGTGCGCGTCGGCGAAGGCGCCATGGTGGTGGGGCTGAGCGGGGTGCGTGCCGACGTGATCCCCTTCGGCCTGGTCCAGGGTCCGCTTGCCGATCTGATCGGCCTCAACGTGGTCGGTATGCGGCGGCGCGGGTCCAGCAAGGGCGAAATCCATCGGCTGCGACGGGCCTATGAAGCCATGTTCTTCGGCAGCGGGACGTTTCGCGAGCGGCTCGATAAGGTCGCGGCGCAGAGCGGCGCTGACCCCCTCGTCGCCAAGGTGATCGCCTTTATCCGTTCCGGCTCACGACCGCTGACCATGGCCATCCGCCGCGCCGCCCGTGGCGAGGAAGCATGAGCGAGCCGGCGGTGGGCCATGCGGCAGACGGCGGTCCGCTGGCGATCATCTGCGGCGGCGGAAGCCTGCCGTTTGCCGTCGCCGACGCGGTGCGCAAGCGCGGGCGTCGCGTGGTGCTTTTCGCCATTCACGGTTGGGCGGATGCAAAACGGCTCGAGGCCTATCCACACCACTGGGCGGCGCTCGGCCAATTCGGCGCGTTCTGCCGGCTTGCGCGCCGGGAAGGCTGCCGCGATGTCGTTTTCATCGGCTCGATCGTGCGTCCGGCGATCTGGAGGATCAGACCCGACTTCAAGACGCTCCGGCTGCTGCCGCGAGTCCTCGGTATCTTCCGCGGCGGTGACGATCACCTGCTCAAGGGCGTCGCGTCGATTTTCGAAGAGCACGGGTTCAGGCTCCTTGGAGCACACGCAGTCGCCCCGGAAATCCTGATGCCGGAAGGAACGCTCGGGCGTGAGCGCCCCAGCGACCGCGATCATGCCGATATTGCCAAAGGCCTCGCTCTACTCAACGCCTCGAGTCCGTTCGACGTCGGCCAAGCGGTGGTCGTGGCGGATGCGCGCGTGCTGGCGATCGAGGCCGCGGAGGGAACCGACTGCATGCTCGCGCGCATCGCGGACCTTCGCCAAAGCGGGCGCATTGCCGTGGCCTCCGGCCGGGGTGTGTTGGTCAAGGCGGCAAAGCGCGACCAGGATCGGCGGCTAGATTTACCTTCGATCGGCCCGCAGACGATCGAAGGCGCAGCGCGGGCCGGCCTGGCCGGGATCGCGGTCGTCGCCGGGAGCACCATCGTTGCCGAACCCGAGCGCATCAGCGCGACCGCGGACCGTGCGCGGCTGTTCGTCCTCGGCGTGCGCGAGCAGGCGGCCGAGCGATGACCGCACGGCCCGCGCATCCGTCTGAATTTGTCTTTCTCGTCGCCGCCGAGGAGTCGGGTGATCGGCTCGGCGCCGCGCTGATGCAGGCGCTGCGGGAGCGCACCGCGGGACAGGTGCGCTTTGCCGGGGTGGGGGGCCGGGAGATGGCGGCGGAAGGGATCGCGAGCCTTTATCCGATCGATGACCTTCCGCTGATCGGCTTCAGCGCGATCCCGCGACGGCTTCCAAAGATCCTGCGGCTCATGCGTTTCACCGCCAAGGCCGTGGTGGCACGGCACCCGCACGTGCTCGTCATCATTGACAGTCCCGGCTTCACCCGGGGCATTGCGCGACGGGTGCGCGCCGCCGATCCGACGATTCCGATCGTCGAATACGTCTCGCCCTCGGTCTGGGCCTGGCGGCCGGGACGCGCCAGGGTCATGCGGGCCTACATCGACCACATCCTGGCGCTGCTGCCGTTCGAGCCCGCGGTACACCAGCGGCTGGGCGGGCCGCCCTGCACCTATGTCGGCCATCCGCTGATCGAAGAGGTCGGAAACCTGCGTCCAAACGCCGAGGAGACGCGTCGTCGTCTCGCCGATCCGCCGGTATTGCTGATGCTGCCGGGAAGCCGCTCCGGCGAGCTTGACCGACTGCTGGCCATCTTTGCCGAGGCTGTGGCGCTCGTGCGCGAGCACGTGGGATCACTCGAACTGATCGTGGCGACCGTCCCGCATCTTGCCGGTGCGATCCGCGAAGCCAGCGCACAGTGGCCGCTGCGCCCGCGGATCGTGGTCGAGAAGGCGGACAAGCAGGCGGCATTCCGTATTGCCACCGCGGCGCTCGCGAAGTCCGGCACGGTCACGCTCGAGCTTGCGCTAGCCGGCGTGCCGATGATCGCCGCCTACAAGGTATCGACGATTGAATACATAGCGGTGGGACGAGGAATTCTGAATCGAATTCCTTCGATCATCCTGACCAACCTGCTGCTCGGCGAGAACGCGGTGCCGGAGCTGCTGCAGCAGAATTGCACCGCGGAAAATCTCGCCGTGGCGCTGCGGCCGCTGCTCCGCGATACGCCGGAGCGCCGCCGCCAAATCGAGGCGTTCGCCCGGCTTGATTCTATTATGGAGGTGGGATCGAGCGCGCCCGCCCTGCGGGCCGCCGACATCGTGCTCGCCGAGGCCCGGCGCGCAGTCAAAACTCCGCTCACTCCCGCGAAAGCGGGGATCTAGGGGCTAAACGCCTGATCCCCGCTTCCGCGGAGGGACGAGCCGAGGAGGTCCTGAGGCCGAGCGAGAGCCGAGGCGCTAGAGGCTGTTCATTTGCGGCGCGAGATCGGCACATAGTCGCGCTGCGTGGCACCCGTGTAGAGCTGGCGTGGACGCCCGATCTTTTGATGCGGGTCCTCGATCATTTCCTTCCACTGCGAAATCCAGCCGACGGTGCGGGCAACCGCGAACAGAACGGTGAACATCGTGGTGGGAAAGCCCATCGCCTTGAGTGTGATGCCGGAATAGAAGTCGATGTTGGGATAGAGCTTCTTCTCGATGAAGTAGTCGTCGTGCAGGGCGACCCGCTCGAGCTCGAGCGCGACGTCCAGCAGCGGGTCGTCCTTGGCGCCGATCTCGTTCAGCACCTCATGGCAGGTCTTCTGCATGATTTTCGCGCGCGGATCGTAGTTCTTATAGACCCGGTGGCCGAACCCCATCAGCCGAAAGCTGTCGTTCGGGTCTTTGGCCCGGCGGATGTATTGTGGGATGCGTTCGGGTTTGCCGATTTCGCGCAGCATGTTCAGCGCAGCTTCGTTGGCGCCGCCATGGGCTGGCCCCCACAGACACGCACAGCCGGCCGCGATGCAGGCGAAGGGATTGGCGCCCGAGGAACCGGCGAGCCTGACCGTTGAGGTCGAGGCATTCTGCTCGTGATCGGCGTGCAAGATGAAGATGCGGTCCATCGCCCGGGCAAGCACGGCATTGGGCTTGTACTCCTCGCATGGGACGGCGAAGCACATGCGCAGGAAATTCGTCGCATAGTCGAGGTCGTTCTTCGGATAGATGAAGGGCTGGCCGATCGAATATTTGTAAGCCATCGCCGCGATCGTCGGCATTTTTGCAATCATGCGGATCGAGGCAATCATCCGCTGGGTCGGATCGGAGATGTCGGTCGAGTCGTGATAGAACGCCGAGAGCGCGCCGACGCAGCCCGTCATGACCGCCATCGGGTGTGCGTCACGCCGGAAGCCCTGATAAAACCGGCTCATCTGCTCGTGCACCATAGTGTGGTGCGTAACGCGATTGTCGAAGTCGGCCTTCTGTGCGGCGGTGGGAAGCTCGCCGTAGAGCAGGAGATAGCAGGTCTCAAGAAAGTCGCCGTGCTCGGCCAGCTGTTCGATCGGATACCCGCGATAGAGCAGGATGCCTTCATCGCCGTCGATATACGTGATCTTCGACTCGCAGCTGCCGGTCGAGGTGTAGCCGGGGTCGTACGTGAACATCCCGGTCTCGGCGTAGAACTTGCCGATATCGATCACCGCAGGGCCGATCGTTCCGTCGTAGATCGGGAACGTGGTCTCCTTGTCGCCGACGACGAATTTGCCGGATTTGATGTTGGCGCCGGTCTTCGCATCCATGATCGAGCCCTCGGTTGTGTCGCCCGGCGGACCGGCACTCTCTGCAGCGGATGGCTCGCGCCAGCGCTTCCAACGCCCGCGGGGGAGGCCGCCGTTTGCGTAGCCCATCCCAGTGTGCACTGCAAGACGGCGGGCCGATGAGGCTTACATGCGTCGGATCACGCAGACTTGAAAGGCGCATTCCCGTTCGGCCCGAGCGCTTTTGGTCCCGCGGGGAAAACGGTTTAGCCGGTGGCGATCGGCACGGCTTGGTCTTGCAGCCGGCCAAGGCTTTCGCTTTTCCCCAGCACCGCCAACACGTCGAAGATCGGGGGCGAGGTGGTGCGCCCCGTGAGCGCGGCGCGAAGCGGCTGCGCGACGCTGCCGAGCTTGACGCCCTTGCGTTCGGCGAAGCCGCGCACGGCCTGCTCGGTCGTCTCCGCACTCCAAGGCTCGACCGCCTTGAGGTCTTGCGTGAGGTCACCGAGGAGAGCGCGCGCGTCGGGCGTCAGCAGGCCCGCCGCGTTCTCGTCGAGCGCCAGCGGGCGGTCGGCCACGATGAAGCGGGCGCCCTCCGCAAGCTCGACCAGGGTCTTCGCCCGCTCCTTCAGCCCGCCCATGGCCGCAAGCAGCTTCTGGCGTATCTGCGGGGTCAACTTGGCGGCAAGCTCGGGCCCGCCGGCGATGTGCGGCAGCACGCGTTCGAGTTCGCCGAGAAGATCGGCGTCGCTGGTCTGCCGCAAATAGTGGCCATTGAGGCTTTCGAGCTTGGCAAAGTCGAAACGCGCCGGCGAGCGCCCGATCTGCGGCAGATCGAAGGCTGCCACCATCTCCTCGGTCGTGAAGATTTCCTGATCGCCGTGGCTCCAGCCCAGCCGCACGAGATAATTGCGCATAGCGGCCGGCAGATATCCCATCGCCCGGTACGCATCCACGCCGAGCGCGCCATGCCGCTTGGACAATTTCGAGCCATCCGGCCCATGGATGAGAGGGATGTGCGCCATCACCGGAACGCGCCAGCCCAGCGCATTGTAGATCTGCGTCTGTCGCGCGGCGTTGGTGAGGTGATCGTCGCCGCGGATGACATGGGTTACGCCCATGTCGTGGTCGTCCATCACGACGGCGAGCATGTAAGTCGGCGTGCCGTCCGAACGCAGCAGCACGAGGTCATCGAGGTTTTCGTTCTGCCAGACGACCCGCCCCTGCACCTGATCTTCGATCACGGTTTCGCCAGTCAGCGGCGCCTTGAGCCGGATCACCGGCGCAACTCCGGGCCGGGCTTCCGACGGGTCGCGGTCGCGCCAGCGGCCGTCGTAGAGCTTGGCACGGCCTTCACTGCGCGCCTTTTCGCGCATCTCGGCGAGTTCCTCCGGCGTGGCATAGCAACGATAGGCGCGGCCCGCCTCCAATAACGCGTGCGCCACCTCGCGGTGGCGTTCGGAGCGTGAGAATTGGTAGACGGTGTCGCCGTCCCAATGGAGACCGAGCCAAGTGAGCCCGTCGAGAATGGCGTCGATCGCGGCTTGGGTGGAGCGTTCGCGGTCAGTATCCTCGATCCGCAGCAACATTTTTCCGCCGCGCCCGCGGGCATAGAGCCAGTTGAACAGCGCGGTTCGCGCCCCCCCGATGTGCAGGAAGCCCGTAGGCGAGGGAGCAAAGCGCGTGACGATGGTTTCGCTCATCCCGGTTGATGTTGCTACGGGTCCGCGCAGGGCGGGCCGAGATCGGAGCACACAGGGCCGTCGCAGCGAGCAAGGCCAGGTCCGTGTAGCACAGAATTACCATAGGTCATCAAAGGTTTTGCGATCAGACGGCTTGGCGCGTGCTCGCGGATTTGGCACATAGGCCGCGGTTTCGAGAACAGGGTTGACGCAGCATGACGGAAGCTCCAACCGCGGTGGCAGAGGCGGGGCGCGACTTCATTCGCGATATCATCGCCGCTGACCTCGCCGCGAACCGCCACACGAGTGTGGTGACACGCTTCCCGCCGGAGCCCAACGGATACCTGCACATCGGTCACGCCAAGGCGATCTGCCTTAACTTCGGCGTGGCGCAGGAATTCGGCGGCCGCTGTCATCTGCGCTTCGATGACACAAATCCGACCAAGGAGGAGCAGGAATATATCGACGCCATCGAGCGCGACGTTCGCTGGCTCGGCTTCGACTGGGGAACCCACCTCTATCACGCCTCGGATTATTTCGAGCAACTCTACGAGTGGGCCGAGCACCTGATCCGTACCGGAAAGGCTTATGTCGACGACCAGTCGCAGGAGGAGATGCGGGCCAACCGCGGGACGCTGACCGAGCCGGGACGCAACAGTCCGTGGCGAGAACGGACGACGGAAGAAAACCTCGATCTGCTCCGCCGCATGCGCGCAGGCGAGTTCCCGAACGGGGCGCGGGTGCTGCGGGCCAAGATCGATATGGCCTCAGGCAATATCAACCTGCGCGACCCCGTGCTCTATCGCATTCTGCACGCGAGCCATCCGCGCACCGGCACGGCCTGGTGTATCTATCCGAGCTATGACTTCGCCCATGGTCAATCCGATGCCATCGAGCACATCACCCACTCCCTCTGCACGCTCGAATTCGAGGACCACCGGCCCTTGTACGACTGGTTTCTCGAGCATCTCCCGGTTCCGTCTCGACCGCGGCAGTACGAATTTGCGCGTCTCAATCTCACGCATACGGTGCTGTCCAAGCGGGTGCTCACCGAATTGGTGCGTGGCGGGCACGTCAGCGGCTGGGACGATCCGCGCATGCCGACGCTGGCAGGGCTTCGCCGCCGCGGCGTCCCGGCGGAAGCGGTGCGCGATTTCGTCAAGCGGGTCGGGGTCGCCAAGGCCAACAGCGTGGTCGACATCGCCATGTTCGATTTTTCGGTCCGCGAGGTCCTCAACCGGACGGCCTTGCGCCGGATGGCCGTCCTGCGTCCGCTGAAGATCGTCATCGAGAACTATCCGGACGGCCGTTTCGAGGAGATCGAAGCGGTCAACCATCCCGACAACCCTGGCGCGGGGACACGCCGCTTGCGTTTCGGCCGCGAGCTCTATGTCGAGCGTGACGATTTCATGGAGAACCCGCCGAAGAAGTTCTATCGGCTCTCGCCCGGACGCGAGGTTCGGCTGCGCTACGCCTTTTTCGTTACCTGTCGGGAGGTGGTGAAAAACCCGGCCGGCGAAGTGGTTGAGCTTCGCTGCAGCTACGACCCCGGCACTCGCGGCGGAAGCGCCCCGGACGGACGAAAGGTGCAGGCCACACTGCATTGGGTCTCGGCCGCCGATGCAGTAACGGCGGAGGTTCGGCTCTACAACCAACTGTTCACTCGTCCCGACCCGAACCCCTCCGACTTCGCCGCCGGTCTCAACCCCGATTCACTCGAAGTGCTGAAGGACTGCAGGCTCGAGCCCGCGCTTGCGGCCACGAATTCCGCCGACCCTGTGCAGTTCGAGCGGCAGGGCTATTTCTGCCGCGATCCGGACTCGACGCCCGGCCATCTCGTGTTCGACCGTACGGTCGGCCTGCGCGATACCTGGGCGAAGGTGAGCACCGGAACGTAGGCGGATTGGGGTGCAACCAACCGCGGCCAGGCCGCAGCCGTCATCGGCGCAATACGCTCTGCCATTGCGGCATACGGCAAACTCAACCTGTACGGCGGCTCAGCGCGGCGCGTAGTGGCGAAGCTCGTTGCGCAGAAAATTGCCGATCCGTTTGCCGCGATTGCGCAGCACGCGCAACAGCCCGGCGTCGACGAAATAGGTGTGCAGGATGCTATCGCGTGTCGTTACTTTAGGTCCCACCCGATCGGCGGAATGCCAGGTGTCCTCGCCCACTGCGAACGCGTAGCCGGAATTGGGCACGAATTTCATTTGGATACGTTTCGGCAAACTGCCATCGGGAAGCCTCTCGTGGAAAATCGTGCCGACGTCGGGATGCGATGCATCGCGCGGCAGGAACAGTTGCACTGTAATTCCCTTCCAGCGCGAATCGGTGTGCGGGTCGATCGTGTAACCGGGCACATCCCTGGTGAGGATGGCGATCGGATACATGCCGACTTTGGCATAGTGGAGCCCGAAGCGACGCGCCAGTGCGGGCGCGAGCCCGCGCATGAACGCAGCTTTTACGGCTTCCGAGCACAGCGCCCGACCAACGATATCCCAGACCACGCGCTTCTCCGGCGGCAGATGCCGGATGTATTCGGGAAAGAGATCAATCTTCACCCGGGTATGTGTGCCGTCCTCCAGCACGTTGCATTGGTTTTGGCCGTAGAGCGGCCGATAATCCGATGCTTGCGGCATCGCTGCCAACATGGACGCGTACACGTCGTCCGGAAAGACCCGCTCGAGCTGAAGATGATAGAACGGCGCCTCGACGGCGCGGGCACCATCGATCGATCGCACAATGAAATCGCACAAGCGGCCGACCGCGCGAGCGCGATCTGCGCGGCTGAATTCAACGCTTTGATCCATATTCGCCTCGGGGTGTCATCCGTTGTGCGGCCACAGCGCAGGTGCCGTTGCCGCAGTTTGCCATGCGCGGCGCTGCGCCGCCTACCATAACCTAGCGCTTACGATCAACCTCGGAACCTGTCCCGCATACCGGCTCGACGGGCCGGGCGCTGTCTGGGATTGCGCCGCCGCCTTTCATGGAGCGTGAGCGCTGTGGATGTCGGACCAACCCCATCCCATGGCCGCCAGCAGCGTGTACTATGCGCCGATAAGATCAGCAGGGGTGGACCGCGCGGTGATCGAACAGGGCAGGTCGCGCGGACGAGCCGAGGCATGGCGGCCTTGGATCGCGGCGGGGCGCAGGCCGGCCCTCACGTGGCCGCGGCCGTTCGCCAACTTCGCGCAGCGGGCAGTACAGCGCCTGCGCGAATGGGCAGCGGCCGAAGTTGCTCCTGGCCGGCTGGTGCCGTGGCTCGCGGTCGCATTTGGCTCCGGGATCATCATCTATTTCGCGGTCGAGCGGGAACCCGCGCTGTGGGCGGCAGCCGCGCTGGTTACCGCAACGGTCACACTGGCGATCCTGTGCCGGCGTCGACCATTTGCATTTTCGGCGATGGTGGGCCTTGCCGCCCTGGCGGCCGGATTTGCGACCGCCACGGTGAAGCGCGAAATCATCGCCCATCCGGCGCTGTCCGCACCGGCGTGGAGCGTCGGGCTTGCGGGCTTCGTCGAGGTGCGGGAAGAGCGCGAGCGTTCCGATCGCATTGTCGTGCGCCTCGAGCGCATCGTGGAGCCGCGATTTAGCGAGAAGCTCGAGCGGGTGCGAGTATCCGTGCGCAAAGGCACGGCGCCGCCGGTCGGCAGTTTCATCGAGTTCAGGGCGCGGTTGTCTCCCCCGCTCGAACCGTTGCGGCCCGGCGGTTATGACTTCGCACGCGATATGTATTTCCAGCGTATTGGCGCCTCGGGTTTCGTGCTGGGTCCCATCCGCACGGTCGACGCGCCGCACCCACCCGGGCTGCGGCTGCGCTACGCCTCGCTCATCGACGGCATGCGCGAAGCCATCGACAAGCGTATCCGTGCGGTGTTGCCGGACGACAAGGGGGCGATCGCCTCGGCGCTCATCACGGGCAAGCGGGACACGATCTCGACGCCAGTGAACGAAGCCATGTACGTGTCGGGCCTCGCCCACGTGCTCTCGATCTCCGGTTACCACATGGCAGTGGTCGCCGGCGTCGTGTTCTTTGCGCTGCGGGCGCTATTTGCGCTCACGCCGGCCTT
>WNGD01007253.1_pt1 | contig 23844 bp, 21 predicted proteins | sample 5400671 | NCBI WGS metagenome assembly WNGD01 (sample SAMN13153369, study PRJNA577476) | soil metagenome | isolation source: 40 cm soil or saprolite under grassland replicate 2 | place: USA:California | collected 2016-06-15
CACTCGTCTCGTCCGCTCATTGAGTTCTCCGGCCAGCAGGTCGAATCTCTGCTTGATGGCTTTTTCTCTTTCATCCATGCCCCACAGTCTAGCACACTCTCTCCCGCTTTACAACCTTTATTTTCTGACGACTCCTTAGTCTCTCCTCTGGTACTGGGTATGATTATAATCGATGTAAGCTTCGGTATTCAGGAGGCGGGGATTGTTGCGCGGTTCGCTCGCCATCCTGACGCACGCCAGATCACAGCCCAGATGGCCTCTATGAGCGCCATCTCCCATCTACTTGTGCTGTACAATCTGTTGCTGGGAGGACTCGTTATTGCGCTGGGATGTGTGTGCGCCATCGTGATGGGGCGTGTGATTGCGCGTCCGCTGCAACAGGTGTGTCTGGTAGCGCGGCTGGCCTCCAGCGTATGGTTAATGGAACTGGCGGATGGCCTGGTAGCGCTCGCCCAGGGCGACTGGTCAGTACCTGTAAGCAAGAGGAAACTGCCATCTTTTTACGCAGGTCAGGACGAGATCGGGCAGATCGGGCAATCTTTGTATACGATGATGGCTACTATCCAGAATATGAGCGATATTTACGAAGTGACGCGTCAGGAACTGCAAAGCCTCTACACCCGTATTCAGGAACAGAACGAGACCCTCAGCATCGCCAATGAGCACCTGAACTCCCTCGCGACCACCGATCCCCTGACAGGCCTGCCCAATCACCGTGCCATTATGGACCATATTGATAAGGAGATCGCGCAGTGCCACACCACGCAACGAGACTGCGCCATCATTTTTGTGGATGTCGATCGCTTCAAAAGCGTCAACGATACCTGGGGCCACGGCGCAGGGGATGCGGTCCTGCACTTCGTTGGGCAGAAACTGCGCGATTGTGTGCGCCAGGAAGATTATGTTGGGCGCTATGGAGGCGAAGAGTTTGCGATCCTGCTCACCGATATCGAGCAGCACGAAGCCTTTGAGATGGCCGAACGCCTGCGTAATGCGATTGCAGCACAGCCCTACATCTGGGAGGTAAACGAGACACAATCCTCGGTCGCTATTCCCGTCACCGCGAGCTTTGGCCTGGCCGTCTATCCCCTCGATGGCATCACGCGCAAGGAATTGATCGAGAGGGCCGACGCTGCGATGTACGTTGCCAAGCATAGCGGGCGCAACCGGGTCTGCCTCTCCGGTGAAGAGGTGGTGAATGCAGAGGTCTCTAATACAGAAGTGGTGAGTGCAGAGGTTCCGAATGAAGAGGTGATACAGGACACGCACCAGACCAGGACCCTGAAGACCTTGACTACAGCGTAAGGCTTACTTGCGAGAGAGCGATGTGCCACTCGTCTCTCCCTGACACTTTTTCAGAAAGGAGATTTTTTTGGGGTAGGGACCAGCTTCCAGCGCGTCCGGATTTATCATATTCCTACACGTTCCATATGAAGAAACGTTTATTATACATGAATACATGCATATCTATATGTCAGGAGAGGAAAACGGTAAATCGCGGATGCGCTGGAAGCTGGTCCCTACCTCGATCACATGATTGATCAAAAAAATGTGTCAGTGAGAGAAGGATTTATCCCGTCCCTACCCCGATGTATGCACGTACTATTTTACGGCAGCCGCAGCGAAATCGCGCACCAGAGTATTGAATTCGGCGGCCTGCTCTTCCTGCAGGTGGGCGCGGCTCTTATCCAGGATGCGCACCTCGATGCGCGGGTTGACACGCTTGAAGGCGCCACTGGCCTCGGACGGCGTAAGCGCGCCCTCGCGGCCCCACACGGCGATCACGGGAACCTGCAGCCGGGCGAGGGACTCGTGCACGTCCAGCACCAGCCCATCGCTGAAGAGCGACGCGGCGGGATAACGGCTGTCCGCCTGGTGCGCACTGGTGTAGATATACTCGACCAGCTCGTCGGTGATCAGGCCGGGATTGTGGAAGCCCTGGTCGTCGTAGTAGCCGCGGATCGCGCCGCGCGAGGTCAGCAGGTTGTAGATAAACTGACCCACGATCGGCAGGCGCAGCACGGTCTTTATCGCAGTGTTGAACGCGCCGGGGAAGAGCTCTTGTAGGATGGTAGGAGGCGGCGAGACCAGGACCAGGCGCTCAAAGTACTGGGGCCGGCGATAAGCACCCGCAATCACATAGGCGCTTGAGAGGCCGCGCGCCACCACAATGGTAGGCTTGCCGATCGCTTCCCTGATAAAATCGCTGATCAGGTCCGCGTAGAGCTCGGCGCTGTAGTCGATAGCCGGGTGATCGGAGAGGCCAAAGCCTAGCAGATCAATCGCATAGACGCGGAAATAGCCCGTAAGGTTATCGATATTTTTCCGCCACTCGTAGGACGAAGCGCCGGGGCCAAAGCCATGCACCAGCAGGAGCGGCTTCGCATCGCGCGGACCGTTTACCTCGTAAAACATATCGCCGTATTTCCATGGATAGCGCCGCTCCTCCCCCGTCAGGACGGTATCAAGCTCGCCAGCCAGAGACTCCGTTAGCCTGTTATAAGCCGCCATTGCCCCCAATGCTCCCCCTACGATAAGACCGGTGGTCAGCAACTTTTTTGTAAATGCCATGGAATTGACTCCTAAATTTTTTGTTTTTATCGTTCAGAAACGTCTTTTATACAAAGGACAACACAAGGCTTTTTGCCATGCACAGTTGTGGATTTTCCGATCCCCGTCGGTCCGTAAACCGCGCTCACACGAGGAACCACCGTTTCACCTCCCAGCCTCAGGGATACTATAACATGCGCCGGCGTCAAGGTGCAAACAGCCTACACACATAGGAACAGAACACGCCGATTTCTGAGATATGACAACATTGAAATCGTTATGTAAAATAGTCAACATACAAAAGAGAGAACATACATCGTTTAGTGTGGGAAATAAGAATCTTCGTGTCGATATTTTGATGCCATATTATAGTACTTTTTGTTTGCTCTATTGATAAATGTTGAGGATCAAAAAAAAATTATATAAAGTCACCGGGGGAAGCAGGACAGGCCCACAACAATCGAGGATAGGAAGAAGCATGCGCGCGCCATTCTATCCTGTGGGACTTTTGGAGCCCTGGTGGCACCGGTAAGACCAGACAAGCTCGGGAGGCGCCTGTTTCGCACGTGTACCGTTGCAGCATCCGTTCTCCACGGGCTGGAAGCGAGGGGAGCGGAGCAGATACAGAGCGAGAGACGGCCAACACAGGCCAGCTCAAGAAAGAAGGAAGAGCATGAACGTTGAGGAGATCAAGTATCATCCCAGTCCTGACGGCGACGAAGAGGGTATCTTGCTGGTAGACCCCGAGAGCGAATCGATACCTTTGACGGACAGTGATGGCAACCTGCAATATTACTGCGTCGAGGGCAGATACGTCTTCTCGGTTGACGAGGATAACGATTAGTACGACGTTCAACACGGTTCCGTCAAGAGCGATATTTGTCTTTTTTGTATGAAAGGATCTGACCAACCGACCGCTGTAGGGGCGCGGTTCACAAGCCCGTGGCGCTCCACAGGCCGATGTGCGGGCTTGTGAACCGCGCCCCTACATGGTCAGAATGACACTCGGTGATGATTCCTTTTCCCCCATGACGCAAAAAAAGAAATGCCCCTGTCAAGAGCGGAATTTGTCTTTTGAGCACGCGAGGTGTATACTTCCCTTCAGAGGCGGCGGCTTCCGTTACGAGCCTGCGCCGCTATTTTCGCTACACAACGAGGCTCACATGTCAGGAACCCCTTGAGTTGAAACTCAGGGGCTTGCGTGAGTAAGCCCTCCTGACCAGACTTAGCTAGGAAATTAGCTACGTTACGAGCGAAATAGGTACGTTGGGATACGTTGCCAGTCCCAACCGCTACGGTGCCGCATTAAACAGGCTGAAGGGGAAAGCCCGTGTGTTGCACGTCAAACCGCTCTCGTAACATTGTCGAGGCAAACATTACCTGGGAAACCAGAGGCACTTCCTCTCAGAGCACCTGAACGGAGTTAGAAGCGATAGCTTCGTTGGTACTCTGAATACGGAGTGTACGAAGGAGCAATTTCTCTGTCATACGTTTTTGTCGTGGATACCAACAAAAAGCCGCTCACTCCTGTTCATCCAGGGGAAGCGCGGTTCTTGCTCACTTCAGGAAAGGCGGCAGTCCTCAAACGCTATCCCTTTACGATTGTGCTCAAAAGGGAAGGTGAGATGCCAGAGGTGAAAGCTCTGCGTGTCAAGCTCGATCCTGGCAGCCGCACCACAGGGGTCGCCGTCGTGAACGATACGACGGGCAAGGTGGTGTTTGCCGCTGAACTGATCCATCGTGGGCAAGCCATTACGAGCGCGCTTGATACTCGTCGGGCGATCAGGAGAGGACGCCGATCACGCCATACCCGATATAGGAAGCCGCGTTTCGAGAATCGCAGAAGGCACAAAGGATGGCTTGCACCTTCACTAGAGAGCCGTGTCTGTAACGTCCTCACCTGGGTCAAACGCTTGATGCGTCTGTGCCCAATTGCAGCAATCAGTATGGAGTTGGTCCGCTTCGATATGCAAGCGATGGAGCAACCAGACATTGAAGGATGCCAGTATCAGCAGGGAACGCTGGCAGGCTATGAACTGCGCGAGTACCTGCTAGAAAAGTGGGGGCGTCGGTGTGCCTACTGTGCAAAAGAGAACCGTCCTTTGCAGGTTGAGCATATTGTTCCTCGCGCCAAAGGTGGCTCCAACCGAGCAAGTAATCTCACCCTTGCCTGTGAGCAGTGCAATCTCGCCAAAGGGACACAGGATATTGCCGTGTTTCTCAAGAAAAAACCTGATGTGCTCACACGCATTCTTCGCCAGGCAAAGACGCCGCTCAAGGATGCAGCCGCAGTCAATAGCACACGCTGGAGACTCTTTGAATGCGTACAAGCGTTGGGCCTCCCCGTTGAATGTGGCAGCGGTGGACGAACAAAGTTCAATCGAACCATCCGCAATCTTGAGAAAGCACACTGGGTGGATGCTGCTTGCGTGGGCAAAAGTACGCCAACCGAGCTTGATACACAGGGGATGGTTCCCTTGCTCATCAAAGCAACCGGACAAGGAAGCCGCCAGATGTGCAGGATGGATATGTACGGCTTTCCACGAACTGGCCCAAAACAGGCAAAGCGTGTAAAGGGATTTCAAACGGGCGATATCGTGCGAGCAGTGGTAAGCAGTGGCGTGAAGGCTGGAACCTACGTGGGCAAGGTTGCGGTTCGTACCACTGGCTCATTCAATATCACGACACCCGCAAGAACCGTGCAGGGGATTAGCCATCGCTTCTGTACAGTTCTCCATCACTGCGATGGCTATAGTTATCACATATGAACAGGGAGAACGGTCTGCGGACCGTCTTTCTTCCCTTCACTGCCATTGAAATGGCGTGGTTTCCAGAAAGGGACGTTTCTATGACAACGTATCCCCATATCCTTCTCTCCGACGAAGTGCAGGCCGCATTACAGGAGCAGCGCGCAGTCGTCGCGCTCGAATCGACGGTCATCGCGCATGGACTCCCCTATCCCGCCAACGTCGAGGTGGCGCAGGCCATGGAGGCGACCATCCGTGCTGAGGGCGCCACGCCCGCGACGGTCGGTATTCATGATGGTAGTATCGCCATCGGCCTGAACCTGGATGAGATTACACGCCTGGGAACGATCGCTGGCGTACAGAAGGTCAGCCGGCGCGACCTGGCGATCACCCTGGCGACGAAACGGCTGGGCGCGACGACGGTCGCGGGCACCATGTTGTGCGCGAGCATGGCAGGTATCCGCTTCTTTGCTACGGGCGGCATCGGCGGCGTACATCGCGGGGCCGAGAGCAGCATGGACATCTCCGCCGACCTCACCGAGATGGGCCGCACGCCTGTCTTAGTCACCTGCGCTGGCGCGAAATCGATCCTCGATCTCGACCTGACGCTGGAATATCTTGAGACGCAGGGTGTGCCCGTCATCGGCTGGCAGACCGATGAACTGCCAGCCTTCTTTGTGCGCCATAGTGGACGCAAACTGCCCCATCGCGCGGACGACGTTGCTGCTATTGCCGCGACGGCGCGCCTGCAGTGGGAGCTGGGTCTGCACGGGCTGGTCGTCGCCTGCCCCATCCCCGAGCAGTACGCCCTTGATGCGGCGCCCCTGGAGGCGGCCACCGAGGAGGCGTTGCGCCTGGCGCGCGCGCAGGGCATCAAGGGCGCAGCCACCACACCGTTCGTCCTGGCGCACGTCGCCGAGATCACCGGCGGCCAGAGCGTCGCGGCCAACAAAGCCCTCTTGATCAACAATGCCCGCTGGGCAGCGCGTTTCGCGCGCGCTTATTATCAGTAAGGGTCTCCATCCCTCGGGTGAAAGCGGGGTGCAGGGGCAGCCGCCCCTGCCGGAGTGCGAGGTGTCCTCGCAAAAATTCTTTCAGTAAACAGATATTGATTTATTTTGTGGCAACGGCTACAATACGAATACGTATGGAAACTATATACATTCGTACCATCACGTTCTATGCGTACGGATGCAGTCATTTTTGTAGATATCTTCCTCGAAAGGAGCCCTATCGGTGAATAATCCCTTTGAGATACGCAAGGTCGTCGGGGGCGTCGTTCTGGCCATATTATGGGTGTGCACCTTTCTATTTATCAAGCCGACCCTTGTCATCGACTGGATCGGAGATGGCTCCGTCACCACAAATTTTAAAATAGTTGTGGTACTGATCGGCTTCCTGGTCATCTTTTTCTACCACCTGCTCTATCGCTCAAATCCCGAGACCACGAAATTGAGCTGGACCGCTGTGCTGACCATCGGCTGGCTCGCGCTCATCATCTTCTATCCTTACAAAGACCCGACCAACACTGCCGCGGGAGCGATCGGCTTCTTCACCCTCATCGGTGGCCTGGCGATATGCGTCCTGTGGGTACGCTTCTTCTCCGACGAGATCGTAGCCTGACGAGGGTACAATGCAGCAAAAGAGCGGCTTATCGTCAGCCGCTCCTTTTTTATGCGCCTTTCAGCAAACGCGCTAATGTCTGAAGTGGCGCCTGCCCGTAAAGATCATCGCGATGGCATAGCGGTTCGCCATGCGGATCGTCTCCTCGTCGCGCACGGAGCCGCCGGGCTGAATGATGGCAGTGACGCCCGCTTTTGCCGCCGCTTCGACGCCATCGGCAAAGGGGAAGTAGGCGTCGGAGGCCAGCACGGAGCCGCGCGCGCGATCGGCAGCCTTATCAACCGCGAGATGCACGCTGGTGACGCGGTTCATCTGTCCGGCCCCGACGCCGACCAGCATCAGTTTATGCGCCAGCACGATCGCGTTTGACTTGACGTGTCGTACCGCTTTCCAGGCAAACATGAGATCCGTGACCTCTTCCAGCGTCGGATCGCGGTCGGTGACGGCGGTATATTCGGCCTCGCGCTCGCCAACGGCATCAGGGGTCTGTAAGAGCAAGCCTCCGCCGACGGAGCGCACCTCGGGCCGGCCAGCGTGCAGAGCCTGCGTATTGATGCTCCTCGGATTGATCGGCGTATGGGTGGCGAGCAGGCGGATATTCTTCTTCTTGCACAGAATCGCCAGGGCTTCGGGCGTAAATTCCGGTGCGATGATCGCTTCGTAAAAGAGCTGCGAGATCTCCTGCGCGGTCGCTTCATCCAGCTTGCGGTTACTCCCAACGATGCCTCCGTAGGCGGAGATGGGATCGCCGGAGTGTGCCCGCTTATATGCCTCTACCAGCGAATCGTCGCAGGCCAGGCCACAAGGATTGGTATGCTTGATAATGGCTATCGCGGGGGCGGTAAAGCTCTGTACGGTCGCCAGAGCCGCGTCCAGATCCAATAGATTGTTATAGGAGAGCTCCTTGCCGTGCAGTACCTCGGCGCCCGCCACGGTCGGCAGTGCGGCATGGAAGGTAGTATCGGACCAGCGGTAGAACGACGCCTGCTGGTGAGGATTCTCGCCGTAGCGCAGCGCCTGGACGCGCTCCAGCGGGAGGGTGAGTTGGTCGGGGAAATAATTGCCCGTGCTCAGACGCAGATATTCGGCGATGGCGGTATCATAGCTAGCGGTATGCTGGAAAGCGATGGTCGCGAGTCGACGCCTGGTCTCGATGCTCACCTCGCCCTGTTCGCGCCACTCCTGCATCACCGGCGCGTAGTCCTGCGGGCGCACCAGCACAATCACATCTTGAAAGTTCTTCGCGGCAGCGCGCACCAGCGTGACGCCGCCGATATCGATCTGCTCCAGTGCCTCCATCAAGGCCGCATTCTGGCGTGCCACCGTCTCCGCGAAGGGATAGAGGTTGACCACAACGACATCAATGAGACCGATATCGTGCACCTGCAGTTCCTCCTCGTGCTCAGGAAGATCGCGTCGTGCCAGGACGCCTCCTAAAATAGCGGGATGGAGCGTCTTTACACGTCCACTAAGGATCTCGGGAAAATGCGTCAGTTCGCTCACCGATTGCGCGGGTATGCCCTCGGCCTGTAAAGCGGCCAGGGTTCCACTTGTGGAAAATAATTCGCTATGGTAGCTCTGTAGCTCGCGTGCCAGCTCCACCACGCCGTCACGGTTAGCAACGCTTATAATTGCTCGCATAGATTATCCTTTCGGGGTAATATGAAGGGACTGCCGGGAAAAACTATTCTTTATCAGTATATCTCAAAGGATGGCCTGAAAGGTAACGGGTCTGTCACATCTTGCGACGAACTCCGTCCAGACTCATATATATTGCAAAACAAAAAAGCATGGCACTCTTGTGTGCCATGCTTTTTTATATGATACCGCATATCGCTGCTGGATTAGACTTCGACGAGAAGCGGAGCTCTCCTCCTGCCGCGAACGCGTCGCGCGAGCATCTCTTCCACCGATGGACGCTCTGGGAACTCTGTGAGGATGCTCACGGAGCGGCGCGTGCGCGAGGCGTGCCCGAACTTGACATAGCCATCGATCAGGGCGAAGAGCGTGTGGTCGCGGCCAACGCCAACGCGGTCGCCGGGCTGGATCTGATGATGCTGCCGGCGGTCACGAACTGACCGTCGAAGCGTTTGACGCCCAGCATCTTGGGCTTGCTATCGCGACCATTGCGCGAACTGCCCATTCCTTTTTTATGTGCCATTATCTATTCCTCCGTGCTGCTTTCAGGCGCGGTCTCGCTTGAGCGGCGGCGTAGTCTCCTGCCGGTGTCGGTCTCGGAGGACTCTTCCGCAACTGGCTCTACCGTCGTTGTGGGAGCCTCTTCGGTCTCCACGGCGGGAGCCTCTTTCACTTTGGGCGCCTCGCCGGTGACCAGGCTCTTACCATCGGTGACGATATCGTCGATGAGCAATACGGTCAGCTCCTGGCGATGTCCGCGACGATGGCGGTAGCGCTTCTTGGCCTTGTACTTGAAAACGATCAATTTCTCGCCGCGGGTATGCTCATCAATGGTTGCCAGCACCTGGGTGTTATCGATGAACGGTGAGCCGATACGCGTGTTGTCGGCGTCTGAGACCAGCAGTACCTCTTGGATGGCGACCTGCGTGCCACTTTCGAGGGGGAGCCGTTCGACTTCGAGCTTCTGACCCACGGAAACCTTGTATTGTCGTCCACCACTTTTAATTACTGCAAACATGTTTTCTCTCTTCTTTTTTCTTACCTTCGGCCAGAAACGAAGCTTTCGCTTCTAGCTGCGCTCATCTGACCGCAATGAGGTTTTTCTGCCTCGGATCAGAAGCTTCGGACCGAGATGAAATTTTTGACGGCTCCGGCGCGCGTCAGGAGGATACGTGGGAGGCATAGGTGGAGAGCCATCCATCACAGTTCCTTGATCCTGAGTCATTGTGGCATGTTCAATCTCAGAAGCAGTATGATCTTACCGAGATTGACTGTATAGCACTAATGGGTACTATGGGCACTACGCACCGGATCGGCGCGTCTCGCTCTGCCTTCAAGCGCAGGAGATTGACCACAAGCTTCTCTATTGTGGTATATGCATTCGCATAGTTTTCGCGCATACTGTTACTCGCGTAACGTGAAGCAACGCTATGATAGCAGTTGTGCTGCACGTTGTCAAGCCTTGTTGAGAGCGACCTTGCCTGCCGATATCCTCATTGTCGAGGGACTGAACCTGCTCCAGGTCGGGACTGGTCGCACGCGGCAGCGCCTGTTTGTCTCAGACTTCTTCGATATGACGATCTACGTCGATGCGGAAGAGACCGATATTGAGCAGTGGTTCATCGAGCGCTTTATGATGCTGCGCGACACGGCATTCCACGATCCCACCTCCTTCTTTATGCGCTTTACCAGCCTGAGTGACGAGGAGAGCGTGCAGTTGGCCCGCTATGTCTGGCAGGAGATCAACGGGCGCAACCTGCACGAGAACATCCTGCCCACCCGCGATCGCGCCCAACTCATCCTGCACAAGGGACGTGACCACTCCGTTCAGGAGATCAGACTGCGCAAGCTGTGATGAATGGATCAGAGCGCTCGATATCACGCGAACTGCGGCAGGAGGCGCGCCAGTGCCGCCACGTTGGGTGTGCCGAGCCCCGTCACCGGGTCCCAGCCCTTCGCAGCATTGAAACCCTTGACGTTCACCGTCGCGCCATTGGCGTCCTGCCCGACGAAATTATCGTTCCCCTGCACGATATCGTGGAACGCCGTCGCGGCCTGGGGGCTTGCTCCGAGGCGGTAGAGCGCGCCGTTGAGGAAACCGATGCGCGCGCCCATGCGCTCGTTCGTCAGGACAGTAATGCCTGCCCATTGAGGCGCGCCGACGCTGGTGCCACCGAAGACAGCCGCCAGATTCGCACCCTGGCCCGAGGAGCTCCAGACGACGACGACTCCGGTTTGCGGGTCCGCCACAGAGGCGACATCGGGCAGGCCGCGTTGATTGCTCGTCTGCACATGGCTCTGAAAATTCGGTCTGGGGAAGACCGCGCTGAAACCACCGCCGCTGCCGACCCACGCGGTCTCGCTCATATACACGCCACTCGCGGCATCGGCGATCAACGACGTGCCCCCGACCGCCGTCACGAGCGGATCACTGGCAGGCGTGGATACGGCCCTCACGAAACTGGTAGAGGCGCAATTGATCTGCGCAGCCCCCAGATCGCCGGATGAAGCGAGCAGCGTGATCTTCTTCGCCGTTGCTGCCACGAAGACCTGGTGCTGGATCTGTAGGACCTCTTGCGTGGCGCAGTTCTCGTTGCCGCCGAAGCTCTGCGAGATCACATCGCCCAGATTGTTTTTGACGGCGAACTGCGTAGCGCGCAGGATGTTGAGCAAGAAGCCTGAGAACGTATTGCTCTGCACCTTCAGGGGATTGGCGAGCACCAGGTCTATATTCGCGCCCGGCGCGACGGCGTGCGCCCACTCGACATCGAGCGTAATCTCGCCCGCCCAGCCCACCTGCGCGGCATCATTGGGATTAAACGGCACCAGCCCATCGGGTGCAAAGATCTGCAACTTTGGATCTTTAAGCCCGAAGATGCGATCGAAGAGGGCCAGATCGCGCCGGATCGTGGGACTCTGGAAGGCGTCGATGAGCACGATGGTATGGCCCACCCCAGTGGTACGACTCTTGTAAAGCGGCGTGATATTGTAGGCGTTCTGTATCTGTTGCGGCGTGTAGCAGCGGCCCTGTGCGTTGGCGTTCTGGCAATTAAGCTGCATCCCCATAGCAGCCTGACCCGCCATCCAGTAAACAGGTCGTGCCAGGCGCAGCGCAAAATTGTTCTGCGCCGCGTGGGCGGATGTCTTCGTCACGACCTGCAGGTAGAAAAAACCTCCCGTCAGCAGTACAAGCGCCAGTGTAACGATCAACGAGACAGCGTAACGAAAGCGTTGCTTGTTCGCACGTTTCATACTTACATTCCTGTTCCTTCAGCCTCTACCGGGCGCGTCGATGAGGTCGCTGCCGGGTAGCAAGTCCGGTAAAAAGATGTCTCCACCCAGACATATTAGTAGAGATCAATACGATCCTCATGGGTGCAGGTTTGGGGATGGTAGAAAAGTACTTTGCAGAGGTTAAGATGCCGGAAATGCCGGGAAGCGCCCAGGTCGGGGTCTGCGCAGCCGCCAGGCGTTCGAACGGGTTCACTCACAGCAAAGAATCTTCTCCCTTCGGCAGGTGATATACTGATACAATCTACCTGAGAAATTAGAGTTAAGGGTAATTACAATCGGTTGGGAGATCTTAATGAGCAACAAACTAATAGCGTTGCAGATGTACACGATACGCGACGAGACGGCGCGCGACTTTCCCGCAACGGTGCGCGAAGTGGCGAAGATTGGTTATAACGGCGTCGAGTTCGCAGGCTATGGAGGTCTCACGAGCGGCGAGCTGGCCGAACTGCTCGCCAGTACGGAGCTGCGCGCGGCAGGGTCGCACGTGAGGTGGGAAGTACTGGAGGGCGATCCCACCCACGAGATCAACTACTGTGCGGAGATCGGTAGTCGCAATATAACTGTCCCTTATCTCAGCACCGAGTGGTTTGCAAGCGAGCGGCTCCCGGCGCTGGCACTGCGCCTGAACGCCAGCGGGCGCGTGGCCCAGGAGAAGGGGCTGACCCTCTCTTATCATAACCACAGTCACGAATTCACAAAGGGCGACGATGGACGCTACCTGCTCGACGCTCTCCTTGACAGCACCAATCCAGAGCTGGTCAAGCTCGAACTGGACACCTACTGGGCGTCGTTTGCAGGCGTCGATCCGATCGCCTACCTGCACAAGCGAGCGGGGCGCGTGGCGTTGATACACGTCAAGGATATGACGCCCGAACGGACCTTCACCGAAGTGGGCTACGGCACACTCGATATTTGGGCTATCTGTCGCGCCGCCGAGGAGAGCGGCGTGGAATGGTACGTGGTTGAGAACGATGCGCCGACGATTCCTTCGTTGGAGAGTGCGCGCCGTTCGTTCGAGAAGCTCAGCAAGATACTGGCGTAGTTTTGGGAGGGACAGCATATGGAGATCGACGCGGGCCGCCAGCAAAAGGCGCGTGAGTACGCACGCATACGCCGACGGCTCTCATTCCTGGATCTGGGCATCGCGGCAGCGGGTCTGCTGCTCGTGTTCGCGCTCGAACTGGATAAGTGGCTGCGCAATGTCATACGGGGTGTGGCATTTTTGGGTTGGCAGCCCGTGCATGATTGGTTTCCTTTGCAGATCCTGCTGTACTTCCTGCTGGCGGTGCTCGTCTACCAGCTTATCACCATACCGATCGCTTACTATAGTGGCTACGTTCTGCCACACCGCTACGACATGTCTACCCAGTCGTTCAGGGGCTGGCTGCGGGACCTTCTCAAAGGTTTCGCACTCAGCCTCGTGCTAGAAGCAGCCGCTGTGACGCTGATCTACGGCCTGCTCGCCTATCAGCCGCTTACATGGTGGCTGTGGGTCGCGGTAGTGATGCTCTTCTTCTCCGTGCTAATGGCGAACGTAGCGCCGGTCCTCATCTTCCCGCTCTTCTACAAGTTCACGCCGCTGCCGGAGGGCGAACTGACGCAGCGCCTGCTGGCACTGATGCAGCGTGCTCGTACAAGCGTGCGCGGCGTCTACACCATGCAAATGAGCAATAAGACGACCGCAGCCAACGCCGCGCTGATGGGATTGGGCAACACGCGCCGCGTCGTGCTGGGAGATACCATGCTCGATCGCTATAGCATAGACGAGATTGAGGTCGTACTCGCGCACGAACTGGGGCATCACGTCCACCGCGACATCTGGAAGCTGATCGTCAGCCAGTCGGTCCTGACGCTGGGCGGGCTCTATATCGCCAACGTGATTCTGCACGGCGTCGTCGCGTGGGGATTCTATTCTTCGCTCACCGATTCGGCCACCCTCCCCTTCTTCTTCCTGCTCACGGGCATCTTCGGCCTCATCGTCATGCCCATCAGCAACGGCTACAGTCGGCACATCGAATACCTGGCAGACGAGTATGCGCTGCAATCCACGGGGAAGGTCGAACAATTCAAAAGCGCGATGACCCGTCTCGCCAACCAGAACCTTTCGGAGATCGAACCATCGCCCATCGTAGAATTTCTCTTCTACTCGCATCCCTCGATCGGCAAGCGTCTCAGACATGCCGACCAGTTTGCCACAGAGCGTGGCTACACCTTCAACGCATCGGCGAGCGCGCCCAGTTGAGACGCCGCCTCGTCGACGGAGCCAGAGGGCATGGAGAGCAGCGGCTCATCGACGCCCAGCTCGCCCCACTGGTCGATCTTAGCGACGACCTGGGCAGGAGTTCCGATGATCGTCACGGCGTCGAGCAGGCGCGGACTTATCGCCTCGACCGCCGTCTTCATCCCCTGCTTCCAACCCTTGATGACCGCCTCTACATCCTCGCCAAAGCCGTTGCGGGTCAACATCTGCGCGTAGTAGACCCCCATCTTGCCGATGTAGTAAGCCAGCGGTGATCCAGCATTGAAGCGGGCGGCCTGGCGCTCCTGTTCGCTGGCATTCTCGCTCAGAATCACGCTGGTGATGTAGGGAGCGATCGCCGCGCTATGGAGTGGGCGTCCGGCGATTTTTGCGCCCTCGTCGAGCTGCTCGCGCAGCTCGCCCCACTTATTGGCAGGCCAGTAGATCGGCAGCACGCCATCGGCGATCTCACCAGACTGCACAACATTTTTGGGACCCATCGCCGCAATATAAATAGGCAGGTCAGCGCGTAGCGGCGTAAAGCGCAGTTTGAAGCCTCGCTCCAGATTGAAAAACTCACCATGATAGACCAGCTTCTCACCGCGCAGAATCATCCTGATGATCTCGACATACTCGCGCGTGCGCCGCACCGGCTTCTGAAAGGGGACGCCATGCCAGTGCTCGATCATATTAGCCCCTGAGGGGCCGAGACCGAGCACGATGCGCCCGCCAGAGCGCTCATCCAGGGTGGCAGCCGAGCTGGCGATCAGGGCAGGGGTGCGCGAATAGATATTCGCGATGCCCGCGCCGATCTTGATGCGCCTGGTGGAGCGCACCAGATCGGCCATTGAGGTAAATAGCTCATAGCCCCACGATTCCCCCAGCCAGACCGAATCGAAGCCCAGCTCGTCGGCCAGCCTGACCTTCTCAACCACCGCGTTCCACTCGCCAGGGAAATTTGGGGAATCGGCCACAAAACCAATACGAGAACGATACGCCTTTTGAGGGGCCTCAGCCGCAGTGCCGGGTCCGCTATCCGTCGTCATATGATGCATCCATCCTTCTATGGTGATCAGCAAGAGATAGGTAGTAACCCGCTTATTATATCATCCGTGACTGTTGAGGACTCATCAGCGCCAAACACGCGAGCCGCAACGCGGCGAGGAGTCAGAAAAGGGATCTGGGGAGATACGTGCGCATAGTCATAGCATACGAGACCGATTCAACTCATGATAGAGAATGCTCAAACCATATATATTGCTGGGGGAATAGGGAACGACAGGAATGTTATGCATATTACACACTTTGTTCAACATGATGCATGCGGACAAAATTTAGAAACGATGGTGTACAGATCCTTCCTCGCCTCGCGGCAAGGTAGAGCAGGGCCGAGAAGAGTACTGCCGAGAGCAACACGGTGACGAGGCCAGCCTCGGGCCCGAAGTCGCCGCCCGTCCAGATGGATGGCCCGTTCGTATAGCTCTGGACCAGAACGGAGGGAGAATTGCCGGAGACATTGTAGCCGAAGACGGTCCCCTCGAAGAAGTTCCAGCCCCAATGTAAGCCGATGCAGAGCCAGAGATTGCGCGTCAGCATATACGCGGCGGCGAGGGTGATTCCGGCCTCAAGCGCGATTGCCAATGAGCTGATCCAGCTTGCATCGGGATTGGCGATGTGGAACCAGCCAAAGGTCAGCGCGCTGATAGCAAGCGCTATCCAGGAACCCAGCCCACGCTCTAGCAGTCGGAAGAGGATGCCACGGAAGATCACCTCTTCCTGTATCGCGACCACACAGTAGAGCAGAAGGCCGCTGAGGAGCGTATCTATGGTGTCGCTTATGCCATTCTGTATGCTCTGAATGTGATACCAACCGGCCAGAGCCAGGATGAGCGTTGTGAGGCTCATCACCGTGGCGCTGATCCCCATACCAAGAAAAATATTCCGTACGATGTGCCGGGGCGCGAAACCCACTTCGGCGAAAGAACGTTTCTCGAAGAATCTGGCACCCAGTAGAAGAACCGGAATAACGATCACCGCCTTCGAATAATAGGCGACATCCTGAAAGGCGGGGCCGTTCGCGCCAAATGACTGGGTGACAATCAAGGCGGCCATCTGGCTCAGCACCTCGACAACCGCAAGATCGATGGCAAGGACGAAGAGCGGGTAGCCGAGGGCGCGCAAGGTGTGTAGGTGACGACGGGTTAGCATGGAACTCTCCTATGGTTAAAAAGTAGTACTTACATAAATAAGAATAGACTAAATGTTTGAAAAAATAGGCAATAAGGTGTAAAAGGTTTGTAAATTTCTTTCTTTAAGAGTTATTACCTGTGTTTGGAATGCAGAGTAATCTCAGTTTTAGAGATTATGAAGATGTATAAATGCTGTACTAAGGAGTATGGTCTAGCAGGCGGGAAAAACAGGTTTATTTAATAGATTCAATGTGGGGAAAGGGCATGTCCTGTGGCATATCCAGGTTGGAGGGCAGATATTCAGCTCCCTCGCTTTCGCCAATGTGACAATCCATGCGCAGGGAACCGCAGATAATTAGGAGCGCCGTGGTCTGGGCGCTGGATGCGCGGAGCAACACCGCGTACTGGCGGTACGCGGTCCCACCGACGGTCTACGCCTCGGAGCGCACAACGGAAATGTCTACCCTTTCACGCGTCAGTGACTTTCTGATGGCTGCGCGGAGGAGATGCGCGCGACGACGACGGTAATATTATCGGAGCCGCCATTCTCATTCGCCAGCTCCACCAGATGCATTGCGCTCTCTTGCGGGGCGCCCTTTTGCACAATAGCGCCGATCTCCTCGTCGCTCACCATATTCGAGAGTCCGTCGGAGCAGAGCACCAGCGTATCGCCCGGTTGCACTGTCTCCTCGAACACATCCACCACGACATCCAGGTGAGCGCCCATGCAGCGTGTGATCACATTGCGCTGTATATGGCCGCGCGCCTGTTCCGGGGTCAGGATACCAGCGCGTACCTGTTCGGCCACCCACGAATGATCCAATGAGACCTGCCGGATCTTTCCTACGCGCACGAGGTAAGCGCGGCTATCGCCGACGTTCGCGATATAGGCGCGCTCGCCCAGCAGCAGAGCGACGATGCAGGTCGTACCCATTACCCGCTCCGACATCCCTCCAGCTATGCTGCCATTATACACAGACGCATTGGCCTGCTGGATGGCTTTCAGTAGAGAGGAGGGCGCATCGTTGCTCTCGTCGTCTTCGTAGTAGAGCTTGCTTACCTCATTCACCACCATCTCGCTCGCCACCTCACCCTTGTCGTGGCCGCCCAGGCCGTCTGCGACGATGAGCAGAGCGCCTTTCCAGGCCATCACCTGGGGATCTTCTGGGAGGACCGAGATCATATTATCTTCGTTATTGACGCGCTTACGACCAGTATCTGTACACAAACCGACCTCGTAGAAAAGACCACTCATGATAATACGCTCCCTTCCCTGCGCTTAATCGGCCCGTCGAGGATACAGGGTCCCATCCTCGTTTGACTATGTATCCTAGCAAAGCGCCTCTCTGCTATGATACATAGGTGTGCCACTCTTTGTCAACGATTGAGAGAGGGATGCGGAGCTATTCAAAGGGTGCTTTCTACCTCATATCGGCCCGTGAGCGGGCCTCGCAAAGGGTTTATTATTGAGGTTCTGGCGAGCACAGCTCGCCATCAATAATAAACCCTTTGCGAGCGCCAGAGGCGCGAGGAAAGCGGATAAATCATGGGCACGCAATATTTGCTTGAAATCGCGTGCCACCTGCTCATCTCTTAACGTGCAGGATTATTATTGTACATTGACCTTGAAGGCAAGCTCCAGAATATACATAGGGCACATCTGGCCTGCCTTGCAGAGAGGCTGGCTGCTGAAATTGAGTACCGTGCTCCCGGTTCCCGTAGCGTTGAAGCGCCACACGCACACGCTATCGGCGATCCAGGCATAACCAGCAGGCGACTGAAGCTGGAGATTACTTACAGCCGTGTTTGGTCCTCCCCACTTATGACCGAAGGGCAGGCGCACCTCGACCACATCGCCTACGTGAGCAGTGATCGTACTATTGGCATTGGCTGGCTTTATCAATACATTCGCCTGCTTCGGCGCGGTACTTACGACCATATCGCTAGGGCAACCATGCGACGTCCCATAGCCCTTTACCGGAGTAGGCGCCGCCGTCGGAGTAGACCCCGCCGTCGGAGTAGACCCCGGCGAGCCGCTGGGAGGGCCGCCACAGGCGCTAAGCACAAACGCAAGGACCAGGAGGGTAAGTAAGCCGATATATACAAATGCATATTTGTGTATAATAGAAACAGTACGCATGATCTGAACTCCTTCTTCGCTATTCTCTACACGAGATGTGTCACTATCAAGACGAAAACGTTGCGAAAAAAGTTCCCGTCACTTTTTCGACCCTGCATATAGCCAAAAAGTCCCATTTTTAACATACTCTTAAAAGATGCTGATGAAGAGAAGAAACGGGCCGCTATTGGCTTGAAGGCGAAAAGTAAGAAATCGCTCTCTTAGAAAATAAACGCATCTGTTTATCGAGTTTGCTGGGGTTTCCCGATAGACGCAAGCATGACCAGCAGCTCCTCTGTATCGAGAACAAAGCGGCGTGCGGAGATCACCTGCTGAACGAGTCCGAGCCGCAGCGCCTCCTGGGCATTGAGCGTCGTGCCAGATGTAGAATAGTGCGTCGTCGTCTCGCGACCGATCGTGGCGGGCAGGCGTATAGAGAGCACGCCTGGAAAGATCTTCGCGTTAATCGCGGGCAAGCGAAACCTGGCATCATCGCGCGCGATCACCGTATCGCAGAGTGCTGCCAGCTCGCAGCCCGCGCCGAACGCGCTTCCCTTGACGAGGGCAACCGTGGGAATGGCATGGATATGCAGCTCGTCGAACGCGATCTCGGCATTTCTGGCGGCGCGCAGCAGCTCTTCACGCCGCTCATTCGAATCGTCGGGCAGGTCTACGCCAGCACAAAAAGCGTGTTCTCCCACGCCTGTGATTACGATGAGGCGAGGAGAGCGCGTCGTCGCCTTGCGCAAAGAGGCAGTTAGTTTATCTACCATCTCCGTCGTCAGGGAATTCAAGGGTTGCCGGTCAAGAAGCAGCCAGAGAATATCTTTGTGCAGGCGCACATGAACATCTGACATATACTATCCTCTACTCTTTATTTTCGAAGGAGGCCAGCCCATCCTGAAAGGTCAAATGCCCATAATCGTCGCGATATACTGACGCGTCTCGGCGGGGAGGAAGTTCATCCAGTTCGCGCCGCCAGCCGCGACCGCGTATTGTACCGTGCCGGTGCCGGAGTTATAAGCAGCGAGCGCCTTGGAATAATCGCCGCCGTACTGATTGGCAAAGCCAGCCATGTAGCGAGCCGCGCCTGCGAGCGCGGACTCTGGATTCCATGGATTGATACCCAGGCCAGCAGCCGTTGCAGGCAGGAACTGGGCGATGCCAACAGCGCCAGCGGGAGATACCGCGTTGGGATTGAAGCCGCTTTCAACCTGGATCTGTCGCGCGAAATAATCGGGATTGATACCATTAGCGGTGGCATCCTGGCGCGCAATAGTTACATACGCGCTCGTTGAGAGCGTTATCGGCGGCAACACCGGATTCGCCGCAGGGGCGGCAGAGGTAGTGTTGTGCTTCGCGTTAGTCTGGGCGAGTGTCACAAATGGATGTGCGTTGACATCCATTCCCTGCTGTTGCGCCTGGACCCAATCGGCGGCCCCCGCAAAAAGTGGAACCGAGGTCTGACCACCCTTCAGTGGGGCCAGAGAGACCAGAGTCGTTATCATGACGGCGACAATTGCGCCCAGTACGATGCCGTGGCGCAGGCGCAGGGACATGCGTCTTGCCTTAATTAGCTCTTCTGTCGTTTGCCTCCTGCGTTTCTTCGCGCCAGGGATCACCACCGGCGCCCTGGTGACGTTCGTAGTCATCGTCGATTGCAAAGCCGCGATCAGCGATTGCGTCGTCGGCACATCATGTAACTGACCTGATACGGGTTGCAAGTGATCAGTCGTCAGCGTACGTGATGGAGAAGATAGTTGCCCGGTTGAATAGGAATTGTCTATGAGTGCACCTGACGACGTTGGCGTAATGGGGGAGATGACGGGAGTAAAGTCGGAATAGCGCTCCATCAACGGATCAGGATCATCATACCGGAACGATGATGGAGAGTTGTAAAGTGACATAAACCTACCTCATTACCATAATCTACGTTGGACTTCTTTGTTTTGAGTCTATCTAAATAGACCGGGCGCGTCAAATTATTGAGGCAGAAGGGGGTGAAAAGTAATGTACATGCTCTTGCGCGTCTCAACCTGTTTCCTGGTAAATGATAGGGCTGTGTAAGTCATTGTGGCACGATATAATACATCGGGTGGGGTGCTACTGAGAGGCCCATACGACGGACTTATGATCGGCATTGATCATAAGTCCGTCGTATGGGCCTGAGAAGCGTATCTCTGCTAGATAAAGTTACACGGGGCGCGCGCCTGCCAGCTCGCGCTGGGGGCGTGGGTTTCTGCTGCGTGTATTTTTTCGCTTCGTCTGGCGCGCCAGCCGCGCCGGTAAATAGGGCTCCATGGCGTACAGGGCGTTAAGGTAAACCTGCTGCTGCTCATGGATAACGCCATTCGGGCCCAGATTCCACCATTCGGAGGGTGTGAAGTAGGCCGAGACTTCGGCTTCGGGGCCGCTGCGCCCGTACCACTGAATCAGGTGCAGGTTGTCGGACTGTGCGAGCCACATCGCCAGGTCGATCAACTCAGGGTTCTCAGTCAACTTCGCCATACCATAGACGTGGCCCATCAACTGCAGGATGGTCTGCTGGGCGCTATTGCCCAGGAAGAACTCCATCCCTCCGCTGCCGGCCCACGTCGTCGGATAGACGGGCAGCGGCAGGTGGTTGGCCTGCTCGGTATGGCGGTCGATCAGCCCGCTGGCCGTATACGTCGTCACATTGCGTTGAGCGAGCTGTTCGGGGAGTGCGCGCATGAAATCGAAGATGCCGCTATCCACGCGATGGTGCTCGCCGAACGTCTCGAAGTCCCAACCGATCATCATCAAGTCGCCCCAGGTGTGCGCGATCCAATCGGCGTAGGTATCGGCGAAGAGCGGGTAGCCGGACCAGGTGCGATTGGAGAAGCGATACCCCACATCGTCGCTCAGCTCCAGGTGGCGCGTGAGCAGATAAGGAGGATTGCTGCTGCGCTCGGTCTTGCCTTGTGAGGAGCGCAAGGGACGCGTTTTGGACTTGCTGCCCTCGATAGGAAGCGCGTAGGGGCCATCATCGCCATTCTGGTAGAGATGCGTACTCTCGCGCCAGCCCATCACCCAGGGGCGTCCGTCCATCACTGCACCATGAAAACCCGCCGTATCGAGCGCATCATATAGCGTCGCCGACATGCACATCTCCGTCGTGTCGGTCACGACCGGGCGCTTGCCAAAGATGCCCTCCAACTCGTCGACCATCCCCTGCATACGCTGCACAAACGTGGGCATATCGAGTAGAAAGAGGAAGCTGTGATAGGGTTCGACCCCGATCAGCTCCACATTTTCCTCCGCGACCAGCTCGCGGAACAGGGCGAGCAGATCTTTGTCCCAGGCAGCCGCCTGGCGCAAAAACGAGATGGAGAAGCCGATAGAGAGCCGCATCCCCTGGCGCACCAGGTCTAGAAACATGCGCCCGGCAGGATAATAGCTATACTGCGCTACCTTGCGAAAGTAGCGTTCATTCATACGCTCATCAAAGAGGCAACGCGTAATATCCTCAATCGTGGCACCTCGTGGAATCGGCTGCGCAGGCAGCTTGAGACGACGAGGTTGATGCACCACAGTGTAGATTGCCAGATCCGCAACCATGTCAATCATCCTCTCAAGGCTAGACAGGGAGCTTTCCGAGCACGGAGGCGCCGACTGCCTTCTCCTTCGCAAATTCCTTATATTCAGCGCTTGCATCCTGTGCAGGTGGAAAGACGATATTTTGCTTACGAGCAAGGAACTCCAACTTGCCGATAAGATTCTCGATCACCCGTTCCCACAAGAACTGCCTGGCCGATAAGTATCCGTTCGTACGGATACGTTCCTGCTCGTCTGGATGACGGCGCAGGTAGAGCAGATAGCCAACGAGCTCGTCGGGGTCGTCTGTCTCGGTCACGACCGCGTTCTCGAACGAGACGGCATAGTCCTCGCCGGTGCTGCCCGTAACTGCGATGCCTTGCGCAGCCATCACCTCCAGCGCGACCAGGCCGAAGGGCTCGTGCCCGCTATTGGCGAGCGTCGCGTCGGCGGAGGCGTAGATGGTGCGTACAAACTCCTCGGGCAGGAAGAAGCGCAGGTTATAGAGATCGGCGGGGCCAGCCTGCTCAAAGGCATTGAAGCACTGCTCCAGATTGGGGCGCTGTGCTACGACATCCCGGATTTGCAGGCCTCGATTATAGGCATGATGAAGGACCTCGGCGCCGTGCGGCTCGATGCCACCGCGCACAAGCAGCGTGACGGGATAGCCGATATCTTTCAGGCGCGCAACGGTCTCGATCGCCATCATCCAGCGCTTATCGGGATCGAAACGACCGATCTTGAACAGGAAGAGCCGCTTGGGATCGCCTCGCTGCACGATTGCGCGCAGTCGCTTCGCCGCCTCGTCGTCGACGGGGTCAAGGTGGCGCGCAGGAATGCCGTTGGGGATGACCAGGGGGTTGACGCCCAGGTTCCACATCTTGTGCTTCATGTACTTGCTCACCGTGCACAGCGTCGTCACAAAATTGAGACGACCCCAGTTGATACGGTGCAGCGACATCAAGCTATTGAGATTCCACAGCATCAACGTTTTGCCACGCACTCCAAACCAGTTCAGCAAGTCGGAGGTGCGACTCATCGCCTCGGCAGTGTGCCAGTCCTCGCCCATAATCACCACGGTCTTGCCTTCAGATACAGCCGGGTGCACAACCTCGCTATAAATATAATATGGGACGCTATCGTTGAAATCGTAGAGCTTCTGCTCTTCGCCGTCGTAAACGCCGTTGGGATAGTACTTACTGACCCATTGCGACCAGCGCTTGAGTATCAGCTTGCCATCCACACGCAGCTCGGTCGCGGGCTTGTAGGGATCGCCAATGAAGATCAACTGGGTTGAATATCCCAGTGTAGCCAGGGCTTCACTCAATTCGGTAACACGGGTTCCTAAACCACCAGCCGTGGAGTAGACATCGGGCCCCTCGAAACAGAGCAAGACAAATAGAGTGTTCTCTGGCGAAATCGCTCCGTCTAGTTTCATCATAGTCAGGTAGTCCTCATAAATGTGTAGTAGAATGATGTTCAAGAGGGAAGAGTTTGGCACTCATCGTTGAGTAGCGGGCCCCCGGCGCGCGATACCAGATATTGCCACCTGGTACACAATACAGCACGGGGGACAGTATCGTCGTCAAGCCTGTGCAGTGTTGTACGCGAGGCCCATTGCAGTGTGAAAATCCGCATCCCTGCATTGCCGGTTGTTCGTTGTACGCGCCATCCCACCGACCCCTAGCATAGAACCGGGCAGGCGCGACACACTTCCTGTTTTTAGTATAGCATGTCTTCAGCACAAACGTCACACCCAGACAGTATATCACACAGGACACAGAATCAAGGCGGGCTTATCTGGGCATGTCATTGGCTAAATAACAGGCTGCATTCACTGCTGAGGCATCTTCAGCACAAGCAGGCTTATAAGGTTATCGGATCGATAAG